>SPJJ01014427.1_pt1 | contig 13079 bp, 10 predicted proteins | sample 3741741 | NCBI WGS metagenome assembly SPJJ01 (sample SAMN10925908, study PRJNA522277) | cold seep metagenome | isolation source: Elba SIP-enriched marine methane seep metagenome, extraction at timepoint T1 | place: Italy: coast of Elba, Mediterranean Sea | collected 2014-05 | reverse complement strand
TCTTTCAATCTATTGTTCATTAAATTTTCAACAACAAGCCAGCGACGTTTTTGGGCAATGCTAGCTATTCTGCTTTTCAACCCAGTGCCTCACTCTCATGCTGTAGATGTTGATTGTACTGGCACGGAGATGAATTATATTTTCAAATTCATGCCTGATGGCTTTCCAGATGAACCTGTCACGTTTGATGGTACTTGTTTGATCGATCAACCCATTCATATTGTAAACGCCAGTTTTGCACACTTGATTGGCAAAAATCGGGACACTAGCCGAATTGTTGCAGCCAATAATGATTTTCCTGCCATCAATATTCTCCGTTCTACTGGCGTTAAACTGGAAAATTTCTCCATACACAATGGAAACCCCGGTGTTATTGTCGTTCGAAATGAAGGCAAAGGTTCGCAAGTAGATATTTTTAACGTCGGCTTTTTAGAGAACAAAGGCACAGGGCTGTGTGTACTGGATGATCCAAATGAAATAAAAGCCACTGAATTAGGCCCACAGGGTTTAAGACAACTTACCCTATGTAACATAGACCTACCCCATCAGGCTGTTTTAAAAACCGCATCTATAACAACGCAGACTCAACAACTCACAAGCGTAAATGCCGCAAACGTTGCTGACAGCTGTCCTGCTCCTGAAAGTTTATCCGCCTGTTTCATCAATAAATGGGGTATTCTTGAATGTAATAACAATGTCGTTAACATTTGTAATTCTGACTTCATAAAAAATGAAGCCGGTATGCTTTCAATTGGCTCCTACGTGCTGTCATGCAACAATAATTCAGACAGCGCCTGTGCTACAGATTCGACCCATAATTTACAGTACGGAATGTCATTTGATTTTTTCAGTCAACTGGAAATTAGAAACTCCCAGCTGATTATCAATGAAAATGGCACGACTGGATTGACTGTCTATAATACCGCTGCTTCGCTGAAAACATCATCAGTCATATCAAGCAGTAAGAATGCAACTGATCAGGACGTTTTTATTGATACTTCCGTTGTTTTATGTGATGAAACTTCACAAATCGTTTCTGAGTCTCCCGCAAATGATAAAACTGGATCCAATTGTTTTAAAGAATCAGAACCGGAACCCTCTGCTGAAAAAATTCCGTTACCTGTTTATTCATTGTTATTACTGACCGGTCTGGTCATTTTGACAGCGGTCTTTCGTTTACGATGGACAACATCATGAAATATTCTGAAATCGCTATAGTGTTAGCCGGATTTTTTCCACATTATTCTTATGCCATAGATACCACTATCATTGCTGACAACAGCCTGGGGACAACGATTGTACAAACCGGTAATACGTTCACAATAAAAGATGGCTCTCAAGTCAGTTCAAACCTGTTCCATAGTTTTGCTCAATTTGACCTGGGGCCGTCGTCCACCGCTTTATTTAAGGCCACACCTGCTCTGGCAAACGTATTCGCCAGAGTCACTGGAGGCGAATCTTCTGACATCGATGGAAAGATCCACGTTGAACATTCGGCCAATCTATATTTTATGAACCCTCACGGTATCGTCTTTCATGACAATGCAAGTCTCGATATTGATGGGTCTTTTTATGCCACAACGGCAGACTACATAACATCAGCTCAAGGGGAAAAGTTTTTTGCCGATTCAAGCGCTGATTCTTCAGGCACATTGTTAATTGCTGAGCCTAGTTCGTTTGGCTTTATCTCTCACGCTAATGGTACGCCGGAAGGCAGCCTGACCCTGAATAACACAAGCAACCTGTCGGTTGGCACCGGCCAGACGTTGGGGTTATCTGCAGATCATCTTTATATCAATAATGCCACGATATCTTCGCCTGACAGTCATATCTCGCTGACAGCCTTTTCAGACTCAGGTGAAGCCCCTGTCTCACCAGCCGTAAATACGTTATTCGACACTCAAAGTATCAGAACATCAGGCCAAATCTCAATCACGAATAATTCCAGCATTAATATCGATTCTTCATCTTCAAACCAGTCCGGCAGTCTGGTTATTCGCGGTGGAAAAATCATTCTGGATCAATCAGAATTGTCAGCCACTAAATTTGTATTTGGAGATGTTGATGCCGGTAAAATAGATATTCAAGGCGCTACTGTTGAAATTAAAAATGGGTCATTAATCGATGTCGCCGCATTAGGCTTTGCAAATTCAGGTGAAATAACAATTAATGCCGCTGATAGCATTACGCTTGCAGGGACTAAAACGACCGGATCTTCACTGACGCCAAGCAGTATTATTGCGCGTACGTCCAAATTTGTGGACGGAGGTTCACGCGGTAAAATCGAGATGGCATCACCGTCTGTTTATATCCTGGACTCAGCCAAAATTGAAACCATTGCCAATGGTAAAGGAGACTCTGGCAACATTAATATATCTACAGATTCACTCATTGTTCAGGGCAATAACACTAGATCAAGTAACATTCTCGCGTCTACATTATCTTCAGGAACAGGCGGAACAATTACGATTAAAGGCTTTCAAAAAGATAACGCCTCTCTGGTGTCTTTATCACATGCTCAAATAAACAGTCGTACTCAGTTTTCAGGTGATGGAGGAAACATCGCTATCTCTGCTGATCAACTCCTGTTGCAACAAGAAAGCCAGGTTTCTGCCGCAACATTATTCACTGGCAGTGGCGGGGGTGACGGGGGGGACATGACCATTCAAGCTAAAACACTTTCCTTGTCCGGAAACAGCCGATTAACGGCAGAGAGTACAGGTACCGGAGCTGCGGGCACTATTTCTATAAAAACTGAAAATTTACTGATGGATGCCAGTGATATCGCTCTGGCATCAACACTATCTGATGGGGGTGACATTACCATCGAAGGCAATTCGCCAGCCAAACTGGTATCCCTTGATAATGGCAGTGCGATCACGGCTTCGGTCGGTGGCGGAGCGTCAACCACCGGTGGAAATATCAGCATAGACTCTGACTTTCTTGTGTTGAGCAACAGCCAGATTACATCTCAGGCGTTTCTGGGAAATGGCGGCAATATCCAGATCACCTCTCAAGGGCTGTTTTCTGGCTCTCAAAGTATTATCAGTGCTTCGTCTGAGCTGGGCGTGGATGGTGTGGTGGATATTGATTCGGTCGTTGAAATTATTGAAACGGCTCTGGGTTTGCCCGATGCTTATGCCTCTGCCATCAAGTTAAACCAGGAGCCTTGTACGTTAAGAAGCGGCACACACACGATCAGCAGTTTTGTCATCAGTGAAAAACAAGGCATGCCAGCGTCTCCGGACACGATGATGAGCGCAGATTTCAGTGATCAATATTCACTACGTTCAGCCCTATCGAATGACCGGGCACAGGCGCTGGCCAGCCAATATGCTGAACCGGTAACCTGTCGTTTTAGTGCTGGATAAACGGTCAATAACGTGCACTTAAGTCTGCAACTTAACTTATTTTCCAATACAGAACGTACCAAAAATTTCACCTAGTAAATCATCTGAAGTAAATTCACCGGTAATTTCTGACAGATGATTTTGTGCCTGACGCAGGTCTTCTGCGGCTAAGTCGCCGGTTGCTTGCTGAATCTGCATCATGGCGGATTCAATAAACTGTTTAGCCTTGGTTAATGCCTCAATATGGCGGCGACGCGCTATAAAAATTGTGTCTGCATCCTTCATTTCAAATCCGACAGTCTGTTTTAAGTGGGCTTTCAACATCTCAATGCCCTGACCGGTTTTTACCGACAGATAAATGCTGTTACCCGCTTGGTTCTCAACCTGTTCCGCATCAATACCCAATAAATCAATCTTGTTGTAGACTTTGGTTATTCGCACATCATCCGGTAGCGTTGTTAAAATGGATTCGGATTCAGGAAACGTGCTGTCGATGATCAACAGCACTATATCTGCCTGTCTGATTTCTGCATGGGCGCGGCGAATACCTTCCATTTCGACACTATCTCCACTCTCCCGCAAACCGGCAGTATCAATAATATGCAAAGGCATACCGTCCAGTTGAATGCATTCGCGCAGGACATCCCGGGTGGTTCCTGCAATATCTGTCACAATCGCCGCATCATGTCCGGCCAATGCATTTAACAAACTGGATTTGCCCGCATTCGGTTTGCCTGCCAAAACCACTGTCATTCCATCACGCAGTAATCGTCCTTGCTGGGCACGGCTAAGAATGTGATGAATTTTGTCCTGCAATACCTGAATTCTGTTTTCCACAATTCCGTCACTGAGAAAATCAATTTCTTCATCCACGAAATCAATTGCAGCTTCAACATACACACGTAGCTCTATCAGCTCATCAACCAGCTCATTAATCTGCTGTGAAAAAACACCTTGCATGGAATGCTGTGCCGAACGAACGGCTTGCTGTGTACTGCTATTGATTAAATCTGCAATGGCTTCGGCCTGAGCCAGATCAATTTTGTCATTGAGAAAAGCGCGCTCACTAAATTCACCGGGACGCGCAAGTCTGGCGCCCGCTTTAAGCACACACTGCAATATCATGTCCATAACCACACTGCCGCCATGTCCTTGCAGTTCTATACAGTCTTCACCGGTAAATGAAGCAGGAGCGGGGAAACACAGTAACAGGCCAGCGTCGATAACCGAGCCGTCATGCGCCTTGAATGTTGTATAAACGGCCTGGCGGGGAGAAGGTTTTTTTTGGGTAACTTGATGGGCAATGCTTAATGCATTTGGGCCGGAGATCCGGATGATACCGACGCCGCCATTACCTGGCGGCGTTGCAATTGCAGCAATGGTATCTGGTACTACAGCGTTTGTCACCGGCCTTTTTTGGTACCTTCCGCTTCAATCTGACGCGTGATGTACCATTGCTGGATGATAGACAAGGTGTTATTCCAAATCCAATACAACACCAGCCCGGCAGGGAAATACAAAAAGAAAACAGTGAAAATAATTGGGAACATTTTCATGATTTTCGCTTGCATCGGATCAACCGGCGGCGGATTTAACCCCTGCTGAATTTTCATGGTGATTCCCATCAGCACCGGTAGAATATAAAATGGGTCTTGTGCAGATAAATCCAGTACCCAGCCATAAAACTCGGCCTGTCTTAATTCTACTGTTTCCACCAACACCCAGTACAAGGAAATAAATACCGGGATTTGCACCAGCATAGGCAGACAACCGCCCAGCGGATTCACTTTTTCGCGGCGGTACATTGCCATCATTTCAGAATTCAAGCGCTGCTTGTCTTCCTTGAATTTTTCCTGTAATTCCTTCAGTTGCGGTGTTAATTTCCGCATCTTGGCCATTGATTTGTAACTGGTTTGAGATAACGGAAAAAATAACAATTTGATGCACAAGGTAACCGATAAAATCGCCAGCCCCCAGTTTTCGACTTTGTTATATACTTTGTTCAATAACCAATAGATCGGCTTGGCTACCACTGTCAGCCAGCTGTAATCAACCGTCAACTCAAGGCCTTCAGCGAGCGCTTCCATTTCAGGCTGGATCTTTGGTCCGGCAAACAAGGTGGAACTCAGCACTGCCGAATCTCCAGCGGCCACATCAACAGCAGGCGAATATGAGCCGATGACATATCGCCAGCCTTTCAGCTCTTTGGTGTAAAAATGATTCTCTTCTTCATGTGGAGGAATCCAGGCTGTTGCAAAATAGTGCTGAATCATTGCACTCCATCCACCCAGCGTTGCCACACTCAGGTTTTCATCAGCCATATCATCAAATTCTATTTTCTGATATTTGTCTTCCTGGGTATAAACCACGCCACCGGTAAACGTACGGATAAAGTTGTTGGAATTTTCTTTTTTGAAGGGCTTTCTCAACAATTGAGCATACTGCCTTACTGTCCATGGCATTGCGCTATTATTTTTAATTTCCTGCTCTAAAACAATGTCGTACTTGCCACGCGTAAACACAAAACGCTTGATCACTTGATGACCTTGCTCGTTTACCCAAGTGAACGGAACTACCAAAGTCTCTTCACCTGCCTGCATGGCATAACTGTCTTGCGCAGACTGAAAAATCGCATGATGATCAGGTGCCGCTGCTGACTGTTTGCCTGTAATCAAACCACTCTGCGCCAAAAACAGCTTCTCGTCACTGCTGTCCAGCAAACGAATAGGGGAATCATCCATACTATCTGGCTCCAATCCAACGAAAGCCAGCATCTCGTTATAATAAGCATTAGGCTTTTCTTTTGGATAGCTCAGTAAATCCAGATTCTGAATTGTCGCACCACGCGTATCAATTTCCATTGCAAACACATCGGTTTCCACCCGAATCAGTCTGTTTGGCGCAATCGCAGTAGCCTGTATAGGTAACGCTGATGAACTGTCTACATTTGAATCGCCAGTCGCTGTCGTTTCTCCACCAATACTTGGCAGGGAATCGTCCTTTTCAATAATGGTTGGTGTTTCAGAAACAATCTGCTGTGGCTTGGGGCCATAATCTATCTGCCAGGCTTCCCAAAGCATATAGGTAACCATCACGAATGCCATGACGAGTAAAAATCTGAGATTGTCCATTGTTATTTCCGGATATTTTAAGGATATTGCAGCTAAAGAGCGCAAAAAGGAGGTATTTTACCAGTATGGATTCATTAGCCAATGACAAATTTGGCTAGCGAGCGGAATAACAGAAAATTTAGATGGTCAAGCGTGCTGGTAGTTCGTTTCAATGACTTCCTGACTACGCCTGCTAATCCTGAGCCAATGTTTTTCCAAGGATTTTCTTAGTTCTTCAGGGGATGCCGATCCCGCGTCTCTTCGCGCCAATACTACAATATCGATATGGGTTAATAATTGTTGTTGTAATCTGAATTGTTCTCTTATTGTTCGCTTCAACAGATTTCGAGTCACAGCCTTCTTGATATTTTTTTTGGCAATTGCCAGCCCCAGTCGCGGGTGATCCAAATCATTATTGATCGCCAGCAGGGTAAAATATCTGTCTGTAGACTTTACCGGGTCGGCAAAAACTTGCTTGAACTGGGCCGGTAAACGTAACCGCAGTTCAACAGGAAAACTGAAATCTTCTCTGTCCAATTAGACGGTTAAAGACTTACGACCTTTAGCTCTACGTGCATTGATTACACGACGGCCATTTTTTGTTGCCATTCTTGCACGAAAACCGTGTGTTCTTACGCGCTTGATATTGCTGGGTTGATACGTTCTTTTCATTTGCTTGCGGCCTGTTTATTAATTTACAAAAATGAATCAAAAAGACGCGGAATAATACTTTATAAACATCAATAATGTCAATCATTTAAACTGGTAATTTTACCTTGGGCACATGCACTGTCTTTGCGATGATAACTTTATGCCTTATTTATTGGAGACCATCCCATGCCGCCCAGAACTTCTCCCAGACAACGAAAACGTTTAAATGCAAAATTGTTGGGCGTCACCAATTCGGTTGATGCATTTGAATGGGTTGCCAAAAAATATGAACGGATCAATATTATCATTGAAGGGGACTCCTGGTTTGCCTACCCCAGTGAATGGTTAGTTTTTGGCCCTCACTCCAATATCGTCGACCATATTTTCCGCCAATTAATCGGCAAAAAAATCGTCAACACCTTAAGCCTTGCAAGTAATGGCGATACCAGTGAACAGATGTTATCTGGTAAACAGTTAGATAAATTAACCCGTTTACTTGAAAAGCGTGGGTATTTGATTGATTTATGCCTGTTTTCTGCGGGGGGCAATGATGTGGTCGGCCCAGACGACTTATCCCCTTTAATTCATGACTATGTCGATGGTTTAGATGCCCGCCAATGTATAAATAAAACACATGTCGATAACAAAATGGAGCACATCGCCAGCAATTATCGCAAACTGCTAGATTTGCGGAATCAGCATGCGCCCAACATGAAAATCCTTTGCCATACCTACGATTTTATTCAGCCACGTGATCAGGGCGCTGAATTTTTGTGGGGGGTGGAGATTGTAGATCCGTGGATTTATCCGACGCTGGTAGAAAAGCAGATTCCGCAACATCTTCATTTCGACATTATTAAGATCCTGCTGGAAGCCTTCAAAAACACGCTGTTAACCCTCGAACAGGACTATGATGATTTTTATGTTGTTGACACACAAGGCACATTAACCCCGGGCAAAGAAGCCGATTGGGCAGACGAAATTCACCCGTCGCCGTCGGGATTCAACCAAATAACGCAAAAAATCTACAAACAGATGCGCAACTTGTTCCCTCAATTACCAGACTACAACGCGACCCCTTAAAACTCACTCACGATAATTAGAAAAAGTAAGATAATCGCAGCTGCATAAAATCATCACGGTTTAAAAAGGCAAACGGCTGGCTGCGGTCAACCTCAAAAAACAGGCGTGCATCAAACTCCAGTTTCCACCCGAGCCTGTATTAAAACCACAGATTCAAATTAATTTAGTTGAGCATATTTTGCTGATAAATCTCCTGTGAAATCTGTAGCAATTCTTTTTTGCCTAATTGACCGACTAATGCGTAGCCCATTTCACCATCAATCCAGTAGAACACACTCGTATTATTCTGATTTGAATAATGAAACGTTGTTTCACTGCTATCCCATACCCCTCGCCTGATATAGAGCGTAATACGACGGCCATCATGCTTCTGGTACATGAATTGTGCTGCCATTCGATTGGTTGATGGTAATAAACGTCCTCCAATCAAATCAAAATTATTTTTTGATAAATCGGGCGCTTTAATATCAGTATGTAATCGTTTTGACAGCCAGCCGACCAAGTGTTGTTCTTCTTTAGCTGTAACTTCCACGGGATGACGGGTTTCGGTTGAATACACAACGTGTGCAAAGGACGCAGGGAGTACTAAATGCGTTTCATGCTCATCAGTAGGTTTTGCCAGCATCAGCCCAGCCGGGTGGATACCCCAGCCGACAATGCCACCTATCGTAAGCCAAGCCAATGAGGCGGCAACTTTTAGTAATTTGCGTTGCTTGGGCTTTCTATCAGATTGTGTACGCGCGTATTGCTTCGGCGGTTCCTCGTCCAGAACCGGGTCATAAAGTGCCTGAATTGATCTGTTGAGAAACTGGTAATCTTCAATCAAAACAGCCGTTTCAGGATGGGTTTGAATATAGGCTTCAATTTCACGGCGTCGATCAGGGTCAAGCTGGTTATCGACATAGGCTTGTATCTCTGAATCAGTAATTTCAGTACGGTTGTTCATTTTATCCTCCGCAGATGCGGGGCATCATCTCTGTGGGTCAACTTGCGCAAATGTTGGCGGGTTCGGGATAGTTTTGACATGACAGTTCCAACTGGCATGCCAAGCATATCGGCCACTTGCTGATAGGGCAAGCCTTCCAATGTAACCAATAACAAAATTTTACGCTGTTCAAGCGGGAGTTTTGCAATCGCCTGTTGTAAATCTCTCAGTTCCAATCTGGCCGTTGATGCGTCATTTGTCATTTCATCAATTGTTTCGGGTAATTCCACAAAATCTGGGCCATTACTGATTCGACGAATCTGATTGGCGTAAACATTATGCATAATCGTAAAAAGCCAGGCGCGCAGGTCAGTTCCTTCACGAAATTGATGGGAACGCGCCAGAGCGCGTTCAAGCGAATCCTGCACCAGATCCTCTGCCATTGAACTGTGGCCTTTCAACAAAGCCTGGGCGTAGCGACGCAACCTTGGAATGTACGCTACGATGCGTTGATCTATTGCAGTCATCTGGCATCGGTTATTTTTTTTCGGTATCAAAAAAAACGGGCGAGGTAAAAACATAGTCCCTATTGGCAACCGGTGTATGGCAAGCGACGCACCCCTGCTCAAAGCTTGCATCTTCGCCCCATGGTTTAAGCTCTTTCCCCCGCCAGCGAGCAAATCCCCAGTCTTTGGTTGCAGCGTATTTTTTGCTGTCTTTTATCATGAATTCAACCTGCCAAAATTCTCCAGGCACGACTGCGGCTGGCCAGTTTTCATCAATGCGTTGATTCCAGGCTGTTTTAGCAAGTATGGCACCATCCGGCCAGGGATTTGTTTTTCCGCTACGAGCGGCTTCAATCGCAATAGGGTTGCCTAAAATAACACGCACAGAGTCTTTATCGGTACGGTGAGACAGGCTAATAACCTGCCATTTTTTATAACCTACAGGAAACTCGATTCCGTTCGGAGCAGGCGCAATGTTTGTAACAGGCTCAGACAGGCTAATTTCACTCCATATAACAGCAACGCTACAAAGACACAATAAATAGGTTTTTTTCATAACTTTCTTCTCCTCAGTAATCAATAAATACGCTTGTCTACGTTAACACCCGAATATTAAAAAAATTCCCTGAATATCTTTTTTTAATGGAATAACTGGGTGGTGAGCGTGTTAGCTTGATTGATGACTAATTCATGAGTCGTCAATCAACAATGATTATCACTTCACATTTATTACAGAGGTTTACCATGTTAAAGCAATTGATGAGGCCTGCATTGGTCACTGCAGTGGCACTTAACCTATCACTAAGCAGTTATTCGTTAGCTTATGCTGATGCACCCAATCCTGATGATGTTCCCGGTCTATCGACACTCTCATCTTCGTTTGAAGATTTTTCTCAGATTTCTGATTACGCAAAAAATCAGTTGTGCGTTTGGAATTACTGGGTATATTTACCGACCAAAAGTACTTTTCCCCCCAATATCCAGCCAACAAAACATTTGCCAGACAATTGTTGGGGACATTGAATGATTTAGGTACGGGTGACGTCAGCTTCGCAGAAGCTAAGCACCTTATTACACACTATCTCATTAATACTGACCCTGATGTCATATTGTCTTTTGAGGGGTTTCTTTCCAAAAAAGGCTATCAGGATCATGACATCATCACCCGCGAAGATTTGGCTTACATGGTCGCTCATGCCCGTGAAGCGGATGTAATCGATAAAGGTATTCCCATCCATAATCCTGCTATTGCAAGTCCAGGGCCATTACTTGGACCGACCGTTTTCCAGTCAGGTGAAAATGAAAATGGGCCGGTTTTTGATGGCAGTACGGTCTCATTATTTCACCGCGCCAAAGATGGCTTCAACACCACATTCAATAATTCGCCTGTCTATACCCTGCAGATCCATCCTGAAGTTTTTAAATCAGTATCGGTCGGCGGGATTGCGGTTGATGCATTGCAGGATTTGTCGTCGCAGCTGGAAGTGGAATTAAGCGATGGAACCATTCATCGCACACCTTTAACCTCAATGGTTCCATTTAGCATCCACGGTGCCGATGGTAAGGCCGGGGTGATCAGAATTGAAGATGGTTTGCTGGTTCTGGCAGAGGATTTACTGGGTGATATTGACCGTTTTACATTGAATGGTCATGAGTTTAGCGTGGAAGAAACCATTGATAGAGTTAATACGCAGGCTTATTATAATGGCGATAAAAATAGTGACGAGGTCGTTGCTGTTGTGGTTGATGAACTTGAGAGCAAAGGCTTTTCATTGCAAGACAGACGCTTGATGTCGCACAATTTAATTCTGACCAAAACGGCCTTGCAACAGTCAGGATTATCACCGCTAAGCGCGCCATTTAACACCATTGCAGGTCCTAGCAGCGGCTCACGAAGCTTTAAAGACGGCCATCTGTTCACCACCTATCAACTGGTTGAAGATCTGCGCAATATGGCGGAAGCCGATAATACCCGTGGTATTCGTGAGGCATTGAATAATGTCGATACTCAGCAAAATTTGTTAACCGGAACAAAAATACTGACTGCCGCCACATTGTTGCCACACATTACAGCATTATCAAACGCGCCTTTTTTGCCTAATGAAGCACTCTCTTCCCGGGTAAAAAAATCAGGCGCATTGTTGCCGAGTGAGCCGATTTCATTCCAGTTGGATCGTTTAAAAAGAGCGGTCTATGTATTGCTGGATGATGCTTTGTCTGCTGGAAAGGCTGCCCACTTGGTCACCCATGGCGAAATAATCAAGCGTGAGGACGCTGAATCTCAGGCTTTTGCTCTAAAAGCAGGTCATTTCGAAGCAGTCCCTTTGCAAACGAAACAATCCGTATTAATTGACGCTGTCTACGATTTTTCACAAGCCTATGAGGAACTGGTTCGTTTGGTTTCAGGGTTTGAATTTGAAGGTTCTTTAAATGAACTTAGTAGCCAAAACCTTGCTTCTATCAGCTCTGCTTTTTCGCGTCCTATTCTGAATCCACAGATGGCTGATGTGAAGATTGGCGATTTGGATTTCAAACTGGATATGCTTGCCACACCGTCTCATGTGCTTGAAAATTTATCACCTGCCAATGACCTGACGCAAAGTCGCCAATCAGAAGGCTTTGCTCTGGAGTCAGCTTTAGATCCTTTCCCTATTCGCCTGGCAGAGTATATATGTGAAGGTGAAGTGGTGACGGATATGGGAGAACTGATTGGAAAGTCGAAACTCAATCCGCTAGAACAAGGTGATTTGATTAGCGACTTTTCATTTGCTCAAGATGAAGATTGCAGGTCAGCTGTAGATGGCCCGAGATATCATCAATTATTATTTGTTGATAATTTCCAGCTGCCGCCTTTTGGTCCCAGTGCGAAATTTATCTCTACGCAAGGCATTGAAATTATCAATCGCTTGTTGCTCTCCCCTGTAGATCCTGACCTGGCTATAGCCGATATACGGTTAAGCTATCGGCTGACAGAAGCAGAACTGAATCAGGCGCCTGTAGCTAAAATAAAAAGCCGTAAACGAGGAAGGGTTGGGCAGTTAATCAAATTGAACGCCAAACATTCATTTGATGCAGATGGCGATGCTTTGCAATACCAATGGAAAATCAAGTCAGGTAAGGCCATCATTTTACATCCACGATCTCGCTCTAAAGCAAAGGTTTTACCATTATCGACAAGCGACCTGGTCGTGGAACTGCAAGTCAATGACGGAACGGCTAACAGCAAAATAGTTGAAAAAACTATCCGCATCAAAAATAAACGATTCTCATTTTTTCGATATTTTTTCAAACAACCGTTTTTTGAGATATTTCGTTTTGCGGGTTGGTAATACTGCCAAATAAAACAATTGGATCATTAATCATCTAAATTCCTTCAAGACGGCAGGCTGGGAGACTCTCAACCTGCCGCACTCGTTTCAAAGCTCCTAATTGTCAGACTTTTTGTTCTTAATAT
>SPJJ01005367.1_pt1 | contig 13083 bp, 9 predicted proteins | sample 3741741 | NCBI WGS metagenome assembly SPJJ01 (sample SAMN10925908, study PRJNA522277) | cold seep metagenome | isolation source: Elba SIP-enriched marine methane seep metagenome, extraction at timepoint T1 | place: Italy: coast of Elba, Mediterranean Sea | collected 2014-05 | reverse complement strand
GCCCCCGCTACCAAAACACTCGCCAACGCGACTATTGCGAACGATTTGTCAGACATCGCCGCAAACGTAACAACCAGGGCTGCCGCCCGCTGCGGTACCGCTCACTGCGCATTTGCGTTCGCGCCAAGCGTGAGCATCGCCACGTGCAATCGATCACGGATGTCGCAGTTTAGAACACCCTAGCGGCGACTGTGGGAGTTGCTGTGCGTGCGCCGCAAATCCTCTGGAATTTTGTCCACCTGTTCCTCCAGCCGTTCGCGGCGCGGCCGCCCGTTGCGCGCGATATCGAGGAAGTATCCAGCGGGGTCCGCCAACATGGGCTCCTTGACTCCCCGCTCGACAGCCGCGGCTTCTTCAGGTTCGAGGCCGGCTGTCGAAATCTCCCCCACTTTCTCCCGCGCAAACAGCGCTATCGCGTCCTGAAACTGCGAATCCGCGAACAGCTCGTCAACCGTTTTGCGCTTCCAATCGATCGCTTTCTTCGCCGGGTCGTCGATCTCGTCGGAGCTCTTGGCTTGCGGCATGAGCCGCTCGGCAGCGAACAGTCCATCGTCGATCAACGGCCGCAGCATCTGCTTGGCCGACTCTCCGGCCTTGCCCGCCGCGAACGCGCTCATCACGTCCTTGCGACTGACGCGCAGCGCGTGAGCCGCGTGGTCGGCGGTCCGGTGATCCATGTGTCCGTCCCCGTACAAAACCGCGTCCTCGCCGGCGATGGTCACGTCCACACCGTTGGCGTTGTCCCGATCGTGGAGCGCGCCAGAGACCAGATCGCCGAATCCAAACTCCTTGCCCGTGAGCTTCGCGCGGATCTTGGCTTCGGCTTCGTCCTTCTTCGCCATACTCTTGACCATGTCGGGGATTGGCAGCGGTAGCCCAATCGGGCCGACGTGGAGCTTCTTCTGCGCCTCGTCGAGCATCCCGAACACCATCTTTTCAACCGAGGCGTCGATGAAGTGGGGCACCTTCGCGTTCCAGTAGTCGGTAATCGCCACCCGCTCGGTGCGCACGTGGCCCGATGCGAACGCATCGGTGAGATAGTGACCACCGAAGGCCTCGACGGCCAACGCAGCGTCGACCGTGCCGCCTTGCTTACCGGCGCGATACGCCTCCTTGATGGCGTCGAAGTGATTACGGTGGTACCCGGCGACCCCGTTGGCGGGCATTTCGTAGACTGTGTCGGTGAAGTCGAAGTCGCCATCCTCGCCGTAGAAACTCATGGACACCGGGGCAGCTCTCGCCCGGTCCTTCAGGCTTTCTCCGCCATTCGGGTCCAAGAAATGCCCCTGATTTTGGCCCGCCAGCTTGTAGTAGCGCGCGTCGGCCGCCGCGATCACCGCCTCCGAGTAACCGTCACTGGACTTGTCGTTGACCTTCACGTTGCGCACGTATTCGATCTCTTCGCGGGTACCAACTCCGGGCCCAGGGCGTTTGGCGAACTTGCGCATCTGGTCGATGCTCGCGAAGAAGTCGCCGGCCATCGCAACCATTTCCCCGTAGGAGATCGAGTAGCCATCGGCGAGCTCGACTCGCTCGGTGTTGCCGCCCTCGTCCTCGACCCGATCCCCGACCTTGCGGTGCTCGCCGGTGCCGAACAACTGCACCCCATCGCTCGCCGACGCGCGACCAACGATCGCGCCCACGACCGAACGGCCGGCGGCGATGCAGCGACCAACGCGGTCTGCTTCGGCTTCCAAACCGCTCGTCGAGCTCGGCCCGACCGCTTTGCGCTGGGTCGTCGCCGTCGAACCCCGCTGCTGGACGACGTGAGCTAACTCGTGTCCGAGCAGGAACTGCCCGTCCGCCGTATCCGGCGCGTATGCCCCTTCCGCGAAATAGATGTCGCGCCCACGAGCGAACGCCTGCGCCCCCATCGCCTTGGTCTCCGCAGCGTTGGTGTGCACGTTCACGTCGCCAAAATCCTCCCCGAACAGCCCCTCCATGCGGGCTCGCACCGCTGGGTCGAAGCCCGATTCGCCCGCTCCGTTGACACCAGGAGCGGGCACACCAACGTACTTGCGCTGAGAGGCCGATACTTTGCCCGCGGCAACTCCGTGATACCCGGTCTCGGGCTCGAGCTCCGTGTCCCGGTGTCGTCTGGTCTTGTTCATACCAACGCCGTCGCGAGCTTGGCCAAAGTGATCCAGGAAACCTCGGCGTCCGGTCGGGACATGTAACTAACCGCCACAATGACAGGCAGTTAGGCTGCGGGTGATTGCAACACGCTCGGCAAAGCATGCCCTGCCGCACCGCCGATGGCCGTGGTACAAGCCGCCGGTGGGCGATTCACCTCGAGCGCTGCAGACCCTGACCGCCGAACAACTGCGCACGGCGACCGGCGAAACACTCGCGCACTACAACCAGCGAGCGGAAGCGTTCTGGCAAGGCACCCGCGACCACGATGTGAGTCAAAACGTCGCTGCGTTGTTACGACACCTGGACGACGATGCGCCCCAGACGATTCTGGACCTGGGCTGCGGCCCGGGGCGTGACTTGATCACGTTTCGCGATCGTGGCCACGAAGCTGTCGGCCTCGACGGCGCCAGCGAGTTCGTCGACCGAGCGCGACAGAATTCGGGCTGCGAGGTTCTGCACCAGGACTTCCTGAGCCTGGACCTGCCGCCCGGTCGATTCGATGGCATCTTCGCCAACGCGGTGCTATTCCACGTGCCCAGCCAGGAGCTGTCCAGGGTTCTGGGTGAGCTGCGCAACGCACTCAAAGCCAACGGAGTGCTGTTCTCATCGAACCCGCGCGGACCGAACCATGAGGGCTGGTCGGGGAATCGCTACGGCTGCTATCTCGACCTGGAGACGTATCGCCGCTTCGTGACCGGCGCCGGCTTCGTCGAGCTAGAACACTACTATCGCCCGCCGGGCAAGCCTCGAGCCGAGCAGCCCTGGCTCGCGTCGGTCTGGCGCGCCAGCTAGCGACGACGGCTCCCCCGTACGACCGCGATCGCCCCGCCCGTGGCGTGGGCTTGATCCGAGCCGACATGGTTGCTTGACATTTTAAAGTTTTTACTTTATAAATTAAATCATCACAGTCAGGACCGCACAGACCCCAGCCGACAAGGAGATCGCTCATGTCCAACACGCAAACCCTGATCCGTCGCAATCACGCATTTGCCAGCGACTTTGCCGCCGCAGACCTGCCAATTCTGCCCAGGATGCGGCTGGTCGTTCTGACGTGCGCCGACTCGCGCGTGGACCCAGCCCATATTCTCGGCCTCGAGCTCGGCGACGCCGCGGTCATCCGCAACACCGGCGGCAGAGTCACCCCCGAAGTAATGAGTGAGATCGCCGCGCTGTCATTTCTTGTCGCCCGAATGGACGGAGACCAGCCGGGTCCCTTCGAGCTGGTCATCATTCAACACAGCCAATGCGGCGCGGAACGCTTTGCGGACCCAGGGCTGCAACACGTGCTGAAAGAGAAGCTCGGCGTGGACGTCGCACCGCTGGCCATCACCGACCACGAGTCCAGCTTGCGCCAGGACATCGAACTGCTGCGCAACGCGTCCGAGCTGCCAGGCCACATCGTCGTCTCGGGGCTGATGTACGACGTCAAAGACGGTCAGGTGCGCGAAGTCATCCCGCCAAACGCGCTGGCTAACAAGTAGCGACGCGCAGCTGTCCGCTGCCACGCGGTGGTGTATTTGTGTCGCAGGCAACCGCGTCCGCCGCGATGCGTTGTGCGAACATCCCGCTATGACCAACGACGAAAAGCAAGCGGCCGCCCTGGTCGCGTGTGATAACCACGGCAAGGACTATGGCGTGACCGCGAACGCCCGGGTGCGGGCGTTTTTCGAGTCGGGGGAAGCGTGGAACTACAACCGCAAGTGCCTGCCGCCCGGCACCGAGCTGCCGATGATGGAACCCGGCTCGTTCCGGCTGTGCCTGACCTTGCCGTCGTGGCTCGCCCACACCCTGGACTATCTCGATGACGCGGTCGTTGGTCCAAACGGTGATTGGCAGGCGGCCGGCCAATACATCCCCGTGTTCCACTGCGACCAGGGCAAGTTCATCGTCATGCGAAACGACGACGGCAGCGTCGGCTGGTTCGAGGAAGAGACCTGGAGCAACGACGGTGACGGCTACCGCCAGGGGGTGTACATGCTCGCCGACTCGCTGGACGAGCTGCTGGCGAAGTTGGTCGACCTCGAGGACGTCGATTGGGACACCGAAGAGAACGACGAAGTCTGGGAGGATCCACGCTAGCTAGTTCAGCGGTGCCGCCTACCGTTACCAATCCCGCGGAGCGATAACGTCCTCGATGTCGAGCGCGTCGAAGCCATAGGCTTCGACGATGGCGCCGAAGTCCTCCGCCATCACCTCTCGAGCAGCGGTCTCCAGCTCGCTTCCACCGTCGGCGAACTCCTGTTCGAGCGCATTGATCTCCTCGGTCGCAGCGTGAGTGAGGGCGAGTATGGAGTCTTCATCCTGCGGCTTCGCCGCCTCGATCTCCTTGCACAAGCGGACGAGAATCGCCTTGATCTTGTCGACCAGGGCATCGGGAAAGTAGTCGTCGCTGTACATGCCGCGCAGAAACTCGTAGGTAGCCATGCGTTGATTGGCGATCGGGATCGCTCGAAACCGCTCGCGCCTTGCCGCGAGCGCAGCGGCGTTGGCCTTGGCCTCGGCTGCCCGCGCTGATCGGTGGGCCAACAAGTAGTCACTACTGAGCGTGAACGCGCGGCTCATCTCGGCGCCGGAGAACACGTGTTCCCGGGCCGTCCCGAACGCTGGGCGAAACAAGACCTTGCAGCCGCTGTCATGCAGCCCTTTGAACACCACGCGGGTGTCGTCATCGGGCCGCAAAACCTCAACACCTTCGACGCTGTGCGCACGTGCTTCGGTCATCAGCAACGTGGTGTCGACGACGAGCTTGCCCAAACCGGAACCCAAGTTCGCGGTCCGGCCGTGTTCATCACGGTCCAGCGGAGCGTCAGCGCCCAGCCGGTTATAGAACGTCATGTGGTACGACTGTGCCGCGCCGTCGACGAACGGCATGTCCATGCGCACGACATCGTCGCTGATCTGCCCACTCGCGGCGACGAACTCGATCGGGCCCGGCGATGGCACGCTGCACTGCTGCCACGAGAATCGACCGTGCATGATTCCGTGGACGTAGGTACCGGATTGCCACAACTCCCCGTTGGGATGCACCCAGTGCGAAGGCCCGTGACGCCGCCCTTGCTGGTCGTACTCGACCGTTCCCGCCGGGGCTCCCGACTTCGTCCAGAAGTAGTTCCAAGTCCCACACTTGTTGCCGGCACCATCACGCGCACCGGCTCCCCAGCATTCCTCTTGCTGGTCCCAGTATGCGTCGGCGGGAAGGTTCGCGGGGCGTTTGCGTCGCGGTTTGATACCCATGGCAGCCTCGTTTCGAGCCAGCATATGCCGTGTGCCGGCGGGTGCAAAGCGACGCGAGCACGCGTCCGGCATGCGCGCCTGCCGCCGCGGGCGTGATACTGTGCGGTATGGGGCAATCGCCAAAGCCTCCGCCAATACCGGGGGTAAAAGGCAAGACGGGGAGGGACCGGCGCACCGGGGAGCGCCAAGCCTACCGGGTTCAGGTCGTGGTCGAAACCACGGCGGAGGCCGAGGAGGTCCCGTGGGGTGATGGTGATCTGCTCGAGGAGCTCGACGACCTCGAGATCATCGACGAGGATCCGGACGGCGTCGAAATCGACTTCGAGGATGAAGGAACGGTTTCGCTAGTCAACAAGCCGCCGCCCAAACCGCCCGCGGCCATCAAGCACCGTCCCGCGCCGCGCCCTCCCGACCCAGTTGCGCCGGTCGCAGCCGCACCCGCACCGGTCGCAGCCGCACCCGCACCGGTCGCAGCCGCACCCGCACCGGTCGCAGCCGCACCCGCACCCGCTGCAACGCCGGCGGTGCCCGGGGCCGTCGCGCCCCCGCCCGGGTTTCCGCCGCCTACGCTGACGCCGCCCACGGAGACCCGCCAACGCAGGCGAGAGAAGCGCGAGACCGAGCGCAAGATGCTCGAGTCATTCATCGCTGCGGCGGACAAAGTCGTGGAAACCAGCGTTGACCAGTTCAGCGGCAGCAACTTCTATTGGGGACTGACCAACGACATCAGCGAAGGCGGCGTGTTCGTCGCCACGATCGCCATCCTCAAACCCGGCGCAGAACTGCAGCTCAGCCTCACGCTGCCGGACTCCGAAGAGCCTGTTCGGGTGACCGGCGTGGTTCGCTGGATCCGCGACCAGGATTTCGGCGCTCACGCACCACCCGGGTACGGCGTGCAGTTTACCGACCTTACGCCGGAGAGTCGCGCGCGTATCGAAGCCTTCGTACGCCGCCGCGACCCCCTGTTCTGGGACTAGGCCCCCAGCCGACGCGGCGAGTTGTGCAATCGCCAACGCAGTGAGTTGTGCAACGGTTCACACGAATCGTGCGCCGCCCTGCACAAGCGACGTGCACCCGCTGACGGATTCGCTATGAACATCACTAAGAATTCGGCGGAATGTCCATTGCATCAGTTTGGGACATGCGTCCCTGGCTTAGCTCACGAACCCCATCACGAATCGTCGCCCTGTCACTGTCGCTGTGGCTCGCGGGTTGTGCGAGCTCGACCATAGGCGACGGGCCCAACGGCGCGGCGGATGCGGGCTCAGTCGAGCCCGTGGACGCCCCACCCGGCTGTGGCGATGAAATCGTGTCGCCGGGCGAAACCTGCGATCCGCCGGGAAGCTGCCCCGAGGACTGCCCGCCTATCGACAGTTGCACGCCCCAGGTCCTGGTCGGTAGTGCAGACCAGTGCAGCGCGGCGTGCGAGCCACAGCCGATCACCGAGTGCGTCGACGATGACGGCTGCTGCCCGGAGACATGCGATTCGCTGAGTGATTCAGACTGCCCGCCGGTCGACATCGTCAACTTCTACGCCGGCAGCTACAGCGCACGTGATCTCGGTCCGCCACCCGGGGTGCCGAGCGATTGCGGCGCCATGTTCATCGATCCCGCCGACCCAGACGTGCTGCTGATCGGTGGCAACGCCGACGAGTCCGGAGGCGGTGTGTTTGCACTGCAACTGGTCCGCGACGCAGCGGGCATCATCGTAGGCTTTGGCGGTGCGGCGACCCAACGCATCGACGCTCCGTACGTCGACAGCGGGCTCGTCCGCGGTCCCGGCGGTGTCACGTTGGTAACGACGTGGCCAAACAACGAGATCGCCGTCGTTGCCCCCGGCGGCGGGCAGTCCAACAAGTTGATCGATCTCTCCGTGTACGGCATCGCGTCGTCGCCTGGCGGTGCACAGCTGGTGCCGTCCGACATGGCCGGTGCCGGAGCGCTCAAGCTGATCTCGTGGCCGGACGGTGAGTGGTACACGGCTACAGTCGCGTGGACTTCCGGCTCGGCCGCATTGTCCGACGTGCAGCAACGGGCAACCCTGCCGGGGGGCGCTCTCGGCGTCGCCTACGTACCGGTCAACTCACCGCTGTTCGCCGCGCGAAGCATCGTCGTCGCCGAGTACAGCAACGGCACGTTGTCGGTCTACGATGTCGACGCCGCCGGCGATCCAATTACCTCCAGCCGTCGGTTGTTCGTCGAAGAGGCGGACTACCCCAGTGGCGTGACCTTCGACCCCACCAGCGGCGAGATGTTGTTTTGCACTGCCGGTGGCACCGACCGGGTCGTAGCCGTAAGCGGGTTCTACAGCCCGCCAGAACAGTAGGACTGTCGTTACGTCTGCGGCGATTCGGGTCCAACGCCGAGGCGGGTAAAGATCTCTTTGGCCAGACCGCGGTGGATCTCCGCCGCGCTCGCGTCGCCCTGAGCGATGAGCACCTTGGCCAATACCAACAGCAGCTTTGCCCGGGCGTAGTCGTGGCCGATTCGCTCAGCGTAGGACAGCGCCGCTCTGGCAGTCTCGTTGGCGTGGTCCAGCATGTCCACGGCAAGATAGTGTTCCGCCAGCCGCATGCCTACACCGCACAGTGCGGGTATCTTCCAGGTCGTGTCGTAGCCATCACCAAACGTCACCACGTCGATCGCCTCCGTCAGTTCGGACCAACGGCCCTCGTCGTCGGCCAGGGCCAGTGCATCCGCAAGCTCCAGGTAGGTCTCGCAAAGCAAGGTCGGGTTGAACACTCTCAAGCCATGAGCAATCGCCGAGCGAAAGTGGCCAATCGCCGCGACATCGGCCAACTCGAGACAAATCCGACCTCGCTCTCGGTCGATCGCCGCCTGCGGAGCGTTGGCGACCGTCTTGGTCAAACCATCGAGAGTACTACTCGCCATGTCGAACTCGCCGACGCGACGCAACGCACCGGCCAAGCCAAGCCCGGCATCGATACGCTGTTCGTCGTCTGTGGCCAGATCGTCGGCGCAGGCAAACCAGCGCACGGCGCCGACAGGATCGAAGCGCTCGAGTGCGTCCCGCGCTGCGGACAAACATAGATCGAATCCATCCGCCGAACCCGCAGCTCGAGCGTGATGAGCACGAGCGCACAGGGACACACGCACGGCATCGAGCTCGAGGGCCGACGCAATCTCGCCATTGAGTGCGCGACTCAAGTCCGCCGGGGTGGCGGCGCGAACGACGTCGCGTAGGGACGCTGAACTGAACGCGACGGTGGTGCCGTCGAAGTCGATGAACCCGGAGGCAGCTAGTCCTTCCAGACAATCGTACGTCGGCGCCTGCACGCTCTCGAAGAAGCCCAAGGCTTCGGCGGCGACGCTAGTCCCGAAGGCCGCCGCGGCCTGGAGCACGAGCACACTGGTCTCGTCCAGGTCGTCCAAGCGTGCGGCCAGCACATCGACGGGCGCGTCGACATCGGTGACCCTGATGATCTCGCACGGCGCCGGAACCACCGTGTCGGACGTAGACGTGATGATCATCGGTGGCCGCGCCTGGTCACCAGCGAGCAACGCCTCGATCACGGCTAGACTGGGTTGGTCGTATTCCCAGATATCTTCGAAGCACAGCACCGCGCGTGGTGCCAGCTCCGTGGCAGACCGCACCACCGCCAACGCCGCTGACATGGCTTCGTCGTGGCGAATGTGCCCCGGCAATCCCGCCCGCTGCTCGCGAGCGAGACCGAACACGTCGGCTACCCCGAGTAGTTGCCGGCGGGACAAACCGATGTCGATCAGGGCAGCGCTCAGCGCTTGCTCGCTGGGCGCTTCGGTCAAACCCAAGATCCCCTGAAGCAATGACACGATGGGGTGCCACGCGGTCCCCGCACCACTCGGATCGGGACCGACGATGAAGGTGGTACAGCTCTCGGCAGCGCTCTCGGCGGCACGCCGGACCAGACGGCCGATGGTGGTGCCGGGCGGCCCGACGAGGGCGACGGCACTCGCTGACGGATCGGCAAAGAACGCGATCAACTGATCCAGCTCCGGGCTGTAGTCGTCCTCGTCCGGCAAGGGCAACGCATCGAGGTGCATGCCAGTGCCGACAGCGAACGCATCTGGCTGCGACGTGGTGGGGTCTTGGTCGAGGTCGGGGGCCGCACCGAAACTCACGACGGGCATGAGCCCCCGGGCCGGCGTGTCAGCGTTGCCCAAAACGACCTCCCCGGTTCGACGCCACCGCGCTAGCGGCGCTGGCGCGATGGACCACACACTGCCTATCTCGATATCGGTTGCACATGGGCACAACTCCCCCTTCGCCGCGGCTCTCACCCCGACCGTTTCGACCTGGCCGGCCCGTCTATTCGTTGGGCGGCCCGGTCGATTGTTTCGCGACGACATCGTCGCCAAATCAACGTATCCTGCGGTTGGGGTAGCGTGAAATGATCGAGCCGTGGGCTTGTCAGGAAACCGAGGTATGATTCGGCCATGAAGTGCGTGAAGTGCGGGGCGCCGCCCTCTCAGGGACAGGCGCTGTGCAGTAACTGCGCGCAACGCTTGAAGAATCCTCCAGGCCTGTGCATGGAGCACATCGACTGGACGGATGACGCGCCCGAGCTGGGTGCGGCTGCGCTGGTGACCAATGGGGCCGTGCCCACTACCTGCGCGAGCGGACCACCGTTGGTCGGGTACCCGAAGACGGGATCGCAGTACTCGATGCTTCCATTTCGAGACACCACGCCGAGCTGGCGTTCGTCGACGAGGGCTGGGCGGTGCGTGACCTGGACAGTCGCAACGGCACAAAGGTCGCCGGCACCAAGGTCAACGCCAGGGCAGCGTTGTCATCAGACCAGATCGTCACCTTCGGCGACGTCTCGTTCTACTTCCTCGCGGGCAGAGAGCTCCACACCTCCACCAAGATCCAGGTCGACACCGCAGAGCAACCGCGACCTCCCGACCCAAAGCCGCCGCCAGCCGGATCCACGTTGCGCCTGTCGTCACCGCCGGGCGACGTGGGCGGCATCGTCGAGCTCAACGGCACGGCCTTGCGGCTGAGCGCGATCCAGTTCGAGTTGGTGTCGGTGTTGGCGGAGCGAATCCGCGCCGAAGCCGACCTGGGCCCACTAGTACGGGGCTACGTGCGCTCCGATGAGCTGCTCGAGGTACTGCCATGGGATACCGCTGTGCCCGTGGCGAACAACGTCAAGCAGTTGGTCCGTCGGGTCCGAGGCGCGATGTATGCGGCCGGATTCGGCGATGTCATCGAGTCACGTCACCGGTTCGGCTACCGCTTGCGATTCATGCCAGACCCGACCAATTAGCTGGCTGCTCGTTCCGTCGAGCGCAAACGAGCCCGGATTGCTCGACTAGGTAATGATTTCGGCCAGCTGCGAGTCGGGAGGCCTCACCCCGGTGAGGAAGGTTACGAGGGTTAGAAGCGTAGAACCTGTGCCGCGCACTCGCGCTGCATGCCGACCAACCACGACGAGTTGACACGATGAGCCAGGACAAGCGCGAGCGCCCCAGATTCGCTGGGGAAACCAAACTCGAACCGGACCAGAAGAATGCGCTCTGGGAAGAAGCGGAGCTGCTCGCGGCGGACCTGAACATGAGCGCCGAGGCTGCCTACCGCTCCCTCGGTCAAGCGCGCGGACGCCCAGCACCGGGACGCGTGTCGATGAGTGAGCGCTCGTACGGAGCCGGGAATCGGCTCGCCGACAATATCGTCGATGACGATCCAGACCGCGCGCAGGCGACTGCCGATCTGTTGTCCTCTGCGATGAGCATCTTGGGCGACGGCGTTGGCGACGTGACCATTCACGCCGATTCCGAAGGCCAGCAGCGAGCGCGCGCTCACAACACAGCCGGCATCGCGACCAACAACACCGTCTACCTGGATCCGGATGTGTACGACCCGGAGAGCAATACGGGCCGCGCAATGCTCGGCCATGAGATGGCACACATCGCTCAGCAGCGCATGCCACAGCGGGGCAGCGTCAAAGATGCCGAACGCGAAGCGGGTGCCTTCGGCTGGGCGTTTGCCAGCGGTCAGGCGTTCGGCGGATTAGAGCACGGCCTGGCGCCGAGCCATGTCGCCACCTGGTACCCCCCGGGCGAAGAAGACCAACACGACCAGACCCAGCTGTCTCCCGATGGCTTCGTCGTGGCTCCCGGTGGGATTCGGGTCGAGAAACTCTGGTACGAGACCTTCTATTCGAACAGCTCGCACACCAACGCCGAATGGTCCCACAAGATCCTCGATGCACTGACCGGCACCGAGTGGCCGTGGATCGCAGACCTATCCCCCGAAGACCGTCAACGCGCAGACGCCGATGTCCAGCTTCGAGCGCACTTCGAAGAGGGCGAGGACACCTGTCACGTTCCGGTTGGCGTGTCGCTGTACGAGAGCATCGGCCTACCTCCAGGCGTGAGCTACCAGTGGTACTTCATTCTCGCCGGCGAGTCGGAAAGCTCGGAGGCCGACGATAGCGAGGGTGGCGATGACGCTCCAGTGCTCCGCTTCGAGGCGCGCTGCGTCGTGCGCACCGACGTGATGCCTCCGGCCGGCGCCGGCGCCGGCGAGCTTTCCGAGACGTTGATGCGTCAGATGACGGCGCAGCTCGCGGCAGACACAGGCCTGACACCCAATGGCGACGTGACCAATCGGGTCGCACTGTCCGCCAACTTCGACAGCGTCGAGCGCGAGGGCCCCGCCGCCCGCGTCGGCGCGTCGCGCGCAAGCCTGATCAACCTGTTTGGCGAGCAACAGTGGGTGGCGTTCGAGACCCGGCTGAGCAACGGCGACGACGCTCTGGACGGCGCGCCGGGTGGCAACGTCACGTTCGACGATGGCCTGACCGACGAGGAGCGAGAATTCGCCGAGCAGTTCCTGCGCGAGCTATACGGCGAGAGCGACCAGGCCGCGGGCCAGATGCTGGTCACCCGCACATTGGTCGAGTTGATGCACCAGATCAACGACCACGAGCTCAAAGACGAGATCCTCGAGCTGCTGCGCAATGGCGGTGGCGACAATGCGGAGCCCATGGCCGAGAGCCAGCGGTTGCGCCAGGCCATTCATTCGGTGGAGATGCAGGCCGAGTACGAGCGACTCGGCGTCACCCCGGACGACGAAGTCCGCGAGCGACCAAAAGACTACCCGGTCGAAGGCCGGATCATCAATCACAGCGACCTGCTGTTCACCGACAAAGAGGCCGCGTTCTCGTTCGATACGACGAGTTCAGCCAGCGACGTGATCATGGTGCCGTGGGTGGACGTACATTGGATCGTCACCACCGATACCGAGGACAGCTCGGGCGAGCGTGTCGCCGACGGCTTTACCAGCCACCGCGACATGGCCAACGAGGCGCCAGACCGGTTCGAACATACATTCGATCGAGTCGGCATATATCAGGTCAATGCGCTGGTTAGCCACCACTTCTATCAGCCGAACACATTCAAGATCTACGTCGAGGTCAAGACCGAGCGCGAACGCCAAGTCGAGCTCGAGGATCGCACGTTCAACGACGGCGGTCCGTTCGGCGATGTCGACAGTCGACAAGAGCACGCCTTCCCCGACGCCAGTCGCACCGACGGCTACGGCAGCGGCCACGTGCTCGAAGGCGACATGCCGAACTTCTGCGATCCCAATGATCCGACGCTCCAGCACGAGGGTGCCCTGGACGAGAAGATCCGTCAGGTCGAGGCCTATATTGAGCAGGAGCGAGATCCGAACCTAGTCGAGTGGGCCGAGGACTACCTGGCATC
>SPJJ01042228.1_pt1 | contig 13099 bp, 13 predicted proteins | sample 3741741 | NCBI WGS metagenome assembly SPJJ01 (sample SAMN10925908, study PRJNA522277) | cold seep metagenome | isolation source: Elba SIP-enriched marine methane seep metagenome, extraction at timepoint T1 | place: Italy: coast of Elba, Mediterranean Sea | collected 2014-05 | reverse complement strand
GTTAAAGAAATTTTTATGTTATTTGCCATGATGTATTCATTCGTAACACCTATTTTTTCCGTGGCATTCACGCCCTCGCTCGCAACAACACGCCACACGATCTTCTTGCTTTCCTTGTGCTTTTCTCACCTTTCCCTCTAAGACCGAGCCATTACTATTGTTGTTATGAAAAATAAACCGAATTTGATTAAACTCCGTTCTTCCGGCCTGGGATACTTGATTAACCGCATTCAGACGCTATTTGTCAGCATGCTGCGTATTTGGTCTATCCCTATCGTTTTAATGTTGAGCGTTTGTTCCGGCTTCACCACCTTTTACGGCTTATCTCATTTTATTACGCCGTGGATTGCGCTAGTCATCACCATTGCCATTCAGTCCATCATCGTCATTTGTTCTCTAGAAATTGCCGGTATCCACTGGAAAGCTAACCGAACACGATATTTTTCTGTTGTCATGTCCTTGTTGATTGCACTGGCCGCCTCTGTTTCCTTTTCATATTTTAAATTTTATGAAATTTCACAACAGGACAATTTACACATTTCCCGATTACAACAACTCAGAAGCGACTTAAAAACCTATTTGGATAAGGTCATTGCCATTAAAGCGAAAGTCACCCGTCAGCAAAAGACTGAATTGGAAAAAGCCTCAACCGAAGTGTCGCAAGCTTATTTCGGCACCCACCCGGAAATCCTGGCCGGCTATCGCAATCAAGTGGGAGAAGGCCCTTTTTGGAAGCACTACAATCAAATTTACCTGGAAAAAAAGAAAATCAAGGAAGAGCATGACCAGGTTTTTAGTGAAATAAATATCTCTGTGAGCAATGTGCAAAGTAATCTGGCAGAACTGGATGTTAGCACCGACATCGAGCAAACCTATTACAAGTTATTATCCAATTTTCAAAGCGTTCAGGCGGCCATCAACCAACTGTCTGGCAGTATTGGTGAACAATTACCCGCACCGCCCATGCTAATGACCTATCGTCAATTTGTTGAAGACATTAAACCTTCGCTTGCCATGTGGACAGGCTTCTCACTGTTTGCTTTCGTTTGTGCGGCCATGGTTGATTTTTTTACGGTGTTATTATCCTACCGCCTTGAGTTCACCGCACCTGGTCCACTCACCGTGCAGGAAGAAGAGCTGGTATTTGAATGCTTGAGACAGTTCTCTGAATTCAGGATCAACGCAAATGACGAACTTGAAATGGTGATTGAAAAATCCCCCATTGAAAAAGCCCGGCGATATTCAGACTGGTCGCGAATGTTTGCGGTCGGTCTTTTGCTAAGCCGAGGTTTTCTGCGCAAAGTAGATGACCGTACCGTTGAATTTGCGCCTAATCTATACCCACTGCTGGCAGAAAAAATGGCAGACAGAATTGCGGCAATCAAGGCTGGTGCGGTGATGCAACAGGTCAGTAACAATGAATAATAATTTACCCGAACTTGCCCAATGGTTGACTTCAGGTGGTCTAACTGACACCCAAGCTAATCTGGGTGAATGGGAACCCGGTTTTGATGTCGACCGTCAGGTAGTTTGTTCCAAACTGGCCGGCATTTATCAAAAAATATTCTTACGACCTAATGAATTTATCCAGCGCTTTTACCACCAGGTCTTCCCACTTCCCATTGATGAATGGTTTTTTCAGGAACAAATTGATCTGTTTGACGGCTTTTGCCAAATTGATGTGCAGCTTGATCTGCGCTTTCAGGCTACATTGACATTCGTTCAACGCAATCCGGATAAACTTCCAGACATCAACACGTATATCAAATCCACTTTTCAAAAACTGATTTCTGATATTGTGTATAAGGAAATACATTTATTAAATGATGGAAAGTGGGTCAAACAAGGCTTACTGGACATTGAACAAAAAATTGCCTTATCCATCTGCGAAATGTTGATGGTACAAAATGTACAATCACAAGCCACTTGCAAACTGGCGGCTTATTTTAAGGAATTCAGTAATATCAAGCCAGGTAAGGATAGTGTTTATCTTACTGTCCTTAAACAAAGTCATGAATTGACTGAACAAAAAAACCGCTCTCTTTTTCAACAACAATCCCTGCTTAAAACCCAAAAGCTGGAGCAAAAAAAAGAACAGCTCGTCCACCTAAAAGCACTTGCCACTATTGAACGTAGCAAGCGCGCCCAGGAGGCAGAAGAGCGTTTAAAACTCTTGCAAGATGAAGAACAATTTTTAACTGCCGAACTGGACACTGAAAAACGCATCCACCAAAAACGTGTTCAACACCAACAAGTATTACGTGAATTAGAAGCTGAGGCAGAGCTGGAAACTCGTAAAAAAATTCATCAACAAGAACACCTGCAAGAAATCAAACAACGTGCTGAAAAACGCGCCTATGAGGTCGAGCAGGAAAAACAGCGCATTCTGGCAGACAGCAAACGCCGAGAAGAACAATTATTGCACCAAGCCAAAGTACAAGATGAAAAAACCCAGGCAGAAATTGAACGCTATGAACGTCAACAAAAAGCCTGGCAAGAAGCAAAAATGCGCATTCACCAACAACAGCTTGATTTAACAAAACGTCAAAAGCAGCTTGAAGACGACCTGGAAGCCGAATTAACTCGTATCGAAAAAGAAACCAAGAAACAACAAGAATTAACGCTACCGTTCCAAAAATTAAAAACATTCGAAGAAATGACTGACCGTTCACCCAAAATCAGAAAGTCTGATCGTTTGCGTCAGGAAATTGAGCTATCACTGTTGGAAAGACAACGACTGGAATTGGAACAAGCTATCAATGAAGCGCATAGCAATTCTACCAGTACAGGAGAATAAGGTTTTTTACCTCATCTCCAATACTGGATGCTGGATGAGCTCACCAGAATATAACCCAAGTTAAACTTTGAAATGACTAATGGTTGTGCGTAGTTCATTGGCCAATTCCAGCAGTTCCTGGCAAGCCGTAGAGGTCGTTTTCGCCCCACTGGCGGTTTCCTGAGAAACTGAACTGATATTATTAATATTACGACTGATCTCTTCAGCCACCGCTGTCTGTTCTTCGGCTGCACCCGCAATCTGGTTATTCATATCAGTAATTGTATCGATACGCTGACTGATTGAATTTATGGACTCCCCGGCTGACGCCGCCTGCTCTACGCCACTCGCCGCCTGTTTACGGCCATTATCCATCACCGACACTGCCTGTTCAGCACGCCCTTGCAAACGCTCAATAGTTTGTTGAATTTCCTGGGTTGAGTTCTGTGTTCTACTGGCCAATGTTCGCACTTCGTCGGCCACCACCGCAAAACCACGCCCCTGCTCTCCTGCACGCGCCGCTTCAATCGCTGCATTCAACGCCAGCAAATTTGTTTGTTCGGCAATGCCTTGAATCACGCCTAATACCTCTCCAATACTGTTGCTGTCATTTTCCAGTTCATGAATTACGCTGGCTGCATTTTCGACCTCCGATGCCAGATTATTTATTCCACTAACGGCATCATTCACAATATTTTTTCCTGAAAGGGCTTCTTCGTCTGCAGTGGAAGCCGCATTGGACGCATTCACCGCGTTACCAGCCACCTCCTGTACCGTGGCAGTCATTTCTTCCATTGCAGTCGCCACTTGAGTAATCTCTTCTAACTGCCTGTCTACACCAGCTTCAGTCGTTTTGGTAATCGTAAGTAATTCATGTGAAGCCGAAGTCAATTTATCGCTGGTTTCTGTCACATGTTGAATCGTACTGGCAATTTTTTTAACAAACGCGTTAAAACTCGCTGCCACCCAAGCAAATTCAGAACGACCTTCCGCTTTTAATCGTGCTTTTAAATTACCTTCCCCACTACTGATGTCCTGAAGACTTAATGCCAGGGCTGTCAACGGAGAAATAATAATTTGATTCATGGAAAAATACCCGACCACACCAACAATGAACAGCGCTAACACTAATAGTCCAGCAGCTATCCACAACTTTTCATTTAGTCTCTCTGCATCCGCCCTAAAAGAACTGATTATTTCAAATGCAGCATATAAATCACCCGCTTTTTTATTCTCCATGGGATACCCTAAAACATCTTTACCAGACGAGTTTCCCCATAAGGTACCCGACGTAGCAGGATTACCATGACACACTTCACATTGTTGTTTTAAATATACGGGTTGAAAATAGCGAATCTCTTGACTGGATTCATCCACATAAACATATTCATCTGCGGACGAATTGTTTGCAAAATAGTTTAAAACTTCACGCTCCAAAGCATTCGCTTCATTCGATGCATTTCTGGCTTGAATTTTAGGAGTTTTAAATGAATATTGTTTTGCTTCTGCCAACGACTTAAAAATCCTGATAGTTTCCATCACAGGAATCATCCCCACAACCATCTGCTTAGATCGGGATGGGTTTTCACGAACCATTCGCTGAATAGCCTGAGGATGATAAACGCCTTTTTCCCATTTTTCCAACGTGCTTTTTCTAACAGAATTTGCCACCTGCATGAGCTGCCTTGACATCCCTGTTTTCTGTTCCATCATCAGTTTTTTTTGATCCTGCATATAAAGCGCCAATAAAGCTACGCCTATTACAGTTAACGCAGCCATTGAAATTGCGACCACTTTCACTCCCACTGACTGCATATTCATCATCAGCATTCTACTTACCTCAATTTATATTTTTGTGTGTCTTTGTATATTGATAAGATATCAACTAGAAACAACATCTATTATTGTGATAAATATAGATCAATTTTTAACTCTGTTTACTTTTTCACAATTTAATCCGCAAATATGAGTAGTAATAAAATAAAGGTTTTATTCGTATGTATGGGAAACATCTGCCGTTCCCCAACTGCTGAAGGCGTTTTTCAATCATTAATCGATGACAAAAAAATTGCAGAAAGATTTGAAATTGATTCTGCTGGCACCCATGCCTATCACGTCAATGAAGCCCCTGATTTAAGAGCCCAACGCGCAGCCAAAGAACGCGGCATAGAGCTTAGCCACCTTCGAGCGCGTAGAGTTGTCGTTGGTGACTTTGAGGATTTTGATTTTATACTTGCCATGGATGATGATAATTATGATGTATTAGTGGAAGCCAGCCCGGATGAATTCCAATATAAAATCAAGCATTTTCTGGATTTTGCGCCTCATGTTGATGAGCGCGAAGTTCCCGATCCTTATTATGGAGGAAAATTTGGCTTTGAGCGGGTTCTCAACCTGGTTGAAGAGGCCTCTTTAGGGTTTTTAAATTCACTGCAATCGCATGGGATCCGGTATGAATAAACGACTTAGTTGCCTCGTTGTCAGTTGTTGTTTAGTTTTTACCTCTCCCATTATTTATGCAGAAGATGACAAACCCGTCACTCATGTCATTATGGTCTGGTTAAAAAAACCTAACAATAGCAAAATGCGTCACGACTTTATTCAAGCGAGCCGACAATTAAATGATTTGCCTGGCATTATTAATCGACATGTGGGCGAAGTCATGCCCAGTGATAAAACGATTGTAGACGATACTTTTGATGTGGCTGTTACCGTCACGCTTAAAAACCGTCAAGCATTTGAAGCCTATATGAAACACCCAAAACATAAGAAACTGATTGAGACTCGCCTAAAACCTTTAGTTAACCGAATTGTGGCTTACGACTTTGTTTCCCAATAGATATCATGAGCATTATTTCCAACACCGTTAATTATCTGGATGGAGACACCACGCTTGAAGGTTTCTTTGCCTATGATGACCGAATCGAAGGCTCACGCCCCACTATCATTATCTGTCATGCTTGGGGAGGCCGAGAAGGTTTTGTCGAGGATAAAACAAGACAAATGGCAGAAATGGGCTACCTGGGCTTTGCATTGGACATGTATGGTCATGGGCAATGTGGAAATACAAAGGAAGAAAACGCCTTACTTATGCAGCCCTTCATTGAGGACCGGGCGTTGCTGGAAAGAAGAGTACTGTCCGCATTAAGCGCTGTTAAGCAATTGCCGTGGACTAATGAAGCTAAAATTGCCGCTATTGGCTTTTGTTTTGGTGGGCTATGCGCATTAGACCTGGCTCGATCCGGCGCAGATATCTGCGGGGTTATTTCATTTCATGGTTTACTGTTTCCCGCTGCCACCACGCCCCTACCTGAGATAAAAGCCAAACTTCTAGTATTACATGGTCATGACGACCCAATGGTTTCTGTCGACATGGTCAATAGTTTCCAAAATGAAATCTCCCAGGCTAACGCAGACTGGCAATTTCACACTTTTGGCCAAACCATGCATGCCTTTACCAATCCTAAGGCTAATGACCCAGACTTTGGCACCGTATTCCACAGCACATCAAACCAGCGCGCCTGGAAACTCATGAAAAACTTTCTGCTGGAAATTTTCGAATAACCCTGTTTCTTTGCCTGATTTTTCCTGTGTCTTATTAACATACAGTGAATAATTACCTGCTACACTGTTAGTATTGTTTATCACACTCATTACATAAATTTAATTACTCCTACATATGAAAAAAGTTGCATTAATCACGGGCATTACCGGCCAAGATGGATCCTATTTAGCTGAATTTCTTTTACAAAAAGGCTATGAAGTTCATGGTATAAAGCGTCGCGCGTCATTGTTTAATACAGACCGGATTGACCACATTTACGAAGACCCTCACATTGAAAATCAGAACTTTATCCTACATTACGGTGACTTGAGCGACACTTCCAACCTGACTCGAATCATTCAACACATTAAACCGGATGAAGTCTATAACCTGGGCGCACAAAGTCATGTCGCTGTCTCGTTTGAATCACCAGAATATACCGCTGATGTTGATGCTATCGGCACACTACGTCTGCTAGAAGCGATTCGATTTCTGGGGCTTGAGAAAACAACCCGCTTTTACCAGGCTTCAACTTCTGAATTGTATGGTCTGGTTCAGGAAATGCCACAGAAGGAAACGACTCCGTTTTATCCTCGCTCTCCTTATGCGGTAGCCAAGTTATATTCCTACTGGATCACTATTAACTATCGTGAAGCTTATGGTATGTATGCGTGTAATGGTATTTTATTTAACCACGAGTCGCCTCGTCGCGGCGAAACCTTTGTCACGCGAAAAATTACCCGTGGACTTTGCAACATCGCTCAAGGCCTGGATAACTGCCTGTTTTTAGGAAACATGGATGCGTTGAGAGATTGGGGGCACGCTCGTGATTATGTGCAAATGCAATGGATGATGTTGCAACAGGATCAAGCAGAAGACTTTGTGATTGCCACCGGCGTTCAATATTCTGTACGCCAATTCGTAGAGTTTTCAGCAAAAGCGCTGGGCATCAGCATTCGCTGGGAAGGGAAGGGCGTAGAAGAAGTCGGTTATGTTGAGGCTATCGAAGGACAGAATGCCCCGGCACTGAAAACTGGCGATAAACTCGTTGCCGTAGATCCTCGTTATTTCAGACCCGCTGAAGTTGAAACCTTGTTAGGCGACCCCACAAAAGCCAAAGAAAAATTGGGCTGGACACCAACCACGACACTGCAAGAAATGGTCACTGAGATGGTTGAATATGATCTGGATCAAGCAAAACGCCATTCTCTATTGAAACAAAGTGGTTACAATGTCAATGTTCCTCGAGAATAAATAGTTTTTGATATTGCCGGTTCTACAACAGAACCGGCATCTTTAGAGATAGCAGCCCCTAAAGTTTGTATTGTTTAACGCAGAAATGCTATTAACGCACCCACTTTGATGAAATATCCAGTCAAGGCAAATACACCCGCCATGACATACCGCCCAATTGCTTACTTTTCCCGGCTTCCAACTTGCCCCCCAACAATTCCAGTAATTCGTTAACTATCGCCATACCAATGCCATGCCCGGTAATGTTTTGGTCAGCTCTGACGCCACGCTGTAATATCTGTTCCACTATGTCAGCCTCCACCCCGGGACCATCGTCTTCAATAATTAACAATATAGAAAACTCATTACTAGATGACTGAAACACATCTTCAACAGAGACCCACACTTTTTTATTGCACCATTTACAGGCATTATCCAGTAGATTCCCTGCAATCTCGTAGAGGTCCCCTTCTTCACAATAAATAATGGCGTCCTGCTCAGCCAGCATTTCAAATTGAATTTGCTTGGCAACATAAACCTTCTCGAGCGAAACAATAATTTTTTCGAGTACGGTTTTTAAATTTATCCTGCCCGGTAATTGCTGTTGTCCTTTAGCTGCCGCTTTCTGCAATTGATATTCAATTATTTCATTCATTCTGGAAATTTGTGTATCAATTGCTTTACGATCAACGTTTTTTTGTTCAAGACACCCGCTCAAAATGGCAAGTGGCGTTTTTAAGCTATGGGACAAATCAGCCAATGTATTTCTATATCGCTCCATATGAGCGCGTTCACTGCTGATTAAAGCATTCAAATTACCAGCCAACCCCTGAAGCTCCAAAGGATAATGCCCATCCAAGCGGTGTTTTTTTGCTGACTCGATTTGCTCCAGGTCCTCAACAATTTTTCTAAGTGGCTGTAATCCCCAACGAAACACAAATAATTGCACCAGTATCAGCACACTGCCAATCACAACCAGCCAACTAATCAAAGTATGGCGAAATTCCTCCACCTGACTTTTAAACAAGCGCCCATCCTCAGCTACTGTAAAAACATACGCACGTTCAAAACCGGCTTCGTTCTCCCACAAAACAGAATAATGCAAGACAAAAAATCCAGATTCAGGATCCTTTAAAAATTTAGACTCACCCTGTTGTAAACTGTCAACTTTGGGCAATTGCATGCCTACTGCGGAAGCAGACCGCCATTCAATACTGTCATCTGATAACCGGATCATGGCATATAATCCTGACCCTGGGTTTGCCATTCTAGGTTCTCTCAGTTCTGTTGGCATCTGCAATTGCACACTGCTATCCACTTCTGCTACCGATAATAATGCGTAGACTTGAGTGTACATTTTTTCTCTTAATGCTTGTTGTGTACTACTTTCGAAGGCTTTTTCCAGGACAAAAACCACCAACGCAAAAAATGCCACCAATACAACTGCGGCAGAAACTAAAACCCGAAAGCTTAGTGAATGAGTGTTAAACAAGAGGGCTATTCAGACAACGAAGGTATGCGGTAACCACGCCCTCGCAATGTTTCTATCGGGTTTGTAGAACCATCAGGATCTATTTTTTTGCGTAACCTGCCGATAAAAACTTCAATCACATTACTGTCCCGCTCAAAATCTTCATCATAAATGTGTTCGGTTAACACTGATTTAGAAACCACTTCACCTTGACGGAACAGCAGATATTCTAACACCTTATATTCATACGCGGTCAGATCAACGATTTCACCATCGACCTTAACATTTTGAGACACCGTATCCAGACTAATATTTGCATAGGTTAAAACAGGATGAGCATTACCTTTAGATCGACGCAATAAAGCATTGACCCGCGCCATTAACTCTTCAAAATGAAACGGCTTTGCCAGGTAGTCATCTGCCCCGGCCTCCAAGCCTTCCACTTTATCCTGCCAACGGCTTCTAGCAGTTAATAACAATACAGGCAACCGGTTTTGCTTTGCTCTCAATTTTTTAATTAATTCTACACCACTAAAGTCAGGCAAACCAATATCAATAACAGCCACATCTATTGGAAATTCTTCCGCCAGATACAAGCCATCGGTTCCATTCTCCGCTGTATCTACAGCAAACCCTTTGTCGGCAAAATACTGTTGAATTTGCTGACACAGTAGTTGTTCGTCTTCAACAATCAATATTCGCATTATTTTCCTCTGTAGAAAGGAAGTCTCCAAAAAAGCAACGAGCAATCACCTAAGCTAAAGCCACAAACTTAAATTTGACCCCGCATTGTAGTCACAGATTCAGATCCAATATTCACTTGATCTTTATCGCGTTCAGAATCGCAATAGGTGGCAAGGAAGGCGCCTAATAATCACTAGGCACGTATAGACTTTATTCATCAGGTTTACTGTTGATTATTTCCCCCGAGTCAGCATCAATCTTTATATGCTGAACCCGCCCATCAGAACTCAGGACTTTAATTACATGAACCTTTTTCCCATCAACATTTTCAGTTTTAGTGGCCAGAACTTTATTCCCACCCTGCTCCAACACTTTTTGAGTGGCCTCATCAATGCTTAGCAAGGAGAAAGGAAGTGTTTTTTCTGCAAAGCATGGTTTTACGAAGGCCATGCACACAATCAATAACAATCTTAAATAATTCATAGACCAACGTGGTTTCATATCTGGAAAATCAGGGTTCATTGTATCGTTTGTGCATGAACTGGTACTGAACTTTTTTTCATATCTGTCAAGACAATATTTCTACAATAACGTTATTGTAGTTGTATATGGGTAAATAAAGAGGCAATACCTTTGCCGAATGACGCCGCAAATTTACCCGTTAAGCGCTCCATCAACGTTTCCTGAGGGGTAAAGTTCAGCTTGTGTTCTGTGTCCAGGATGTTCTTAGCAACCGAATCTACACTTCCAAAGTCATCAGCCAACCCTATTTCCACACTTTTTTGACCGTTCCAAATCAGACCTGAAAAAATTTCATCCGATTCCATCAAACGTTCACCCCGCCCCAGTCTGACCGCATCAATGAACTGCTGGTGCACCTGATCCAGTAACCCTTGCATATGTGCAGACTCACCTTGTTTAAGTGGAGAAAACGGATCCATCATCGCCTTATGTTTACCAGCAGTCATTAAACGCCGCTCAACACCCAGTTTTTCCAACACCTCGACAAAACCGAAGCCATTCATCAGTACACCTATTGAACCAATCAAACTCGCTTTGTTGACAAATATCCTATCACTTGCCGCAGCAATATAATAACCGCCTGAGGCACAAATATCAGTGACGACAGAATAAATCGGGATTTTAGGATATTCTTCCCGTAAACGAAGAATCTCGTTGAAGACATAATCTGCCTGCACTGGACTCCCGCCGGGTGAATTTATATTTAGTATGATTCCTTGGGTATTCTCATCTTTAACAGCATCCCGCAACCCCTGAATGATATTATCTGCACTGGCTAACTCACCTTCTGCGATCACCCCATAAATATCTATCACAGCCGCATGTTTCTTGACACCAGATGTCATTTCCAATTTTATTTGCGGATACAATGCTACCCCTAAAATGACCAGCAAATAGGTAAATGTCAGGCATTTAAAAAAGATCCCCCAACGCCTGGCTTTTTTTTGCTCATTCACTGCAGAAAAAACCAGTTTTTCCAACGTTTCTCTTTCCCACCCCTTGCTGTTCTCTTGCGCTAAAGGCTCGTTATTTTCTTGATTATCCACGTTTTACCTTTTCTAAATTACATTCAGTAAGGCGCGGGTATGCGCCAGACAAAATATTGGATTGTATTGAGTTAAGATATGGTTACGATGCGCGCCACATTCAACCGCCACCGCTGCAACACCGGCATTTTTTGCCATCAGCATATCATGTGCCGAGTCACCTACCATGAGTGTGCGCGGTTTACTAACGTTCATTTCCTGCACAATTTGATTAATCATCAATGGATCTGGTTTGGAAGCAGTTTGGTCTGCGCTGCGCGTGGCACTAAAAAATTCATGAGTCCCTGTTCCGGCCATGGCTTTCATCAACCCTGCATTTTTTTTCCCCGTCGCCACAGCTAATTTATATCCTGATGCTTTAAATTTATGCAGCATATCCTTCACACCATAAAATAAATCATCCGGCGAACTTTGCTTCGACAAAAAATAATGGCTGTAGCACGAAATAAGTTGTTGCTGTTTTTCTGCGCTTATCCCTGGAAAAAGTTGCCGGGCAGCATTTTCAATACTCAAACCGATAATATCGCGAATATCGTCTCCCTCAGGCACCTCGCATTGGCATTCTTTCGCCGCATTTTGAATACACTGAACTATCCAGTCTATCGAATCCACTAACGTTCCATCCCAGTCAAAAATAATCAAATCATAATTTCTGCTCATGTTTTAGTAATTCTTGTAACTCTTCAGGTAAAGGTGCCTTAAAACTAATTAACTGTTCAGTGCTTGGGTGTTTAAAGCTTAGTGCTTCAGCATGTAAAAATAAACGTGTGTACCCATTTTTTCTGTAGGTTTGATTGGCTTGAGGGTCAGCATATTTTGTATCACATACAATAGGATGCCCCATCCATGCGGCATGCACTCTAATTTGATGCGTTCTGCCAGTTTCCGGTTTTGCTTGAACCAAGGTTACACCATCATATCGCTGCCTGACGTTAAAATGGGTGATGGCTACCTTTCCATTGACATCAACTTTAACAAACCGTTCGCCGCCTTTATTAATATTCTTTAATAAAGGCTGGTTAACGCGCTGCTTTAGATTCCGCCAATTCCCATATAACAATGCCACATAGGTTTTATCAATGCCATCCCCCTGGAACATCAAATGTAGCGCTTTCAACACACTGCGTTTTTTGGCAATCAACAAACACCCCGAGGTTTCTTTATCCAAACGGTGAACCAGTTCAAGAAATTTTTGCTCTGGTCTTAACACTCTCAGCCCCTCAATCACCCCAGACTGAACACCACTCCCCCCATGCACAGCAAACCCCGTTGGTTTGTTTAGTACCAAAAAGCCATCATCTTCAAATAAAATATTGTTTTCCAAGGCATGCTTAAGAGTCGGCTGAAGTACAACATCCGTTTCTCTTTCCGCCACCCGGATAGGCGGAATCCTGACTTGATCATTAATTTTTAAACGATATTTTGCATCAATTCGCCCCTTATTTACCCTAACCTTACCTTTTCTTACGATTCTGTAAATACGGGTCTTGGGAACCCCTTTTAATTCTTTAAAAAGAAAATTATCAAGGCGCTGCCCCTCATTCTCTGGCCCAATATCCAGCCAACGAACACAGGGCTTTGGCTTTTCTGCACAATTTTTCATAGCGTAATCATAGCAATTTCTGAGAAATCTTGATGTTTAAATTGAAGTGATTTATAAAGGTTGTTATATTAACGTTGATATTGATAAAAAAATATGCATATATCTGCTTTAAACACGTTTTATCAGGTGACACAACACTGACCTTTTAATAGCAGATGCTGAAAACACCACGTTTTTTAATAAAAAAATTCATAAACAGGCTGGTCAAGACCATCTGTTT
>SPJJ01060303.1_pt1 | contig 13125 bp, 18 predicted proteins | sample 3741741 | NCBI WGS metagenome assembly SPJJ01 (sample SAMN10925908, study PRJNA522277) | cold seep metagenome | isolation source: Elba SIP-enriched marine methane seep metagenome, extraction at timepoint T1 | place: Italy: coast of Elba, Mediterranean Sea | collected 2014-05 | reverse complement strand
CTTTCGCGAGCGAGCGCAGAGTTGATTCGCGTTCTGATCTCCGAGGAGATCTCGGAGGGCTTAGGGGCCATTGAGACACTGGAGACAGAAGGTCTCCAGAAGATCTTTCCGGACAAGAATCTGTCTTGTGAGTCTGAGGTGTCGGAAAAGAGGGGGAAGGTCTCGGTGTCCCTCCTCACGGTGGACACCAAAAAAGACGGCACCGTCGTGAAAGGTGGAAGCCTGTCAGCTTTTGGAGGTTCTGTATCCACCGTGGAGAGCGTGCTGCTACGCGTCATCACTACGATGCGCTACGGGCTCAAACCTTTGCTCGTGATGGATGAGACCTTAGCGGCTATTGCTAAGCACTACGTAGAGCACACAGCAGAGTTCCTCAAGACTCTGTGTGAGCGCACCCCCGGAGGGATGGACATTCTGGCCATCACGCATGATCCTCTGGTCATTGAAGGGGCTCACCGAGCCTACACAATCGAGCAGGACGCATCTGGGAAGGTTCGACTGAGTAGAAGGGGGCACTAAGTGAAGTCGGCAGGGAAAGTACGGCACAAGCTCAAGCAAGCGGTTTTCCGGCACCGGAAGAAGTACGTGGAGGAAGGTTTAGCGCAGACCCCTTCCAATTGTTCTTGGAACAAGAGTCTCACCACACCGAGCGGGGGTGAGGTGCACATTTGCGTGTACGGGCAAGGGACTCCAGATTGGAACGCCAAAGTTTGCGACGACAAGTTCGAAGGGTGTGCCCAGGCTGCACAGTGTCCGCATTTCCAATGCGCGAATGACCCCGAGGACTTGAAAGACACCTTCAATCAAATGATGGGGTTAGAGGGGGGTCCAACCCCGTTGTCTCAAATCTCCAGTAACGGATACCCGGACATTGCAGCACTGCTTTGGGTGATAGCGGAGGAGGATTTGGATGCTACTTGAGAAGCAACAGGAAAAGCGCAAGTCTCCCCTTCTCGCGGAGTATTTTGTACCTTTGGAGTGCGGGCCTTGTCTTGTATCCAACGGCAAGGGAGGTGCCGTTTGGGTGGAGCAGGCCTCGAAGAGGTCCTCTGTTCGTGTTGCCCCGGGGGAGCCTTTTGTGACCAATGAGTGGCTCCTGCGTCAGGCCCTATCAAGGTTCGGCGAGGGCCTTGAAGCGCAGTGGGTTGAGGTGGCAGAGTTCGAGGACCCCGTTGCAAGCCTTCGAGACTTAGGTTGGGACTCCCCACACCTTATCCACCGCCCAGGACGCCCTTTAGGGCTTTACCCGGGCCTGCACACCTCTGAGGCAGAGTTCGTGCCCAAGGGTTTTGCCGTGCTTGTGGAGCGTAATCGAGGGCTTGTGGGAGGTCACCAGATGTACTCTGATGGCCTTACGTCCTTCTACTTCCACCCCCAACGTTCCATGCGTGTTCTCCATGTCTGAACTCCGAGATTGGCTGTCTCCATTCCTGGAAGACCCCTATTTGAGTGAGGACTCAGAGGGATATCTGCTGTCCAGGGCCGCGACACATGCTCAGATCAGGACTTGGAGGTGTTTCACGTGGGAGTGTCCCGATGCGGAGTGTCCGGATGCAGAGTTTCGGAAGTCTTTTGGACCGAAGGGAGAGAGGCTTCAGGGCAGGTTGATCATTCCTCCTTTTTCGCCTCGGGGCATGTTACTAGGGTGGGACTCCAGGAGCACAGGGGCCAAGCATGTTGGGCGCTACAGGGTGGGGGACCGTCCCTGGGACCCTGCATTTTTGGGCATCCAGGACGCTCTGGAGAAGCTGTGGCGGGGTGCGGACCTTTACGTGGTTGAGGGGTCCTTTGACGTATACGCTCTCGCCCGAGTTCGCGAGAAGGATGCGGTGTTGGGTTCTGGACCAGCACACCTGAGTTTTCGACAGTTGGAATTCATTCGGAGATCTGCCAGGGGCAAGGTTTGGATGGTGTATGACAACGACGATGCTGGGAGGAAAGGGACAGCAAAAGCGCTGGACGACCTCCGTCGCCGTCGCGTCTCTGCTGAGTCTTTGAGGTATGGTGCCGAGGGGGATGACCCTGGAAAGATCTGGACAGACTACGGGATGTCAGGACTGACACGGGCCTTCACCTAATGGAACACGAACATGGAAATCTGGAAAGCGCAAAAAGCAGAGCATGAGATCCTCAAAGGGCTCATCAACGAGCACCACGGAGACCTCATCGATGTGCAGGACAAGATCCTCATCCTCTTCAAGGAGAAGGCTTCGGTCAAGGGCGGGGTTACCACGATTGGCGTGACCAAAAAAGCACCCCCTCTCCTGGCAAAGGGGTTGGTCACCAAGGACAACGCAAAGTACACCTACATCATCGAGCTAGGCTTCGATGCCTGGAACATGCTGTCGAACCGGCAGAAGACAGCGCAGCTCGATCATTGCCTGTGCGCGATGGCGGTGACTTACGACAACGAGGACTTCCCAAAGTACGGCATCAAACCTGCTGATTTTTCAGCGTACCGAGGGGAGATCGAACGTTGGGGTTTCTGGCACCCTGCTTGCGAAGAAGACTCCACGGATATCGTCGAGAAGATCTTTGGCTCTTCGTCCAAGTCTGATGAGGCGGAGAATGCCACTTCGCTTCCCGATTTCGGGTAGTAAGGTCTCGTGAGCCTCGACGTCAAATACCGTCCTCAGAAGTACGCTGATGTCCTCGGACAGGACACGACGATCGAAGTCCTGAAGGGCTTCGTGAAGGCCGGGGCAGGGTACCACCAGTCTTACTTGTTCGGCGGGGCTTTTGGTAGCGGCAAGACAACGCTTGCGCGGATTCTAGCGCGAGCGTTGTTGTGTGATTCTCCTGTAGATGGGGAGCCCTGTGATGAGTGTCATTCTTGTCGGGTTCTGTTGGAGAACCCGGATGCTCACGAATGCTACATCGAGGTCGACGCGGCAGTCAACTCCGGAAAGGCATCAATTAGTAAGCTGGTTGAAGACGTGCAGTACAACTCGTTCTCGGGCAAGCAGCGTATCGCGCTGCTTGACGAGAGTCATGAGTTGAGTCGCCAAGCTTTGGACGCGCTCCTCTTGCCTATGGAGGACACTCAGAAGGGCTCCCAGAATAAGAAGATGGTCTGCATCTTCTGTACGACAGAGCCAGAGAAGATGCGTCCTGCAGTGCTGTCGCGGTGCGCGCCTTCTTTCATGATCAGGCCGTGCAAAGCGGACGTCATCTCGGAACGTCTCTCCGAGATTTGCATTGCTGAGGGGATTGAGTTCGAGAAGGAGGCACTCCCCTTAATCGCTGAAGTCAAGGAGTTGCACATCCGAGATTGCCTCAAGGCCGTAGAGGGCGTGTCCCGCCTTGGATCGGTCTCAGTAGAAAATGTACGTCGGTACCTTAACATCGACGTTGAGGAGTCTTATTTGGGAATCCTCAAAGGACTTGGAGTGGACATGTCCCAGGTCAACGCAAGCCTGGAGACCCTCCTGAATCGAGTGTCCCCCGTGACCGTCTACAAGAAGTTGGCAGAGAGGGCCACTTTGGCGTACAAGGTGGCGGTTTTGGGCTCGAATCAGGTTCCTTCCTACCTGGACGCTGAAGCTTTGAAGGAAGTGGGCTTGCGCTTGAAAGGTCACCTACTAGGTCTGGCCTCGGTGTGCGCTTCTCGTCCAGTGAGGGCTACGGCTCCTATGATCCTTTGCGACCTGACAGCATCGCATTGCCAGGTTCAAGGCGTGGGTTTAATTCCGCAACCTGATCTACAGGGGCAGGTTGTGCAGGCTGCCATTTCAGCGCCTGCAGTGGTCCCCGTTTCCTCAACCTCACAAGCACGCCAGGCGCAACCTCTCACAGAGCCTTCCAAGGTCGAGGTTCCTAAAGCCCCCTCTGCAGAGTCTCGAAAAGCTGAAGACGAGAATCCCGGTATGGTTGTAAGGAAGCCTTACACGACTTCGGACGGGATCTATTTGGATGAGAGAGCAGTACGCAAGACGGCCACGGGCCCCCAAAAGTCTACAGGGATGTCTGTGGACAAGTTCCTCTCCCGTCTCTCGGAGAGGATGGAGGAGTCTGTAGAGGATGGCGGACTATCGGGACGATACGACTTGGGTAGCTCTTGAGCTAACCAAGACAGGTGAGCAGAAGGTAGAGGAGGGGGTCCTAGAAGAGGACCTCCGTGACGCTTTGGGTGTTGAGGAGGCTTGGCCTATCTTCATTCCCTCGAAGACCTACTCAAAAGGGGGGAAGAAGGTCACTGTCCATCTCATGGAAGGCTACGCATTCGTAGCCTCTGGGTTGGATGAGGTAGTCTACTTCAGACTGGAGCAAGTAAATAAGCTTGTGTCCAAGGTGATCACAGCAAAGGCCTCCGGTGTTCGAATCCTTTCCACGATCACAGAGGTTCAGGTTGAAACCCTGAGAAGGCAGCTCGCGGAGCGTATTGCGACAGACATCACTCCTGGGATGTCTGTCGGTATTGTTTCCGGGAAGTACAAGGGGTTAGAAGGCGTTGTAGACACCGTGGACGGGGAGTTTGGGGTTGTGTACATCAAACTCAGAGCACTTGAAGTGTTGGCCTCAATTCCGAGGGTCTTCCTAGAGGCAAAGTTGGAGGATTGAATGGCGAAGTGGGGAGCAGATTACAGGTCAGTAGACCCTATGGAGCTTGAGACGAGGGTGTCCAATGCAGACATGGCCTTTCTCAAGATGATCGTATCCGAGGCACCGTCCCCACAGACGGAGAAGAATTTGGAGAAAATTCGGGACAGTCTGGAGTTTCTGCCCGACATGGAGGCTGACTTCGTCGATCTCTATTTCTTCAGGCACCTCAAACAGACCTCGATCTCGCAAATTTACGCGATCAGCCAGCCCTCGGTGTGTTACCGGCTGCAGCGTGCCGCGAAGCGGATCCGGTTCTTTTTGCAAGTTCCGGACGTGACGGAGCAGGAGATTCGAGACGCGCTTTCGCCGGTGCTCAAGAGACCCATGGATGTAGACATGATGGTGCACATCCATGAGACGACTTGCCAATCCTCAGCGGCCAAGAGGCTCAACGTCTCGCAAGGCTTGATTCGGCACCGCTTTGTCCGGGCTCTGGAGATTCTCCAGGAGAAGCCCGAGCTAGAGAAGTTCGCAGAGCTTTTCACCCTGATCTCCTCGAATCTGAACATCAAACGTGAGGTGCAGAGGCGGGAGAAGGTCAAAATTCGACACAGACTGGACTGAAAACACTATGAAGAAGACACTAGCCACAATTGCATGCCTCCTATCCCTTACAGGCTCTGCCGCGTGTAAAGCGCGCGGTGCGAGCCTCTCCCCGGAGGAGTACCTTCCCCTCGTAGCTCTCTCGTTGCAAAGCGGCGAGACCGCTGCGTACATCGTTCGAAACGAGAAAGTGGGGTCTCAGGATTACCAAGGGTGTGTTCTTGCTGAGACCATTGCCGGGGGTTTCGGGGCAAGCAGCGAAGCCCTGGGATCTCGTATGCAGGGTGAGATTGTTTTTCCGGAGCTGAAGGTGGACCTCACGGCCTGTGAGGAGTTTAAGCCGCGAGATTACGTTTTGACGGAGGAGTCAGCCGAGGTAGTTTCGGCTCTGACGGATGCCAGCCTCAGCATTGCAGGGGTCTACGCCGCACGTCTTCGGGCTTCGGATTGTGCCAAGGGTGTAGCCGCAGAGTCGGCCATTCGCTACATGCTAGGGCTTTCCGAGTATGTCTTGGCTTTCATGAGGGATCCTCAACCCGTGTTCGAATACGAAGCTCGGAGCGTGGATTTCCAGCAGTGCTGGTCTTGAGCACAGCATTCACTACGAAGGGGGCCTTCGCGCCCCCTTCGCTTTTCTCTCTATCCTTAGGCGCGTTTTAGAGGACTATGGACCAAGTCTCGACAGAGAAACGGGTGATCATGGCCCGAGAGGTGGCCCGAAAGTGGCTGGAGAAGCATTCGTTTGCTGAGTATCGTTTTCGGGTTCTCCTCAATGGAGGAGATGCCAACGCATACGCCAGTTTGCTGAAAGGGCACCGGGATGGTCGCGTTGCTTTGACCAAAGTGGCACACATTCCGGACCTCGGGGTCCGCGAAGAGGTGGGAAGCCTGACAGTCTGGTCCTCCAATAAGCAGGGGATGCTCTCCCTACGGCAATACTTCACGAACCGAGGCATGGACACCTCTTGGATCTGGGGGGATTGACCTAGTGACGACGACTCTCATGGAGTCTGCCCACACCTACAGGGTGTCTAGCGGAGGGCAGTCTTACTACTACACCGTAGTCGCCAACCAGAATGGCGTGCAGGGGATTCGAGACGTAAGGTCTACCTCAGGTCCCATCCATGGTTTGACGCAGATTCCGCAATTCGTGATTGACTCGCAGCAAACGTCGATCAACCAGGTGAACAGCATGCTTCAAAGCACCTCTGTGGTGAATGGGGCTGCCACTTTCTCGAACCAGATCTCGGCGGATGTAGTTCTGCCTTTCACATTCGCAGATACCAACTACCGGGTCATGCTCTCAACACAAGAGCCAGTGTTCCTTTGGGTCAGCGATCAAACGGTGACAGGGTTCAAAATCAACGTATCTACGGCGATTAGCACTCCAGTCGGATTTGACGTGTTCATCTGATGACGTGTGTGACGACAAGCCTTCGAGTGGGAGGCACCGTCTCCGTGCTCGATGCTTCCTCCGTGCTTGTCACGCTGGCGGAGGCCCAAGCTACTGCGGATTACCGAGTGGCAGCTCGCGTGAAGGGTCAGCCTATCTTGGCGTGGTCTGACAACCATACCACTACAACTTTCGAAATTCAGTTCTCGGCAAGAATGACCGGGGACGTGTTCTATGAGGTGACAACCTAATGGCTCAGCAACCCATCCAACTTGACGCACTTCAGATCGTAGGAGATAGTGGAACTGGGACCCGACTTATCTCCTCGGATACGCTAGGTCGGCTGGTGTTTTCCGACCCTGAGGTAGCCTCAGCAACACTCTCTCAACTATTGGGGAGTCTGTCCTCTTTGACGGGGGTTTACGTTGTGTCGACAGACGGCGGCTCGGCTACTGTAGATGGTAATGGTAGCCCCATGACGTCCATTCAGGCAGCCTTGGACGCAGTCCCCAACACTTCGTCGGCTTCAAACCCGAGTTTGATTCTCGTGGCTCCTGGGACCTATGTCGAGGACATTCGAATCGTCAAGGATGGGGTGACCATCCAAGGTCTGGGGGATGTGACCCTTCAAGGCGTAGGGTCAGAGACAGTGTCGGTGCTGCAAGGGGTTTCAACGCTTCCTCGGCGAGTTCGTCTGCAAGGTTTGACGATCACGAACAGCGACCCCTCAGGCGTATGCCTTGGGGCTTCCTCTGAGCGGTTCGCCACAGGCACGGTGACCGTGACGTCCCTCCCAGCAGGAGGGGACACCCTCTCGCTCAATGGGACCACCTTGACGGCGGTTTGCTCTCCTACAGTCCCGGGAGCGGGTCAGTATCTCGTGGGGGCAACGGTAGAGGAAACGGCCGAAAACATCGTCAGTGTGGCCAGCGCGGACGCAGCTATCAATTCACTGATGCGGGTTACGCGCCTAGGTGCTGTGATTACGGTGGAGGCATTGACGACGGGTGCGGGTGGTAACGCCTTGACACTGGCGACGAGTGTTCCGGCAACCTTCGTTCTGAGTGGTGCAACTCTCACGGGCGGGCTGAACGCGACCACAGGGTCCGACCTTCTATCGGATGTGTTGGAGGTTTTCAACTGCAACCTTCTGGCTCTTGGAGTTACGAGTTACCAGGTTCGAGCAGATGCGGTGGGCAACACCCATTTTCGCCATGTGTCCTGCCGAGGTTCGAGCACAGGTTCAACCTTCTCCCTCACGCAGTGCTCCAGGGTGGAGTTGGAGCATGTGACAGATGGGCAGACCCTTGTTTTTGGGTACACAACTGCTGGGACGTTGATCCCCTCAACAGCGCCAACGACCTATCGCGTCCTGTTCTGCAACTTCGCCAACTCGTCGGCTACGTACCTGACTGGCGTTTCAGAGGCAGAAGTTCGTGCCTCGCGATTTGGAGTGCTCTCTGTGGCAGGAGATAGGCCCTACAGGTTCTTGAACTCCGACGTGGAGGGCTTGAGTGTGTATGATATGGCTCAGGTTTCCCTGAGGGAAACCCAGTACACAACAATCGCGGGGAGTGCGACTGCAACTCTCAGCGAGAGTGGGGTTACCGGGACCCTAACCTACACCTCATCAACTGCGGAGTTTGTAACATTCGCAGTACCTCAACCGGACGCCGACTACGTCGTTCTCCTTTCTTCAGACATTGTCCCGGGCAGTATCTCGGATCTCCCACGCGTGACCTCCTACGTCAATACGGGCTTCACGGTGAGTTTCCCGATTGCTCAAACCGGCACAGTACGCTGGTCCCTGACCAGAAAGGTTGCTTAGCACCATGACAGACTTCTACAGAAGCATCAAGTTCGCCACAGGCACACTCGACAACTACTTGTCGGAACCCTCCTCCAAGGCAGGTTCGGTCTACTCTCTGACCGACCGAGGCCGACGTGAGGCCGGAATTCAAACGCCTGCTCCTGCTGGCACCCGAGTCCGTTTCGCCTACAACCTGGGCTCTGTTTTGACGTACAAGCATGTCCCAGAGGAGAATGTACTCGGGTCAGTGATCATGGTGCGTACTGCTTTTGGAGACTGCACGGGGCAGGGTGATGACGTTTTCGTGAAGTGGGATGATGGCACCTTCCAGGTCACGAATCGAGAGCACCTTCGAGTTGCTGAGAACGTTCGGGTGGCCTCGGACGTGTTTCAGGTACATGCCAGTAAGATCGATTTGGAGGCTCTTTTCATGCCTCAGGCGTCCTTCACGGCAGGTTCCGAGGTGACCTCGGACCTCGTTCGGAAGTCCACTCAGGACCTCTGGCACATGGAGGAGCGGAACGGTTCGATCATGCTTACCCGCCTTTTTGATGAGGATGGGGAGCCCCTGAAAGCCTAAAACCTCTATAGGGAAGCTAGTGTGGTGAATACGGCAGTGCAGAAACTGGCAGCTCGCTACCTTGAGGGTCAGGGCGAAAGTCCTGACGAAGGGTGCGGAGAGGTCAAAACGGCGCGAGTCAAGACTGCGGGGGAGGTTGTCTTCCGCAAGGACATGTCTGGCGACGCTAACCAGTGGGCATACGCCACCCCAAATCCCTCAGAACGGGCCTTGGGGGATTTCAACTACAACCCAATGCACGCCAAGCCCCTGGCTAAAACCCTTCGCAGCACTCTTGCTGCATTGGGTCACATCCTCTCGGCCTACAACGTGTTTGCTAAGGTCAAGTCTGCCCGTGTGAGCCCTGACGGCTCTTTGGGCGGTAAAGGCTACATTCAAAAGATCCCCGACATGCGGAAGCAGTACATGAATGCTGTTGAGGCCCTGTCGGCTTTGTCGGATACCCTCTACGATGAAGTCAATGCTCCGCATTGGTCTGTCCTTTCGAGGCAGGAATCTCCAGAGGAGAAGCAAGAGGTGGCGGAGATTCTGGCTGATGCTGAGGAGATCCGCGAGAACCCCGAGGAATGGGCTGAGGCTCAGATCGAGGAGGAGTTCGAGGAGTCTGCATCCGCAGATAAGAAGGCTTCCGAGCTGGCTACCCGTTGGGTAGAGGAGACGAAATGAGTTCGAACGTGCCAAAAGGAGATCAACAAGTGGACATGGGTTCAAGCATGCTCATGCCTGGCTTCAGCTTTGAAGACGACTATGGCGAAGGTGTGCTGGACGGCGCTCGGCTGCCTTCGGTGCCAGGTTATTCCCAGCTTCCAACGCACATCACGCAAAGTGAGACGAAGGCCTTGGCTCCTGATGTTCAGTTCAAGGATGCCTTCTACGTTGCCGATGGCATGTCTCTACCTTTGGAGATGGGTAAACAGGCCTCACACCTTGTGGACCTGTCTTGGATGGACGCTGGGACCTTCCAGGTCACAGACCAGGAGCCCATGCTTCAACAGCTGGAGCGGGCCTGGTCAGCCCGCACGGATGGTGTCCATCGCACTGAGGCCTATGAGAGTCCTCGCCTCCCCACGATGCGCGAGGTGGCCGAGATGCCCGAGGTTGTCCGTACGGCTATGCGTCGTAGTGCCTCAGGTCATCCCTTCAAAAAGGTCGCCCAGGAGGTCCTGGAGGCGGTCGGCGATTCGAAATTCCGCGAGGCGGTTCCTGCTCTGAAGTCCATTCAAGACGAGGAGGGCCTGCACGGTCGCGTGTACTTGCGCGCGAGCGCCTTTTCCGGAATTAACTCCAGTCAGGTTCGGGACCAGTACCCGGATGTCCGATACATGATCGCCTGTGGGCAGTGCTTTTCCTGCCAGCAGGGGGCATCGACGAAATGTGCAGCGGCCCAGTCCTCAGGTCTCAAGATCGTGGCTTCGGTTCCTTGGCGTGAGGCGTATCAGCACTACATGACGCGGTTGGACCTTCAACCTTTCGCGCAGAAAGCCGCTTCGGCTCGGGATTCGATTCGGAAAACATTCCTAGCCAAGGAGTCCCACGTCGAGGAGACGCGTGTAGCCCTTGAGATGCCAAAGGAGCACTGTCGTGTGCAAGACGTGGCAGACATTCCGGAAGTCAAGGTCAAGACCGCGCAGGGTCTGGCTCAGGACAAGGCAAACGCGTTTCTGAGCAAGTGGCAGCAGCAGGGCAAGCTCTCGGGTCGGCAGGTGGAACAGCTTCGAAAGCTGGCCCACAAGGACATGTACGAGGCGGCCTCTGCGATCATCATGGGGGTGCAGAAGCACGACTACCAGGGTGATGTGGTGACGGGGCTTTCGACCCGGTCTCTTACGGCTGCGGAGTTGCAGCAAGGCCTTGCAGGGCTTCAAAGCAAGCCACAGGCCGAGATTCGGACAGCAGGAGCTACCGAGCTGCTCAAGGCGGCAGCTGCCAGTGTGAAGGCGGGAGCTAGCCCTCAGGAGCTTCGTCAGCGTCTCGCAGGCTACCTTCCTGAGACGGTGCGTGAGGTCTACTCTCAGCTGGAGGTCCTGTTCAAGAAGGCGGATGCAAACGCGCAGCGCCGCATTCAGCCGGTGGAGAGCAAGGTTCAGAATCCCGTTGCGAACTACTCGAATACCGCGAGCCTCAAGGCCCCAACCTTGGATGTGTCTGTAGGCACGGTTCTACAGCAGGAGCTGAATGTTTTCGGGCTCGCGAGCGGGATGGTTCTGGAGTAGTATGGAGATGGGAAGCTCTCCAAGTCAACTATTGGGGTTCCTATTAAGCACACTTCGTGCTCAGGCTCTTCTGTACCAGAACCTGCACTGGGAAGCCCGTGGGCCCTCCTACTACGGAGATCATTTGCTTTACCAGCGCTTGTACGACGCAGTGCAAGAGGATGTAGACCTGCTTGCAGAGAAGCTGGTCCAATCGCAAGGGGAGTCTGCTGTGGACCTCCTGGCGGCTTCATACATCCTGAAGAAGATGGTTCAGCGCTGGGCCTCAGGTTCTCTGGTCGAAAAAGCTCACCGTAGCGAGTCGGATCTCCTGGCAATGGTGGACTATGCTTTCAATGCTTTGAAGGACCGAGGTTTGCTCAGTCTTGGCATGGATGACTACCTCATGTCTCTATACAACAAGCATGAGGGCCATATGTATCTAATTGGTCAGCGGCGTAAGCGCGCGGCGTCGGACCTACCAATTCCAGAGGAAGAGACGGACATGGAGGTCCCAACGGACCGTAGTCGTCCGGACCCTCAGTTGACACAGCTGGAGAAGGCATATGGCGGATACACCGTCGAGGCACCCCGGCGTACAGCTCGAAAAAGGAGAACGAGATGAACTCCAAGAAATTCCCCTCCCCAGGTAAGACCCCAATTGTCAGCCAGAAGCCTTTTTCGATTCTGGTGGCGAATTTCGACGAGCCTACAGTTGGTACCAAGCCAGGTGTCAAGTCGAGATCCGAGTTCACCTTTAGCCCGACCTTTTCTCTGTCGGGCACTGTCCCTAACGGATTCCACCAAGGTACGCTTGTTTCAGGAGACCCTTTCGTGAACTCCACAGGTGAGATCGAGGTTACGGATAACGACTTCTCCACAGGAAAGACCGCGGTGTTCTTGGGAGCCTACGTTTTCGAAGCGGGCTATCACTTTGAGGTGGGAGGGTCTGCTACGGTCACAGCGGCCAACTTGGCAACACTCATTGACTCCAAGTACGGATATCAGGCCTCGGCAGCGGGACCTGTGGTGACTGTCGTGGGTCCCGCAAACGCTGGCCCGGTCTTGTTCAAGGCTCAGAGCTTCGGGATGGTGGCGAACTACGCGATCAATGTCAGCGATGGCGATTTTCTTGTCCCGGGTACACCCGACTTGAGCGGCAACGTCATTACTGGGTAGCGTGGTGTATGCCCACCCCTGTCCAAAGAGACATCCTGGATCGTGTTCCGGGTAATGTGAAAGCCGTTGCGGTTACTGACCGCGACGGCAATATGCGTTGGAGGGCAATTCCCGGGGCCTATGACCCTGAGGACAAGAACTACGAGGGCAAGGAGCTTCAGGATTCAGATGAGATCCGCCTGAAGAAAGATCATCGAACGCCCATCACGCAAAAGCAGATCCCAGGTTTCAGGCCGGACCTGGATTCGACTATTCCCTACAACTCAGATAAGGCGGAGAACAAGGCTGTTTTGCTGTCGGCACACAGCCGACATGACCCCTTGCTCCAGGCTATTGAGGAAAACCCCGAAGGCATCGCGGTGTTCCATGAGGGTATCAAAGCACTAGCTCGGGAGTGCTCCCGGCTGGAGTTCGCACGGATCGAGGCGGAGAGGAACGAGGACAAGAGCGTAGCCGGGCTTTCACAGAAGCGTGTTTCCACACTCAACACCCTTCTGAGTCTCTGGTTCAAACGCAGCGACCAAACTTCGTCGAAGTCCATCGACCTCGACGGAAAGGAGTTTGCGGTGGTGTTTGGGTATATCATCGAGACTTTCGAGAAGGTCCTCAGAGGAGCGGGGTTGCAGAGCAACCAAATCAAATCTGTTGCGGCTGCTCTTCACCAGGAGATCTCCCATGAGAACTGGAAGGTGGAAGCCAAGAACAGGCTTAGAGATTTGGGGTAGAAATGTCGAAATCAAACCTTGCGGATATGGTGCTGTCAATGGGGCTCTCCTACGAGGAGGGTGCCGTTGATGAAGTCGTGGACGTCATCACGTTCATCGAG
>SPJJ01033006.1_pt1 | contig 13126 bp, 9 predicted proteins | sample 3741741 | NCBI WGS metagenome assembly SPJJ01 (sample SAMN10925908, study PRJNA522277) | cold seep metagenome | isolation source: Elba SIP-enriched marine methane seep metagenome, extraction at timepoint T1 | place: Italy: coast of Elba, Mediterranean Sea | collected 2014-05 | reverse complement strand
TGGCGCTCCCTTGGGGTGAGGCGCTGCAGGGCTTCGGCATCGGAGCCTGGGCCGGTCTCGCCGTCGGCCGGTGCAAAGAGGGCCCCGGCCAGGCTCGGGTCGACGTAGGTGCCGCCCGCGAGCACGGCGCGGATCGCGGCCAGCAGCTCCTCACCGCGGGCCGTCTTGACAATGTAGCCATTGGCACCCGCTTCCAGCGCGCGCCGCACCGATTGGGCCTCGGCGTGCTGGGTGAGGATGAGGATCTTGGCCGTCAGCCCCAGTCGGCGGATCTCTAGCGTGGCCCCCAGGCCGCCAAGCCCGGGCATGCTGAGGTCCAGTAAGAGCAAGTGGGGGGCCTGCTGCTTCACCGCGCTTACGGCCTGCTCGCCGCTGGCGCACTCCCCGATGACCTCAATGGGCGGGTCCTCCTGCTCCTCCAAGAAGGCTCTCATGCCGACCCGAAGCACGGTGTGGTCATCGGCAACGATCGTGCGGATAGTGTTCATTCTTTGTCTCCGGGGCCTTCATAGGGGTCTGGCACGCAGACCTTGAGGCTGGTGCCTTCGTTGGGGGCAGAGCTTATCTCAAGGCTTCCGCCCACCAGATGGGCGCGCTCTTGGATACCGAGCAGGCCCATGCCGTGCCCGTCTGCTCCGGGGCTCAACGCGCCCGCGGGGTGGGCTTCGAAGCCGCAGCCATCATCTTCCACCAACAGCTCAAGCACACCTTCGGACAGTCTCAGCGTGACGAAGACATGTTGGGCCTGCGCATGCTGCTGCACGTTGAGCAGGGCCTCTTGCAGTACCCGAAACACAGATACTGCCACCAAGTAGCGCACCGGCCGCTCTTGTCCGTCGAGGGCGAAGTGGGTGCGCAGTCCGCGCTGACCGTCGGCCCGGTCTACCAGCCAACGCAGACCTGGCACGAAACCCAGGTTGTCGAGAATCGATAGGCGCAGATCGAGCAGAATCCGACGCACGGAATCCAGCATCTCGCTGGCGCCCTTTTCGAGGGTGTTCAGCTCCGCGCGGGTCTTGGGCTCCTCGCTGTGGTTGGCGCTGCGCTCGATGGATAGGCGCAGCGCAGCCAGATCCTGCGCCACCGTGTCGTGCAACTCTCGGGCGACGCGGGACCGCTCGTCCTCTTGGGCCTTCATGACCTGGTGCAAGAAGCGAGAGCGCTGGGCCTCACGCTCACGAAGCGCGTCTGTCAACAGCAGGTGACCTGCACATACCGCGGCGTGCTCGATGGCCCCCTGAAGGGCCACAGCGCTTGGCGCACGCCCATCGTCGCCCAGCACAAGCACCACACCGAGGCGCAACGGAGCCTGAGGGCCCGTGACCCGCCCCATCAGCGTTGGCCCAGCGTCCAGAGTCGGGCTGAGGCCCTGTGCATCTGTCTCGGTGGCCATCAGCGCTTGTATCGCCGCCTGCGTCTCATCCGCTTGAGGACCGCGTTGGCTCATCACCCGCAAGTCCCCGTGCCGAAACAGCAGGGCACCACCTAGGCTGGGGGCGCCCTCAATGATTTGCTCCAGGGCGGCAGCGAAGAAGCCATCGAGGCTCTGGGCCGCCGTCGATGCGTCCGAGATGCCCTTGAGGACCTGCAAGTGTTGTTGCACGAGGTCCCGCTCGATACGCAGGTCTTCTTGCGATTTTTGAGCGGTATTCAGAGATAACAGGACCTGGCTTCTCGCCTGGGTGAGTGCTTGGGCAAGCTCGCCCACTTCATCGTCCCCATAGGCCATGGGAAACAGCGCGCCCGAGTCAGGGGCGGTGCGCCGCACCGCCTCGGTGAGGCGAGCCACAGGACGGACCACGCTGCGGACCGCGAGCAGGTTGAACAGCACAAAGAGCACGATGAGCGCGCCGCCGAGGGTCCATAGGCGGGTCTGAAGAGCCTCCGCCGGACCCAGCGCGATGGCTCGGGCCTGCACAACGCTCAGGCCGAGGCGCAGCTTGGGCAGCGGCGCGAAGGCCATGACCGCGGCTGTGCACTCGGCGTCCCCAGCGGAACAGCGTTCGCAGGCGCCCTGGGTCTGCTCTTGGGCCGCGGCGGCCGAGCACAGGACCTCGTCGCTGCCCCGGGCTTCGAGGATTTGCTGACGATCTGTGGAGGCGACCACGTTCCCGGCTTGATCCAAAAGGGCCAGCTCGGCATGGCCCCGTGTGGCCTCGTCGCGCAGATCCTTGAGAAGATCGGTGGCCGCAGGCTGAAAGAGCGCGACCACAAATCCCTGCACGCGCGGCCCTTCGTGCGGCACGGGCCCCACCGCGATCAGCACCGGCTTTTTGCCGATCGTCACCAGCGAGGACATGACGATGCTGCCTTGGGCTCTCACCGTGGCCAGCAGCGCATCCAGGCCCGGCAGGCGCTTCAACTCATCCATGGGACCCGGCGCAGACGCGAGCGGCACGCCGGTGGGGTCGAGCACGAAGACCCCCTCCTTGAAGGCGGTGTGGGCCGCGGCGTGCTCGAGCACCACGCCGTGGGACATGTGAAAGGCGGAGTGCTCGTGCGGCTGGATGAAGAGGTTCGCCGCATCGGCCAGGCGGCTCATGTCATTTTCGAGCTGCCGCTCCAGCAAGCGGGCCGTGGCGCGAGCCAGCCGGCCGCGCTCTTCAAATAGGCGGTCTTGGGCGCCGTCCAGAATCTGGGCCGAGATGACAATCAGCACGCCGAACAGCGCCCCGCTGCCCACTAAAGTGAACAACAGGGCCCGCGCGCTGAGGCTGCGCCGACCAGGCCCGGCGCTGAGCCGTGGGGCCCGCGCACTCGTCACGCTCAAGGAATCGGCCACTTCTTCAGTTTTGAGAGGGGGGTTGCCCACATGGTTGTGATTCCTGGCGTGAAACCCCCGCGCGGGGGTGTTTGCGGGGCCCGGATTGCGGTGGCGCGTCGTGCGCCGAGCCGCTAGAGCGTCGCATGGCCGCAGCGGCACCACGCGGACGGCTAACTCAAGGGCCCATACCGGGGCACATCCGCGCCCTCACCATCCCCATGGTGGGCGGCATCTTCGCGGTCATCAGCAAGTCGATCGTCGATACCTACTTCGTCGCCCAGCTGGGCACGGAGTCTCTGTCGGCCATGGGCTTCATGTTCCCCGTCATGATGGTCGTAGCAAACCTCGCGATCGGGCTGGGGGCCGGCACCAGCTCCGTGGTGGCCCGGTGCATAGGGGAGGGCGATCCGGGCCTGGTGCGCCGGCGAGCCACCGATGGCCTGATCTTGGCCCTGGTCTTGGTCTCTGCCACCGCGCTGGTCGGGCTGCTGACGCTCGAACCCCTCTTTCGCCTTCTAGGGGCTGACGCCGCCGTCATGGTGCACGTGAAGGCCTATATGCAGACTTGGTACTGGGGCATGGGCTTCTTGGTGGTGCCCATGGTGGGCAACGGCATCATCCGCGCCACGGGCGATGCGAAGGTGCCGGGCATCATCATGACGGTCTCGGCGATTTTGAACGCGGGGCTGGACCCCATCCTGATTTTTGGTCACTTCGGCGTGCCCGCGCTCGGCATTCAAGGGGCGGCCTTGGCCACGGTCATCAGCAACGTCATGACATTCTGTGCCGCGCTGGCCATCTTGAACTTCAGAGAGCGCCTCATAGAGTTGAGGGTCCCCCCAGTGTCTGAGGTGATTCGGTCGTGGAAAGCTATCTTGCACATCGGCGTGCCGGCTTCGATGACGAACATGATCAACCCCATCGGCATGACGGTCGTGACCGCGATCCTGGCGCGCTACGGCGCCGAGGTCGTCGCCGGGTACGGCGTGGCGACCCGAATCGAGAGCCTCGCCGTGGTGGTCATGCTGGCCCTGTCTGCGAGCGTAGGCCCGATCGTTGGGCAGAACGCGGGCGCGGGCAAGATGCACAGAGTGCAGCTCACCTTGCGCTATGCCTACGGGACTTGCGTCGTTTGGGGCGCGCTGATGGCGCTGCTGCTCTTCTTCGTGGGACGCAGCGTCGCTGGGGTCTTCGATGACACACCCCAGGTCGTGGATGTGGCCGCGACCTACTTGGCCTTCGTGCCGTTGTCGCTTATCGGGTATGGCTTGGGCATCGTGACCGCAGCGACCTTCAACGCCTTGGGCAAGCCCCTGGGCGCCACCGCCCTGACGATCCTGCGCATTGTCTTCGTCTTCGTGCCCGTGACATGGCTGGCCTGTCAGGTGATGGGATGGTCTGGCGTTGTGGTGGGGGCTGTCTTGTCTAATGCGCTCGTGGGCCTGGCGGCCTGGAGCCTCGCCCGCAAGACCTTGGCGGAGGCCGCGCCATGACCGAGCCGAAACGTGTCGCGACCTTCAACTTGGGCAACCTCGCCCGCGCGGGGTCGAAGATCTACGAGACGGAGCCTCGTACGGAGCAGGAGTACGCGCAGAAGATAGGCTTTTTGCGCCAGACCTTCGGACGGCTGGACGCAGATGTCCTCGCAGTGCAAGAAATCTTGCATCGCGAAGCCTTAGTAGAGGCCGCTGAGGGGCACTACGCGCCGGAGCAGGTGCATACCCCGTTACCGGAGGGCGTGGACGAGGCTAGCGCCCGTTCCCCTCGCGTGGGCCTGCTATCGAAGCTGCCCCTGTTCGGCCGGGCCGTCGTGCACCGCAAGCTGAGCAACCCCCAGACGATCATGGGGCTGAACCTGAGCGAGTTTCGACGGCCCGTGCTGCACGCCCGCGTCTGGCTGTGGCCTGAAGTCAGGGTCAGCGTCTTCGTGGTGCACCTCAAGTCTCCACGGCCGCTCTTTGTCGATTCCGAAGATCCCTCAGACCCCGCGTGCGCCGTGCTGGCGGCCGCCCGGGCGCACGCCGTGCGCTTCGCAGAGATCGCCCAGCTGAAGGTCCTGACTCTGCAGGCTGCCCTGCAGGAGCCGGTGATTGTGCTTGGGGACCTCAATACGAAGGACCACGATGTCGCCTTGGATGTGCTGAAGGGCAGGCGGGCTCCGGCCGGTGCGAACGCCACCGCCCATGAGCGCTTCGAGGCCGCCCGCCTTCACAATGGGCGCGCGGTGGCCCGTCGCAGCGGGGGCGTGGCCTTTGGCGATACCTTCGTGTACCGCGGTCATCCCGAGGTCTTGGATCATCTCTTCGTCTCGGGCCCATTGACGCCCTTCATGCCAGGGCCGGTGGGCACCGTGCGCAGCATCCGTAGCCTCAGCGATCACCTGGGCGAGGATCCTCATCACCTGGTTCGGGTAGCCTCAGATCACGCGCCGGTGCTCGCGGTCTTCGAGCGCTGGCCCTCCTACTACTGAGTCGGGCCCCGCCTTGACCGCCTGGTACGACCGTGCAGGATGCACGGCGTGCTGACGGTGCATCACCTTGAAAACTCGCGTTCCCAGCGGCTGCTCTGGCTGCTTGAGGAGCTGGGCCTTGAGTACGAGCTGTGCGTGCACAAGCGGCACGCCACAACCTCGCTGGCCCCCGAGGCCCTGCGCAAGATTCATCCCTTGGGCAAAAGCCCGTTGCTCGTCGATGACGGCGAGGTCTTCGCGGAGACGGGCGCGATCATCGAGTACGTGCTGCAGCGCTACGGTGAAGGCCGGCTTTGGCCCAGCGACGCGGCGGGGCAGCAGCGCTGTCGCTACTGGTTGCACTACGCCGAGGGCTCCTTGATGCCGCTGCTCCTACTCAAGCTCATCTTCGGAAAGATTGAGAGCGGGCCCATGCCCTTGTTGATCAAGCCCATCGCCAAGGGCATCGCTAAGAAGGTGCACGGCGCCTTCATTGGGCCGCAATCCGACTTGCACCTAGGCTACGTGGAGGCTGAGCTGGGCAAGTCCACCTGGTTATGCGGTGAGGCCCTCAGCGCCGCCGATGTGCAGATGAGCTTCCCCCTAGAGGCGGCGCTCACGCGCTTCGATCCGTCGCGCTACCCCAACATTACGGCCTTCGTGAAGCGCGTACAGGCACGACCGGCGTATCAGCGGGGCCTGGAAAAGGGCGGGCCCTACGCCTACGTGGCCTAGGTTCACTGACGCTGCGCGCTCTGCGGGGCCTTGAACAGGGTGCCCATCAGTCGCTGAGCGAAGAGCGCGTCCAACTCCACCTGCACCCGCTCCACGAGCAGGTGGATGGCCTTGAGGAAGGCCTTGGTATCCGCGAAGCGGTCCTCGGGCCGGGCCGCGAGCGCCTTGAGGATGATCGCGCGCAGGTCCGGGTGCAGGTCTGGCCGATAGCGTTCCAGGGGCACGGGGTACACGCCGCCGGCCACGCGGTCGATGAGCGTGGGCTCCTTGCTGGACCCAAAGAGCACATGCCCGGTGACAAGCTCGTACAGCACAATGCCTGCCTGAAAGATGTCGGAGGCGGGGCTGGCCGGCTCGCCGCGGCATTGCTCAGGCGACAGGTAGCACGAGTAACCCCGGCCAAAACCAATGTTGATGCCCCGAGGCGTGCGGCGGCGGGTGCTCGCCAGCGACAGGCCAAAGTCCGAGATGCGCACGTCCCCCTGCATGCTGATGAGCACGTTGGTATGGCACAGGTCGCCGTGCAGAAAACCCTGAGGGTAGCGGTCGGTGGTCATGCGGTGCGCGCGTTCCAGGGCGCGCAAGATACATTGCATGACGTAGAGCGCGACGTCGGTGGGAAAGCCCAGCTTCTTTTGCCCGCAACGGCCCAGGACCCGCAGCAGGTTGTGCCCAATCACCCTCTCCGTGGCCACGTAGGTCCGCCCCTCCAGCGAACCGAAGTCGACTACGCTCGCGATGTGGGTGTACTGTAGCAGCGCGTAGTGCTGTGCCTGCTCAAGCACCGCTTCGTTGGCCCCGTCCGCGCAGGGTCGGGTGCGTCGCAATAGGGTGTCCCGCGGTGGACCTTCGGGGCCGAAGAAGGTGGCTCGGTGCAGCTCGAGGTCCCGGCGTCGTCCGACCCTGGGTCCAAGCACGAAGGGCCCGAACCGCGCCTCCTTGGGGGGTGCCACCCCTAGAGTGTACGACCAGGTTCAAGGGCGGGCTAGGGGGTGGGGGCGCACACCCCACCTTCACATGAGACTCGCCGGAGGCTGCGTTATCTGGGTATGCTGGTTCTATGCGCGGTTTAAGTGTGCAGACTTCCTGGTTCTTGGTCTGTCTGGGGGCGGCTGTAGGCGGCTGTGGGGCTGAGCCCAGCCTGCCGAAGGTGGACGCCGGCCCGGGCTGCGTCGCCAACGCCGAGACCGGCGGCGTGGAGATCTGCAACAACCAGGACGATGATTGCAACGGGCTGGTCGACGACGCGATGAGCGGCGGAGCTCTGCGTCAGGCGTGCAGCACCAGCTGCGGCGGCGGCACCGAGCAATGTGTGCGGGGGTCCTGGATGGGCTGCACCGCCCGCGAGCCCAGCACCGAGATCTGCAATGGCATGGACGACGACTGCAACGACCAGGTCGATGAGGGCTGTGAGTGTGTGCACGGCGAGACCCGGGCCTGCGGCGACGACGAGGGGGCCTGCCGCGCGGGCATTGAGCAGTGCATCGACGGCACTTGGTCGACCAACTGCATCGGTGAGGTGGGTCCGACCGCCGAGGTCTGCAACAACGGCATCGACGACGACTGCAACGGTCGCATCGACGAGGAGTGCCAGTGCGTGGCCGGCGAGACCCAGGTCTGCGGTACCGATGAGGGCCAATGCACCGCGGGGCAGATCATCTGCGGAATGGACAACCGCTGGGGTGACAGCTGCGAGGGCGAGGTCCGGCCCATGATGGAGACCTGCAACGGCTTCGATGACGACTGTGATGGTGCGGTCGATTGGAATGATGCGACCAGCTTCGGGTGGCAAGCGGACAGCTTGGAGACCAACGAGACCTGCAATCAAGCCACGACTCTGGATACCGCCATCGACGGCGGGGCCTGGATCTCCGTGCCGGTCGACAACCCCTCCAACCTGACTACCTACCCCAGCATGTATCCCGCGGCGGATGAGGACTGGTATGCCTTCCGCACCGAGGAGGTCTCCCACGGCGCCTGTGTGCCCGGCCTGTCCCAGTGCGCCTTTGTGCTCGCGGTGCAGTTGGAGATTTCGGACCCCGCCGCCAAGGACGACTACGAGGTCTGCTTCGCGACCACCAGCTGCGGCATGATCACGCCCGATAACCTCTTTTGCAGCAACTCGGGTCGATGGGTGGAAGATGCCAGCTCCTACGTCATGGCCATCAAGTGGGGCGGGGTATGCGCGCGAGACGACTCACGTGATGTGAAGGTTGTCGTGCGCAGCAAAGGCAACGCGCAGGCCTGCGGTTACTACCAGCTGCACTCGCGCTTTTATTACGACCCCGAAGAAGAGTGCCCCTGAGGTCGCCCCGCCTCATCTGTCATTTTTTTCTCGCCCTGATACCGTCAGAGCATGTTCCGAGTGCTCTTAGGGCTGGCTGTGGCCGGCCCGCTGCTGTGCGGCGGCCTCGCCCACGCCCAGGTCCGCGTAGGTCTGCTCGAGATGACCGTCGAGGGCGGGGCGGACCCCGTGATCTCCGGACAGCTCACGAACCGGCTCGCTGAGGTGCTCAGCGCCCGCGAGGGTTATAGCGTCATCGCCCCCGATGACATCCGCGCCCTGCTTGAAAGGGAAGCCACCTTGCAGATGTTGGGCTGCGATGATGACTCTTGCCTCGCAGAGATCGGCGGAGCCTTGGGCGCTGACCTGCTGGTGAAGGGCCGGGTGGCCAAGCTCGCGAGTGGCTTCGCCATCTCATTGTCGGCCGTGGACCCGGCGAGGGCTCAGGCCGTGGGTCGGGCGTCTCAGACTTGGGGAGGGCCGTCGATCGCGCTGTTGTCCCTCATGGCCCCCATGGTGGACCAGCTTCTGCCGCCCAAAGGCGTGGCCCTGGTGGGCGCCTTGGAGGTCACCGGCGCCGAGTCCGGCAGCCAAATCTTGGTGGACGATCAGATGCGCGGCACGGCGCCCGCGGGGCAGATGGGGCAGCTGCCCATCGGCGCCCACGAGGTCAAGGTGGTCAAGGAGGGCATGCTGCCTGTCACCCGTTGGGTGGTGATTCGCACCGGCGAGGCGACCGTGCTGCCCGTGGCGCAAGAGGCCTTGCAAGGAAAGCCCTTTTACAGCACCTGGTGGTTTTGGACGGTGACGGGGGTGGTCGTGGCCGCCGGGGCGACGGGGGCCGCGCTGGCGCTCAGTCAGGGCTCCGACAACCCCGGCGCTACGGGCGTCAACGTAGCGGTCAACGCGGATACCGCGTTCACGGGAGGGCGCTGATGAGACGGTGCATGCTTATGCTGCTCCTGGTCGCGGGCTGCTCCAGCCCTGCGGCGGATACGCTGCCGATGCCCGGCCGGCTGGTGCAGGCGCTCACGGTCGTTGATGATGTGCAGGCGACGGCTCAGGCCGTGCCCCGGGGCGGTGAGGCTCAGGCCGAAGTGCCCTTGGTCCGCGGCGACGATGGGGTCTCGTTTTCGGGATTCATCGAGCTGCAGCCGGGCGAGTATACTCTGCAAGTTGTCTTCACCGGCGTGCCCAGCGCGGGCGGCGAGCGCCTGTTCTTGGGGCGCTGGACGTCGGATGCCTTCTCGGTGGCCTTGGGCGATACCGCCACGCCTGTCTTTTCGGAGCCTCTGGATGTGATGGGCCTGGCCGCCGATGCCGCAGATGGCGACGGCGATGGCCTCGGCAATCTTGATGAGCTTTTGTTGGGCACGGACCCTTCGGTGGCGGACTCCGACGCGGATGGGGTCGCCGACGGCCAGGACTGCAGGCCTACGCAGCAAGAGACGGAGCCCTTTGTGATCGTCAGCGGAGGCAGCGCCTTGGACTGTGATGCCGACGGCGTGCGTCGCCCCGACGTGCCCTTCGGCGCCGCCGGCATGGACTGCAACGATCAAGACCCGGACATCAATCCCAGCGCTGAGGATGATTGCGCCACGCCGGTAGATGAGGACTGCAACCCCGCGACCTGCTCCGCCAGCGACATGCAGGCGCCTACGGTGAGCGCCTGGACGCCCGCCGATGGCCAGGCTGCGGGCTGCCACACCCAATTGCAGGCCACCCTGCTTGATGAGGGTGGGGTCACCGTCGCCACCACGGTCTTGCTGGGGGCAGACTCGGGTCTGGACGCCACCTTGTACATGACCGCCGATGGCGATGTCTTCACGACGCCGCCCCTAAACCAGGTCGCAGGCAGCGATGGGTTAACGCCCGGTCTGACCACGGTTCGCCTTGAGGCCACGGATCGCGCAGGCAACGTGCTCATGCAGGAGCGGCAGTACAACTTGCAGTTTGATCTGCCTCAGGTCACGGCGATGAGCCCCACCGGCGTGGGCGCAAGCTCGTCTGCCTTTGTGGTGACCATCGAGGCCCAGGCCTCGCTTGGCTTGGCCAGCATCGAGCTGCATCGGGTCAAAAAGTCCGGCCAAGGCTGGTACGATGTGCAGCGCGCAGAGCTGCTGGGCTCCAGCGCTCAGAGCCCAGCCCAGTTCACGGTCGACCCCGCAGGGCTGCAGGACGGCGAGTACCTGCTGTTTCCCGTGGTCCGAGACGCTGTGGGCAATGAGGCCCGACCCGGCGCGGCCATCGTGCCAACGCCCGGCCTCGATGGCCTGGAGGTCACCACGGACTATCGCTGCATCGCCTCAACCACCCCGCCCAAGATCCCGGCTCGGGTCATGGTCGTGGGGCAACAGGGCGGCTACGCGCCGGCCACGATGCGGGACCTGCTGCCCCAGGCGCTGATGGAGGCCGAGGCGGTGGATCCCGGCACTGAGCTGGTGCAGATCGTTGCCTTGGGATTGGGCTCGGACGGCCGGGTGCGCCTGGACGATGCGGGCAGCTTTACGCGGCGCTGGGTCTTCGGATTTCGGCACCCCACGACGGGCCATAACGTCTCGGTCACGTGGCTCACGCCCGCGTTCCCGGGGCCGAACCCCACGGTCGACCCCGACGCGGGCAACATCACCGCTGAGGTGCCTCTGTCGGACGTGGCGGGTCTGGTGGACTCCGACGATGTCATCACCGCCTGGCAGGCCCAGGCCGTCTGCCCTGCGCTGACGGACGGCGAGGATGACCAGATGCTCTACCTCAACCAAAATGGTGAGGACGTGGTGACGGTGAGCAGCGGCGGTGAGACGTGGCGCGCGACGGCGGCGCCCTCGGCCACGGAGCTGACCGACTGCTGACAGCCCGATTGCCCCTTTGTATCGTCGACGGGCTCGTCCTAGGCTCGACGCCGTTCGATGGCGTCCCCTGCATCTGTCACAATCGGGCTCGCGCTCGGCCTCGTAGCGGTCTCGGGATCGACGGCCTTGGCGCAGTCACCCGCCCAGGACGAGCTGGTGCTGACCGTCGCGCCGCTGCGCGGCAAAGGCGGCGCGTCCTGCGCGGTCTCGCTGAGCAAGCTCATCAATACCGAGATGCAGGTGGAGCCGTGGAGTCAGGGCTATTCGGTGGAGGGCTTTCATGACTTTGAGGCCCTGTCGCGCTTTGTAGAGCAGAACGGAAGAGCGCTCGGCGCCCAGATTGTTGTGGTCGGGACCCTGCGCGCCACCAAGCTCATTTTGGAGGCCTACGAGGTCAACGGTGGGGCGCTGCTCAACTTAGCCCGCGTGCCGATCAGCAAGTCTGCGGCCCGCTGCTCGGTCGGCCGTCGCGGCCGGGCTCAGGTGCTGCGCTTCGCCGACCGCGCTCAGTCCGCCTACCTGCGCCGCGCCAAGAGCGCCGCGGCTCGGGCCGCCGCAACCCAGGCTGCCCTCGCCGCTGAGGCAAAAAAGGCGTCGCCCGCCCAGACCAGCTCCGCAGCCATCGCAGCCTCGACCCCGCAGCCTACGCCCGCGGCCACTGAGCCGCCGCCCGCCAAGGCCCCGCCGGCCACCGCCGAAGCTCCAGCTGCCGAAGCGCCGGTCACCGAAGCCCCCTTTTCGGGCAGCGATGATGTGCTTCGCGCCTCATCCGACAAGCCCAAGAAGGGGCAGTCTGCGCCGCCCGTGCTCAGCAGCCCACCCAAGAAGGGCCCGCCACCGGTGTTGGAGGTCGAGCCCCAGGTGGGCATCTCGCAGCGCAGGTTCGCTTTCCAAAATAGTGAGGGCGGCACCCTACGAACGCATCAGATTGGTGCCATGTTCACGCCCGGTCTGCGTGTTCGGGCGACGCCCTTCGCCCGAGACGCCCGGGCATGGCTGCGGCCGCTGAGCCTTGAGCTTATCTTCCGTCAAAGCCCGACATTTCAGTCCCGGCGCATCAAGGACGGACCCGAGGTGGATACGCGCTACGCGGAGGTGGCTGGCCTGCTGCGCTACGCCATCCCCATCCCCAGCTCCCGCTTTGTCATCGCGCCGGAGCTGGGGGCGCACTCGCTGCAATATTCCTTGCGCGGCCTCGCCACAGGGGCGGCCGGCCAGGACACACCCAGCGTAGGTTATCGCAGCCTGCTGCTCGGCATTGGCCTCGAGGCGGAGCTGGTGCCGAACGCGGACGTGCGCCTGAGCGGGGCGTACTTGCCCGTTTTGAGCGCGGGTCGAGTCTTCTCGGCCCAGTATTATCCCGAGGGGTCGGCCTGGGCGCTGCGCATCGAGGCTGCGCTGACGGTGCGGGTACTACCGTGGTTGGTGGTGGTGGTGACGGGCCAGTACACGGGGTACAGCCTCAACCTGAAGACCCAGGATGCTACTGAGGACAGCGCAACGACCGCCTCCGACCGCACCACAGGGCTGCGATTTGGTGTGCGCGCCGACTTTTAGAAGTCAACGCATCTTGCGAAGCATGAAGTGGCGCTCGACCTGAGGCTGGGGCGTCACCGTGGCCGTCATCGTCTCATAGCCCTCACGCGAGATTGTGATGGGCACCGGCTTGCTGCCGGAAAGCACGACCACGGAGTCGTTCGCGATGTTATGCCCGTCGACGCGGATGCTGGCGCCCTCAGGCAGCGCATGCACGATCAGCGTCCAGTTTTCACTGACGGGCGCCGCGGGTATCGGGGGCGAGTCCGGTGGGCTGCGTTTGGCGCGGGGCGGTGGCGCGGGGCGGCGGCGCCGGGACTGCGGTGCATCGTCCGGCTCTGGGGGCGCGCTCGGCATGACCGGCGCCTCAGGTTCGGTGGGCACAAAGTCATCCGCGCTTTGTGGCAGGTCGGCCTTCGCCGCGGCTGCGGGGGGCTCACTTGAGGCCGGCTCGGCTCGGGTTGGCGCGGCGGTCCGGGTTGGGGCTCGGCCGCCGGGCAGAGCAGGTC
>SPJJ01012693.1_pt1 | contig 13126 bp, 15 predicted proteins | sample 3741741 | NCBI WGS metagenome assembly SPJJ01 (sample SAMN10925908, study PRJNA522277) | cold seep metagenome | isolation source: Elba SIP-enriched marine methane seep metagenome, extraction at timepoint T1 | place: Italy: coast of Elba, Mediterranean Sea | collected 2014-05 | reverse complement strand
GAGGGCATCTCGGAGCGGCCGACCTTGGATGCCGGGTTCGAACCGACCCGGCTGCGCCTGGCCTCCGAGCCGCCCGGGGCCAACATCACGGTCAACGGCATCGGCATGGGGGCGGTCACGCCCCACACCATCGATGACCTGCCCTTGAGCACCAAGCTGAAGGTGGAGCTGGCCCTGCCGGGCTACCGCACCTACATCGAAGAGCTGGTCCTGCTCGAAAACCGCGGGCTTCAAGAGTTCATGATGACTCTGGAGCGTCGCACCGGCAGCGTGAAGGTAGATTCGGACCCGGAGGGCGCGCGGGTCTACCTGAGCGGAAAGCGCACCAAGCACGTCACGCCCGCATTGATTGCAGGCTTGGTTGCGGATGAGCCGCTGAAGGTGCGCGTGGCCAAAAAGGGCCACCGTGCGGATACCAAGGTGGTCAACATCGTCGACGATACGGTGACCGAGGTGTTCTTCGAACTCAGCATCGATCAGGCTCAGATTCCGCCGGGCAAGATCAGCGTCGAGACCTCTCCGCCGGGCTGCTCTGTCTTCGTGGGTGATACCTACGCAGGCACCTCCCCGGTGAGCGGCGTCGTGGCCAAGGCGGGCTCACACACCGTCAAGGTGAGCTGCGAACACTATGGTGAGGAGCGCCGCACGGTGGCGGTCTGGTCCGGTCAGTCCACACCGGTGTCGTTTTCGATGCAGCCTACGGCCTTTGGCTACCTGACGGTGCGCCCCGTGCCGAGCCAAGGGAGCGTGGTGCGCATCAACGGCAAGCGCGTGCCCACGCCCGTGGAGTTTCGTAAGGTGGTGCCAGGGCATCACATCATCAACGTCGAGAACCGACGCCTCAATCAAAGCCGCCAGATTGAGGTGGACGTGGGACCCGAGGCTCGTGTGACGCGACGCGTGAACCTGCTGCAATAGGCCGGGGGCGGCGCCGGCCTAGGGCCGGCTCGTCTGACCACAGCTGGTGCGTGCGCTTCGGCGGCCCACGCCACCCGAAAAGCACTTCCGCAGTTCAAGAGCGCCGACGGTTCACCGGTCGGCAAGCGTCGGGTGGGCCGATCGCCCCGTAGGCATCCGCACCCCAGTGGGTAGTGTATCGCCGCGCCATGAAGAACTCGATTCTCGGTCTGTCACCCTCTGTCGCCCGTGTCTTAGCTGGGCTCACTTTGATCGCCGCCGTTGGCTGTGAATGCGGGGAGGAGGGCCTCAACGCGGTGCGCCCCGTGGTGAGCGCCCAGCCCAACCCCATCGACTTTGGCACCGCCTTTGTGGGGGTGGGGGCGACCGTATTTGTGCAGGTGAAGAACCTCGGCAGCGCGCAGCTCGATGTCAGCGCGCTGCAGGTCGAAGAGGGCAGCCACACAGGGCTGTCCGTGCAGTCCCAGGCCTTTTCTTTGGCCCCCGGGGCTACCGAGTCGGTCGCGGCGCGCTTTGTGCCCGCGCAGGCCGGTCCGGCCTTTGGGGCCATCCTCATCCTCAGCAATGATCCGGAGTCCCCAAGTTTTCGGGTGCCGGTAGCGGGGCAGGGTGACTTGCGCCAAGGGCCGGTGATGTCGGTCTGTGTCGAAGGCGAGGCGGCGGGCATTAGCCCGAGCTGTGAGGGGCCGCTGCGCATTGACTTTGGGGTAGTGCCCTTTGGCCAGACCCGACAGGCCAGCATCGCGGTCAAGAGCGTCGGCACCCTGGCGCTGCAGGCTTCAGGCGCACCCGAGGCCGGCGGCCACCCATCCATCAGCTTCGACCCGGATACCTGGAGCCAGAGCATCGCAGCGGGCGACGAGCACCTTGTGACGGTGCAGTTTTCTCCCGGCGTGCCGGAGTCCGTGAGCGCGGTCTATCAGGTCAACTCGAATGACGCCGAGACCTCGTTCGCGCCGATCATCGTGACCGGCGCAGGCGTGGCACCCACCCTGTGCCTGTCTCAGGCCGCGTTGGACTTTGGTCAGGTGAGCATAGGGCAGCAGGCTGAGCGCATGCTCACCATCGAAAGCTGCGGTGATGTGGCGCTCGACGTGAGGGAGCTGATCATCGCTTTGAATCCGGAGTTTTCGATTGTTGCGCAACCCAGCCTGCCCGTCAGCCTGGCGCCCGGTGAGACCATGGACCTGACTCTTCGCTACGCGCCGGTGGACCCTGGCCGGGACAATGAAAACCTAGTGGTGCGGTCTAATCTGCCCGATGGCTTCGTGGCCCTGACAGGCGAGGCCCTGGCGTGCGACCTCAGCGCGGTGCCGTTGAGCGTGAACTTCAACGCGGTCTCCAGCGGCCAGTCCGCCACCCGGCCCGTGCTCATTGATAACTCGGGCGGTGTGGACTGTGAGGTGACCGGGGTGCAGCTTGGTGCCGGCGGCTCCAACGACTTTGGGCTGGGCGCTGCGCCAAATTTGCCCGCCCTGGTCGCGCCGGGCACCAGCGTCATGGTGGAGGTGGTCTACACCCCATCCGATGCGGGCTCGGACACGGGCACCTTGCAGATTCAAAGCAGCGACCCGGCCGAGCCTACGATCAGCGTCGCCCTCAACGGCCGCCGCCTCGGTATCGTAGACTGCGCGCTGGTGGTCACCCCTGACCCCATCAACTTCGGCGCCCAGACGGTGGGCCAAAGCCAGACGATGCAGGTCAGCCTGCAGAACACGGGCAGCAACCGCTGCACGATCAGTCAGATAAACCTCGCCTCGAGCACGTCACGAGCGTTTCGCATCTCCGCGGTGCAGGTGCCCATGCTGATCACGGCGGGTCAGAGCCGCACCATCGAGCTGACCTTTTCGCCCTTGGACGCTCAGCCGCACACCGGTGAGCTGGAGATCTTCACCGGCCTGATCCCAGTGGGCGTGGACTTTCAGATTCCGATCTCGGGATCCGGCGCAGGCCCCATGCTCTGCCCCATGCCCACGCCCGTGGTCTTTGGCACGCACCCCGCTGCGCTCGTCACGACGCGCGCGCTTCAGCTGGTATCCTGCGGCACCCAGGATGTGGTGGTCTCGGGCTTGAGCCTGCCGGCCCCGACGAGCAGTGAGTTTACAATCAGCGCGCCCCCGAGCACGCCGCTGACCATCCCGGCTGGGCAGCAAGTGAACTTGTCATTGGCCTATCAGGGCGTCGACGAGGGCCGAGACGATGGCGTGCTGCGCATCCAGTCCAATGACGCGACCTCACCGACCCGGGACGTGGCCCTCATTGCGCATACCAGCCCGCTGGCCTGTGGAGACATCCAGGGCCGGCTGTGTGATCTCACGGGCAATGGGCCGGTGGCGGGGGCCACGGTCTTCGTCAACACAGCTGGCGGGCGCATCCAGACGACCACCGACGCCAACGGGGACTGGGTGCTGACCTGCGTGCCCGCGGGCAGCCACATGGTGCGCGCTGAGTTTGGATCTTGGAGCGTGACCTTGAACGCGAACGTGACCCCGAACTCTGTCACGACCTTCCCGGGACAGCAGTGCCTCGAACCGGATAGCGCAGAGGTCGCGGTGGTTTACGGTGAGTGGGATACCATCGAGACCATCTTGGACGACATCGGCGTGCCCTATACCTTCTACGGTCAGGGGCAGGCTGGGCAGCTGGTCAATAACGCGGCGACCCTGGCTCAGTACGACATCGTCTTTTTCAACTGCGGTTGGGAGGAGTCGCTGGGCATCTCCGGCAGCGGGCGCAGCAACATCGCCCAGTTCGTCATGAACGGCGGCACCGTCTACGCCTCAGACTGGGCCTATGACCTGATCGAGGTGAGCTGGCCGAGCTTCGTGGACTTTTATGGCGACGACACCGTCATCGACGCGGCTCAATCCGCCGGGGCCTTCAATGGTCCGGCCTTTGTACGGGACTTTGGGTTGGCGGCGGCCCTTCAGGGACGCACCCAGGTCACGATCGATTCCTGCTGCACCGCCGTGGACAGCGCGGGCATCGGGACCACCGTCTACCTTGAGGCGGATCGGCTCGGTAACAGCAGTCAGCACCCGCTGATGGTGAGCTTTCAGCCCCACATGAACTCGGGGAAGGTCTGGTACACCGACTTTCACAACACGGGTCAGCTGGACATCAATGACATCTTCGATTGGCTGATCTTGAACCTCTGAGCCTTGCCAAGGGGGGCCCAAGTTGGCTTGGTGGCCGGCCCATGTCCCAGCCTCGTATGATCATCGCCATCGACGGCCCCGCCGGCGCCGGAAAGAGCAGCATCGCGGCGCGGGTGGCCCAGACCCTGGGGATGACCCGGGTCGATACGGGCGCGATCTACCGCTGCGTGACCTTGGTGGCGCTCGAGGATGAGCTCAGCGATGCGCAGATCCCGCCGGTTCTGAGCGACCTGCACATCCGCTTTGAGGGTGATCGGGTCTTCATCGGGGACCGGGAGGTCAGCCAGGAGATCCGCAGCCCTGAGGTCACCGCGGCGACGAGCCGGGTATCGGCTCTGCCTGCGGTGCGAAAGGGCCTGCTGGCCCTTCAGCGCAGGCTGGCCCTGGAGGCGCCCGTGGGCGCGGTGATGGAGGGTCGGGACATCGGCACCGTGGTCTTCCCGGACGCCCCGGTGAAAGTCTACTTGACCGCCTCCGCCGAGGAACGGGCGCGCCGGCGCCTCAAAGACTTGCATGCCGCGGGTCAGATGCTGAGCCTCGAGGAGGTCCTTGAGGCCATCGAGACTCGCGACGCCTCAGACCGATCTCGAGCTGCGGCCCCGTTGAGGGCACCTGAGGACGCGACCCGGGTCGACTCCACGGGGAAGACCCCGGATCAGGTGGTCGCCGAGATAGTGGCCTTGGTGGGGGATGACTTCCCGGTTGCCTCCAACGCTTCGGACGATTAGGGACCAAGCCGTGCCCTTCAGCAACGTCAAGGCCGCGATCGAGGACATCAAGAACGGCAAGATGATCATCCTCGTCGACGACGAGGACCGCGAGAACGAGGGCGATCTGTACATGGCTGCCGAGCTGGTGACCCCTGAGGCCATCAACTTCATGGCCGTACACGGTCGCGGACTCATTTGCCTGACCCTCACCGAGGACAAGATCGCCGAGCTCCAGCTGCCGATGATGGTGGAGCGTAATACGTCGGTCTTTGGCACCGGGTTCACGGTCTCCATCGAAGCGAAGGAGGGGGTGACCACGGGCATCAGCGTGCACGACCGGGCGACCACCATCCTGACCGCGGTCAAGGATGACTGCCAGCCCACCGATCTTTCGACGCCGGGTCATGTCTTCCCCATCCGCGCGCGCAAAGGCGGGGTCTTGGTGCGCACCGGTCAAACCGAGGGCTCCACCGACCTATCCAAGCTCGCAGGCCTCAAGCCCGCTGGCGTGATCTGCGAGATCATGAACGACGACGGCACGATGGCCCGTCGTCCCCAGCTGGAGTCCTTCGCAGAGCAACACAGCCTGCGCATCGTCACCATCGAGGAGCTCATCGAGTATCGCGTGGCCCACGAGATGCTGGTGCGAACCATCGTCGAGCGCAAGCTGACTGTCGGCGACTGGGGCGAGATCACCGTGAAGGTGCTTGAGTCGGACGTCGACGGCCTTCAGCACCTGGTCCTGCAAAAGGGCGAGTTTGGCCCGGACGATTCGCCCTTGGTGCGCGTGCAATCCATCGACATGCCCGCAGACCTCATCGGCTTGGTGCTGTCGGGCGGCGGCGCAGAGATGCGTGCCGCCTTCGACCTCATCAACGCGGAGGGCAAGGGCGTCTTCGTATACCTCGTGCGCTCCGTGCGGGGTTCGACCCTGGCCAAGCGCCTCGAGCGCATCAGCGAAAAGGATGAGACAGCGCCGCGCTACCACCGCGTCGGCACCCGCCTGGACCTGCGTGAGTTCGGCATCGGCGCGCAGATCCTCAAAGCGGTGGGCATCAAGCAGTTTCGCCTCATGAGCAATCACGAGGTCCGCATCGTCGGCCTCGAGGGCTTTGGACTGAAAGTGACCGAGCGTGTGCCCCTGCCGGTGCGCGCCCCGAAGGCCGCCCCGGCCGAAGGCAAGGAGTGAACATGGTGAGCAAGAGCTTCGAGGCGACCCTCAACGGACAAGGGCTGAAGTTTGGCCTGGTGATGGGCCGCTTTAATACCCTCTTCACGGAGCGTCTCCTGGAGGGGGCGATCGACTGCTTGGTCCGCCACGGCGTGGACCGCGACGACATCGACGTGATGCGGGTGCCCGGCGCCTGGGAGATCCCGTTGGGCCTCAAGTGGTTGGCTGATAAGGACTATGACGCCTTGATGGCCATCGGCTGCGTGATTCGGGGCGGAACGCCGCACTTCGACTACGTATCCGCCGAGGTCACCAAGGGCGCCGCCAACATTCAAATGCAATCTGGCCTGCCTGTGGCCCTCGGGGTCCTGACCACCGATACCATCGAGCAGTCCATCGAGCGTGCCGGCACCAAACACGGCAACAAAGGGTGGGAGGCCGCTATGGCCGCCCTCGAAATGGCCGTGCTTCGCAAGCAGCTCGGCTGACGAAAGCAGGACAAGCTATGGGTGCCCGTCGCCGTGCGCGCGAGTGCGCACTGATGACTCTATACAGCGTGGACGTGGCCGGCATTTGGGCGGACACCGCGCTGGAGCGATTCTTCTCCTCCTTCGCGGACGGAGAGCCGCTGGATCCGCCGCCTTCTTGGGCGCCTGCCTCGGCCCACAAGAAGGCCTTTCGCATCAAGCCCGAGCACGCCGAGATCCGCGAGTACGCGGCGCAGCTGGTCGAGGGCGTGGGGCGCAACGCGGAAGAGATCGACGCCGTCATCACGGGGATCTCACGAAACTGGCGCCTGTCACGTATGGCGATCGTGGACCGCAACGTGCTGCGCCTTGCGGTCTATGAGCTGACGCACATGACGGACGATGTGCCGCGCAATGTGGTCATCAATGAGGCCATTGATGTCGCCAAGCGCTTCGGCACCGCGGAGTCCGGCGCCTTCATCAACGGTATCCTCGACCGCATCGGGAAGACGAAGTGACCACCGCGCGCATCGCGGGCGGGGACTTGGCCGGGCTCGACGCCCTCGACGTCGACGCGCTCGCGCTGCCCCTATTTGCGGTGCGCGCTCAACCTCAGGACGTCGCGGGCTTCGCGGATTGGCGGCTCGCCGGCCGCATCGCCAGGCTCATCGCTTCGGGCCGCTTTTGCGGCGCCCGCGATGAGGCGCTGCTCATGCCAGGCCAGGGCCGCTGCGGCGCTCAGCGGGTCTTCTTGCTGGGCCTCGGCGCGCCCCAAAGCGCGGCAAAGCTGAACTTCGATCAAGCGGTACAGGTGCTCGCCCAAGCGGGTGCGCGCAAGCTGGCCTTCGGTGCGCCCACGATGGCGTCGCCCAAAGACGCAGGGCCGGTTGCACAACGATTCTTGGCCGCACTGGGTGCGAATAAGGCAGCCTTTGATGAGCTGGTACTGCTGGACGCGCACGGACACCTTGAAGCGGCCGAGGCTTCGCTGCGGCGATCCGCGAAAGAGGCGGGCCTGAGCTGGAGTCCGGCATGAGCGTGCCAGACCCCCTAAGGGCGCCATTGGAGCAGCTGTGCGCCGGCGTGCCCGAGGCGGTGGGGGCTGTGCTGTGCGATTTTGAGGGTGAGACCGTCGTGACGCGTCTGGGCGCGGCGGCACCTCCGGCGGCGGCCGCGCTGCGGGCCCAAGACCATGTGCCCAAGACGCTGGCGATGCAGATGCCCGTGGCCGAGTTCCTGATGCGGCTCGCGGCGGCCGAACCCTGCGCCCCACTGCGGCACTTCGCCGCGTGCACCCAGGCCAGAGGTTTCGGCAAGGTGGCCGGCATCGAGGCCCGCTACGCCGATGTGGAAGTGCTGACCGAGTGCCTGCCCGAGGATTTCTACCTGGTGCTCGTGCTGCGCAGGCCCAGCCTGAGCTTTCGAGCGCGCCACCATCTGCAAAGGGCTGCGCGCCAGCTTGCCCCGCAACTCGCCTAAAGACGCGGGTTTCCTAAGGGGACTCGGCGGCCTGACGCGGGGATCTGTGGCATGTCGGTTGGGGCTGTGATAACCGCTAGGGGAATTCCGGGCTTCGAGCCCACTGTCCGAGAAAGAGAAATGAGCGGTCTGGAACTGGATTTTGTCGTTTACCTTGGTGACCCCGACGAGGGTGCTGAAGCTCTAGAGAGTGCCAAATTTTTGGCCGAGGCGGAGCAGCACAAAGCGGTGGTCACATTCCCGGATGCGTACGGTGCACTCACCATACGCAAAGGCGACAAAGACCTGTTGCCGCGCCTGCCGGACCCCGTTTTTGGTCAGATCACCAACATGGTGAGAGCCGTGCAGTCGTTGGTCGACGGCGAGCCCGAGAACCAGCAGTGGTCCGAGTCGGAGCATGGCATCTCGATCGAGCCCGATGGTGATGACGTGATCATCTCGGTCTTCGTTGGTGGCGCCTATGACCCCGAGGAGTTCCTCATCCAAGAGGAGACCATGACCCTCGATGCCTTTGGTGAGCAGGTGCTCAGCATGGGCAAGCGGCTCGCTTCGATCTTGGAAAAGGTGGACCCGGACGCGTTCGAAAATGACGACTACCTCAAGGGACTGACCGAGTTCCTGGAGCTGTCGGGTCGTGAGTTCAAGACCTTCCGCCTCGCTAAGCAGCGCGGCTTGCGCGTGTGAGCCCGTACACGCGGGCGCCCCCTAGACAGCGAAGGGGGCGAACCCCCATGATAGCAGCATGAACCGTCGAATCGAGCGGCGTCAGTGGCGCATCGGCTCCGGAGAGCACTGCGACCCTGAGGCGATCGAGGAGCTGGAAAAGCGCCAGGCTAAGCACGAGCGGCTGACCCGAGGAAAGCCGGCGCGGCCCTTCGCCCAGATCCTCAAAGACCGCCGAGACCGCGACAAGCCCGAGGAAGAGGAAGAAGAGGAGGTCCAGACCAAGGGGGCCATCGATCCTCACTTGGGCCTGCAGCTCGGTCAGGACTCCGCGCTCACCAACCGGGGCGGCAAGCGCTCCGGCAAAGTCATCCTCAAGGGCTGAGGCGGCAGCAGGCCCAGATGGGCACTAATCAGGCGCGCCGCCCCGGCATTTGCTAGGTTCATCGCGATGGCTCTGCACCCTTTGGCTCGGGACATCGCGGTCCTGTCTCGCGCAGCCTACCCACTCATCTACATCGTCACGCAGGAAGAGGACCGGGCCCTGACCCTGGTGGAGTCCGCGGCCAAGGCGGCGCGCAAGACCTACTATCGATGGTCGGTGTCCGAGGGCTTTGGCGGACAGGACGACGCCGCGCGCGATGATCCACTGCTCGCGCTCGAGTCGGTGCGGGCCAGTGAAGAGCCTGGGCTCTTTGTGCTGCTCGACATGCACCCCTACCTCGATGACCCGCGAGTGCTGCGCCAGCTGAGGGATCAGCTGGCGGAGGTCGCGGCTCGACGGCAGTCCATCGTCATCGTGGGACCGGTGCTCAACGTGCCGCCTGGGCTCGACAAAGAGGTGGCGGTGATGGACCTGCCGCTGCCCCGCAACGAGGAGCTCGCGCAGCAGCTCGAGACGGTGGCGCGGTCCGAAAAGGTGCAATTGAACCCCGAGGTCGCCGAGCGCGCCGTGCGCTCCGCCCTGGGGCTGTCCCTCAATGAGGCCGGCCGGGTGTTCCGCAAGGTCATGGTGCTGCGAAAGGGCCTGGCCTCCGACGATCTCAACCTCATCGTCGAAGAGAAAAAGAACGTGCTGCGCAAGACCGATGTCTTGGAGTTTCACCAGCTCGGCGAAGGCTTGGGAGAGGTCGGCGGGCTTGGAGAGCTGAAGCGTTGGCTGCAGGCGCGCACCCGCGCCTTTGGTGATGAGGCGCGGCACTTTGGCTTGCCTCCGCCGAAGGGGCTGATGCTGCTGGGGGTGCAGGGCTGCGGAAAGTCGCTCAGCGCCAAGGCGGTGGCAGAGCTGTGGAAGTTCCCGCTCTTGCGTTTGGATGTGGGCGCGCTGTTTTCTTCCGCCAAGGGCGCGCCAGAGGCCGCGCTCCGGGAGGCCATCAAGATCTCAGAGAGTCTGTCGCCCGTGGTGCTGTGGATTGATGAGATCGAAAAGGGCTTCGTGCAGGTCGAAGGCGACGAGCAAGGGTCCCGCGTATTTGGTGCCTTCATCACCTGGCTTGCAGAGAAGAAGGCGGAGGTCTTCGTCGTCGCCACTGCGAATGATGTGTCCCACCTGCCGCCCGAGCTGATGCGCCGAGGTCGATTCGACGAGATCTTCTTCGTTGATCTGCCCAACCAGCACGAGCGCCTCGAGATCTTGAAGATCCACCTGACGAAGCGAAAACGCGATCCGGGCCGCTTTTCAAACCTCGATGATATCGCCAAGCGCTCCGAGCATTTTTCTGGGGCGGAGCTGGAGCAGGTGGTCATCTCGGCCCTGTACCGGGCCTTTTCCGATACACGAGAGGTCAACGATGAGGACCTCGACCTGTCGCTGAAGACCACGGTGCCGCTGTACCGGACCTACGAAGAGAAGATTAAGTGGCTGCGGGATTGGGCCAAGACCCGCGCCCGCCCAGCGACTCAGGATTCGACGGTGCTCGACCTCTTCGGCGCCTGAGCGCCCCGGCCGGAAGCTTGCGCCCCGTCTTGGGACCGGCTACCCGTGGAGTATGGCCGAGCAGGCGGGCATCATCGGCAAAGGCATCAAAGTCAAAGGAGAGGTCACCGGCAGCGGGGGCCTTGAGGTCGACGGCGAGATCGAAGGACGGGTGGAGCTGGACCAGCTCACCGTGGGCCCGTCTGGGGTGCTCAACGCGGAGGTGTCCGCCCAAGAGGTGGTCATTCATGGCCGCAGCAGCGGCCACATCACCGCCTCCAAGCGGGTGGACGTGCGGGCCTCGGCCCAGGTTGAGGGCGACATCACCGCCCCCGCTCTGGCGCTCGAAGAGGGTGCCGTATTCAAGGGCCGCGTGCACATGGACACCGGCATCCCTGAGGATGTGTGAAGGCTATGGCGAGGCAGGATAAGACCATCATTGGCAGCTCGATTCGCATCGAGGGCGAGGTCGAAAGCGAACAAGCCCTGGTCATCCAGGGCCGCGTATCGGGCAAGATCGAGTGCGAACAAGAGGTGAGCATTGAGGCTGGGGCCGAGGTCGAGGCTGATGTGCGCGGCGAGGCCGTGGTCGTCTCAGGCCGCCTGCAAGGACCCGCGGAGGCCAAGAGCCGGGTCGAGATCAGCCCGGATGGCCAGATGAGCGGCGACATTCGAGCCCCTCGCATCCTGATCGCGGATGGTGCCCAGTACAAGGGCAACATCGACATGAGCTGAGGGCCAGATAACCATGGCGAACCGCAACACAGTATCCGACGGCCAGACCGAGATTCAGGCTGGCACCACCATTAAGGGGCTCGTGCAGGGCAATGAGGACCTGCTCGTAGCGGGCCGCATTGAGGGTCGTGTGGAGCTCGAGGGCCGCCTGGTCGTCGAGGCCGGCGCGGTCCTAAAGGCCGAGGTCCGGGCCCATCAGGTCAGCATCGTGGGCACGGTGGTTGGCAACGTCACCGCCTCCGAGGTCATTGAGATCGCGGCCGGTGGGCGAGTGCAGGGCGACTTGCGGGCACCCACGGTCCGTATCGATGATGGCGCTCGGCTCTCTGGGCTGCTTGAGGTGGGTGATGTGTCCCGAATCCAAGTGGCTCCGCGCGCCAAGGAGAGCAAGGCCGCGCGAAAGGCCGCGGCCGCCAACCTGGCCGCAGCGCCCGCACCCTCCGACGACCGCCGCCGCAAGCGGGTCGTCGTCAAAAAGCGCGGCTAGCCCGCCATTTGCCCGTGCCAAGCCACCTTTGAAGGTGACCCGTCGCCTGCGCTCCTGCTAGTCGAGCCCCATGCGGGTGCAGGATAGCCAAGTGGCTCGGACCGATCTGTTGAAGTTGCTGACGGAGCTGTCTTTCGCGGAGCGTGAGGTCCAGCTGGTCTCGGGTCGCCACTCCAACTTCTACGTCGACTGTAAGCAGACCACCTTGCACCCGATGGGGCAGGTGCTGGTGGGCCACCTCGTGCTCCATACGATTCAGGAGTACGAAGAGCAGGTGGGACGGAAGCTCGCCGCCGTCGGCGGCCTGACGCTGGGCGCCGACCCGATCTCCTCGGCGGTCGCCTATACCTCGGCGCTTGAAGAGGCGCCGCTGCCCGCCTTCATCGTTCGCAAGGAGGCCAAGGGCCACGGCACCGGGGCCTATCTCGAGGGGCTGCAGAACATCCCTGCCGGCTCCGAGGTCTGCGTCGTCGAGGACGTGGTGACCACCGGTGGCTCCGCGCTCAAGGCGGTGCAGCGGGTGCGGGATGCAGGCTACGTTGTCAATCTGGTCGTCGGTCTCGTAGACCGGCTCGAAGGCGGCCGCGAAAATACCGAGGCGGCGGACGTTAAGCTGGTTACGCTCTTTACCCGTCGGGACTTCTTGGCCGATGACAAGGTGAAGTCATGGTGAGGCGACTCGTCTTCGCGGGCGCGCTGCTGGCCTTTACGGCCGGCTGTGCGGGGCCTAGGCCGCTGGTGCTCAACTCCAATCGCACCCTCGGAGGGGACGATTATGAGGAGGTCTTGGAGAGCTGGACCCGCTCTGATGAGATCTACCATGACCTCGATAGCGTGCTCTTTTCGCATGCTACCTTTCACTCCAGCGAGCTGCGGCGCGCCTTTGGCCTGCGGCATCCCAATGTCTATGGACCCGGCAGCGAGGAGGCCGCGCGCCTGGCTCTCACCCGCATGGATGCGGAGCAGAGCCACGAATTCTTCTTGTCGGCGGCCACCGGCGACCCCAGCTGGAATGACTTCGATCGGCCCGACTCCATCTGGCGCGTGACGCTTCAGACCGATGAGTCTCAGCCGGTGGACGGGCAGGTGGACCGCGTCAAGACCAGCGCGAACCTGCGCATCATCTATCCGTTCATTACGGACTACGCGAAGACCTATCGGGTGCGCTTTCCCCTGGCGAAAGATGGCCAGGCGCTGATTACTCCGCAGACCAAGGTGCTGCGTCTGTTCATCATCAGCGCCTTGGGCACGGCCCAACTGCAGTGGCGCCTCAGCCCTCAAAAGGGCTGAAAGCTAGCTTTCAAACGAGGGACTTGCGCTGCAGCATCGTGTCGCTGGGTGCGTCGTTCTTATTGAGGTGCGGAAAGTCCACGTTGAAGTGAAGGCCGCGGCTCTCGCGGCGTTTGAGCGCGCACTGCACGAT
>SPJJ01049034.1_pt1 | contig 13132 bp, 9 predicted proteins | sample 3741741 | NCBI WGS metagenome assembly SPJJ01 (sample SAMN10925908, study PRJNA522277) | cold seep metagenome | isolation source: Elba SIP-enriched marine methane seep metagenome, extraction at timepoint T1 | place: Italy: coast of Elba, Mediterranean Sea | collected 2014-05 | reverse complement strand
GGAACAGCTCCGTAGATTCGTAGACCTGGCGCTCATCGGGGAAGCCGATCAGGGGCGTCAATCCAGCCTGCCTACGGGCGTCCTCAAAGCCACCGGTATAGACAAAGCGGTACAGGCCCTCGGCGCTGCAACTCAGCCGCGCGATGGGGAACCAGGTCCTCGACTCAGAATCCTGCCAGGCAAGAAAGACGGCGCTGGGGGTACTCATCAAGCCTCATCCACCTGCGCGGCCAGGATTCGCTGCCGGTTGCACTGCATCATTGTAGCAGCGAACTGCTGGTGAAGCTGTGAAATGCGTTCAGCGGGCACCCTTTGACAGATCGCCTCGAAGGCCTCGGGACCACAGGCACGCAGCCGATCGAGCCAATAGCGCGCACCTTGGGGTCGCAGCTGAGCGGCTTGCATGAACGCGAGCAGCGGGTTCAGGGGGCGCTGAGCCTCTGGATCCGGGTAGAAGGCTGACTTGCCCTTTTCGACGTAGGCCCGCACCGTCACGCGGGGGTCCTTGCCAAAGAGGCGCTCCCTCAATCGGCGCTCAGGTTCGTTGCGGCCCAGCGAGGAGGCATGATCGTAGGTCGGCGCCAAGAAGCGCTGCGTACCTCTTTGCACCACGCCCCAGTTCTCATGATGCCGATCCGTATTGCTCACCAATGCGTCGAGCATCAGGTATCCCACAAACTGATCGGGCGCCCCAAAACCCTCGAAGGGCGGTGACTGGTCGGGGTGGGGCGCTGCGCCCGCCGCCTCCAGGGCCAAAAAGACCGCCGACACCGTGTGCTCTGCCACATGGTAGCGGCGCGCAGACTGGTAGCCGGGGCGCACCTGCTGCAGCAGCTCGTTGCCATGAAAGAGCTGCTCGCCGGGCCTCAGAAAGGAAGGAGAGCTGATCCCGCAGGCCCCCTCGTGCTCCGCAAGGTAAACTTCGGCCGCCGGCATGCCGAGCAGGTGGGCCGCCTCGGTGGCCACTTTTTCAGACCAGTCTTCGTTGAGGCGCCCCTTCTTGAAGAGCACCCGGCGCTCGTCGGCCTCGTAGAACCAAAACTTGAACTTGGTGCCCAGGTACTCGTCCTCTCGGGACGCGTGCTCGGGCACAGTCTGTACGGAAAATACCGTCATCCTCCGAGTCCTCAGCGCGGGCCGCACAGCGAGTCGCGGCCGCGCCCGGCGTCGGTGCAGACCTGAGTCCAGCGCCCGCCCCTGCAGCGGTTGCGCTGCGGGGCCAAAGGCCCGATCCGCGCCGCGATTCGTGGGCATCGATTCATCGCGAGTTCACGCTGAACCGGGCCGCGACAATTGTCTACAGGCCGGCCCTCGTGCCTAGACTGTGCTTGGGGCATGAAGATCGAGCGCGATAACTCCCGGGACCTCTCGGAGGTGGTGCGGGACGGCATCGAGGCCCTCGTCCGCGGGCAGGCCGCCCCAAAAAGCGATGAGGAGCGAACGCTGGCTCACCGGGACCGCCGGCGCCGCAGTTTCAGAGGCCACTGGCACGCTTACATCAGCGTGATGGGCGGTCTCGGGGTCCTCAACCTCGTCACCTGGCTGCTGCTGGGCGTCGCCTTCCCATGGATGATCTTCCCCGCGGCCGCGTGGGGCATCCCAATGGGCATCCATGCCTTGAACTACCGGGCCTGGACCAAGGACAACGCCGCCGCCATTCATGCCGCCGAGGTCGCGCTGGGCCGCTTACCGCCCGGGCAAGCTCCCCTGCAGCTCAGCGATGGCGGAGCCGATGGTCCCTGGCAGCAGATTGTCGCCCAGTGCCAAAGCGCCGCCGACAAGGCCGCAGACGCCATCAGCGCCCTGCCCCATGAGGTGGATGACTTTGAGGACACCATGGTCCACCTCGCCGAGGGCATGGAGAAGATCGAAGAGCTGGCCCTGGGCGCCGAACGCATTGAGCAGGCCCTGCAAGAGATCGCACCCGGCGGCCTGCCCTCACTCGAAAAGGACATCGGGGATACGGAGGCCGCGATCAGCGCCGCGGCAGACGAGGGTCTGAGGCAGGTGCACCACGCCAACCGTACCCTGCTCGTCGCCCGCCGAGAGAAGGTACGGGCCCTGAGGGCGGATCAAGAACGCATGATGGCCAACGCCAAGGGCTTTTTGCTCGCGACAGAGAACCTGCGCCTCGATACGGCCCGAATCGGCACCGACGAGCTGGCCCAAAGCCCACTGACCGCGCCGATCAAGCGCCTCAGCGAAGAGGTCGAGGTCCTCAGGAAGGTCGAAGCCGAACTCAGTCGGCTGTAGCGACGGGGCCTTCGCCGGAACGAGCCCGCCTGCGAAACCTCAGCGCATAATAAAAGCGGCTGATCTGCCACTCAAAGACGTCGTAGGTGTCGTCCGGCAAGAGATGTTGCGGACTCTTGGGGGCCGCGTCGTAAAAGGTCAGCGCCTTGAAGGCCGCCCGAGTGACGAGGCCGTGCTGCTCCCGCGAGTCGATCTGCTCATCCACCACCACGACGGGGGCGCCCGGTTTGGCGACCCGCGCCATCTCGGATAGCGCCTTGGCTGGGTCTCGGAAGCTGCCCGTCGCGCCCACGTGCAATACGCGGTCGAAGACCCCATCGTCAAAAGGCAGGCTGTGCGCGTCCCCCAGCAGCAAGCTCACCTGCATGTCGGGATGAGAGGGGCATGGCCGCTGGCGGCACAATTGCAGCATGCCCTCGCTGATATCCAAGCCGACGACGTGCGTTCCGCGTCCGCCGGGAAGTCGCCGTGCGAAGCCCTCAAGGTTGGCGCCGCTACCGACCCCCACCTCCAGGACTCTGAAATCGCGCCCCACGGGGGCCTCGGCCTGCTCAAGCTCAAGCAGGGGCCAATAGCCAGATCGCGTCTCGTTCTCGGTCTGACCGCCCTGAAACAGAGGCAGCAACCACTTGACCGCCGGGTCGTGCAAACGCGGCGCTGCGTCATAGAACCAGCGCAGCACGCGGTCGGTGCCCTGGATCTCCCGTTCGCGAAAGAGCTTGATGAAGCCAGCGGAGCTCGGCCACGTCACGCCGGCGTTGTGGGCCTGCAGCATGCCTGTGAGGCGATCGCCTTGCAGGCTCCCCTGCACAGACAGAGGGCGGCCGGTCTGAGGACAGCGCAGCAGATCCAGCAAAGATTCCGTCATGAGACCAACTCCAAGGCCTGAGCCTCTGCCTGGGCACCAGCCGTACTGAGGTGGTCCCGAGCCTCTCGCGCCCACGCCCCGCGGCGCGCGTCGGTCGACTCGACGTGTAGGGCTAAATCTGCCAGAGCCGCGCCGCGCTCAAAGGTCATGCCCAGCGCCTCAGCCTGCGTGGCGCTGGCCTGCCAAGAAGCCAAGGCCTTGGCCTCCTGCCCCTGGTGCCACTGCAGCAGCCCCTGAGCCCTCAACAGCGCAGGCGCCCCGACGGGGAAGACTCGGGCGAACTTCGCGAGCGTCTTGGTCATGTGCTGCAGGTTCTTAAGCGATGCATCGGCCGCGCCATGCGCCCGACTGAGCATGATGTGCAAAACCTCTGTGGTCGCGGCCAGACCACTGAGGGTCCAGTAGACCAGCACATTGCTCGTCTTGCTGAGGTGCACCACTCGCTCCACACACTGCAAGGCATCTTCCATCCGGTTCGCGCGCGCGTGGGCCAGCCCCATCATGCCGATGGGGCAGATCTTTTCAGTAGATGCGGCACTGTTATTGACCCAGGCATCGAGCTCTTCAAAGCTGGGCTCCACCACATCGGCCTGTCCCAATCGCACGCAGCTCTCCGCCCGGGCCAACAGGCCCCAGCCAATGGCCTGCCGGTCCTCTCGACTGCGGGCGGAGGCCAGCAGCTCCTCGGCGACCTTGGCGCTCTCCTGAAAGCGGGACGCGTAGTGCAGCACCTTGGCGAGCACGATGCGACACTCATCGGCCCCCCGTTGATCCTTCAGCTGGTGCGCAACCTCGAGCGCCTCTCGGATCTCCTCCTCCGTGCGCTGCCACTTGCCCGTGCCGATGCCATACACGCCGCGACGAACCGCGACGTAGATCCGCGTGCTGCCAGCGGGATCGAGGGCGTGAGCGAGCCGCTGGGCCTTGTCGCCCCAGGACTCGGCCACTTTGTGAAGCGGCACGCTGCCGACGACCACGCCCATGATCGCGTAGCCGCGGGCGAGCTCCGGAGAGTCGCCCAATCGCTCTCCCAGATTGAGGAACTTCAGCCCGGCCCAAAGAATCTGAATCGGCTGCTCGGCGTAGATGAACAGCTCCATCATGCGCTCCTGCACCCTCAGCGCCTCGCGCTGATCCGCTCGCTCGGCCTCGGGTACCTTGGAGATCGTGCTGGGCAGGTAGGATTGCGTCAGCCGGACGATGAGCTGCCCAAAGGTGCCCATAGCCCAGCCCAGCTGTGTGCGCGGCACGGGCTGGCCGATAGCCGCCAGTGCCTGCTCGCCGTGACGGCGCACTTCATCCAGCCGTCCCAGCTGAAAGTTCGCCTCGGTCAACAGAACCTGCAGGTCCTCCTTAGAGGTTGCGTCGGTCGCGGGCAAACTAGATGAGGGGGTGGAGTCGTCCTCTTCGGGGACGATCTCAAGGGCGCGGGACAAAAACGCGACGGCCTCGTGACAGGCTCCACTTTCGAGGGCCCAGCGTCCGGCACGCACCGCATAGTCACGCTCTTTGCCAGCCTCTCCGGCGACGGACCAATGGTGCACCAGGACTGGCAGGTAGCGCTCCTTGGCATCGGTCCGGGCCTCGAGGGACTCGGCGATGCGGCGGTGAATGCTGGAACGCTTTTCGGCGCCAATGTGGGCCAGGATGCCCTCACGCACCTTGTCATGGGCAAATCGCACCGCGCCCGAGCGCACCTCAAAGAAGGAGGCCCGTGTACAGGTGCCCACCCAACCCTCCAGATCATTGGCGGGGTCGAGGGTCTCCAAGAGGCTGAGGTCGATCTCGCGTCCCGCGATCGCTGCCATCTCAAGGAGCGTGCGTGCCTTGGGTGGCACACGGCGCAACTGAGTCTGCGCCATGCGCTGTAAGGCAGCCTTGCGATCGGGCAGGCTGGCTTCTTGAATGCGATGCAAGTCTCCGGCCTCGCCGGCCATGGTGCGCAGCATCTCGACCAAGAAGAAGGGGTTGCCTTCGGAGCGGTCATGCAGCGCGTCGACGTAGGTCGGAGCGAGCTCCGTGCCTGAGACCCGACGGGCAAACTGGGCGACGGCCTCTTTCTTCAGTCCGCCAATCTCTAGACGAAGGGCGCTGGGATAACGCTGAGGAAGCTCCGGGTCTTCATCACTTCGAAAAGAAGCCAGGATAAGCAGCGGCAAGGCGCCGGCCCGCTGCAAAAGATCCTCTAAGATTCGCCGACTCTCCTCGGCTGCCCACTGCATGTCCTCGAGAATCAAAACGCAAGGCCGCTTGACGTGAGCCAGCATGGAGCACACGACCAGGCTGATGCGTGAGTGGGCCTGGGCGGCACCCAGCGTAGGCGGAGGCTCGATGCGACGCCCCAACAAGTCCTCGATGTCCGGCACCAAGGCCTTCATGACGCCGGCTTCCAAATCGGTGGGCTCCGCGCACAAGCAAAGGCGACGGCAAATGTTCGTCCACAGCCCGTAGGGCCCGCCACCGTCGCTGATGGCCTGGCCGCGCAGCACCCACGCACCACGGACCTGCGCAGAGATCCGCGCCTCCTCGATGAGCCGGGTCTTACCCATGCCGCTGATGCCACCGATGAGGACGCCAGCGCCCTCGCCCGTCATCATGCCCTGCACCATCGTCTTGAGGATTTCGAGCTCGTCTTCACGCCCGACCAGGGGCGCGGAGGCCAAGAAGCTATCTCGAGAGGCTACCGTCTCGACCTGGATGGGCGAGGAGACGGAGTGCGCGACATCCTTGAGCACCTCACGAGCCTGCTGATAACGGGCCTGCGGCGACGCGGCCAAGAGCTTGGTCACGATCGGGGCGAGCGCGGGCGGCACACCCGCAACATCGGCATCAATCTTCTGACTGAGGATGTCCCGCACCAGCTCTTGGCGGCTGCGCAACGACCTGGGGTTATGGCCGGTGAGCATCTGGTAGGCGATCATGCCCACCCCAAATAGGTCCGAGCCGCAGCTCGCCGGCACTCCACGCAGGACCTCGGGAGCCACGAAGGCCAGCGTGCCCCCGAACTCTCCGTCCGCCTCGTCGCTGAGGTGCTCGGCCGCCACGGCGATGCCGAAGTCCAGCAGCTTGACCTTGCCGTCCACGACCAAGACGTTGGAGGGCTTGAGGTCGCGATGCAGGATGCCAGCCCAGTGCAGATATTCCAGGCCGCGCAGCAGCTGGGCGAGCAAGTCAGCCTGCACATCCACAGATTGCCCCGCTCCGGCCACGGTGATGAGCTGGGCATTTTCGGCCAGGCTCATCGCGTAATAGGGTTGGCCGCGCTCATCGAAGCCGTAGTCCAGTACGCTGACGATATTCTCGTGGCGCAAGTTGGATAGCAGCTCGAACTCATGAGCGAGCGCCGCGCGCACCGTGTCATCGGGGCCTGAGCCGGTCAGGTCGTCCGGCGTGCCCGCCAGTGGAAAGCGCTCCACCCGCGTGGGCACATCGAGGTAATTGAGGGCCGCCTTGACGCTCTTCAGCGCCACGACGTTGCCAGTGACCAGGTCGAGCACACGGTGCACTTGCCCCATGCCGCCCGAACCCAAGAGGTTTAACGCGCGATAGCGCGCTCCAATGACCGCCCCGAATGACATAGGTTCAGCGCGCAATCTCCGGCTTCGGAGCCACCACCGCGCTCGATCCGAAGGCCTCCAAGAGTCGATTCACCACCTGCAAGACCTCAGTCTCCCCGCTCTCCGCAGCGGCGTCGAGGGCCTTCATGGTCTTCGTCATCACGGACAGCGCGGCCTCGAAGCGCGACAACCCTGCATACACCCCGACCAAGGTCATCAGGGCGGCGATCTGTGCCGGCTCCAACCCCTCCATCATGCCCCAATACACGTGAATGCCCAGTTCTAGGCCAAGATGCTGTGCGCTCATCAATGTGATGAGACAGAGTTCACGCTCCCGCCCGCCCAGATCGAGCAGAGGTTTCCCGCCGTTATTGGGATCCTTGAACAGGATCTTCTGGATCGTATTCACCCACAGCCCACTCGCGGGAAACTTGTCGACGAGGGCCTTGGTAGCCACATCCGACAGCAGCTTGGGATCGTAGCTGTCCCTGAGAGCCTTAAGCTCCTTGTCCGTCAGCATCTCTGTGACATCCTTGGTGAATTGGTGCAGGTCGCTATGGGTCTCCATCATCACGGGGCTCCTGGGTCTTCGTCGCGTGGGTTAATGAGCAGGTCGAGCAGGTGGTTGGTCATGCCTCCGGTGAAGTCGATCGAGGCGCCGTTGAACCACGCCCCGCGCTCCGAGCAGAGCACGGACACAAAACCTGCGACCTCATCGAGCGTCACCAGGCGACCCGCCGGGATCATCTGGGCGTGCACGCGTTTCACGTCCCGGATCGCCTCCTCATCGAAGACATGCTTGAGCGCTGGTGTGATCACCGTGCCGTATTTGAGCAGATTGACACGATGCCCCTCGGGGCCCAACTCCATCGCAAGATGACGCACGTACATCTGCAAGGCAGCCTTCGCCGATGAGATGAGGCCCGAGTTATTCAGGGTCGACTCCCCCAGAGGGTTGGTCAACCCGAGGATGCAAGCCCCCGGCGCCAGGAGATCGCGCCGGTACAGCGCCTGCACCCAGTACACGAAGGAGTGCGCCATGGCGTCGAAGGTCTTTTCGAACTGACGGGGCACCAAGTCTGCGCCCTCGGGGTCCAAAAAGCGCCCCACGGAGGCGCTGGCGATCGCGTGCACAAAGAGCTTCACGCTCCTCGGTCCCGCTTTTTGAAGCAGCGCCTCGGCCCCCTCGGCGGCCCCGGCGGCGGTGGCGGCATCCGCCACGCGCATGAGCACCTGCCCGCCGTCATTTTGGATCTTGGCGCAGACTTCATCGGCCCCGCTTTGGTAGCGGCCCCGGTGCACTCCAAAGACCTTCAGCCCCGGATCCTTGGCGACCTGTTCGGCGATCGCCGCGCCCGCCCCAGATGAGGCGCCTAAGATGACAGCCCACTTCGTCACGCGCAGGCCCTCTTGCCTTCGTCGAGCAGGCTCTGAACCGCCGCCCGCACCCGTTGGTGTTGGTGCATCATCGCCTGCTCATCCTTTGTATCGAGGTCCCGAGGCAAGTGAATCGGTGCCCCCACCCGCTGCTGGATGCGCACCGGAAAGGGTGGAGAGGCAGGCCACAGGCCCACAGGCCCCAGCCCCAGCCAAAATGGCAACCGGGCCGGCATCTTGAGTCGCTTGCCCCAGGCGTAGCCATCGTTGAGGCCGACGTACGCATCATCCACCCCGTGCGCCGCCACCGGCACCACCGGCAGTCCGTACTTCGCCGCGAGGCGCAGGTAGCCCGTGCGTGGGCCCCAGGCCACTTGGTAGCGGTGGCTATGGCTGCGGCAGCCCTCCCGAGTGCCGCCGGGCAAGACCACCACATGCTCCGCAGCCTTCACGGCATTTGCGATGTCATCACCATCGCCGGCTACAAAGCGCAGGCCCTTCGCCAGCCACCTGAGGCTGGGCACCTGCATCATGGCGCCGTGCACCACCGCGTGTGGGAAGTAGCCGTGGCGCTCGTAGATCTCCACCAGGAGGATGCACAGGTCATACGCCACCGGCCGCCCGTGATAGCCCACGATCAACGCGGCGCGATCTGTGGGCATGTTCTCAAGGCCCGTGACGGAGTAGCGAAAGTAGCGTCGGTACGCGCGCCACACCGCAAGGTAGGCTGCCATCGGGGCAGTATCGCCCCAGCCCGCCGCCTTCATTGCGCGCTCCCGGTCCGGTAAATGATGGCGCCATAGGACACGCCTGAGCCGACGCCCACCATCAGCACGTGCTGATCAGGCTTGAGCCCCGGCCCTCGCCTCAGGCGGTCGAGGCTGATCGGCATGGCGGATGAACCTACGCTGCCGATCTCCTGCACCACCTTGATGGTGCGCCGAGGATCCACGCCGAGGGTCTCAATCATCTTGTCGAGCATGGACCCATTGGGCTGGTGGGGCAGCACCCAGTCGATGTCCTTCATCTGCAGGCCTGCTTGCTCAAGTACCGCGTTGGCAGCGCCTTCGACCTTTGAAAGGGCAATCTCAGTGATTCTGCCGGCGCTGGTTGGGAACTCAATGAATTCTGCTTTGCCGCTCAGGGCCGGGTTGCGCAGGATAGCGTTGCCGCCCAGCGAACCATCATTTCGAAGGTGCGAGGCCACAATGCCCGCACCATCACCGCTGGGAGCAATGACGGCGGCCGCGACCCCGTCCCCAAAGACGATGTAGGGCCGAGGGTCTTCGGCACGAATGTGCCGAGAACATAGCTCAATGGCGACGACCCCGACCGGGCCCATGCCGGTAGCTACGGAACGCGCCGCGAGGTCGAGCGCGGTCAAAAAGCCCATGCAAGCGTTATTGACATCGAAGCTGTCGCACTCGCCCCTGAGCCCGAGCCCATGTGCCACGCGGCTGCCCACCCCGGGGAAGGCGAACTCAGCGCCGGTGCAGTTGGCGATGATAATGCGTGACAGCTGCTCCGGCCTCACCCCCGCGTCCTCCAGCGCCTCGCGCAGCACCTGGGTCGCCAGCTGCGCAAGTGGAGTGTCCGGGTCCGCCCAATAGCGAGACTCTATGCCGGTGCGGCGCACCAGATCTGCGGGCTCGCGCTCGGGAAAAGCCCGCCGAGCCAATGACTCGGTGCACACTCTGCGCCCCGGCAGCAGGCTCGCCGTGCCTGCGATACACGCCCCGATCATGCCGAGCGTGACCCGCGCCGGCGGTCCCACTCCCGCACGATCTCTTCGACGGACTGCTGCAGGCTCTCCTGACGATGCGCGTGCTCCACGATCTTCGCGCCCTCTGCGAAGTCCGAAGGCGTGAGGGTGCGCGGAAAGCTCTCCAGTACGTCATTGCCCTGGACAGCGAGGCAGCCGAGGCCCGGCTCCTCCAGCCCCTGGGCGTAGAGGAAGAACATGGTCGCCAAGAATGCCTCATAGACCCGGTCGATGGGACTGACGGTACTCAGCCATCGCGCCGGCGCCCACCGCGGCACGGGTTTGGAGGCGGGCCGCGGGATCACATTGGAGGCCACCAACATGTCCGCGCCCTGAGAGATCAGGATTGCGCTGGGCACATTGCCGGCCACGACCCCGTCCACGAAGACGCCTCGACCCGCCAGAACGGTGGGACCAAAGAGCCCGGGCGCCGAGCTTGAGGCTCTCGCTCCCAGCGCAACCGGCCCTGCGTAGGCCGCCTGACCCTCAACCGCTGTGAGGTTGGTCGTGAAGGGGTTCGCGGCGATGGGGATGCGCGAAAGATCCACGCCGCCCAGGTCATCGGAGATGTTGAGCTCCAAGGGATGCGTCGAGACCATCGATAAGGCCTGAGTGAAGGCCAGGCTGCGCCCCCTCTGCACCAGCTTGTCGAGACCGGCGAGCCCCTCACTGGCATAGTAGACGCTGACGAGTGCGCCAAAGCTGGTGCCGCTGGTGATATCGATCGGCACGCCTGCCTTGATCACCGCTTGAAGCAAGGCCACATGGAAGTATCCCCAAGCGCCACCACCACCGAGCGCAAACGCAACGGAGCGCCGGGTCACAAAGCGCGCCCAGCGCGACAACGTATCTTGATAGTCCTCAAGGAAGGCCTGCTGCGCCGCAGGTTCCCGGGCAGCCACCGCCCGAGCGATGGCGCCCGCGCCCAGCATCAAGCGGCAAGAACGCTTGCGTCCCGACTCATAACCTTGAAGCTCCAGGGTGGTCCGACGGGTCCGCCGCGAGGCGGAGGGGTCCAGCAGCACGGTCTGTAGCACCTGCTCGCGGTCCGGGCCGGCGCACTGCACGTCCGTATCGGGCGGCGTCAGCACCACGTGCAGGCCGCGCCACGCCTCGCCCTGCACATCGGGCAGGGCGTGAGGCCGCCGTTCATCTTGCAAAGAGACGATGAGGTAGTCCGCATGCAGCTGCTCGCCTGCGGCCGCGCGAAACCCAGCCTGCGCTTTTGGCGGCTTGCCCTTTTTGAGAGGCTCCGGCGGCATGAGTCGGCGCCAGCCACCCTTGGTTGGGGCCACCACGGTGACCTTCTCGGAAAACTCTGCCTCGATGGTTCGCGCCAACATGCAGCACAACGCGTCGACAGAAGGCGCGTCCAAGCCCTCCGGGGCCGACACGTAGATCACAGTGGGCTCGTGCGGCGCGAGCAGCACGTCATGCGCCTGGCCTTCGAGCTGTTGGGAGGTCAGCGCCAGCTCGCGGTGCATATGCCCAGGCAGCTCAGCCAGGGCGCGCTTGGGGATCACGATGACCGTGGCCCGGCTGTCCGCGAGCACCTCGCGCACGCACTGCTGGCCTCTCAAGAGCGCCGCCTCACCAAAGGTATCACCCGCTTTGAGCACCTCCTGAAGCTGGCGAGGCCCGCCGTCCGTGGTTGTGTAGACGTGCAACCGACCGCTCAGTACCGCGAAGAAGTGCTCCTCCTCGTGGGCCAGCCGATCACCGCGCTCCAGCTCGCGCCGGTGTGCATGGCTGAGCAGATCATGAAACAGATGTGCGCTGGTTCGCCCGAAGACCGGGGAGCGGCGCAGCGCCTGAAGCAGCGCTAAGCGTTCGCGTGCGTCACCAATGTTTGCAGTTTGTGAGTCCGGCACCGTGGGCGGGGAGAATGCCACGGCTCATCGGTCCGCAAAAGCAATGCGCGGTGGGTTCCAAAAAACAAAGGGCTCGGAATCGATGTGATTCCGAGCCCTATGATGTCGGGGCGAGAGGATTCGAACCTCCGACCTCTTGACCCCCAGTCAAGCGCGCTAACCAAACTGCGCTACGCCCCGTTCGGGAGCGGGATAAAAGCCCAAGCAAGCGAGCCTGTCAAGGACTTCGAAACCCACAAACTCCTCAGACCAGGACAGCCCCAGTGCCCGAGCCCTGAGCCAAGATCAGAGCGTTGAGACCCTCACGTTCGTCGCTGATCACGCTCACCAACTCGAGGATCTGCGGATGGGTCATGATCAGCTCATCGAACTTCTTCTTGCCGAGCCGAAGGATGAAACAGTCCGAGATCGCGCGCACCGTCGCCATCGTAGGGTTGCCCGTCAGCAGGCTCATCTCGCCAAAGAGGTCCCCGCTCGCCAGCTCGGCGAGCACCTTAGGCACCGCACCGCTGCGATCCTTGACGACCTCGAGCGAGCCATACAGCAGCAGAAATAGGCCGCTGCCTTTCTTGCCCTCTTCCACCAGGGTCTCGCCCTTTTTGAAGGAGCGACTCTTGAACAGCTCCATGATGGTGCGCCGCTCATCCGGCGAGAACGGTCGAAAGAGCGGGTGTGTGGCCATCGCCGTGGACAGCAGGCGCTGCCGGTAAAAGTTCCTCAGCACGTTGGCCACGGACGGATAGTGGCTGACGACCCGATCCAAGACCTCCTTGCTGATCTCGAAGATCTGGCTCTCGGCCTGGGTCACCACCGTCGCGGTGCGGGCGCCGTCCTGCAACAAAGCCATCTCTCCAAAGAAAGCGCCCTCGTTGAGGTAGGCCAAGACCACGTCCTGCCCAGAGTCGTCTCGGCGCTGCACCCGCACGCTGCCCGAGACGAGCACGAAGAAGGAGTCGCCGACCTCGCCCTCGGAGATGATGACCTGCTCGGCGGGCAGCTCCCGCATCTCCATCTGTACCAGCAGCTCGATAAAGGCGTTCTTCGGCAGCTCAGAAAACAGCGGGATCTGGGTGCGACTCAGGTCCCCCAAGTCGGGCTCCGCCGCCTTGAGCGCCTGCACATCGATGTCCTCGCTCTTGCGGGACAACTCCACCACGGGGGCAAGGTCACCGCTGGTGATCACATCCGTGAGCTCGATGGGGCTGTCGATGGGCAGGTCCGCCTCGCCGGTGGGCAGCTCGATCGGCTCATCTTCATCAGCCTCGGCGCCGTGCACCTGCGCGGTGGCCTCGGCCATCGCGTCCTGCATGGCAGCTTGCAAGTCGTCGTCCGAGTCCTCCAAGTCCAGCTGCAGCACCGAGGGCGCCTCAGCAGCGGGCGCCGGGCTGGGCTCCACGGCCTCTGTCTGTAGGCCAGCCATGGCCGCCTCCACCTGCCGGGCCGC
>SPJJ01013284.1_pt1 | contig 13140 bp, 11 predicted proteins | sample 3741741 | NCBI WGS metagenome assembly SPJJ01 (sample SAMN10925908, study PRJNA522277) | cold seep metagenome | isolation source: Elba SIP-enriched marine methane seep metagenome, extraction at timepoint T1 | place: Italy: coast of Elba, Mediterranean Sea | collected 2014-05 | reverse complement strand
CGTACTTGTGTTGGAGTCCAGGGATCGGCTTGCCGCCGGCGACCGGCACGTTGAGCTCGATTTGACCCGCCGGGTGCGGGTTTTCACGCAGTTGGATCTGCCGGGCCGCTCGGCTCACCGCAACAGCGTCGCCGGCCTCAACCAGTGCTGCCATGCGCGCGTAGTCGGCGGGCGACAGCATGCCCCGCTGGGGGAAGGTCTGCTGGAAGATGGGATCGTTGGGTACGTCATCCCAGTTGATTAGCTGGTCGACGACGTAGCGGTTGACCCGAAACGGCCACACGGCCGATACGGCCTGGATCGCTTGCCGGTGCTCCGCGGACAAGGCCGCGACCTGATCCAACCGAGCCACGTTCTTGCGCGTGACGTACTGGCATGGCTCGGACATCCGCTGCTTGTACCGCGCGGGTCGCGGTGTGTGCAAGTCGCACATTCGGGCTACGCAGAGGCGGCCACTTGTGCTACCAAACCCTGCGCGATGACCGACGAAGAGCTACGCACCAAGCTGCGCGAGGAAGTGCAGGCAGTGGACGCTGCGACGCTCGTACCGCATCATCGCCGCGGCGCGTTGTTGATTCTCGCCCAGCGTGTGGACCTGGTAGATACCGCGGTCGCGATCGGTGCCGACAATGCAGACCTGGTCGGCAAACTGATCGATCAGGGCATGCTGTCGCGCCCCTCGCTAGGCCAGATTGCGGATTGGTGTGTCGATCTCGAGCTGCGTTTCCAGTTCGTCATCGTGCAGCCGTACGTGCTCGCGCAGGTATTGCCTCGCCAGCGTAGCGCGGCAGAGCTGAACTAACAGGCTTGGCGTTGGTACACCTGTAACGGGCGCGGTCCACCTCGCGCGCTAAAGGTATCGGCTACTTGACTGGCAGCGCGGGTGGCACGGCTACTGCATTTTGTAGCCGTCGATGGAAACTACTGACTCAGATTATGGCCCCGCATCACCCGAGCTGGCGTTCTTCGCCCAGCGCCTGCGCGTGCTCGAAGCGTTGCTTCGCCGGCGGATCGATGGGAATGCGCCGGCGGTTCGTATCTACGATGCCGAGCAACCGTTGCGACCGGAGTTGGATGGAGACGATCCCGACCACCCGGCGATTCTGTTTCTTGCGGCCAAGCTGGGGCTTTCAGCGTTTGACGTCGACGTGCTGTGTCTCGTCGTCGGAGCCCACGTCGATCACGACTTCCGCGGGCTGGTTGCCAAAGCTGGTGGACCTTCGGGCTACGTTACCGAAGCGCTGGCGCTGGCGGTATTGCTACCCAGTTTGGACTGGCGGCTCGAGCAGCGCGGTAGGCTCGGCGATCGCGGTCCGCTGGTCTCCGGAGGGTTTCTGCGGCCACGGGGCGGTGGCGCACGGGACGCCGCACTGCTACCAACACGTCGTGGCCTCGCCCTGGTGCAGGGACGGCATCTGCTGGCGGACCTGCCGCTGTTCGCCAATGTCCTCCACGGCTCCCCGAGCACACTCGTGTCCATGCCGGATCCGGGTGAGGTTGCGGCTACGCTGCGCGACCCCGATGGTCCGCGGGTAGCGCTGGTCAGCGGCGGTCCGGGGGCGGGGAAGACGACCTGGGCGGTCGCGTTGGCCGCCTTGTTGGGGCCCAAGTATTTGGAGCTCGATATGGCCGTGGCGGCGCGTCAGGTCGACCCGGCCGAGCTACCGGTGGTCGTTGCGGAGTTGGTCGACGATGCCGGGCTCATCGGACTCCCCGTACTGATCGATAACGTGGCGCTAGGCCGGGTCGGGCCGGAGGTCATCGAGCGCGTTGGCGCGGCAGTTGTTGCGACCGACGTCACGGTGATCGTGGTCAGTGAAGATCTGAACGCGTGCTCGAAGTTGCTGCGCAAGACCAACCTGCTGAGCCTGTCGCTCAACGCAAACTCTGGCGAGCGCGGCGGCATGGCCAAGCCGCGCGCCGTGGTCGACACCCCCGACCTGTTGACCTGGGCTGTGAGGAGAGGCTGATGGGAATCTACGATCGAAAACCGCAAGTGGAAGACTTCGAGCTCGAGGGCAAGGATGATTTCTACGCCCGACCAGGGTATGGGGGCAAGACCCTCAAGCAAATCGAGCGCGCCGAAACGAAACGCAAGGCGGCCAACGCCAAGGCGTTGATCGGCCCGGGCGCTGTGGGCAGCAACGAAATGGCCGCGGTCGAAGCGGCGGAGACGGTGACCCAACCGCTGGCGCTCAACGGCGACTTTACCGCCCAGAGCCCCACCTATGTCGCCCGCTTCGAGGCCGGGTACAACGCGTACACCAGTCCGATGCGACACACGTTGTATTCTATGGGCCGAGTCAAGGACTTGCAGGACGCCGGGGCGCCGCTGACCCCGGCTGAGCTGAAGGCCGACAAGAAGCTGGCCAAAAAATTCACCCCGCTCAACGACACCAAGAACAAACGGCGTGGCCGCGGCAGCTCGGACGGCTCTGCGCTGAATGCATTCAACCAGTGGAGTGAGACCCAAAGCGAGCTCAACACCAACTTCGACAGCTTCCTGAATTCACAGCGCATGCTGGAAGTCGCCGTGCAAACCTGGAACCGGGCGCGCCAGATGATGCAGCGTCGCGCGGCGAGAGCCGAGAAGTCGGGTAAGACCGCCGAGAAGAAGAAGATCGAGGCGGCGGCGGACACCCTGGTCAAGATCGTGTCCACGTCGACCAAGGCCTGGGGGTACGTCAATACGTTGAACTCGTTCGCGTCTGCCGGCATGCACGAGCTCAAGGACACCTCGGGTGAGAAGCCAGAGCTCGGCCGCGGGTTGATCACCGCCGCGCTCGAAGATGCCGGCAAGGCGCCTGAGAAATGGTCGTCGCGCACTCAGAAGGTGGGCAACACAGCCGGGTCAATCGCCTCGGCCGCCAACATCGTCAACCCGAGCACCATCGTGAAGGCAGCCAAATCCGCCAGTGGTCTCAGCTTGCGCGACGTGTTCATCGTAATGATGGGCGATGCGGGTGAGTACGACCGACTCGAGCAGCGTATCGCGCTGCTGAATCAGCAGATCGCCCAGCTCGACGAGTCCATCGAGGTGGCGGAGATCAACAATGCCTGGCACAACATGCAGAACTTTCAGTGGGACTTGAGCATCACGGAACGCAAGGTCACCCACAGCCAGCTGCAAGCGCGCAAGTCGGCCAAGGCGTTCAACCTCAACATGAACGGCGGCACCAAGGGGTTGATGGCGATGTACGCGTGCGAGGCGTATCAGGAGCTGCACAAGTTCGGCGCCGAGGCCCATCGCCAGGTCAGGTTCGTCAACAAGATGGGCCGCTACACCGACGGTTACGCAGGCCGGCGGCGCATGTGGATGGAGGCCGAGGGCTACATCCCGGAGATTCACAACCTGCGCACCACCTTGCGAAATGTGTACAGCCAGAAGAAGCTGCTCGACCAACGCGCCCCCGAGTGGGCGGACAACGCGGTCCAGTGGCGGGTGTTCTTGGCCACGCTGACCAAGGACGACCTGATGACCGACGGGTCTTAGTAGGAGACCCCGGCGAAGAGTCCCGGAGACAACCGCACCAGGACTCCGCCGGGGTGGTAGTTTCTCGACTTCAGCCAGAACAGGTCGTCACCCGGGGTGTTGTCGAAGTTGATCAGGGTGCTGAGCTGCGCCCCGGCGAACACCGACAGGTCTCGGGTGACTGGAATGCCGACCAGAGCACGTAGTTGACTGAGCTGATCCCACGAGCCGCTACCAAAATCGTGTTCGAGGATGCCGTACGACGCGATGTCGAAGTCCAGATAGTAGTCGCTGCGGTCCACGTGCACACCTAGCCCGGCTCCGGCGAACAGTAGGTCGTCGCTGGCGCCGACGGCGAGCATGCTGTACACGCTGCGCGAACCGATCTTGAACCCGATGCTCAGCGGAATGACATCAGACGTCCATACTTCGGCGGCCCGGTGGCCGTCGCGCACGGCGTTGACCAACGCGATGGGCGCGCCGTCGTTGCGTTCGGCGATGTTGACCAGGCCGATCTGTGCGCCCTTGACCCGGCTGGCGATGTTGATCAGGCCGATCTGGGCTCCGTTGACGTTGCCGCCGATGTTGACCAGGCCGATCTGGGCGCCTCGCACGTTGCCGCCGGCGACGTTGGCTATGCCGCTCACCTGGATGCCGCGAACGTCCGAGCCGGCCACGTTGGCGACGCCACCGATCTGGGCACCGCGTACTCGTCCTTCGACCCAGTTGGCCACGCCGCCAATCTGCATGCCGCGGGCGTCACCGCCGACGCGATTGGCAATGCCGCCGATCTGCATGCCCTCGGCGTTGCCACCCACATGATTGGCGATACCGGCGATCTGAAGCGAACGTGAGTCGCCGCCGGTCAGGTTGGCGATGCCGGCGATTTGGGCGCCTCGTACCCAGTCCTTGCGCACGTTGACCAGGCCGCCGAGCTCGAACCCGTACAAGGCCGCGCCGCCGCCGGCGAGGATGTTGAACGTGAAGTGGTGCTGGTGGCGCATCGACATGGGGATGAAGTTGACGCTCACCGGTTGCACGGGGTAGTCGGCACGGCGCTGGATCACGCCACCGCGAGCGACTGTGTCCTCGGCGCGAAACCGGGTGAAGCTGGACAGCGATACGCTGAGCTGACGGCCGCGGCTGAGGCGTACCTTCATCTTGTACTTGCCTGTGCCGCGGTGCAGGACGAGTTGGTAGGAGCCCGGGCCGAGGCCGAGCACGACCGGAGCGCCGCTGGCTTTGCGCAGCTCGACGACCAGGCGCTGCTTGGCATCGTGTACGTACACCCGGCCGGCGACGTCCCGTGCCAACACCAGCGAAGCGCTGGTCGAACGCAGGTCGGTCATCACTACGTCGCCAGTGCCCGCCAGATGCATGTCGTACGCCGGGTGCTGGGCGCCGTGCTTGGTCGACCGGGTGCGCGTCACCGTCTCCCGGTAGGCGAATTGGTATGCCTCGCTCAGCGTAACTACTTTGTCCCGGTTGGCGTCGGCGCCGCCGCGAAGTCCGGACAGCAGGTAGTGGGTGAAGAACGAGGCGCGGATGCGGTCCGATTCCTGGGCGTCTTCGTCGGCGGAGCTGGAAGACAGGAACGCGTGGCCGCGCACCCGGTTGGCCGAATCGACCAGGAACGGCGGCCGTCGGGTGCCACCCTTGGTCCGGGTAAACGCGCCGGAGGCACACGAGTCGAGGATGGCGATGTTGACGTCCGCCGGCATCGACCGCACCTGTTTGCGCAAACGATCATAGCGGTAGCGCACGCCGGCCAGCAGCAGGCCTTGCTCGTCCGAGTGGCCCGAGTAATACACGATGAGCTCGACGCGGGTCTTTTTCGAGCGCGCCCCGGCCAGGCGCCGCTTGAGCTTGGCGAAGCCAGCATCGAGCTGACTGCTCGATGGATCGAGGAGTACCGAGACGTCCGCCGCCGACACGCCACCGAGTCGGGTCACCACCTTGGCGAAGGACTTGGCGTCGCTGCCGGCGTAGCGCAGCTTGACCCGCTTGCTGCCGCCGTTGTTGGCGCCGATGACCAGGGCGAACCGGCGCAGGCGTTTGGTGTTGGCGTCGGCGGAGCGAACCGTGGCTCCGAGACCAACGCTGACGATGACGGCGGTGATGAGGGCGTGGATGGGTTTCATTGTGCAAGGCCCTTTCGCAGGACGAACGACCACGTGCGCATGGAGCGCGGCAGGGTGGGCAAGCGCTGGCGCGCCTGGCGTAGATTGTTGGCTAGATCTCGAACTCGCGAGGTGACCAGCTCCACATCGATGGGCCGGTTGGACGTGATGAACAAGAAGCGCTCGAATTCAGGTGCATCGTCGAGCTCGTACGAATGGCGCAGTTGCACTTTGCCCGGGCGTAAGCGGGTGGGTTGGCCCGGGTCGGGGAAGTGCACCGTGACCTGACCGCGACCATCCAGAGACGCGATGACCCCGTGTTTGGCGCCGCCACCCAGATAGGTCAGCTGAATGCGGTCGCCGTCGCGGGCGATCGTCGATGCGGCCAGGCGTTCGGCGGTGTCGCCCAGCTTGCGGTGTAGCAGCAAGCGCGGGTCGCCCTTGGGGCGCGTGGGATCGTCGTCGATGACGATTCGCGCCTGGGTCTGGTTCGACATGGGCGAGCGGGGCAGCACGACCAAAACGACGATGGCGGCGGCCGCGGCGACGACACCGCCAGCGATCCATACCCGTCGCCGAGACGTGATTCGCTCGGCTGCGACCAGCGTGCGTCGTCTGGCTTCGATCTCTCGAACCACATCGCTAGTGGGCAGGTCGGCCAGGATGGCTTCGTTGGATCGTCGCAGCTCGGCCAGTCGCTCGTCGCCGTCGGCTTCGGCGGCAAGCCGCGCTTCCAGCGCTTCGCGTTCGTGAGCTGGCAACTCGCCGAGAGCGAGGCGTTCGAGCTGCCAGTCGGGCATGCGCTCTCGCTCGGCCACTACACTCCCTCCAGCTCGGCGAGCTGCGCCCGCATCGAGCGCAGGCGTTTACGCACACCGGATACACTCATGCCGACCTCGGTCGCTACCTGTTCCAGGGTCATCCCGTCGTGTAGATACAGGGTAGCGATCGTCGCGCTCGATTCGGGTTGGCTGCCGAACAGTCGACGCAAGCTCGACCGCGCGCCCATCTTGCCCTGGGCATCGCCGGCGGCGGCGATGCGCGCTATCAGATCGTCGTCCGGCTGTTCGGGGCGACGACCTCGGCTACGGATCTTGTTGAGGCACACGTTGGTCGCGACTCGGAATAGCAAGCTCGACGGCGCCGAGTGATGCAGCCGGTCCTGTCTGCGCAGCACCTGCACGAACACATCGTGCATGGCGTCGCGGGCTGTTTCTTCGTCTCGCAGCATTGTCCGGCAGCGCCGAAGCACCATCGGCCCATACGTCCGATAGTAGGTCTCGATGTCGATTCCCAAGATGCTTTGGCCTCGTCCTTCGCTGCTTGAACACCGCGGCGCGCGAAAACTGTCACCGTGTCTGTGTTTTTTTGCAAGTGCCGGATGATACGCAGGTTTTTCGTGGTGACAGTTCGAGGGGCTGCCGGTGTTTAGCAGGCATGACGTTGCGATTGTGGTTTGCACTGGTGGTCGCGCCGCTGCTGTTGAGCAGCCAGGCGCGGGCCGAAGAACAACCCGGCGTGAGCGGGGAGGTGATCGAAATCACCGAGGACGCGCCGGTCGTTACCATCGAGCCCGGGCGCAAAGACGTGGACCGAGAGGAGCTGCGGGTGATGCCCGGCGCCAGAGGAGATGCGTTGTCGGGGCTGAAGAATCTTCCAGGAATCGCCGCAGCGCCCGCCTTCGATGGCGGCGGTGACCTGGCGGTTCGCGGCACCGCCGGCGAAGCATCGCTGTACCTGATCGACGGCGTGCCCATTCCGCTGTCGATGCACTTCGACAACCTGCAAGCGGTCATTCCCACCGAGATGATCGAACGCATCGACTTTCAGCCCGGTGGCTTCGGTGTCGAGTACGGTCGAGCTACCGGCGCCGTTATCGGCATCGTCACCCGGCACAATCAGCCGGAGGCGTGGTCAGGGTTCGCTGAGCTGTCGTTCATCAACGCCGCGGGTTTGGTGCGCGGTCCGCTGTCCAAGAAACACGGGCTCAGCTTCGTCGGCGGGTTTCGACGGTCGATTATCGATGCGTTGTTGCCCGCCGTGTTGCCGTCCGACAGTAGCTTGTCGTTTCAAACTCCACCGCGTTACTACGACGCCCAGCTTCGAGTCGACTGGTTGGCCAACTCTCGCCACCGGTTGTCGGTCACCTTCGTGGGCAGCGACGATCGCACGTCGTTCGCTATCGCCGAGGAGAACCCTCACGATCCCGAAGTCACGGGGACACTAAAAGGCCGCGACGCGTTCGCTCGCTTGTTCGCCCGCTGGCACTACGAGGCGGGTACGGTCACCAACAATGCCACCGTGTCCGTGGGTACGAGCGTACGCGAGCGCTACCTGAACGATAGCCACTTTTACCGCGTGCGACCCGACTCGTTGTACCTGCGCGATGAGCTGGCATGGCGGGCCGGGAGCATGCTCACGTTGCGCGCAGGCGGCGACGCCGAGTTGATCCGCGGGCGCGTCGGCGCCAAGGTTCCACTACCGTCGGGGGAGGGTAGGGTCGACTCGTCGTTTACCACCGACCCTCACATCGACGTCGACACCGATGGCGATGACGACCGGGTCGCTGCTTGGCTGGCCGGCGATGTGCGCCCGTTACCGCGACTCACCCTCAGCCTGGGGGCCCGCGTCGATCGCTACAGCCGCAATGAGGCGACCATCGTGCAGCCCCGGGTGCAGGCCAGCTTCGACATGTCCAAGCGGCTCAAACTGCGCGGGGCGTTTGGTACGTATTCGCGTCCACTGGGGCTCGCCGAGGCGATCCGTAAGGACCTCCAGCCGGAGCGCGGTCGGCATTTCGTCGCCGGCGTTGATGCCAAACTGACCCGCGGTGTGCGCGCTTCGGTGACCGGCTACTACACGACGTTGTCGGATCTGGTCAGCCTGGACACGGAGTTGATGGACGACCCGTTGCAGAGTTACCGCAATCAAGGGACCGGGCGCTCAGTGGGCGGCGAGGTGATGGTGAGAGTGCGGCGCAAGCGCCTGTTCGGTTGGTTGGCCTATACCCTATCGCGCAGCACGAGGGTCGACGCACCCGGTCGCGAGCGTCGCTTGTTCGACTACGACCAGACCCATAATCTGACAGCGGTGGCCAGCTATCAACTGGGCCGCTGGCGCTTCGGTGGCCGGTTTCGCTTGGCGACCGGGCTGCCGTACACGCCGGTCAATGGCTCGGTCTATCACTCGGACTTCGACGTGTACTTGCCGATGTACGACGCCCATAACGCCGGGCGTCTGGCGCTGGCTCACAAGCTCGACCTGCGCGTGGACCGACGGTTCAACGCCGGTGGAATCGCCATCGACGCGTTCCTCGATATCTCGAACGTCTATGCCAACGCCCAGCAACTCGGCTACGACTACAACTTCGACTACTCCAAGCGAGACGTGGTGACGGATGTGCCGTTTCTGCCGTCGCTCGGCGTGCGCGGCACATTCTAGGAGGTGATGATGACTCGGTTGGTTTGCTTGTTGGCAGTGGCGCTCAGCGCCGGCGCGTGCTCGGATTTTCGTACGCCGGCGGAGCTGGCCAAGCCACAAATCGTCGGCCTGCGGGTCGACCCTGCGGTGGTCGCACCGGGCCAACGCGCTCGGCTGACGGCACTGGTTGCCGGGCCCGACGGTCCCATGGTGGTGGCAACTCGTTGGTCTGTTGCTCCCGGAAACGGTTCGAGCGTCGAGGTCGACGACGACGGCGCGTGGTTGCGCATACCCGGAGACTCCGAGGAAGGCAGCTTCGAGCTGTACGCGGACGTCGACCTGGCAGACGCCACCCTGTCTGCGGTTCGTTCCGTGCGGGTCGCCAGCAAAGAACACATCAACCCGAGCATTACCGGCCTGTATGTCGACGGCGAGCTGGTAGAGCCGGAACAATTGGTACGACTGACGACGGACCAGCTGGCGGAGCTGGATGTGGTCACTGAACCGGTTCGCACCGACGAGACCCTGGTGAGCTGGTATGCAACAACGGGCGAGATCGAGCTGTACCGGCGCGCGCCAACCGAGTTGTTGGCACCGGCGGACGTGGATGATGGTTGGCTGTTGGTCGTGGTACGCGACGGTCGCGGCGGCATCGCCTGGGCGAGCTACCAGCTGGTCATCGATTGACCGTCAGCGCATGAACAGATATAGGCCGAAGCCCATGGCGTCGCGGCCCCAGCGTTGCTGGGCGATGTGCCAGCTGCGCCGCTGCTCCAGTCGGCCCTGGGGATCTGGCGCGTCTGGGTTGGCGGCCGCATAGTGCTCGACGTTCGACAAGATCGTGCCCTCGAAGGCGTCCCATTCGTGGCGGTCGCTCTGGCAACAGAACAGCGGGCGCAGCCCGGCGGCGCTGCCGGTCTCGAGGTTCTGCCAATGCTCACCGAACTCGTCCGCGGAGATTCCGGTCGCCTCGAGGTATTCGGCGGGCGGGGGGTGGTGCCAAAAGCCGTGGCCCACGAGCACGTATCCGCCGGGGCGGCACCATGCGGCGAGCTGGGTGATGGTGGACGCGAAGTCACCACCCAGGTAGGGGCCGCCGAGCCAGGCGACGACGTCGAACGAAGCGGCCGGTAACTCCACGGTGGTCACGTCTGCTTCGATGAGCTCGCAGTCGGCTGTCGGAGCGCGCTCGGCGAAGCTGGTTCGGGCCTCGGCCAGGGCGGCGGCGGATCGATCGACTCCCGTGCCCCGGGTACCGAAACGCTCGGCCAGGCTTACCAACAGCTCGGCTCGGCCGCAGCCGATATCGAGGGCTACGGCTCCACTCGGCGGCTTCATCCTGGCGACCACCCGGTTCATGGTCGCGTCGCTGATCGGTCCCCAATACGTCAGGCCTTCGTAGTGGAAGACGTCGAATTCACTCATGACAGAGTTGTGTCACAACATGACCCGGGCGTGTACTGCCCTGCGGTAGATATGGCCCCATGATCGGCCCGTCTGCCCAAAACGTCGATGACTCCGCCTCGGAACACCACCACTCCGGTTCCGAAGACCGCCCATTCCGTCGTTTGTATCGAGAATTCTTCGACAAAGCGGAGACCAAACGCCGCTGGAACGTCACCGAGGACATCCCGTGGGACGAGGTCAAGTTTCGCGCTGTGGACGAGGACCTGGTGGACATTCTCGAGGCGTTCTACGCCACGGAGATGTATCTGCCCGACTACACGTCGCAGCTGCTTCAGCTCAATCGCAGCAATCAGGGCATGGCCTGGTTCATCGCCAACTGGGGTTACGAGGAGTCCAAGCACTCCCTGGCGATCGAAGAGTGGCTGCTGCGTTCCGGGCGGCGTTCGGATGCGCAGATGCACCGATTCAACGATCAGCTGTTGTCGTCCCAGTGGACGCTGCCCTTCGACAGCAGCCGCAAGATGATCATCTACGCCATGTTCCAGGAGCTGGCGACCCAGCTGAATTATCTAAACCTGTCCAAGGTGACCGCTCCGGTGGGGGACGCGGCGTTGCAGAAAACGTTGCGATTGATCGCCAGCGACGAGGGCGTTCACCACAAGATGTTCGTCGATTGCATCAAGGTCCATCTCGAGCTCGATCGTGCCGGCACCGTGGACGACATTGCCAACGTGCTCAGCAACTTCGAGATGCCGGCTCACGATGAGATTCCCGGCTGGGAGCGCCTGGGCAAGCTGATCGAGGCCCGGGGTATCTACAGCAACAAAATGTTCATTCGCCGGGTGATGCTGCCAGCGCTCAAGCGTATCGGCGTCGATCGACGCGAGCTTCCTCTACGCGAGCATCGCCGCAGCTAGGCGATTCAACCTTCCAGGCGGTACAGCCTGCGGCGCAGCTCGTCGATATCCGCCGGGTCGTCCGCGTTCATCCCGGCGGCCTCGAGCATTCGCGGCAGCGAGGCGAATCGGTGGAGCAGGGCGCAGGCCAGCAGCCGTCGCCCGTGCTGCTCGGTAAGGCGATCGGGCGTCCAGCCATAGGCGGCCAGGCAGGCCGGTAGCAGCGCGGGCTCGTTTCGAAAGATGAACTCGACGAGGCCGGCGATTTCGTAGTCCGGGTGGCCGATCATGCCGTCGGCGAAATCGATCAGCGCGGACACCTGCCACGCGTCGTCGGTCGACGACACGAACACGTGAGTGCCCAGCAGCTCGGTGTGCAGGGGAACCAGAACTGCGTCACTCGGGTACAGCTCGGGGAGCTCGGCGAGCAGTGCCTCGCAAGCGTCGAGCCAATGCTCCCGGGCGCCACGCTGGCCGTGATAGTCGATGGCGGCGCGGGTCTGTTCCGCGACGAAGTCCGGCCAGTCCGGGGCCGGGAGTCCAGGGATGCTTTGCTGATGCAGCTCGGCCATCACACCGCCCAATTGCCTGGCTATGTCGAGGCGCTGGCCGGGGCTCAAGTCGGGCCACACGTCGTCGAGATGCTCGCCGGGAACGAACGACGTGATTACGTAGGGCCAGCCGTCGACGTCACCGCTGCCCAGCACGCGCGGCACATGGACTGACAATTTGTCTTCCAGCCCGGTGAGAAACGTCGCTTCGGTGGCGAGCTCTTCACCCCACTTGGGTGCGGTGAGCTTGACGACGGCCGTGGCGCCCAGGGCATAGACCACGTCGGAGCCGCGGGAGCATGGGCTGATATTCGTAGCCGGCAGGTCGTGGCGTTTGGCGATCGACGACATCACCGCGGTCCACGTAGGTTCGTCCACAGTCTGGCGCAGCGGGGTGCCTTCGGTGAGCGACGCGGGAAGCATGGTCACATCGGCAATGTACTCGATTCGAAACGAAAACGGCCATCCATCGGGATGGCCGTTCGCGTGAGCCGGTGTGAGCCGCTACTTGAGGTCGAAGCTGAACATCAGCTCCACATAGTGTACGGGGGTGTCCGTGCCCAGCGGCCCGGTCTCGTTGGGCAACAAGATGTGGTAACCGGCGCGGGCCTTGAGGCCTTTGCCCAGCGTCTTGAGCGCGAAGGTGTCGACCTCGAAGCCGGTGTAGGAATCGACTCCGTCGGCGGTCTGCGGGCGCATGAAGAAGTGACCGTGGGCACCGAAGACGAGTTTCTTGTCGACCTTGTATCGCAGCTTGGCCATACCGCCCATCACGTTGCTGCGGGCGCCGATGATGTCCATCCAGCCCAGCCACTTGTGAGCGGTGGGGTACAGCTGGTTCCACGATTCGTCTGTATCGGCCGTGTCCGGGTCGTCGCCACTGGCGTAGAAACCACCGGCTGCGACTCGCAGCTGATTGGCGTGAAAGCCGACTTCGCCTTCACCCTGGAACGCCAGGACATCCATGCCGTTGGGCCGGCTGCCGATCTGTCCGCCGGCTTCGAGACGCACATCGACGTTTCCGCTGCGCGCTTTGTAGCGGCTACCAACAGTGATCTCCGGGTCGACATCCTGCTCGTTGCCCAACCACACGTTGGACAACACGTATGCATCGAGGGCGGTGCCTTTGGAGATGTTCGGTCCAAGCGCCAGATAGGCGCCGAGGAACAGCTGGTCACCTTCACCGACAGTGGAGGTCAAGCCGTTGCGCAGACCTTCACCAACCTGAGTTGCAAATGCTTCGAGCCATGCGCCGTTGCCACCGATGGGCAAGT
>SPJJ01034023.1_pt1 | contig 13154 bp, 6 predicted proteins | sample 3741741 | NCBI WGS metagenome assembly SPJJ01 (sample SAMN10925908, study PRJNA522277) | cold seep metagenome | isolation source: Elba SIP-enriched marine methane seep metagenome, extraction at timepoint T1 | place: Italy: coast of Elba, Mediterranean Sea | collected 2014-05 | reverse complement strand
GAGTTTGCAGAGATCGGCCACCCCCTGGACAAAGACTGGGATTAGTCCGACCGCGCTTTCTGCGCTGACTAGTTGAACCGGCGCGCGAAGGCTTCTGCGGACAGCGGCTTGCCCGTGATCCGCTTGGTCAGCTCGCTCCACGAATATCTACTACCGGCTGAGAACAGGCGCTCCTTGAGAAACGTGCCCACCTTGGCCTCGCCGACATAGGTCACGTCGGCCGCCGGCTTTCCCAAGTGCGCCGCGATGGCCTCGTGGACCTGGGCGGCAAACAGGTCGCCCATCATGTAGGAGTGGTAGTAGGCAGGCGCGACCACGATGTGGATCTTGCTGGCGTAGTCAGGCGCGTTTCGTCCCGGCGGGCGCTTGAGGCCCTGGTACTTCTCGACCAACGTCCACCATAGGGCGTTGAGGTCCTGGTCCGGGTTTGCGTACAGCTGCTTCTCGAAACGCATCATCACCTGGGTCCAACGCGAGAATTGAAGCGGCGCGAACGCCAAGTAGGCCTTGGCTTCCGCGGCGGAGCTCGTCGCCGCGGCTGCATCGATCAGGCCCAGGGATTGCGCCCAACGCGGATCTCCCACCGGCCGATCGAGCATCATCGCCAGCCCCTCGGTGGTAATCGCGTGAGTCGCCCCCTGTAGCAACCAGGGCAGCTTGGGATCCACGTACTGCTCGTACACCGCGTGACCGAGCTCGTGCACAGTCGTCTTGGCCCAATGAAGGTTGGGCACGATGTTACAAAGGATACGCACGTCACCCTGACCGTCGATGTTGGTCGCAAACGCGTGAGGCGACTTGCCCTTCTTTTCGTACAGGTCACTGCGTTTGAGGATGGCATCGACCTCGAGGCCGACCCCTGCGAAGAACTTCTTTGAGATGGCCACCGGGTCCTGCTTGGCGTAGAGCGCTTCCATTCCGGTCTCGAATACATCCGGCGGCGCCTGAAAGAACGGATTCTGGTAGTGCCACGGCATCAGCTCCGCCACCTTCACGCCCAGACGTTTCGCCAGTCGCCCATCCACGTCGGCCTTGGCCGCGAGGAACGGCTTGCGCGTCAACCGATCGAGCTCATCGAACAACGTGACCAGCTGAGTCTCCTTTATCTCTGCCTCGGCGAGGCGAAGCGCGTAGAAGTCGCGAAAGCCGAGTGACTTGGCGACTTGGTTGCGCAACTTGGCCAACGCAATCACCTTGCTCGCAACCAGAGCGCCGACGCCCTTCTGTGCCTCCCAGGCAGCTTGCAGTTGTTTGGAGTCCTTGGACGCGGCGAGCACCTTTTCGATCTCGCTCTGGTTGACCTTCTTGCCGTTGAGCACGCCACGATACGTATTGAACGCCTGCTCGACCTCGCTCTCCAGTTTGGTCACCCGTTTGAGCAGCGCCGGATCCACCTGCTTACCCAGCATCATCAGATACAGGACCTCGATCTGCCGGCGAAGCAACGGGTCCTCGACCTTGCTAGCGCGCAACGCTTTGACCGCGGCAAACCGCTTCGGGTCCGCCAGATACAGGTTCAACGCGTTGGTCGCCGCCCGGCTGTCTGCGAACGCTTGCTTGGTGCCGAGAATCGACGCGTTCCACCAGCCCAGGTTGGCCGCCTTGCGCAGCGGCTTGAGCAGCGCCGTCTGTTGCTTTACGAATGTGGCGGCGTCGAGCTTCGCTGGCGTTGGTTTCGTCGTGTCCGGGCTGGAGCTACCGCACGCAGCCGCAAACACGCCTACACACACACCGACAACGACCGCTTGGAATCGAGAAGAATTGCTCATCGGCGGCACCATAAATGGCGGGGTCGGGCCAGACAACCGCTAACGCGTGTTGACTCTACCGGCTGGTCGCTTCGTCGATGATTTCCGCGACCTCTGGCGACGTTGCCACGCTTTGATGGCCGCCTCGAGCTTGGCCGCTTGGCGCAGCGCGTCGCCCCGATGGCCATGGTGCGGGTCCTGCTTGCGCCTTCGGGCGTTCAGCGTGCGATCGTGCTGATGCAGCAGGCGTCGCCACTTGCGCTTCTCCGCCTTGGTTTTGGCGCGACGCAGTTGCCACGTGAAGTACGAGCGACGGCGCTTCTGCAAACGTTCCCAGCCGCGCAGGTACTTCTTGCGCTCGCGAGCGATCGCCGCGTTCATCCTGGCGATTTCCCGGCGCACGTGGGCCACCCCCTTGCCAGCATTCAACGCCCTGGTCGTCCGCTGCATCTGCTTGAACTGGAGCTCGGCGATCTTGCGTTTGTGCTTGTTGGCGAGGCGCCTGCGTCCGGCTTCGATCCAGCCGTTCAAACTGTGATTGGCCTGAGGCCTTCGGCTGGTCGTCGAGTACACGGCGGGGTTCTTCTTGAAGTCGGGCATTCTCGTGTTCCCGCCCCGGGCGTGGTTGCCGGTCGCGGCTCGCTGGGATGCGGTCACCGGGAACTTCTTGTGCGAAATCCCCAGGTGCTGTTGTTGGTACTCGTAGATATTCCCTTTCGTTCGCCCCTGCCCCGCGTACTTGATCACCACATCGTCGTTAGCCAGATGATGTTCAGAGTAGATCTTGCGGCCCGCATTCTTCGGGTTCTTGTTGTAGTCGTCCAGGCGCTTGATCGACGCTTTGTCGATTCCCGGGCTTTGAAACGTCACCACCTTTTTGACCATCTGAGGCAAGTAGCACGCCGCTAGCTGTGCTAGCGCGCCACCAAGGCTGTGTCCGGTAACCACGGGGTTGCTCTTGCACACGGCCAGGCTCTTGGCGATGTCGCCGATGTTGCACACGAACTGTTCCTGGCCGACGACGAGGTTGCCCACGTCAGCCTTGACGTCCTTGCTGCCCTCAGTCCCTCGGAAGCTGACCACCCAGCTGCGGCCGAATCGACGGCCTACCTCATTGGGGGCAAAGATCGTCCACTGACAATCGTGTTTCTTGTCGTAGTTGCCGACGATGCGGTAGCCGCGCTCGGCGAGCCAGGATCGGTCCGCCGTCTTGGGGTGGTAGGTGTAGTAGTGAGCGATCTGCTCCAGCAGTACCGCCTCGGGCATGCCGCCGACACCCCACGTGCGTGTGGAGCTCAACCGCAAGGCTCCTTCGTTTACGATGGCAACCAGGCTCGCCAGATCCGTGAGCCGAGAGCGTTGTTTCGCGTCGTGCCATTTTCCGGCGAGTCGGCGGCGCAGCTTGGCGAACGCAGCGCCGTGGGCTTGAGCGTGCAACAAGATCGCCTTGCGATACGCCTTTGCTTGTTTGGGGTCAGTGATCAGCTTCCGGGCATTGCTGCTGAGCTTGCGCGAGGCACGTACCGCACCCAGGTTTGCGTCGAGCCGCCGCTCGAGTAGTGTGTGCAAAGCCGCATCGCCGACCGCTCGCTTGCCCACGCCGGTGAGCTGGCGCAGCCCCTTGTTGTTGAAGTCGAAGCCGAGCTCACGGCATGTACTGTTGCTGATCAGCGGAAGTGCCAGCGGCAGATCCTGGGGCAGCTTCCGCGGGAGTGTCTGCGTGGGCATGTACTGGGTACCGTTGAGCTCGACGTAGAAACCATCGAGCTTGATCGGCCCCTTCTTGTTGTTCGCGCTGAACTTCGCCCGGACATCGCCGACGATGCGACGGATCAGCTGAGCTGCCGGTTTGCCCTGGTACGCGCGCAGGTTCCACACGATCACGATGAGTGCGCGCCCTGACACGCGGATGTCTTTGCACACCAAACGCGGCAACGGCTGGAGGCGGTCCGCGATCTTGGTCGCCGCGCGTAGCTCCACCAGCTTGACCCAGCGCACCGGGCCGCTCGCTTTGTCCCCAGAAACCGAGCGAGCTGGTACGAATTCACCGCCCGCCCGAGCTCGGCGCCGCCGCTCGTCGACCTCGACGTTCTTGCCCGTTTTCAGGTCTCCTAGCCGTGCCCACTTGCCGCGAACGAGCTCGTAGTGCGCCAGGTCGCGCTGTAGGACATAGCGACGCACCTCCCCGGGAATCGGCTCCCGCTTCAGCGGCTTGGCCTTCTTGAGCTGGACGGCACGGCCTCCTCCCCCGCGACTAGGCCCGAGCTGATTGAGCAACGGCTCGGCCGATCTCCCCGCGACAACCAGATCGGCTACCCGGTCCGCGTGGGTCTCCCAGCGGTCACCGGCGCCGGCGGGGTCCACGCCGCTGCGCTGTTGCACGACGTGGGCAGCTTCGTGGGCGGCCGTGTGCAGGCTTGGCGAGCCGCGAAACCCGATACTCTCCCCGCAGGTGTAGGCAGCGGCTCCCAATGAACGACACGCGCTAGCGCTGCGATCATCCATGAACGCACGCACGCTCACCAGACTATGGCTACCGAAGGCCGGCTGGATTTTGTCGAGGAACGGTAGCTCCATGGCTCCACCGCTGAGACCGCTGCCCGCAACGTGGTCCACCTGGGCCCGACCAACGCTGGGGGTCTCCCCGGGCATACGCTCGAGTTGGATCGGCGCGGCGTGTACGTCCGGCCGAAACGCGAAATCGACTCCCGGCCGTCGGATGACAGCCGCCGGTTCGACTACCGACGTTGCCGCGATCACCTGGGGCTGCGATCCGGCAGACTCGGGCAGCTTGCTAGTGCGAGTGACCTTGCCCGGCGCGCGACTTTCATCACGATGGGGCTCGACGTCGAGCTCGCGCAGCGCCGCTGTTCGTTCGTGTCGAAGCATGCCACTGCCGATTGCAAGAGCGGGACCGAAACAATCGCGACGGGTTGTGGGTGGAATCGCACATCGCTACCCCGACGATACCCCACGGTTTGGGTTGCGTTGGGTTGCACTATGGTTGCACTCGTTGAGCAGCCGGCTCACGCCTGCTACCGTTGGCACTGTCAGACATAGGAGGAGTTCTGGACGACGCGAATGATACGGGCGCAGCAAGCGCCGCGACGACAGCCACCACCGCCGCGCAAAACATCGCGCTCGACCAAACCGTCGATAGCACCCGGGATAGCCACGCTGCCACGGGCGACAGCCAACTTCCCGGTCGCATCGGAGAGTTTGCGATCCTCGACGAGCTCGGCGCCGGAGGTATGGGGCGCGTCTACGTCGCCCACGACACGGACCTGGATCGCCGAGTTGCGATCAAAGTGTTGCATCCATGTGCAGACCCAACGGCTCAGCAGGCGCGGAATACACGCTTTCTGAGGGAAGCCCAGGGGCTTGCCCGGGTGAGTCATCCCAACGTGGTCGCGGTTCACGAGATCGGCATCGACGATGGCTCCCCTTTCATCGTCATGGAGCTGGTGGAAGGCGACACGCTTCGCGACTGGCAGCGAGGCGATCACGACTGGCAACAAGTCGTGCGCGTGTACGCCCAAGCTGGCCGTGGTCTCGCCGCGTGTCACGCTGCCCAACTCGTTCACCGGGACGTCAAACCCGAGAACATCTTGCTCGGCCAGTCCGGACGGCCGCGCATTTCAGACCTGGGCCTCGTCGGAGCCATGCGTTCGGATGACGGCCACCGCCCCCAGAACCTGGACGTGCATGGGCCCCTGAACGCCACGCTTACCAACGACGGCGCAGCCCTCGGCACCCTGGCCTACATGCCACCCGAACAACTGTGCGGAGAGCAGGTCGACGCCCGGGCAGATCAATTCGCATTCGCCGTTGCGCTGTACGAGGGCCTTCACGGCGAACGACCATTTGCCGGCCGCTCCGGCGGTGAGCTGCTGCAGGCGATCACCGAGAACCAGCGTCGGCCGATTCGTACCGACATTCCAAGGCCGCTGCGCGCCGCACTCGAGCGGGCGCTGTCACCGAACCGCGGGGAGCGATTCGCCGAACTCGACGAGTTGCTCGACGTCCTGGACGCATCACTGGAGAACACCAAACGGCGTGGCTGGCCCGGCCGAGGTAGCGCATTCGCGGTCGCGGCTATCGCCGTCGCCGGACTGAGCGTGTTCATGATGTTCGGGCGCTCCACACATTCACTGTCCACTGCGGCACTCGTTCCGGTGTCCAGGCCGGCCCTACCCAGTACGCCTGCCGCGGAGGCTCGGAAGCGCAGAGCCGCGGTCCTCAGCAGAGCGCACGCGCTAGAAAACGAAGCATTCGAGTACGCGACGAAGGACAACAACAAGCAGGCGGCCAAGTCCCAGCGCGCTGCACTCAAGCTGCTCGACGACTCGAAGCTCGAAGCACCGCTGCGGCGCGCATCCCTGCTCACCAACCTCGCCGTATACGAAAACGATATCGAGCAGGTGAAGCAAGCTATCGCCCATCTGAACGAGGCACTTGCACTGATCGAGCCGTCTGGCGATATCGAAGCCGAAACCAACACGCGGGAGATACTGGGCTCTATCCACTTCGAACAAGACCGCTCGGTCGAGGCCGAGAAGCAATTCCGCCTCGTGCTCACCAAGTACAAGACCCTGCAGAAACAGGAGCCGACCGATGTGGCGCGCATGCAGGACAACCTGGCCGCTGCACTGATCGACCTCAAACGCTACACCGAGGCCAAGAAACTCCTGCAAAGCACACTCGAGCTGCGCACCAAGGCCAAGCTGACCAGCGAGCTGGTAGACTCGTACTCACGGTTCGCCCGGCTGTATCGGGCGATGAACAACAAGAAGCTCGAGAAAAAATACGCTGCCATGGCCAGCAAGGCGGCGCGCAAGAACCCTCAGTAGCTACCGCGATGCGCACCATCGACCAGACACTTCCAGACAGCGAACAGCCGGCGGGAGCCAAGTCACGTCGCGCACCGTGCCTGTACATGGTCGTCCACGCCAGGGACGCGGCTAATCTACCCAGCCGCCATGTGTTGGACTGTGACGAAGTGCGCATCGGCCGAGGCTCGGTGCGTTCCACCACCCGGGAGCAACACGCCGTATCGCTCGTTCTTCCCGATCGGTGGATGTCGAAACTCCCCCACGCCACGCTGCAAGTGGGCTTGTCTCGATGCACGGTTCAGGACGCGAATTCGCGCAACGGTATCGAGGTGAACGGCGAACGCGCTGCAAGCACGGTGCTCAACGATGGAGACATCATCGCGGTAGGCAAGGCGCTGTTCTTGTTCCGCGACAACGTCGCGCTGGCGCCGGACGAAGCGCGTGACTATGTGGCCGACCTGAGCGGCAGTCCGGCCCTGCTCACCCTGAAACCGGATCTCCGTGACGAGCTCGAGCGGGTGTGCTCCGTCGCCCGATCGCCGACGCCAATCCTCATCACTGCGCCAACCGGTTCCGGCAAGGAGCTGCTGGCCAAGGAGATCCACGAGCAATCCCAGCGCACCGGCCCCCTCGTTCCCGTGAACTGCGGCGCCATCGCCAGCACGCTGATCGAAGCGGAGCTATTCGGCCACCGCAAGGGCGCCTTCTCGGGTGCCACCGAAGACCGGGTCGGACTCATCGCGGCTTCCAGCAAGGGCACCCTGTTCTTGGACGAAATCGCCGACCTACCGCTTGGAGCGCAGGCGGCGCTGCTGCGAGTACTCCAGGACCACGAGGTGCGACGAGTCGGTGACACGACGACCGAGAAAGTCGATCTGCGTGTGATCGCGGCGACGCACCACGACCTGGAGGCGATGGTCGCGGCGGGCAGCTTCCGTGAAGATCTCTACGCTCGCATCGCCGGTGCGACGGTGTCGCTGCCGAGCTTGGCCGAGCGGCGTGAGGACCTGGGCATCCTGGTGACCACGCTGCTGGCCCGTATGGGCGCCCTGCAAGACTTCGCGGGCTTCGACGTGTCCGCGCTGACCGCGATGCTGGCGTACTCGTGGCCGCGGAACATCCGCGAGCTCGAGCACGCTCTGTCCAGCGCGCTTTCCCTGGCCAACGGCGCCGTGATTACCCTGGACCACCTGCCGAGCCAGGTGCGCACGGGGGACGCGCCGTCTCAGCCGACGTCGGACGACGCGCTGCGCATCCAGCTCACGCGGCTACTCGACGAGCACCAAGGCAACGTGACCCGGGTCGCCGAAGTCCTGGGCAAGAAACGCCAACAGATTCAGAAGTGGTGCAAGCGCCTGGACATCGACGCCGCGTCATTCCGCGGCTGAGCTGCGACGCTCCCGGCAAAGAACACGGTTGCAGTACACGCGACGCGATGGTGAAATCGCGCCATGGCGAAGCTTCAACCCTGCGCACACTGCAAACGCCACGTGCGCCGCAACGCAACGGCCTGCCCATTTTGCGGCGCAGACGTCGAGCCGAGCCGCCGGTCGACACGGCCGATCAGCCGACTGGCCCGCGCCGCCGTGTTTTCATGGGCGATCGCGGGCGGGGTGGCTTGTGGGGACGACGGTGGACCGAGTGTCGACGCCACCACATCCCAGGACGCCCCCGTCGTCGCGGTAGACGCGGGGCCAAACGCGGATGCAGCCAACGACGACGCGGGGGTTGCCGATGCCGCGCCCGAAGACGCTGCGGTCACGGACGCGTTCGTTCCCTTGCCTTACGGCGCGCCCCCGGCTCGCCGTCGCCTGGTCTAGGACCAGGCGCAACCCGGGTGCAACCGTCCAGCCCGGAGTTGCACCCACCGGCCTTTGAGTACGCGGACTTAGTTCCGCCCGAGCGACGGTACGCGAGTTGCTCTTGCTACGGGTGTGCTTACTCCTGCCTGTCGCTTGTGTTCGTTGTGGTGCCCAGCCAGCCCGGTCGTGGGGACAAACTAGATGCGCCCGGACAGAACCGAATCGGACGCGCTCCGGCTGGATGCCGATCCGGCCCCGGCCAACGAACGTCCCGGACGAGTCGGCGCCGCAACCCCGAGCAGCCGCCGCTACGCGGCCGCGTCACCCTCGACCGGCCCGACGCCCACCGAGACACCGCGGTACTGTGGCCCGCAGGCGATGCCGGACAGTCCCGACGTGTTCGCCGGCGTATTGGCTCCCGGTTCCGAACCAGCGGCGAACGTGCAACTCAAAGCGACCGGGACCGTGGCGCCCGGAGATCGCGTTCAGCAACACGCTAGCAACGGAGTGCAAGGCGCCAGTGAGCGCCTCCCCCACGCAGACGCAATTCAACGCTCGTTCGGCAAGCACGACATTTCTCCAATCCGATCCATCGTGGGCGGTGCCGCGACAGCAGCGTGCAACGCCATCGGCGCCGACGCCTACATGACGAACGGCCGCGCCGGGTTCAAGCACGCTCCGGACCTGCACACCAGTGCCCATGAGGCCGCCCACTTCATTCAGCAAGCCGGCGGTGTGCAACTCAAAGGCGGCGTAGGCAACGCGGGAGACAACCACGAAGCCCACGCCGACGCAGTTGCCGACCGCGTCGTTGCTGGCAAGTCGGCCGAAGATCTGCTCGACCAGTACAGCGGCAGCTCGCGAGCCAGCACACCGCGTGTGCAACTGCGTCATCACCCGTCCAGCCAGTGGATGAAGGACAGGATGAAAATCCATGCGCTGCACGGCAAATGGGTCATCGTGTCCGATGCGCCCGCCAAAGTGACCGGTTACATCGATCAACGCGGCCAGTGCTGGGCCAAGCTGCGTTTGCACACTGGGGGCACCTCCGCTCGACCGGTGAGCGATGTGAAGAAGTTCTTTCGTCTGATCAATGACCCGCAGGTGCTGCTCAACTCGAGCCACGTGGCCTACAACGGCGAGCTGTACGGAATCGTGCGCTGGTCGATCAAATACAATCAGATCTTCTTGCACCTCCAGCTCGAAGGTGGCAACCGCAAGCAAGTCAGCGTGGTCGAGGGCCTGACCAAGCCGAGCATCTACACCCCTGGGAGCCAAGTCCAAGACGGCACCAACGTGTACCAGGTGGGCATCGGTCACAGCAAAGGCAAGAGCCGGGTCACGCTACGCAACCTGGATACCGGCAAGCAGGCGACGACGTCACTGAGCGCGTTGCAGCAGGCGGCGCAGACCGGCCACATCGCCAAACAGACCAAGTCTCAGCCCACCGCCGACCGCGTCAACAACGTAGTCGGCTCCGGGTCGACGGCATTTTATGACGCGGCAACCACGACCTTGGAGAACCAGGGCTGGCTGGCCCGACGCATGTCTCCCATCTTCAAGACCTGGTTGGAGCACACCAAGCCCCTGGGCAGCGCCAAAGCTATCGCCAAGATTCCCGCGATTGCCAAGGCCGACCTTACCGGCACCCCGGCGGACGCCGACCACCTGTCGGCACATTTGATGGCGTCATGGGCCGCAGACCCGCGCATCAAACCCGGTCTCACCGCCATCATGAACTTCGGCAAAAGCTTTAAGAACCCGGGGCCTCTGGCCCGCATCTTCCTGATGCAGCTCAACAGCTATGAACGCTCGCAACTGCGCAGTCGCTGCGTGTCGTCGGCCGTGGTCGGCCCACTGTCGTCCAAGGACGCCCCCAACCCCGCCGGCGTGAGCGACTCGGTCGTCGCCCAAGCCATGGTAGCGGGTGCGCGGGCCGCTGAGCCCCTCACTGCTGCGGTCGTGGTCGGCACATTCAACAAGCGCCCTCACCTACAAGGCGCGGACCTGTACCTGGCCGCCCAGGCCGGGGGCACGCCGAGCGCCAAGGAGGCGCCGAAGATCAAAGCCAACCTGGGGGTCATTTTTCGCAACCTCACTGCGGCATGGGACCGCGGGTTATCCGATCCGCAACCCACCAGGGCACAGAAAAAGACCCTACGAGAAGACTTCGGCAAAGACCACCGCGCGCTCGGAACTCGCTACGCGGCTCTGTGCAAGTCCCTCGACGCCCTGGCAACCAACAAGAACAAGGGCACCTCGGTATCACCAAAGGCGATCTCCGAGTTCGTCGGCACTGCGGTGCGCTTGCGACAAGGGTTGTACGACCTACGAATCCAGGGCATCACCAACATGCTCAACGCGGTCGACCGCACGGTGAAGTACGGCGAATGGGGGCTCGCGACCGCCAAATTCGTCAAAGCCACCTGTGACGTCATCCTCACGGTTGGTGGCGGCGCAGCCGGAGTCGGTCTTGCCCGGGGCGCGATCGTCTTGGGTGGCTACATGGCCACCAGCAAAGCGGCACAGCTGATCACCGCACGCACGATCGGGGTGAGTGACTTCGCCGACGAGTATCCCAATGGATTGGCGACCTGGCGCATCGCCGCGTCAGTTGGTCTCGCCGGATTCCAGGGTGTGCTGTCCGCGTGGACCGCGCAGTTCGGCGCGCGGCTCGACGTCAAGCTGGGCAAGCTAACCATGGAGGGCCTCAAGTCCTCGGCAGGCGGCCTGAAGGCAGCCTGGGGCGAGTACGTCAAGCGCAGTATCGCCACCGACCTGCGCAAGCAATCCCCGGCGTTGCTCGGCAAGCTGGTCGGAATCGTCGACAAGTGGCTGGTGACGGCCAAGCGGCAAAAGATCAAGGACCCCAAGACCGGCCGGGTGACCTTCAAGCCGCCCAAGTCGTTCTCCGATTTCGCCATGGGCGAGCTGAAGAAAGAGGGCGTGAAGCTACTGTTCGACAAGCTGGTGCCCCACGCCACGAAGATCGCCCGCGGCCGGCTCGCCTTCAGCGATAAGGTCACCAAGTCCCTGATGAACAGCGCGCGAACCAAAGTGAAGGAGGACATGCTCAAGACCGCCGTCGACGGCATGACCAAAGAGCTGATCCTTCAACGAACCGCGACGCTCAAACTGACCCTCACGCTGAGCGAGCACCTCAAGGACACGGGACGAGTCGGCGCCGTGTTTCGCACGCTGTGGTCCCAGCTCAAGGAAAAGATGCACCCCAAGGAGCTGATCAAAGCCGGCGTGAAGCAGGGGCTCCAGGACATCATCGTGAAGGGCACGACCAAACAGGACTGGAAGAAGCTCGCCCTGGGCACGGTGTCGAAGCAATTGAAGTCGGCGATTGCCGACACATTCAAGGTGGACTCGTTCAGCAATGTTCCAGCGGCGCAGCGCGTGAAGATGATCGCCGACCTGAAAAAGGTGTCGGTGCGGCTGCGCTCCCAGGGCAAGAAGGCCAAGGAGCTCGCCGACCTCGTAGATGCTCAGGTAACGTCCCTGCAAACCAAGCACGACACCGCAAAGGCGGCGGCCAAATACCCTGCCGCTGCCAAGTTGGCCAAACAGCTCAACCGATCGCTCGGCCACGGAGGGTTGCCAAACAACGGGGCAGTTCACCGCAGCTACACGCCGAGGCGCCCGCCGACGCGCGTCAGCCGTCCGCAGCCACTGGGCCCGAAGAAGCCATCCCAGCGACGGCTGGACAACGTGCGCACGAAGAGCAATTCGCACTATGGTCGCGCCGCTCAGATCAGGGGCATGGTCAACACCAACGTCCCCCTCCACCTGCGCAAACCGTTGTTCGACCATTTGCGCCGCAGCGGCCACCGCCACGACAACATGACCCTGGCGCAGGTCAAAGAAGACCTCAAGCAGACCTCGGTCTCATCCCAGGTCCGCGACCACGTAGCTAGGCGGGTCGTAGCGCAAGGCATCGCCAGCAAATCAAAATCGATCGGTTCCAAGCGCGATGCGCTTCACAAAGTACTCGTGCGCCGGTTGCCGGAGTTGGGCCGCATGGACGAAGCCGCCCGTGTGCGAGCGCTGCAGACCTACGTCAAGGGTCTCAAAGCGAAGCACGCCCGCGGCATCGCCAAGGAAATCGGCCGGCGCATCTACGGCAGCCGAAACTAGCCACGCGCTACAACGAGATATCCTCGGACGTTCGGCCCACATACATCGCGCTGGAGTTGGCCGAATCGAACGCGAACGCCGAGACGTCGATGTTGCCGTTATCAGTCGTCGTGACCTGCATGTCCGAGTGGTCGTAGCGACCAAACGGCGCAAGGCCGTCGTTGTCCGCTAGGTGCTAGTAGCGTTTGCAAGCCCGAGACCGTTCGACCGGGCGGATGGCTACCTGCGGCACTGCTTGGCAATGCGGTTCTGCAGCTTGTTGATCAACGTGATCATGTGGCGCGACGACGCGGCACGAGACAGCTGGACATCGAGTTTACGGATTTGCTGTTCGAGCTTGGCGATCATCGGATTGATCACGGCCGCAGCCTCGTTGACCGAGACCTGGTTGCGCTCGAGCTCCAATCCCGTCTGGGTCACCGCCCGGGTAGCATTGGCCACGTGAAGTACTGGCAGCCACTTTTTGCCCTTGGCGTAGGAGTAGATCGCCTGACTGATGAAGCAGTTGCGGATCATTTTGTGATCCAATCCGCTCTGCCAGACCGCGGCGCCGACGATTGTGCCGACACAACTGCCGCCCTGATAGACCAGACGCGCCGCACCCGTACGGTCGAGCAAGAACAGGTAGT
>SPJJ01000788.1_pt1 | contig 13170 bp, 10 predicted proteins | sample 3741741 | NCBI WGS metagenome assembly SPJJ01 (sample SAMN10925908, study PRJNA522277) | cold seep metagenome | isolation source: Elba SIP-enriched marine methane seep metagenome, extraction at timepoint T1 | place: Italy: coast of Elba, Mediterranean Sea | collected 2014-05 | reverse complement strand
TGGCCCAGACGGAGGCCGAGCTCAATGAGCGGGTGCAGGGCCTGCAGGGTGACGTCGAGCGCGGGGACCTTGAGCGCGCGGGTTTGAACGCGGAGCTGGCGAGCACCAAGGAGGCCCTGGATTCCGAGCGGGCCTCTCACGAGCAGGTCCGAGACGATCTCGAGGCCTCCGAGCAGGCCCTCGCCAAAGCCACAGCGGATCACGTCGAGGCGACAGAGGCCTCCCGGCGTCTGCAGAGCGAGCTGGAGGCACGCCTTCACGAGGTCTCGGGGGCCAAGACCTCCGCCTTGGCTGAGGCGGATGGCATTCGCCAGGACCTCGAAGCCCAGCTTGCAAAGTCGGTGGCCGAGGCCGAGCGCGCCCAGGCTGCCTTCGAGGCGGAGCAGAGCAAACACGCTGAGGCCCGCCAGGCCTTGGGGGACGAGGTCTCCGGCCTGTCCGAGCGGCTAGAGGAGGCGACGACGCGCGCTGCGGCGCTGGCTTCCGAAAAGTCCACCGATGGGCATCGCCACGACGAGCAGGTGGGGCAACTGCAGGCCCGCATCGACGAGCTGAGCGCGGCCGTGCAGAGCCGGGATCGCGCCATGGTCGACGCGCGCGCCGAGCAGGGCGAGCTTCAGGCCCGCCTTGAGGCGGCCCGTCGGGAGCGCGACGAGGTCGAAAACCGCTACATCAAGGAGCTGGAGGAGGTGCACGATGACTACAACTCCAAGGCCCGGGAGGCGGATGGCGCCCACTCTAAGGAGGTCGACAAGCTGCGCGCGCAGACTCTGGAGGCCAAGCGTCAGCTCAAGACCTCTCAGCTGGCGGCCCAGCGCCTGACGGATCGCATCCAGAAGCTGGAGACGGAGCGGCCCCAGCGCACCAGCGCCGAGGCGGACTTCGACTCCTTCATTGCCAGCTTCAAGGACTCGGAGCTGCCTATCCCCTCGACGGTGCCGAGCCCCAAGGCCCCTCCTCGGCGTCGCCCGGTGCCCTCGGCGCCGCGCCCCGCCACGCCCGCACCTGCGGCCGATAAGACGGAGGCCGCGCTGCCGGCGCCCGCGGATCTGAGCAGCGGCGCGGCCGTGCCCCAGGCGGACAAGGAAGACGACGTGACCCTGGTGGGCAAGATGCCCGACGGGAGCGCGCGGGTCTCACCGCCCCGGCGCAATACCCGCCGGCCCAAGCCCGGACCGGACGATGGTGGCAGCGCTGACCTCGCCTCCGACCTGGTCTCTGAGCCGCCCAAGGGCGACGATTTCCTCGAAGCCTTCGATCGCGAGTTCAAGAACCTCAAGCCTTAGCCGGTGCGCCGTGGTAGGGCCTGAGTATGCTCCGGGGCTCTAGAACCTGGTTATTGGCCTTTGGCCTGTGCCTGGCCGGCGCGTCGCAGGGCTTCGCCGCAGACCCAGACGAGGACGACGACCTTCCAGCGATTCAGCCGGGGCGCGGCGAAGTGGCGACCTCCGTCACCTACGCCTCCACGGCGGAGGGCAACTTCCTCGCGGGCGAAAAGGCCTTCGAGGGCGAAGAGTTCCTCGCCGCCCAGCGGTACTTTGGCTACATCCGCAGCAAGTTCCCGTACTCGCGCTTCGCCCAGCTCGCCGAGCTGCGCATCGCGGACTGCCAGTATCAACGCAAGCGCTTCATCGAGGCCATCGACAGCTACCAGAACTTCGCGCGCCTGCACCCCAACCACGAAAAGGCCCCCTACGCGCGCTTTCGCGTAGGCATGTCCTACTTCAAGCAGATCCCCAGCAACTTCTGCCTGCTGCCGCCCGCCCACGAAAAGGACCAGTCGGCGGTGCGGGACGCGGAAAAGGCTCTGGGCGCCTATCTGCGACAGCACCCCGACGATGAAAACGCCGCCGAGGCGCGCAAGATCATCGAGGACGTGCGCGGCCGTTTGATGGCCCACGAGCGCTACGTGGCGGACTTTTACAAGAACCTCGGCAAGGACCGCGCCTACGTGGGCCGGCTCGAGACCATCCGCCGAAAGTTCTCGGATGTGGGGCTCGATGACGAGCTGCTGATGGAGATCGCCGAGGCGTGGATCAGCATTGGCGATACCAATCGGGCCCGAAACGCGGCCTCGGAGCTCGTCGCCAAGTTCCCGACCTCAGAGCTGGCCAGCGAGGCGAAGGCCTTGTTGTCGCGCTTTCCGGCCGAGAAGAAGCCCGAGCCGGTCAAAAAGAAGCCAGCGCCGGCCGACATGCAGCCTCTGCCCGCACCCCCGCCCCAGGGCTGAGCCCGGCCCTTGCGGCGCGATCCCAAAGGGATCAGAGTCTAGGGGTGATCTTCCGCACAGCTTCTGCTCTCAGGGGCGCGCTGGTGACCGCGGCCTGTGTGGCCGCGTTTGCAACCGTACTTGCGCCGCCGGCCCAGGCCGGGCCTCTACCTTTCGATACCCAGCTGCACACCCTGCCAAATGGCGTGAGGCTGCTGATGGTGCCCTATGCCTCGCCGGGCTTGGTCGCTTATTACAGCCTGGTGCGCGTCGGCTCCCGCGACGAAGTCGAAGAGGGCGTCACCGGCTTTGCGCACTTCTTTGAGCACATGATGTTCCGCGGCACCAAGGCGTGGCCGCCGTCCAAGGTGAGCGAGTTCTTGAAGCAGGCCGGCGCTGACCAAAACGGATTCACCACGGACGACTTCACTTGTTACACCTTCTTGGGCAGCAGCGCGCACCTCGACGAACTCATCAAGTACGAGGCAGATCGATTCGCCAACCTCTCCTACAGCGAGGCGGACTTCAAGACGGAGGCCGGCGCAGTCTATGGAGAGTATAAAAAGAGCAGCTCACGCACGTATCTGCCGATGCAGGAGCTGTTGCGAAAGCGGGTCTTTCGGCGTCACACCTACGGGCACACCACCTTGGGCCGGGTGCGCGACATCCGCGACATGCCGAACCAGTTTGAATACTCCAAGACCTTCTTCAAGCGCTATTACACACCGGACAACTTGACCCTCATCGTGGTCGGTGACTTTGAGCCTGCCGTGCTCAAAGACAAGGTGGCCGCGGCCTACGGTCCTTGGAAGGGCCGCCGCGCGCGCTCGAAGGTTCGCCCGGAGCCGGCCCAAAAGCGCTCGATTGAGGAGTCCATTCGCTTCAAGGCCAAGACCCTGCCGCGCTTATCGCTCAGTTGGCGGACCCCGGCGACAAAGTACGGCAGCGCGGATACCGCCGTATACAACGTCCTGTGGGAGCTGCTCTTTGGGCAGATCTCGCCTCTATATACGGACCTGGTGCTGCAGACTCAAAAGGTCGCCAGCTTCTCTGATTGGGGATGGGACCACGCCGACCCCTACTATTTTCACGTCGTGGCAACCCTCAACGCACCGGAGCAACTCAAGCCGGTGCAGGCCCAAATCGACGAGGCCATCGCGGCCCTGGCTAGAGGGGAGATCGACCCGAAGCACCTCGAAGCGGTGAAGGCCCACGTACGCTACTCTACGTTATTGGACCTCAATACGCCGGACCGCATCGCCTTAGCTCTGGCTGAATCCATCGGCCCCACCGGCGATGAACAGGGGCTCAGCCGCCTGTTGGATAGTATCGAGGCTGTCAAAGCCACGGATATTCGCCGCTTCGTACAAAGGTACTTCACGTCCAATAATCGTGCGGTGCTCACGCTCACGGGCGCCCAGGGAGGTGCACAATGACCCATTCATATGGCCGAGTCTGCCTCGCGACCCTGTGCTGCCTGTCCGCGGCCTGCGCCTCCCAGCCCGTCGCGCCTTCGGTGACGGCACCCACCGCTGCCTCCGCCTCCGCCGCGCCGGCTACGCCCAAGCCGCCGCCAAAGGTGGTGCAGGGGCAAGGGCGCCTGAAGGTGGTGCCTGTCGAAGGGGCACAGAGCGTCGCGGTGCGCCTGCTGTTTTATACCGGCTCTATCGACGATCCGGTCGGCAAGGAGGGCCTCACCGCGCTGACGGCTCGGCTCATGGCCGAGGGCGGGACCGCCTCGAAGACTTATCCGGAGCTGCTGCGCGCTCTGTACCCGATGGCCGCCAGTGTCTCTGTGCACGTGGATAAGGAGCAGACCGTCTTTTACGGAGAGGTGCACAAGGATCGAGCGCAGGACTTCTTGCAGATCATCTCGGAGGTGATTATGGCGCCCGCCTTCGATGAGGCGGCCTTTGCTCGGCTCAAGAACGATGCGCTCAATGACATCCGAAGCCGCCTGAGGGGCACGGATGACGAGAACTTGGGTAAGGAGCTGCTCAACTTGATGCTCTACCAAGGCGAGCACCCCTACGGTCACTTTGTCGGGGGCACGGTGCAGGGCCTGCAGCGCATTACCTTGGAGGAGGTCAAGGCGCACGCTCAGCAGGTCTTTGGCCGTCAGCGCCTACTCATTGGCCTCGGCGGCGCCGTATCGACGGGGCTTGAGACGGCCGCGCAAGAAGCCTTTCAATCACTTTCGCCTGGACGCGCGCGTGTGGCGGAGGTCTTTGCAGCGCCCGCCCCAGCGACCAATGAGCTGTGGATCGTCGAAAAACCCAGCGCCACCGCGGTCGCGATCTCGATGGGCTATCCGCATTGGTCGCGGCGCGCGCACGCAGACTGGCCTGCGCTGGCGCTGTTGCAGTCCTTTATCGGTGAGCATCGACAGTTCCATGGTGTGCTCATGGATGAGCTTCGGGAGAAGCGGGGCCTCAACTATGGTGATTATGCCTACGCCGAGGCCTTTACTCAGGAGGGCTGGTCTCGCCTGCCGCGCACCAATACCGCACGTCGTCAGCAGCACTTCGAGGTGTGGATCCGCCCTGTGGCTCCAGAGGATGCCGTCTTTTCCTTGAGGCTGGCCTTACTGTATCTGGACCGGGTGCTGCGCGAGGGCCTCAGCAAAGAGCAAGTCTCCAGCATTCGCGGCTTCCTCAAGGGCTACTATAACCTCTTCGCGATGACCCCAATGCGCAAGCTGGGTTACGCCTTGGATGATGACTTCTATGGCACCGACCAATACCTGAGCAGCCTGAGCCAGCAGCTGGGCGGGCTGAGCGCAGAGCAGGTGAATGAGGTCTTGCGCCGACACCTTGTGGCGCAGCCGCTTCGCATCGCGATGGTAGCGCCGCGCGCCCAGGACATCATTGACGCCCTGACTTCAGATGTTGAGGTGGGACACCGATACAGCACCAAGCCCAGTGACGAAGTATTGGCGGACGACAAAGCCGCAGCTCAGCTTGCGGTGCCCATTGGTCCTTCGACGATGCGCGTGATCCCGGTCGATGAGATCTTTGAGCGCTAAGCTACGAGCGCGGCTTCGGGCACAACGCCCTCGAGGTCGTAATCCGGGACCCGGGCCTTGAAGGCATCAAAGCTCGACGCGCGATCGACGTGGGTCAGGCAACCTGGAAAGGACAGGGACAGCTCTAGGCGCAGCCGCGCCGCCTGCTTTTCGTCCTTCGCTTCCCAAACTCCAAGTACCTCGCAGTCATCCCCTACGAGCAGGTAGTGCCTCATCTTCATCGCTCCCCCTCCTTGCGGTCTGACGAGCTAGCGCTCCCTCCAAGGAGGGTCCCCCGCGCTCAACCGTGCCTCGCAGCCCGCGTCCTGTGCGTTGTGCACAGACGCTCACCGTAGCACCCGGGAAACCCCTTTTTAAAGGGGGCAGGGGCGATATCTGGGCCGATCTTAGGCGAGGCCGAGGTCAGCGACCTGGTCTTCGTCGAGGTCGAAGTAGTGGGCGATCTCGTGAAGCAGAGTGATCTCAAGCTCTTCGCCGAGGCTCTCGTCGTCCTCGGCCACATCGAGGATGTTGGTCCAGTACAGCACGATCTGGGTAGGTGCAGGTGGGGCCTCGGTGCTGTTGCGCTCTTCGATGCCTGGCCCGTCGAACAGCCCAAGGCAGCGCGGGTCCACACCCTCGCGCACCAAATCTTCGGTGGGGCGCTCCTCGATAAGGATCGGAACATCGGCCAGCGCGTCGCGAAAACGATCCGGCAGCGCGGCGAGCACACGCTCCGCCTCACCCTCGATCATCTGAAAGGCCTGTTGCAACATGGACTCGGACAGCTCGGTATCTGCCGAGGCGTCTAGCGCCCAGACCTTGAGGGCGTGCTGCAGGGCCAGCTCTTCCTCGCCGGACTCACGGGCCGCGTCGGCCAGGGCGTGGTGGGCGTCGGCGTAGTTGTCATCCAGCGCGATGGCCTTTGAGTAGGCGGCGATCGCGGCGTCCAGCTCGTCTCGCTCCACGGCGAGGTTGCCGAGCAGAAAATGCACCTCGGGCACATCGGGCGCGGTCTTGGCGATGCCGCTCAGGCCGGCCTCAGCCTGCTCCAGGTTGCCGGCCTCGATCTGCGCGTAGGCCGCGTCAAGGGCTTTCCAGGTGTCATCTGAGACGTTCACGCGGCCCCTGTATCAGAGGCTGGCGGTGTTGGCTCGCTTCTTCGACCACAATCGGAGGTACCATCGGGGCTGTGACTTTCCTGCACGGTGTCTGCCTCGGCGCCCTGGGTATCGCCCTGCCGATGTTCGCGTTGGGCTGGTGGCGTCGCGGTGTGCGCGCAGCCTCCGCTCATGGCCCCCGCGCGGAGCGCGTGCTGCAAAGGCGAAGCGAGCGCATGGAGCGCTTGTCGGTGGTCGCAGAGCTGGCCGCCATCTTCGCGCACGAGGTGAAGAACCCGCTGGCGCCGATGCGGGGCTACGCCCAGATGCTCTCAGGGCGCCTAGAGGCCGTGCAGCCTGAGCATCGCGCGATCTTCGAAAAGGGCCTTCGCGTCATCATGCATGAGGTCGACCGCCTCAACGCGCGCATTGAGCAGGTGCTCAGCCGCACCCAGGCGCGGCGCGCCGCAGGTCATGAAGAGTGCCAGTTTGACCTCATGCCGGTGCTCAGCGGCGTGCTCAGTCTGATCGAGATGGACCCTGGCGTGCGCGAGATTCACTTCATCTCGCCCAGCGAGCCGGTCCCCGTAGCGGGGGACCCTGAGCTGGTCCGGGCTGCCGTGCTCAACCTCGTTAAGAACGCCGCAGAGGCGATGGCGGAGTCAGCACCGGCGGACCTGCATGTCGAGGTGGATGCCAGCGGTGAGCAAGTAGCCCTGCACATTCGCGACGAGGGGCCAGGGCTCGGCGGGCGCAGTGTTGACGAACTCTGTGCGGCCTTCTTCACGACCAAGGAGGCTGGGACCGGCCTGGGGCTCGCGATCGCACGCAGTGATGTGGAGCAGATGGGTGGGCAACTTCACTTGCGGAATCGGGATGGTACCCCCGGGGCCTGGGCGGAGCTGCGTCTGCCGAAGGGCCTGTGACCCAATAGCTGGCCCACCTCAGCTCGCCGATTTAGTCCGTCATGGGCCCTATGGGCCCAGCAACCAGCGCTTGAAGACCGCGCGGTAGCGTGGCGCATCCTGGCTCCACAGCTGGCTGTGCGCGGCCTGCTCAAAGACCTCCAGCTGAGCCCCTGCGGGCAGCGACTCAATGATGCGCTGTGCCTCTTGCACCGTGGCGCGTTTGTCCTCGGCACCCGCGAGCACAATGAAGCGAGCCTCACAGCGCACCTGAGCCGCCGCACGCTCCGGGCAGATGGCGGGGACTCCGCCCGGCAAAAAGGCTGAGGACCACAGGGTCAGCCAGGCGTAGGCCGCAGGTACCAACGATGCGGGAAGCCGCATGTGCAGACGGTTCATGATCGCGGTCTGCAGCGAGGCATAGGGCGACTCCAGCAGGTAACCCTTCACTGCATCGCCCAATTCGGGGGCGGCAAAGAGCGCAGCGGCCGCGCCGAGGGACTGGCCAAAGACATAGCGCGGCAGGTCAGGAAAGCGCGCTTGAAGGTGTGCGACCGCAGCCTGCACGTCGTGCCGCGCGCCGAAGCCAAAGTCGTTCCTGTCGCCCTCGCTGTCTCCGTGGGCGCGCAGCGTGACCGCGAGGGCATGACAGCTTGACTGCAGGGCCAGTTGCGCGCGCCCCAGCAAGGCCTGTCGTCGAGAGCCGTTGCCGTGCACCAGAACCACCGCGCAACGGGCCTGGGGGTGCTCAAAGAGCCAAGCGCCCAGCTCTACCCCGTCCCGAGCGTTCAGGCGCAGCAGCTGTGGGGAGATGCCCAACAGGGGTTGGGCCTGCTCTGGCTGGACCGAGGCCCGTCGCCGCGTGAAGCGGTGGGCGGCGAGCGCGCTGCTCAAGGTAAGCAGCAGGGCCAGGCCGAGGCCGAGCCACGCCGCACGCTTGAGTGCAGCTAGGGCGCGCGGCGAGCCCACAGGCGCTCCGTATGGTGATCCGCAGCGTCCCAGCCCAGCTCGTGGCGCATCACCTCCAGGCCGGCGCTATGGGCGTGATGGGCGAGGTCGCCCGGCTGCACTAAGAACCTCGCGCTGGGGTGGGCGTGGCGCCGCTGGTTGTGCAATGTGGGTTGCACGTAGATAAGGTCGGCGCCGGGGCTGAGGATCTGTGGGACCTGAGCCCAGTGCTCGGGGGTGAGTAAGAACCAGGTCACCGTCACCAGATCAAAGCGCAGATCTACAGGCAGACCCGCGTCGAGGTCTTGGGCCTTTGTGGTCAGCGTCAGGCCCCGGCGCTGTGCCTCTTGACTCGCGGCTTCAAGCCCCAAGGGGCTGACGTCGAGCAAGGTTGTGGCGTAGCCCTGAGCGCTCATCGCCAGGGCATGCCGGCCGCGGCCACCGGCGATATCCAATGCTCTCCCCGTGCCTGGCAGCGCTTTGAGCACGTCGGTGACGAAGGCTTCAGGCTCGCCCGGAGCTGCGGGCTCCTTGTATCGGCGTTGCCACTTTTCAAGGTCTGCCTGGCTCATCCGTCGTCCTGATCTTCGTCATCCGGCTCGGGTTCGGGCTGCGGGTAACACTCGGGGTCTGCCTGGTACAGAGGCAGGGGGGAGTCACAATAATCCACGGTCTCGCCGCAGGGCCACCAGGGCGGCTTCACCGCGGAGGTGGCTGTGGCCACCGCCTCAATGCTGATCTCATTGGCGCATCCGCAGGTGCTGGGCGCGCACCGCAGGCGGTCCTCCTGCACGATGAGCACCTCTACACCCCGGCGGCGCCGACACTGGCTGTTGCGGGCCACGAAGGCGTTGGGCACCGGGCCCTGGGGCAGCGCGGGCGGGGTCAGAGTGCTGGTATCGACGGGCAGACAGTGCGGGACTTCGAGTCCGCAGAGCACCAGCGCGTCGAGGCTGCGATCGACCCATAGCAGGACCTCATTGGGCGGCGACTCCGCGTTGCGCAAGTTGCCCTGACACGCCAGATCCGCGGGCGTAATGCTCAAGCGGGTCGCGTCGAGCGCATAGGGTTCGGGCGCGGTATCGGCGACAAGGTTGCCGCCCGCCTCGCGGCCGAGGCGAATGAAGGGTGTAAAGCGGTTATCGGTCAGGCGATAGTAGGCCTGCGCGGCATCGGGCCCTAGGCTCGCGATCGCTGCCCACGGGTCAACGACCCGGCCCAAGGTCTGCCAGTATCCGTCCGCGCCGAGGGGCTGGTCAGGCCCCGTCATCTGGCGACCGTTTTGAAAGGACTCGGAGCCATCGAGGTCGAGGTAGGCCAAGATCCTCGGTCGGGCGACCAATAGAGCCTGCTGGGAGGGCGGAAGCTGAAGGGCCTCTAGGCGTGCGCCGCGCTCGATCGTACTCGGGGGCAGAAGGGTCATGAGGGTCGCTGTGCCCGTGGCGGTCACGGCCACGTCCGCGCCGACCTCCAGCCCACCCTGGGCGCCTTGGTAGAGCACAGCCACCCTGAGGCTATCGTAGGAGACCGTAGCGCTGCCGACGACCAAGACCTCAATCTGCAGCGGCTCCAGCTCTGCATACTCAGGGCCTGCGCAAGCGCCCAGCCCTAAGAGCAGACTCAGTAGGCCGATGCCTCGATGGGCGCTCATAGTTTGACCTCCGCTTCGATGAAGAGAATGGGCCGGTCGATGAATCGAAAGGGCACCGGCTGGGTCACGCGTCCAAAGCTGAAGATCGACTTATTGGATGCGAAGGCCACGATTCGATGAGGCAGCTGTTCGAAGGGGTACAACCTTGCGCCGACTCGATAGTACATCTGAGTAGCTAGGCCCGGCAAAAGCTCCTGGTTGAGTCCGGAGACCACCCGCGGAGGGCCTGGCTGTTGGTCGTAGACGTAGCGCAGCCACCACTCCAGCTCCCCGAAGAACTCTACGAGGCCGACGCGGTAGCGGCCCTCCAGCATCGCGGTATGGGACAGCTGGTCGTAAAAGGGGCTGGCCCACAGGTATTCGAAACTATTGGTGGCGTAGTAGTCCTCACGGCCCGGGGTGCTGGGGATCGTGCTGGGCGCGGTGAGGGTCTCCAAGGGGCCAAACCCCGTCTGGTAGTACCTGACCTGATACCCAAGGTGCACAGAGAAGTCCTTGTAGCGCTTGAGCAGATCTCCGCGCAGCAAGGCAGCCTGCGAGGCCGCTCGTTCACCCCCGAGGCGGGCGTTATACTCGGCGGCCAGGGTGATGCCCGGCAGCGGCGACCAGCGCCCGAAGGCTGCCAGATAGCGACCGTTGGCGTTGGGCTCCACAGAGGGTTCACCAGTGTCGGCGAAGCCGGTCCACCACTGGGTATAGCTGACGCCGACGTGGCCATCGAGGGCCGTGAGGTTGAAGTGCAGCAAGTCATCTTGCTGCCAAAAGACCCGCCCCCCGAAGATCGTTTGAAGCTCGAAACCTCGCCAGGATAGGCCGCCCATGAAGCCCTCGAGCGGGGTCGTCTCCAGCAGCAGTCCCTCGCCCAAGGTCACCAGGTCCAGATCAGGCGTGACGAAGTCAAATCGCAGTGGGTCACCATCGATGGTGGCAATGTCTAAAAAGAGGTGGGCGGCCAGGCCGGGCAGCACATCGGCGAGGATGCGAAAGCCTCCCGACGCCGTAGTATTGAGCAGCAGAACGTTGAGGTTGACCTCAATACCTTCAAAGACCTGCACGGCCAGGAACATGTCGGTGAAGAAGAAGCCATGAAAGGGTGTGGGCGAGCCGCCGTCGATCGGCGCTTGGGTACCGATTTGAAGGTCGGCCGCGGCTGAGAAGATCCCGAGGTCAGCACCGAGCCGAAAACTATCGAGCTGGGTGCTGAGGTTACGGTTGATCAGCTTCTGAGGCAGCAGGGTGCGGTGGTCCCGGTCGTCATTGTATACGTCCGGGGGAGCGGCCAGGGCGAGCGCTGCGAGCAGGGCGAGCATCAGTACAGCGAGCCAATCTGCAGGTAGGGCCCGGGCGTACGTCCCTCATCGGGCATCGAATCGGGGGTCACGACGGGATAGGCATAGCCCAGCCTCAAGGTGATGGGCAGCCCGTAAAATAGGATCACATCCGCCCGCAGCTCAGCGCCCACACCCAGCGCGATCTCCTCGGGCCAGCCCGCGCCGAGGTCGGTTGCCGACACGTCGTTGAAGATTCGGCCGTAGTCCGCAAAGACCGCGGCGTGCAGCACCCTAAAGACGATCGGGAGGGTGCCAATGCCCCGGTCAATCCGAAACAGGGGTGCGCGGTACTCCGTGGAACCGGAGATGACACCCGCCCCGATCAGCCCCGACGTTGCGAAACCCCGCAGCGCGTAGAAGTTATCCGTGGTGGTGGTGATGGCGCTGCGCCCCGCGACGCCGCCGAGTCTAAAGAGCTGGGCCAGGTCTGGGCCGAAGCCCGCGCCCACTGCAAGTCGAGTTGCGACGACGTGGTTGCTGAGATACTTATGCGTCCACGGCATGTCGAGATAGTAGCGCCCCTCGCTCGTGAGCAGAATCTGTTCGTACTCACTGCCAAGGCCCTTCGATAGGCCGGATAACGCGATGCCAAAGGTGGGCCCACGCTGCAGCGAGATCGAATAGGGAAAACTGCGGACGTTCGAGTAGGTATAGCCCAAGGAGACCCGCGCAAAACGGCCTGAGGGCGGCAAGGCGCCACTCGGCAGCGTGCCTTTTTGAAGCTCATCGAGGCTCTTGCGGTGTTCGAAGACATAGGACAGCGACAGAAAGTGCCGCTGCTTCAACGGAAGACTAATACTGAGGCGGGCTTCAAGCTGGCGCTCATTGTACAGGCCATTTCTCGAACCTCGGCAGGCATCGATCGTGGTCGAGTTGCCTTCAGAGTCCGTGACGTTGATGGCGCTGACTTCGCCGCCGAACGGGCACCCGTCCTTGTTGGGCACGGGCACGTACACCCGTGTGCCATAGGTGACCGCGTCGGCGGAGGCGCTCACTGAAAAGGTCGGCTCGAAGACGTCATTGCTGTACCCCACCGTGCCACCGAAGAAGTTCGTAAAGGTGCCATAGGTGCCATTGACGAAGTAGGTATGGGTCCGCCTCGCGTCTGAGCCGAAGTGCAGCAACGAGAAGAAGACCTCCTGCTCGTTGGCGTTGAAGGCCGGAAAGAGGTTCCAGTTGTCGTGAAAGGGCAGCAGGGTGTCCAGCGCTGAGTAGGGGCCGATGGACCAATCCTTGGGCAGTTCCGTCGGCATCGCGGTCTCTTTGAAGGGCGCCGGCGGGGGGATGCTGGGCGCGCCCGCGTTCTTGGGCGGCCACTTGCGAGGCGCGTCGTCGAGCGCCACGCGGGCCTCGAGGCGTCGGGTCAGGGGCTGACCTGATTCAGGCTCAAAGGGCACCCGGAAGACGTCAAAACCTTCGGCGGTATAGCCGCGATAGATGACGAAGGAATCATCCGGCGAGACATCCGGCTGAAAGGCGCCCGTGACTAAGTTTGTGAGCTGTCGCAGCTGCTGCGCCTTGAGGTCATAGGCGTACAGGTTGTAGATGCCCGTGCGGTCCGATACGAAGACCAGCCACCGCCCATCGTGAGACCAAGTTGGGTCGGTATCTTGGGCCCGGTCCCGGGTGACCTCATGTTGCAGGACACCTTGCCTGTCATAGATGACGATGTCGCGTCGTCCGCCCTTGAATCGCGCCACCGCGACGAGCTTGCCATCGGGCGAAAAGCGCGGCGTCGCGAACTGCACATCCGGGGCCGCAGCCACCAGCACCTTGGGGCGGATCTTGGTGCCCTCTTCATCGAGCTTTGCTAGGACCAGCCGGTTGGTGCCGTAGGGAGCTTGCACAAAGACCAGGTGCTCGCCGTCGGCCGAGATGTCGGGGTCGCGAGCGCGCAGCGCGCCAGAGGGGGCCATGAAGGCCGCTTCGTCTTGGCTGTCTTGCAGGGTGATACGCGTGAAGCTGTCGTCCTTGAAGCTGTACCGGAACAGGTCGTTATGGGTGTAAAAGCGGCGGTTGATC
>SPJJ01000051.1_pt1 | contig 13182 bp, 13 predicted proteins | sample 3741741 | NCBI WGS metagenome assembly SPJJ01 (sample SAMN10925908, study PRJNA522277) | cold seep metagenome | isolation source: Elba SIP-enriched marine methane seep metagenome, extraction at timepoint T1 | place: Italy: coast of Elba, Mediterranean Sea | collected 2014-05 | reverse complement strand
AGAGAAAAAAGTGTACGACAACCGGGGACCGAAGTCAACCCGGGGGGAGGGGAAAAGGTTAGGTTTTTTGAAAAGAGCCTACTGCTTGGAATACCAGATATACTCAGCAGGCGAGGCAAGGACAGCCCTCCCCCACGCACCGAGAGCCTTGAGAGGAGAATGGGCAGTGAAAATGAAATCACCCTTCTCGTCTCCCTCGTTAAGGAAGTCAAGGACGGGCTCCGACTCATGCAGCTCGTACTCGAATGCCATCAGGTACCAACCTTCCTTCATAAAGGTAGGACCCTTCCGCCACGGAATCCGCCACCGCATGGTATCCATCTCATCGAACTTCGCCCGATCGCGGAAACGCAGAATGGCAATATTGCGCCTTTTTTCCATACCGTGCTTCAGGAGCAGGTCAATGCAGTCAGTGTCCATGTTTGAACTGTTTGGGTGCTTTTGGTAATTGTGAGGATTCTGAAAATAAAACGCGCCCGCATTTCGGTTCCGCCAGTCTGCATTTCGGTTCCGTGGAAATTCCCCGGACCAATGGGAGAAGAGCGCATTTCGGTTCCGTTAAAAAGGAAAAAACGCGCTCACAACGCACACTACCGACTTCACACTACAAACATGAACAAGTGCGAAATTTGCGCGGCCCCGTCCTGCGTTTACAAACTGCGGAGCTGGAATGGGAAAATGCGGTGCCCTGGTTGCATTTCACAAGACTTTATTAATGAGGTCGAAGGAAGGGTGTATCTGCGCCAGGTTTGCTCAAATTGTGGATTTCTTTCTATCAATACCTATTCGTATATGACTCCTCGCCCAGGTCTCTGTGGGGAGTGTTTCGTGGACAAATGGTACCAGCAAATGCAGTGCGAGGAAATGGCTCGTCCCTATCCGGGAGTAATTGTCCTTGACACCCCCGCGGAGGACGTCCCGCAGTTCATCCCCGACGACTCACCCATCTACAACCCCGAGCCCCGGCGCAGTGCCCGCCTCGCTGGAAAACGTATCAGTTACCAAGAATAATGAATTCATCGCCAAACATAACCGAGGGGCTTTGCCCGGAGACTTGGTGCGAGTTCTGCACCTGCAATTTCAGGAGTCCCAATAATCCCCATGGCCTTTGCAACCAGTGCATTCGCGAGAACGTTCTCCGGGAACACTATGGAGAGAGTGCCTTTATTTATGATTGTGACGTATGTCACTCGGATGCCGATACGTGGGAAGTGAACGATTTCTTTCTGTGTGATGAGTGCATTCTTAAGGCTATGAACGATTAATGAATTTTTTTTTCCCCAAAAAGATAGTGCAGCTGAATCACGGGCCTGAGGTCACTTCTGTCATATTCGTACGCATAATTGAGAACCCACTTGGTAACGTCGGTTTTGTAACCTCTCTTAGGGACAAAGCAGGCTACGTGTTTTTCCTCTGTAAAATCAAAGGCCACCTCAGCCCATTCTACTCCCGGATCAATCTTCAACAACCCAACACAGTCCCAGCACGCTTCGACAGTACAAAATGCCACGTTAACCATTTCATTCATCTTCCACCACTTTCTTGAAGGGCTGCCAAAGTGAGTCCTTCTGCTCCCAGATCTCGAAGTGCCGCACCCACCGAGGGAACAGAGTCTTCATTTCCCCGTGGACCTCCGGAGAACACTCGAACGACTTGTACGTCCGAACAAACACTTGGCCCCTAATATGCTTCGCGACAAAGTAGGCCGAGTTCATAAACTGCGCCGCGTGGATCCCAGCAAAGGCACTTTCTTTCACAACCCACAGGTATGTCTTAGCCATGTTGCCGGAAAAGGAGGAAATGGTTACTCCTCCTCGGCGGCGGCCTTCGCCTCCTCAGCCTCCCGCGCAGCCTTCTGCTGCGCCTCGGCCTCCTCGAACTTCTTGCGGAAGTCCTCGTCGAGCGCGCACAGCTCCCGCTGCCACAGCAAGGCGCTCGGCTTCTGGCCCTGCATGTCCTCGCGCAGGAAGCGCTTCAGGCGGGCGATCGTTTCGTCCTTGGTCTCGTCCAGCTTGGCGTAGGACGGCACGGTGTTGCTCGAGCGCAGCTGCGACGACGCGTACGCCAGGTAGACGAGGAAGGTGCAGAAGGTGTCGTGACCGTTCTGCGTCTTGGAGAAGAACATCTTGGCAGCCTCAACGGTAACCTTCTTGCCGTAGTGGTGCGCCATCAGCGCACGGTAGACCGAGATCTTGGTATAGAGATCGGTGGCGGTATACGCCCGACGAATCTCACCCATCACGTGGAGCATATCCACGGTCATCGTCCCCTTCTTCAGGTTATCCATGGAGGTAACCATTTTGATAGGGGCCTGTACGGCTAGGGTGATATCGATCTGGGGAGCGCTCATGTTTGAAGTGTTTTCGTGGTTTTGATGAAGTGCGCTAAATCAAACCCAAAAGGTACTCCACGACGACGGGCAGCGTGCCCGTCAGAGCGCACAGGATAATGGCGGCGCAAGCCAGGACAATAAGCCTGGTGCACTTGCCGCAAAGCCGCTGGGAAACGGCTGCCTTGGCCTCCTCAGAGGAGGCTGCTAAGGACTTCTTCGACGGCAGCGATGGCAGCGTTGAGCGCACACTCGACGATAGGCTCGACAAGCTTACGAAGCGCCTTCCTGTCGACGGTTCCGAACTGCTCTTCAAAGAGCTCGCGGAGCTTTCCAAGGATTCCGCCGAGGACGAGCTTGTAGAGCTTGTGCTGCTGCAGCTTGACAACCTTGGCGACCTTCTCGGCAACTCCCGAGGGCACGAGGCGGGCGACGAGGTCCTTGGCGATTCCCTTAAGGAACCGCTTGAATCCGTCCTTTCCATCCGAGGAGTAGAGGCTAGACGAAGTGCGAACCAGGGCCATTCCTCTCTTCGCTGTATAGGGCTACAGGTACTGAATGAAACAACTGACTTTTCTTGGTCACCCCGCCGGTCACTCCGACTCCAGGGTGAACTTCTTGTGCCCCGCCTTCAGGCCCTTCTTGACCCTGCTGCGCAGGCGTTCGAGGACAATATCCTCCGCCGCCCGAGCCACCTCGGCGTGCCCCTTCTTCTCTAGGGCCTTCTGGTTGGCCTTGAGAATCATCAGCCGCTGGGCTGGGGTACGCTCCCCGGCCTTGGTGGCGCGGGCCTTGTCGAGGGCGCTCGGCTTCTTCTCCTTCTTCTCCTTGTCTCCCTTCTTGGAGTTGTTCGTGTCGCGGGTCATGTTTGAACTGTAACTGGTACTTTCTTGATCTGTGCGGTGACGGACCTGGGCGGCACGCCGCCGGTCACTGTGCCCATCACACATTCATTTCCCGCACGGCCTCGTTAGAGCGGCGCACCTTGACCACCTCGTAGGGGAAGGGAGCGCGAACCGTACCGTCCACAATGGTGTCGGCGGGGAGACCCGGAAGGAGGCTCAGGGGTCCGTAGTTGACCGCCGAGAACGCGAACGAGAGCCAGTCTGCCGTGATGGGTCCACCAGCCTCCCGCGCCGCAGGGGCACGGAAGGGAATGCGGACACTCCCCCCGTACAGGCACCCCTGGATCCGAACGCTCTTCACGCCATAGAAGCCGTACCCGTTCCCGTCGCCAACGTTGCTTGCACCACCCAGAGCGTGCGTCTGGGCAATGTGTACGGTGAGCACGTCGGGGAAGCCGCTGTTCTCCTGCGACCAGAAGAAGGGCACGCTATTGGCGAAGTTGTCGTTCCAGTTGGACTGGCCGACGCCCGGGCCAATGTTGCTCATCGGCTGGTAGATGCGCAGCTCGTAGTCGAAGCCCGGCTCCAGCGCGTGGAGGACCTGGTACTGGAACCGCGCCGCCGAAGCCTGCGGGTTGCCGTCCTCGTCCAGCGTCAGCGTGAAGGGGCCCCCATTCGGCTGGATCTCGTAGTCGGTCAAAATGAAGTTCGGCACGATGAACCCGCGGAAGGCAATCCCCAAGGGCTCCCACACGCTCGAGTCCGCGATGCCCGAGTACTTGCAGCCCGTCGTCTTGATGTCCCAATCGGTGAGCAGCCGCGACTGGACGGGGGTGCATACGGGCTCCTGCGGGTCCGCCGGGGTCCCGGCGAAAATGTTGCCAAAGTTCACGTTCTGCGTGTTGACCACAGCGAGCGAGTACCGCAGGTCGGACCGCTCCCGAGTCCGTACGGCGGGCACGGCGCTCTCGACCCCCGGAAGGGTCCGCGGGGATACGTACGCCGGGGCGGCCGTACCGGTGTAGAGCGCGTCACCGTTGATCAGGTTGAACGTCTTGTCGGTCCAGTACCGGTTGGTGAGCAGGCCGTTGTTGGCGTTGTTTCCATCGGGAGTCATGACCATGGTCTCGACGCGCGACACATACACGCCACCCGTTCCGTCGCGCGCCGACCACTTGGAGTACGACGACGGAATGATCGTCACGAACTCGGAAGCGGAAGGCTGGTTCTGCTGGGCCACCTTCAGACGCACCTGGTAGCAGTACTCGCAGGCATCCTCGGCAAGGGTGAAGTCCCCGAGAGGCACCGCGGTCACCACCGTCATCTCCTCGAGCCCGATCACGTCGATGGCCTCCGGGCGGTGGTCCGGCTCGATCCACATCTCGTCGAGACGAGCCGGGAAGTCGGGATGCGCCTGGTTGGACGTGACGCTGGGGTCCGTCCCGAAGCGCTCGTCGAGGTTGTCGTCGAAGAACTGCCAGTCGCGGATGAACTCGCGCTCCAGCGCCGGCGTTACCAGCTCCTCGTTGGGAATCAGGTAGCGGTCGGCGAAGTCCCACTCGACAGGGGGGGCAGCCGGATCGAACGCCGGCAGCTCCTCGATCGTCAGGGGGTCCGGCTGCATGTTGCCGAAGATCGCCGGGGCATCCACCTGCGTCGCGCCGAACTTGATGCGCAGCTGGAGTAGAGCGACGTCGTCGCTGCCCTGCTCCATCGGGCCCGTCTTGAAGAAGTGGCACCGGACCCGAATGGCCGACTGGCCTTCGGTCGCACTCACGTACGGGCCGATATCCAGGTCCTCGATGGGGAGGTGGAACTGCTCGCCATTGAACAGGTACGCATCGGGATCGTTGGCCAGCGAGCCCGTCTGCCCCGCGATCTCCTGCACTTCCGTCCCGCTCATACGCCGGAAGTTGTGCTGGTACAGCGGCGCCGCACCCACTCCCGTTCCCGTCACGTGTCCGTCCTTCACAGTGGCACTGCTGCTCAGGTCCACGAACTCGCCGTCGGCATTGATGTAGCCCGGGTCCAGTGCGAGGGTCCACTGGCACACCAGCGCCGAGCTCGAGGACTTGGACCCAGGGATGTAGTGCATCAGCGCGTTCTCCTGGCCCTGGTACCACGGCATCCGCGCCCGCGCCGTGGCGCTGAAGATGCCGTTGGCCGTGAAGTCCTGACCCGGCGACATGGTCTGCGAGATCGCCGTCGGATCGTCGTAGAAGGCTCCACTTTCCGCGACGGAGTAGCGGTTCAGCACCAGACCCGCGGCGGACTCGCCCGTGACGTACTGGCACTTGCCGCCGCTCATCACATACGGCAGCATGCCGTAGAACGTGGTGTAGTTGCTGGGCTGGGGAGCCGGGAACGGAATCACCAGCTGGTTCTCCAGCGACTCCACCGGTCCCTTCACGTACACGGAACCTCCGTCCTTGAGCAGGCCAGGGAACGTGGCGATCTGCCAGCGGCCCGAAATGACGGCACTGATACGGCCAGTAGCAGTCTCCGGCATTTTCAGGATGCGCGTGTGGCACGTGTAGCCGCCGTGGCCCTCGTTCCCGTACGCGGGCATGAAGTTCGCGAGGACTGTAGCCCCACCCAGGTCGGCGAACGTGTCCAGGTTGGACCCGTTCACGTTCACGGTTCCGAAGCCGTTCGTGATCCCGAGGCTCTTGCCCGCTTCGACGCCCAGAGTCGGGACCCCGTACGAAGAGTACCCCTCCTTCAGCCCCTCTGCGTTGGTGCGCTGCGTGTTGTAGGGGTTGAACGCCGGCGCCGCCGCGTACACGCACACGTTGGGGATGGACACCGGCGTCTCCGGCGTGAGCCCGCCACCCAGCTCCTCGCCGAGGCCCGTAATGCGGTTCCAGATGTCCACCTGCTCCCCGACCGTCGAATCCAGGATGTACTCCAGAATGTCCTGCTGCGACGAGTCGGTCTTCCCCTCCAGCTTGCCCACGTACTGCTGCGGCGCCACACGCTGCTCGGGCTCGCCGATATCCTTCGTCACCAGCGGGTGGTGCTCGGCAGGGGTACCGAATGTCTCGATCGGCAGCTGCTCCTGGGGAATGGAATCAGCCGGCATCGTCGCGCCGAACCAGTTGACTCCCTGCACGGGAACCGTCTGCAGCATCAGGTCGGCCGGAAGCTTGGTCGTGGGCGCGGTGAGGCTCACCTTGCGCGCCGACGAGGCGATGAACACCGTCGCGGGGAAGAGCGTGATCGTCCCCAGCTCCGCGGAGGTCTGCTCCCACGGGGTGAACACGTTCTGGGGCTCCGTGTAGCGGAGAGGATCCGTCGGCGCGTTCGCGTGGAGGTCCAGCTCGGACTGCGCGAGGCCCGCGATGCCCCCCGCGTAGGGGCGCGCCATCTGCAGCAGCGACGACGAAAGGTCGCGGGTCCTGTCGAGCGACGGCACGTTGTCGAGAAGGAGAGCCGTCGCGCTCGTGCCGATGATCGGCCCGACCTTGCTTTCCAGCCCCTCGATCGCCAGGTGGTACGCCACATCCAGGCTCGGGATCAGCGGCAGCACAGCCTGCTTGATCGGGCCCAGCGCCGCCGGGACGAGGGTGCCCCGAACCACCCCCTCGGGGTTGGCGGCGTCGCTCACCACGGCGCCCCAAATCGCCTTGGCGATCCCCGAAGACACCCGCTCACCGCGGTTGAAGGTGGTACGGAAGTAGTCGCCCACGAGGTTGGCCACGTCTGTCGGATTGCTCACCGACAGCAGCTTCTGCGTCATGCGCCCCGCGTCGTCCTTGACGCTGCCGATCTCGTGGTCGAACTGGTCCTTCGCGATCTGCCCGACGAACACGGCTGCCTGGAACGCGATGTCGAAGAAGCCGCCCGGCGCAGCCATGGCTTCCACCTCGTCCAGACCGGCGGCGCGCTCGACGCCGTTGTCGTTGATCCGCATGAGCACGCGCGTTCCGTTCATCCCGTACGGGTTGGGGCGGATCACGTTGGCGCTCAGGGAACCCTGGTACTGCAGGCTGGAAGGGTCGTGTGCCTTGGAGAGGGCTTCGCGGTCGATGAGGTCGATCACGCCGTTCACGCCGAGGTACTGGGTCGTCCGTCCAAGAGCGTTGGTGACCTGGGTCATCGCCACCATGGAATTCAGGAACTCCACATCGAGCTCGTTGGCGGGGTTGTACAGGCCATTGGGGGTGCCATTCTCGTCCACTCCCGTGAACAGGAATGCCCCGGGGCCACGCTCCGCCCGAGCCAGGGACGCGGCGTTCGCCATGATCGCGAAGTACTCGACCATGAAGCGATCGTTCGGCGCGCCCGAGGCCATGGCCATGAGCTTGAGGCGCTTGGTCTTGTCGACGTCGTGCGTGAAGCCCACCTGGAAGTACCCCATGACACGCTCCGTCGTGACTTGCATCATCTGCCCGTACTTCTTCCAGTCCATGACCTCGCTGTTCAGCTCCGGATTGCTGTTGGGCTTGGAAGTCACCTGCTGGCCCAGCTTGTCCAGCTGATCGCGCGTGATGAGGCGTGCGAACGGGATGAGCTCCGTACCCTTCGATACGTACCCCTTGTTCGTCTGCGTGACCTGCAGCGTCGGGTTGTTGATCTCCAGCTTCGGGTTCTCCAAACGAGCCAGCTTGTGCGCGGCCTGGTTGGAGTTGGCATCCTCCGGAATGCGCTTCCGTGTGAAGAGCCCGACGTTCACACTCTCCAGCTCGGCCAGTTGCGACAGGAGAGACGGGTTCTGGAGAGCACCGTTGAAGTCGTTGATAGACCGCCTCACGACCGAGAACATCGGCGCCTCCAGCTCCAGCGGCGCAATGAACTCGTCCTGGGTATCCATGGGAATCACGACGTTCACCGGGGCGTTCTCGATCTGCGCCTGCACCCGTGCGTCGTACCGTGACAGCTCATTCTTGAACGACCGGTACGCCCGAGCAGAAATACCCCCAGGAGTGCTCAGGTTCTGGTACTGCTGCAGGGTTGCATCCACCGTTCCGATGCCCTGCTCAGCCAGTGCCTTGGACGCCTCCTCCGCCTCCGTGTCGCAGACTTTCAGAGCTTCCGCCTGTTCCTCGGCCACGCCAGGGTTGCCCGTCCCCGTGGAGAGGACGCGCTGCACGGCGCCGCTCTCGTCCGTCTCGATCGTGTGGCCCGCCTCCCGGATGCTGCGCTTGATGCCGAACGCAGCTACAGTTGCCTTGCCCAGCTTATCAGCCTGCGAACGGTACGCCCGGGCCTTGTTGATGTTCGCCTCGTTGGGCGTGTTGGGAATCGCGCACGTGGCGCGACAGAGCCGCCGCAGGGAAGGCTCCAGACGGTCCAGACCCGCATCCGAGTTGGTAGTCGCCGGGTTCTGGACGATCGGGTGCTCGCCGCATTCCTCCTCAGCGAAAAGTCCGGCAAGTCTATAATTGTGCCGCAGCCGTTGGGATGAAAGCGGCTTGCGGGTAGAATTTGTACTGAAGTCCAATGACGTCGTTCAGTAACGTACCGTCGTAGACCACTGGACTTGCACGTGGGTTCAATAGGGGCCTATTAGTTAGTTAGTGTGTGAGGGGGTGAGAGGGGATGAAAAAAATGTGTGGCGTGATACTTACCTTGCCAAATCGCTCATGTTGCGGCTCATCCAGAACTGCCACGCTTCGTCGGTCATGTCCTTGAACCGGAACCGAAGCGACAGGTCCATGTCGTAGAAGCCCTCGATATTCTCGAGAGCCTGCTGGGTCGTGGTCGTCTCGCGGAAGTCCAGCGCGGCGGCCATGGCCTTCCAGTCGATCGGCTGCTCGTGCCCGACGGTGAGCTGCGCCAGGTCACTCGTGGTTGCCCCGATGGCGAACGTGGCGTTGCTCTCGGAGACCTTCCCGGTAGGGCCAATCACCTTGACGGGGTACGCCTGCGCGAGGGCCTTCAGGGCAGTCGTCATGTCGTTGCACTTGACCGACTGGTTCTGCGGCTTGTACCGCTGGAACACCCAGAAGTAGGCGTTCGTCGTCGGCAGCGAGCTGCCCTTCGCCTCGAAGCGGTGCGCGCCCTCCCTGTCGAAGTGCAGGGGCGTCTGCGTGAACGCGTTCGTGTTGTCGAGCCACGACTGGTTGACCTTCCACTCGCCGATGATGAAAACGGACGGGTGGGCGCGCAGCAGCTCGAAGAGCTCGTCCTCGTCGAACTTCTCGGTGTCCAGGAACGTGCGGTACTCGGCCGTGGCCTTCTGCCCTGCCTGCACCTGAAGCGGGCGCGTCGAAGGGCCGTCGGTACCGCCGGTGACCAGCTTGTTGAGCCGCTCGTTCGTGATGTTGGTGTGCTCCTTCACCTCCGCCCAATTGGCGATGGTGGGCAGCGCCACCGGAAGGCTCTGGCTCGAGATCGCAATGATCAGGTCGAAACCGCGCGAGCCACGGTACACCGTGTCGGTGCCGTACAGGTCGGCATTCGGGTTGTACCCCGTGACGTTGTAGCCGCCCTTCGTACCCGTCCAGTTGAGGTGCGCGTCGAAGCGGTCGATCTCCATCATGACGGGCGCCACCGTGTTAGGGTAGCCAGTGTTCGGATCGAAATCCGAGTTGCCGTACGCCAGGTTGGCCGCGCCCCACTTGTGCTGGGCCACGTACACACCCCGGTCCACGATGATCCGCGTGGGGTAGTCGCGAATCGCCGCCGCACGGCGGTCCTGCCAGCCCTTCAACGTGACCTTCTGCCGGTTGAACGTCGGCCGGTCGTCCATAGTCATCATCGTAACCACGGGCGTGCCGTCCTGCGCCACGGCAAAGATACTCTCCCGGAAGTTGGGAGCCGTCGTCGTGAGGGTCGACGCAATCGCCTGCGCCTGCCCTACGGCCCCGACCACCGCCGGAGCATTGGGAAATACACCTGCCATCTCTTTACTGTATCAGCGAAAAATGGAACTCTGCTTTATTGGGAGTCGGAATCGGTCACATTGCCGGTCAGTGGGACCATATCGTTGAGCTGGTCTGCAGTGAAGCCATCAAGGGAAACCTTGCAGTGGTGCGCAATCCATAGGGTCAGTACCATGTTGCGGTGGTTAAGGTGGTTAACCTCCTGCTTAAGCTCCTCAATTCGTACGTGACTGTGGTGCTGTTCACGGTAAAGAAAATCGTTCTGCTCTGTAAGGCGGGCTATGTCCTGGTCCTTTTTGGCGCACTCCCGCTCCCACCGGATACGCAGGGTCTTTTTTTTGGGAGGCTCCACGCTCATGTTTGAAGTGTTTCTGAGAAAAAGCTAAAATGACAATATAGATTTGGCGCGGGAAAAAATATGGAAAAAAGGGGGGGTGGGTTCTACCTAAGTGCAAAGGGAAAAAAGGCAATTCCTTCCATACTATGGGGGAACCCCACCCTCTGGAAAAATTAAATCAGTGACATATCTTCATTGTTTTTCTGCATGGCCATGCACTGCCCGCAGGCAAAACGAAAAGCCCACTTGCCGTCAAACTTGCACCAGCGCCGGTGCGGGAGGAGGCAGGCGGGAGTCACCGGGGTCGTCAGGGAGGGCTCCGGGGGGTCGCACTGGACCCAACGCTTGAAGAGATGATCCTCGCCTTTCAGCCTCTTACGTTGTGGAAGCGTGAGCTGCCTACGCAGAAGCCGAAAGAAAGTTAGAGTGGAGCCGTACGTCCCATGTGGTACGGCTGTCCCCAAACTCAAAAGGACACCCAACTCCCTGCATGTCCTCGGTCGCGGCATTCGTAGGGACCAGGTCGTAGAGAGCCCGAAGGTCGTCTTGGGGGATTTTGAAGGTCTAGGGTAAGTGTTAGTACGAATCGGATACTCCTTCAAGAAGTCCCGCATAATCATAAGCTTGTGCTTGGAAAGCAGGTGAGCACAAGGCTCGAGAGTGATAGGAAGGCAGCTCCTCGCCGCCTCCCAAAAAGTGTTGTGACTTACCTCAGACACGAAGGAGCCCACGTTCCGGGCGACGGTGCAGATAAACTTGCGGAGGGTGCGGTAGGCGGTTCCGGCGCCCCACTTGGAGTCCATGATGAAGGGCAGGCCCTTGATGGCCTTCGACGGGGAGAACTCGGTCAGGTACTTGAAATCGTCCTGCGTCTTCGGCTGCTTGCCCTTGTTGCGCGCGATGTTGAGGCGGGCCTCCACCGAGCTGTGGATCTTGCTGTGGGTGATCTTGGTCAGCTTCATCCGGTTGTCCAAGTTCTTCCACAGCCGGCGGCACAGGTGCTCGACGTACGCGACCTCCATGAAGGCGGTAGTGCACATCTCCCTCCCAGCGTCCACCATGTCACCATCATCCTCGCCGACCGCGATCTTGAAAGTAGTCGCGGCGTCGAACAGGTTGTGCATGATCTGCTTCAGGTTGGAGGGGGACAAGGCCGTGTAGTGACCACAGCGCTGCTGCTCGTCCTGGATGGCCTCGGTGATAGACCCTCCGAAATCGAAGCACTCTTCCACTCCAAACTGCTTGAGGAAGGCCTTGACGTAGTTCACGTAGTAGCCGTGGAAGAAGAGCTCCGCCTCGGTCTCGAGCCACGCATGAAGGCCTCCCAGCTCATGGGCCTTCTTGTACGCCTGCTGCGCAGGGTACGCGTCCTCGAACTCCTGCCGATACATCGTGAGCAGCTTCGTACTCTCGTGCTGGAACTCCTCGGCGGAGAAGGGCCGGTGCTGCTCGAAGAAGTTGTCAAGGGCCAACTTGGTAGCCTCGTACGGGTCCGCGTCGTGCGCGCGCTTCATTTTGATTTCTGTTTGTAGTGTTTTGCTTGTTCCTGTGGAAGTGAGTAACCGAGGAAAAATTCCAGTGGAACCGAAATGCGGAACGGAACCCAAATGTGGAATGTGTGTCCAATAACAAGCCTTTATTTTGTGGTTGCCTGGTAACCATCTCCCGTCCAATGAGAAGCCTCCATTTTTGAGTTTGCCTAAGTCCCATTGGTCACTGTGACCGCCAGCTCGCATTTCGGTTCCGCCAGTCGCATTTCGGTTCCGATGGTCATGGTGACCATTTTCCTCACTTCATACTTTTGTTCTGATACTGTTCAAACATGGGAAAGCATAGGTGCCATACTGGCCCTTATTCGACCCCGGACGTTCGTGGCTTTGACGCTGCCTTCCCTGACTTTACTCCCATTGAAGGCGAGTTGGCTGGGAAGGCCAGACAAGAAGCTGTTATTAGCCTCTTGGAAAGCGGCAAAAATTTCTACTATTACTGTAGGGCCGAGAACTGTCCCTTTAAGATTAGCATCCAGGATTCTAGTCTTCATCGGAAACTTCTCCTTCACTGGGAGGGTTGTCCCGATTTGTACCATAGGGCTAAGGCCTTTGAGAAGGGATTTCTTCCGCCCGCCGCTTGGAAATCCCCTGTCGATCCTCCTCGGAGGGACCCTCCCTTTTTGGCCCGTATGTCGAAAGGAAGGAAATCCCTCCTTTTCGAGGCTTATGCCAATCGCATGGTTAAGCATTTGACAGCCACTTGTGGAGTGGTTGGCTATAAGTGCACCTGTGCCATGTGTTTTTCCTTTGAGTCATTTGTGGAGGACCTCGCTGCCCAGCAAATCTCACATCCTGCATCTTTCGGCTTATTCGACGAAGATGACGAAGAGAGGGCGCTCCTCAGCGCCACCCCCGATGCGAAACCGCCTCCCTCCCAGACCTAAGGAGTATCCTTCCTTTTATGATTTGAACCGGCATGTCCAACGGCAAATCACCCTTTCTGTTCTTCCTTCCCTTGTTTCACGCTATGAATGGATGAATCTTTCTCAGGAAAGGTGCCTTGAAATTCACTGGGTTGAAATTTGCGAACGGATGGGCCTTCAAAAAACCTAACCTTTTCCCCTCCCCCCGGGTTGACTTCGGTCCCCGGTTGTCGTACACTTTTTTCTCTCGCCGTTTCAGACTTGGTTCTGGCGGAATTCCGGGCTAAAAATGCAAAGGCGGCGCCCCTGGCCCTAATCCGGCCTGCCCCCCCCCCTTCCCCGGCCAAAGGCCGGGTTAGGGGCCCGAAGGGCCCTTTCAAATTAGAGATAGGGTTAGGGTTAGGGTTAGGGTTAGGGTTAGGGTTAGGGTT
>SPJJ01006393.1_pt1 | contig 13196 bp, 11 predicted proteins | sample 3741741 | NCBI WGS metagenome assembly SPJJ01 (sample SAMN10925908, study PRJNA522277) | cold seep metagenome | isolation source: Elba SIP-enriched marine methane seep metagenome, extraction at timepoint T1 | place: Italy: coast of Elba, Mediterranean Sea | collected 2014-05 | reverse complement strand
TAGCGCCTTATGTAGACATCTTTGAAATTGGCACACCATGCATCAAACACAATGGTGTTGCACTGGTTGAAGCAATGAGAGCACGTTTTCCAGAGCACTTGATTCTGGTAGACCTGAAAACAATGGATGCGGGCGAGTATGAAGCCACTCCATTCTACGCAGCAGGTGCAGATATCTGTACAGTATTGGGTGTATCAGGCATTGCGACGGTCAAAGGTGTGATCAACGCAGCGAAAGCACATAACGCAGAAGTTCAGGTTGACCTGATCAATGTGCCAGACAAAGTATCATGCGCGCGTGAAGCGGCAGAAGCTGGAGCACAAATTGCCGGTGTACACACGGGGCTGGATGCACAGGCAGCGGGTCAAACCCCTTTTGGTGATTTGGCAGATATCTCAGGCATGGGTCTGGATGTACGCGTTTCTGTTGCAGGCGGCATCAAGCCAGCGACAGTTCAACAAGTTGTGGAAGCTGGTGCAAGCATTATCGTAGTCGGTGCTGCCATCTATGGTGCGCCTTCTCCAGCAGATGCAGCAAGTGAAATTCGTGACCTGGTTGATGCTGCAGGAGCATAATTATGGGTCAAATCGAAAATCAACGTTTAATCACAAACAAGATTTCTGAAATTCTTGATGCAACGGATGGTTCCTATGCAGAACAGATGACGAAAATGTTTGATGAAGCAAATCGAATTTTTATTTCAGGTGCAGGGCGATCCAAATTAGTGGGTAACTTTTTGGGGATGCGTTTAATGCACAGTGGTTACGATGTCAGTATGGTAGGTGAAATCGTAACACCAAGCATTAAAAATGGTGATTTGTTGATCGTGATTTCGGGTTCAGGTGAAACAGAACAGCTAATAGCATTTACAAAAAAAGCAAAAAGTGTGGGTGCTAAAGTTGTACTGATTTCTTCGAGGCCAGAATCAAGCATTGGTGATTTGGCTGAAGGTGTTTATGTCATAGGCAAAAAAGAACTTTATACAAAAGTTGAAGGTATGCCTATGGGAACCGTATTCGAATTATCAACATTGTGCTTTTTAGAAGCAATTGTTGCTCATATTATCTTCGATAAAGGAATTCCTGAAGAAGACATGAGAGAAAGACATGCAAACATGGAATAAGCTTTGAATTTAAAAAAGACTTCCATTCTCGGTTTGAACCTCTAACCGGAACTTTAAAAACACCACCGACTGTTCCAGTTGGTGGTGTTTTTGTTACAACGAATTTTAACTATATTGAAGGAGACTTTTATGGCTTCGCGTCGACATTTAGCAAACGCTATCCGCGCATTAACCATGGATGCAGTTCAGAAAGCTAAATCTGGTCACCCGGGTGCACCAATGGGTATGGCAGATATTGCAGAAGTGTTATGGAATGATCATTTAAAACACAACCCGACCAGCCCAGAATGGGCAGATCGTGACCGCTTTATTTTGTCTAATGGTCATGGGTCAATGCTAATTTATTCATTGTTGCATTTGACTGGCTATGAATTGCCAATGGAGCAACTGGCTTCATTTCGTCAATTACATTCAAAATGTGCGGGTCACCCTGAATATGGTTACGCCCCAGGAATCGAAACAACGACTGGACCATTAGGTCAGGGTATTACCAACGGTGTTGGTTTTGCTATGGCTGAAAAGTTAATGGCTGATCAATTTAATAAACCTGGTCATAAAATTGTCGATCACAATACCTATGTTTTCTTGGGTGATGGTTGTTTGATGGAAGGTGTTTCACACGAAGCATGCGCATTGGCTGGAACCTGGGGATTAGGTAACTTAATTGCTTTTTGGGATGACAATAATATTTCCATTGATGGGCATATTGATGGCTGGTATACCGATGATACTGTAAAACGTTTTGAAGCCTACGGTTGGCATGTGGTATCTGTTGATGGGCATGATCCTGATGCAATTAATGCGGCAATTGAAGAATCTAAATCTGTTACAGACAAACCGTCATTGATTTGTTGTAAAACTATTATTGGTTTCGGTTCACCAAACAAAAGCGGCAGCCATGATTGTCATGGTGCAGCCTTAGGTGATGAGGAAGTTGCATTAACGCGTAAAGAACTGGGTTGGGAATATGACCCATTCGTTATTCCTGATGACGTATATGCTGGTTGGGATGCTAAAGAAAAAGGTGCTGCAGCAGAAGCAGAATGGAACTCACGTTTTGATGCTTATGCTGCTGAATATCCTGAGCTTGCTGCAGAATTTAAACGCCGCATGGCGGGTGAACTGCCAGCCAACTGGAAAGAAGCGGCAGACGCATTGATTGCTGATACAAATGCAAAAGCTGAGAAAGTTGCAACAAGAAAAGCGTCACAAAATGTAATTACTGGTTTAGCGCCGGTTCTTCCTGAGTTTTTAGGTGGTTCTGCTGACTTGACTGGATCTAACTTAACCAGTTGCGCTAGCTTCAAGCATGTAAGTGGTAAAGAGCCTGGTAACTATATTTCTTACGGTGTGCGTGAGTTTGGTATGTTTGCCATTATGAATGGTATGGCGCTACATGGTGGATTGCTACCATACGGCGGTACTTTTCACATGTTCTCGGATTATGCGAAAAACGCATTACGTATGTCTGCCTTGATGGGTATTCGTACAGTAGCCGTATTAACACACGACTCTATCGGTCAAGGTGAAGATGGCCCAACTCACCAACCCATCGAAAACTCAGCAGGTTTGCGTTACATTCCCAACATGGTAGTTTGGCGTCCTGCTGATTCAACTGAGACAGCTGTGGCATGGGTGAAAGCCGTTGAGCGTATGGATGGCCCTAGCAGTTTGGTTCTAAGTCGTCAAGGCGTTCCATTCATTGAGCGTACCGACGAGCAAATTGCGGCAATCGGTAACGGTGCCTATGTAATTTCTGAAGCTGAAGGTGGTGCAGCAGATGTCATATTAATTGCTACTGGCTCTGAAGTAGACTTGGCAATTAAGTCACAGGCAGAATTGGCAAATACTGGAATTAAGGCAAGAGTTGTATCTATGCCTTCAACGAATGTGTTTGATGCCCAAGATCAAGCCTACAAAGACAGTGTTTTGACTCCTGGCGTTAAACGCGTTGCAATTGAAGCAGGTGTAACAGGGCCTTGGCGTCAATATGTTGGTTTGGAAGGTGATGTGGTCGGAATTGACACTTTTGGTGAATCTGCACCAGGTGGCGCAGTCATGGAGCACTTTGGCTTTACTGTTGCGAATGTAGTAGAAAAAGTTAAAGCAGTGCTTTAATAAAGTTTCTTTTAACGAAATTACGCATTCCATTTAGGGCAGAGACCTCGTATACTTGAGCAAACAAATTTCAATATATGCGGGGTCTTTGCCGCTACTGAGGAGTAAAGGTGAACATGGTGAAAAACAATAATTTTAAACTGGGTGTTTTGATTTCAACGCTTTTGGCAGCGCCATTGGTAATGGCTGATAGCGATTATCCTGCGGCAGATTTTCAGCCTAAGGTTGTGTATTCTGATTCAGACTATAAACATACAGGTTCCAAGTCTTCTGGATCAACAACTAAAAAAGCCAAATTTGACCCAGATTATCCTGCTACAAACTTTGAGCCAAAAGTTTTATTTAAAGATTCAGAGTATAAGCATAGTAAAGACACAGTTTCTACGAGATCTTCTAGTAGTGCTTCATCGTCAAACGAAAGCAATGAAGAAGCTGTAGCTGTTACTAGTGAAGAGGACGATGATTTAACAATGCCAATTGCAATTGTGGCATTGGCGGCGATTGGTTTTTACTTCTTTAAACAAAAGAAATCTACATCAGTTGCTTCTGCGTCGACTTCAACATCTGTTTATGCAGCAGCAGGTCAAGGTGGCTTAACGGGTGTCGCTAAATACCTTGAAAGTAAACAAGGTAAAACAACAGGTGTGGCTAAATATCTTGCTAGCAAGGAAGAAACACCTAAAACTGGCGTATCAAAATATGTAGCCAAACAAGTGATTGCTGCAAGAAAAGCGGCTGAAGAAAAAACAACTGGTGTAGAAAAGTATTTACGTAAAAAAGGTTAATTGCCAACGTAAACTTAATAATAAATGGAGCCTAATGGCTCCATTTAGTGATGTGATTGGCTCTCTATATGTTTTCTAAGTCATGTACGAAAGCCTTTAGTAAAATAAAAATAATTTTACATAAATAAATTGACTAGGTCTTGCTTGTCGTGTTAACACTTGTCTTTTTTCAATAAGGCAGTCAAATCTCTGCTTCAAAGGATTGGTTGAAAAAAGCAGCTTCAATATTTAATTTTAAACAAAAAAGGGTAGTATATTATGGCAAAAAATTTACTTGAACAACTAAACGAAATGACTGTTGTAGTTGCTGATACAGGTGATATCGAGGCAATTGAGACATTTAAACCTAGAGATGCAACTACAAACCCGTCTTTGATCACCGCAGCGGCGCAAATGCCCCAGTATCAAGATATCGTGGATGATACTTTAAAAGGCGCAAGAGATAGTTTGGGTAATGATGCTTCTCCAGCTGAAGTTGCAAATTTGGCATTCGACAGATTAGCCGTTTCATTTGGTCTTAAAATTCTTGAAATCATCCCTGGCCGTGTCTCAACTGAAGTTGATGCTCGTCTTTCCTACGATATTGATGGAACTCTTGCTAAAGCACATGAAATCATTGAGCAATATGAATCAAGCGGTATTTCTAAAGATAGAATTTTGATTAAGATTGCGGCAACGTGGGAAGGTATTAAAGCTGCAGAAATTCTTGAAAAAGAAGGGATTCACTGTAACTTGACTTTGTTGTTTGGAATGCACCAAGCGATTGCCTGTGCAGAAGCGGGTATTACGTTGATTTCACCATTTGTTGGCCGGATCTTGGACTGGTACAAAAAAGATACAGGTCGTGATTCGTATCCAGCAGCAGAAGATCCAGGTGTGTTGTCTGTAACAAGCGTTTACAACTATTACAAAAAATTTGGTTATAACACTGAAGTAATGGGCGCGAGCTTCCGTAACTTGGGTGAGATTACTGAATTGGCAGGTAGTGACTTATTGACAATTGCACCTAAGTTATTAGCAGAATTGAAGGAAACAGAAGGTGAGTTACCTCGCAAGCTTGATCCAGCAGTGGCTGCTACACAAAATATTGAGAAAATCTCTGTTGATAAAGATGCTTTTGATAAAATGCATGCCGAAAATCGTATGGCAAGCGATAAGTTGTCAGAAGGTATTGAAGGTTTTACCAAAGCGCTTGAATCTTTGGAGCAGCTACTGGCTAGTCGTTTGGAAGAGCTGGAAGCACCTGTTTCTGCTTAATAATTATTGGGTCAGGATTTTCCTGGCCAGATAATGCTTAAAACACACACCGTTCTTAAATATCATTTAAGAACGGTGTACTTTTTTTGACGGGACTAAAATAAATGGCACAAAAAATTTCTGATATCGTAAAGCCAGGTGTGGTAACAGGCGATGATGTACAAAAAGTTTTCGAATTTTGCAAACAAAATAAATGCGCGCTACCTGCTGTAAACATAATTAGCACGGATACGATCAATTCTGTTCTTGAAGCCGCGGCGAAAGTAAAGTCACCGGTATTTGTTCAAATGTCAAACGGTGGAGCGGCCTTCGTTGCAGGTAAAGGCTTGCCGGCCGAAGGGCAAAGAAACTCGGTTTTAGGCGCAATATCAGCAGCTAAACATGTACATAATGTGGCTGAATATTATGGCGTTCCAGTGATTTTACATACAGATCACGCAGCAAAAAAATTATTGCCGTGGATTGATGGCATGCTGGATGCCGGTGAGAAACACTTTGCTGAAACAGGGTCACCTTTGTTCAGCTCTCACATGATTGATTTGTCTGAAGAGAGTCTGGAAGAAAATATTGCGACCTGTGCAAAGTATCTTGAGCGCATGTCAAAAATGAATATGACTCTGGAAATTGAATTGGGTTGTACTGGCGGTGAAGAAGACGGTGTTGATAATTCAGATATGGATCAATCAATGCTTTACACCCAGCCAGAAGAAGTGGCGTATGCTTATGAAGAATTATTAAAGGTGAGCCCGCGTTTTACCATTGCAGCTTCTTTCGGAAACGTTCACGGTGTTTACAAGCCGGGCAATGTTAAGCTGACGCCAACAATCTTGAGAGATTCGCAAGCGTATGTTTCTGAAAAATATAATGTTCCTACCAACACTCTGAATTTCGTATTCCATGGAGGGTCAGGTTCATCAGCAGAAGAAATTGCTGAATCTATTAGTTACGGTGTTATCAAAATGAACATTGATACAGATACTCAATGGGCATCTTGGGAAGGTGTAAGAAACTATTACACTGATAAGGAAGCTTATTTGCAAACTCAAATTGGAAATCCTGAAGGTGAAGATAGCCCGAACAAGAAATACTATGATCCACGTGTTTGGCAACGTAAAGGACAGGAAGGTATGGTTGCTCGTTTAGAGCAGGCGTTTAAAGACTTGAATGCAGTTGATTTGTTATAAAGCCTTTTAACGCGAGTAAGAAACCGGTTCACTGAAAGGTGAATCGGTTTTTTTTTGTCTGCAATTTAAAGGTGAAAAAAATGGCTAGAAAGGTCACATTGACTCAATTCATTATTGATCAACAGAGACAAAGTGAAAATGCATCGGGATCATTTACTTTGTTATTAAATGATATTGTTACTGCGTGCAAAAAAATTTCCCACTTAGTCAATCAGGGTGACCTGATAGGGGTGTTAGGTGATGCTGATTCAGAAAATGTTCAGGGGGAAGTGCAAAAAAAACTGGATGTTATTTCCAATGATATTATGGTCGACAGTCTAAGTTGGAATGGGCACTTAGCAGGTATGTTATCGGAGGAGGAAGATGCGCCTATTCAGATTCCTTCGCAAGTCCCCAGAGGACATTATTTAGCATTATTTGATCCTTTAGATGGTTCATCAAATATTGACTTAAACTTGACCGTCGGCAGTATTTTTTCAATTATTCGCTGTGAAGAAGGCAGGCGCCCCGTCGCGATTGATTTCTTGCGTAAGGGCGATGAGCAGGTCTGTGCAGGGTTTGTGTTATATGGTCCATCAACAATATTGGTGTTGACGACAGGGCATGGGGTGAACGGCTTTACACTTGATCAGGAAGTTGGGGAGTTTTATTTAACGCATCCCGACATGAAGATACCTGAAGATGCAGCTGAGTTTGCAGTCAACATGTCGAATCAACGTTTTTGGGAGCCCGCAGTCAAAAAATATGTGGATGAATGCTTGCAAGGAAAAGAGGGTGTTCGTGAGAAAGATTTTAACATGCGTTGGATTGCCTCATTAGTAGCAGAAGTTTATCGTGTGTTAACGCGTGGCGGTTTGTTTATGTATCCATACGATTACAAGAAGCCTGGGCAGGCTGGGCGATTAAGATTGCTTTATGAGGCAAACCCGATGGCATTTATAGTTGAGCAAGCAGGTGGTGCATGTTCAACAGGGCGACAGCGAATGATGGAGGTACAACCAGAGCAGCTCCACCAGCGCGTGCCGGTTATTTTAGGTTCAAAAAATGAAGTTGAGCGCTTGGTGAGTTATCACCGAATGCAGGAGGAATGATGGATACGCTACAAGCTATTGAGCAAAGAAGATCAGTTAAACACTTTGATCCTGCCCATCAAATGACAGAGCAGGAAATTCAGCAATTGTTAGCATTGGCAATGCTCTCACCTACGGCATTTAATATCCAAAATTGGCGTTTTGTGCTTATAAAAGACACAGAATTACGATGCCAGATACAGGAAGTTGCCTGGGATCAATCTCAGGTCACGGATGCTTCATTATTAATTGTAATGTGTGCGGATTTAAACGCCTGGGAAAGGCAACCTTCTCGTTACTGGAGAAATGCTGACCCGCAAGTGCAAGACTTTCTGTTGCCTGCAATTGAAAACTATTATGCAGGAAAGAACCACGTGCAACGTGATGAAGCTATGCGCTCCTGCGGTATGGCGGCTCAAACACTTATGTTGACTGCAAAATCAATGGGTTATGATTCATGCCCAATGGATGGGTTTGACTTTGAAGTTGTAGCAAAGCTGATTAATCTACCAGAAGATCATGTAATCAGCATGTTTGTGAGTATAGGAAAAGCACTCAAACCCGCCTGGCCACGAGGTGGGCAATTAGCCATGCAAGATGTGGTTATTGAGAATAAATTTTAACTCATGCATACTTCAAATAGGCGATAGTGGCCATGGGCGTCTATAGAGATTGCTAATGATTATGACGTAAAAAATAAGAGGGTTATATGAAAAGAATAGTAGTGTGTATCTTGTGCATTGTTAGTTTTCAGGCTCAGGCAGCCGATAAAAAGAAAGACGTGTGGCATCCGACCAGTTTGAAAGATGAAACCGTACAGCATATTCAACAGGCGCAACATCAGTATAAAAAATGTGTGGCAGATGAAATGCAGAAAAAAGGCTATAAAAAAATTGAGAGCCGTAATGCCACTGATGCAATCATAAAACAATGTGAGCCTATGTTAACGACAATGCGTGCTGTATACGTAAAAGAAGGTGTGCCTGAAGATATTGCAGACAGACATTTAAGAAAAATGCGCGTACAAATAACCCGTCGTCTATTAAAAGAAATGATGTTCCAGGAAGCTGCTCGATCTTCTGGAGTCAAATAATTGAGTATAAAAAATGAGCTTGGTTATCTGTTTAATTAAATCGACAGAAGTAAAACTGTGAAATCCATGCATAAAAACATACTTTGATTTTCCTTGACTGGGGGAGCATAGTGTTTCAATAATTTGTTAATTTATTTAAACACTCTTTTTACATAAGCCTGATCCGTTAATCAGGCTTTTTTTATTATAATGGGCTCAAACAAGCTCACTAGAAATATAGAAATAACAATGAATACGTCTTACAGCATAGATTTAACCCTCCAGCCAACAACATTAGACCTGTGGCATGTTGTTCTGGTTGCAGGCATTTTATTATTGTCATTTATTTTGATTATTGTGTTGATTTCAATAATTTTGAGTATGGGGAAAGGAGCCAACAAAGCAGCTCAAAAAGAGCAGCCCGCCCCACATCCGCCAGAGCCGAAAATTATTGAAAAAATAGTGGAAGTTGAAAAGATTGTTAAAGCGCCGGCACCAGAGCCCGTTGTGTTAAAAGAAGCTACGCCAGACGCCGCATTGCAGTTGTTGAGCATGCTGCAAAAAGAAGCGCGTTTTATTGATTTTATTAAAGAAGATGTCAGTGCATACAGTGATGCTGATGTAGGGGTGGCTGCAAGAGTCGTGCATGAAGGATGCAAAAAAATTATTGATGAGCACTTTGTTTTAAATGTAGTACGCACAGAGCAGGAAGGGAGCCGCATCACGCTGAATGAAGGGTTTGATGCCGCGAGTGTTAGATTGACCGGGAATATTACTGGGCAGGCACCTTTTAATGGCACATTAGTGCATAAAGGGTGGCAAGTTATTGAATTGAAAATGCCTAAATTGACAGAAGGTCATAACCCGAAAATAGTTGCCGCAGCTGAGGTAGAGTTATGAGTGAATTGTTTGCCCATGCTAATCAAGGCGAAAGACATGGCGAAAACGAGACTGAAGCACCGCACTCAGGTCAAGAAAGTAGCAATGATACAGTAAAACATTACAGTGTTGGCATTGATTTAGGTACAACGCATTGTGTCGTCTCTTATGCTGAGCAAGGCGAGGATGAAGATGAGTTGCAGTTAAGTGTGATGGAGATTCCTCAATTGATTCAGCCTGGAGAAGTAGACAATAAGGCGCAATTGCCGTCTTTTTTGTATCAGGCACATGAGGCAGAAATTGCGCAGGGTTCAACAGCTTTGCCCTGGAATGCCCAGCCAGATAAATTGATTGGCGAGATTGCGCGTAATATGGGGAGTAAATCACCGATTCGTTTGGTATCCAGTGCAAAAAGCTGGCTTTGTCATACCGGTGTTGATTGCAAGCAGGCTATTTTGCCGGTAGAAGCCCCGGAAGAAGTAGAACGCACCTCGCCTTTTCTTGCCATGCAATCTTATTTACAACATATGGTTGATGCTTGGCATCATGCACACCCACAAGCACCATTGTCAGAACAGGATGTCACCATTACGGTGCCCGCCTCTTTTGACCCGGCAGCGCGAGAACTGACAGCAGAAGCAGCGCGATCAACAGGATTGCAACATGCTCTGTTGCTAGAGGAGCCACAAGCAGCGCTGTACAGCTGGATTGAAAAAAGTGAAGGCGATTGGCGAAATCATGTTGATGTCGGCGATATTATTTTAGTGGTCGATATTGGTGGTGGTACAACAGATTTGTCGCTAATTGCGGTTACAGAACAAGATGGTAACCTTGAATTAACACGAGTTGCAGTTGGAGACCATATTTTGTTGGGTGGTGACAACATGGATTTGTCTTTGGCCTATATCGTGAAAGCCAAGCTGGAAAAAGATTTGGGAAAACGTCTTGAAGCGTGGCAATTACAAGCATTGACACATGCTTGTCGAGAAGCTAAAGAGAAGCTGTTAAACAACCCGGAAAGTGACAATATTCCCATCGTTGTAGCTGGCAGAGGTTCGTCTTTGATTGGCAGCAGTTTGCGTACCGAGCTGTCGCGTGATGAACTAAATAATGTGTTACTTGAAGGTTTTATACCATCTGTTGTAGCGAGTGACCGGCCGGTGAGTCGACCGCGCTCAGGTTTGCGCAGTACTGGTCTGCCTTATGCTCAGGACGCCGCCATAACGCGACACTTGGCAGCATTTTTAGGTAAACAGCTGCATGCGACTGAAGAGTTAAAAGGGATAAGTCTTACCGAAAATGCCAGTTTTTTACATCCATCTGCCGTATTGTTTAATGGAGGTGTGTTGAAATCCGAGCAATTTTCTCAGCGTTTAATGCAGGTGTTGAATACCTGGCTGAAAACGGATAATGCCCCGGAAGCGAGGTTGTTGCTGGGTGCAGACCTGGATCTTGCAGTAGCTAGAGGTGCTGCATATTACGGTTATGTCAGGAAAGGTAAGGGTGTCAGGATTAAGGGCGGAACAGCGGCTTCCTACTATGTTGGGGTGGAGAGTGCCATGCCAGCAGTTCCGGGCATGCCAGCTGAAATAGAAGCATTGTGTATAGCACCATTTGGCATGGAAGAAGGAAGTGAAACGGCGTTACCGAATGATGAGTTTGGGTTGATTGTCGGTGAGCCAGTCAAGTTTCGTTTTTTTGCCTCCACCACTCGTCGTGAAGATGTAGTAGGAACGCGATTGGATTACTGGGAGGAAGACGAATTAGAGGAACTGAATGAAATTGAAATCATCCTGCCTGAAGAAGGTAAGCAGAGCGGAGAAGTTGTTGCAGTCAATTTATCTGCTGCGGTGACTGAAGTAGGGACGCTTGAATTGCATGCGGTTTCAATTTCTGATCAGAGTCGATGGAAAATTGAGTTTGATGTCAGGGCGGGGGAAGAATAGCGGGAAATGAACAATCTTCAAGGAAGATGAGTGTGATTTCAAAAAGAAGGTGAGCGTGTTTCACGTTTTGTTCACAGCTTGAATTGTGAGTCATTCCACACGCATAAATTGTTGTCAAGTGATATTTGTTAATTTGATGTGGTTTTTAAGTGATTGAATTCATTTGTAAAATTTGTTTTGGTTAAAATGTAAGCAATTTAACATAGTGGTAATAATTATGCGGGTTTGAGGCTGTTCTAAAGTGTTAATCCACAGGGTTATCCACAAGCAGTGTGAGCAAGTGAACACTTTTGGTAAATTGTGCGAATCGAATGACAAAGAGCGTGAGAAATCTTTTTTATGTTTTGCGATTTCTCTCCTGTCGCATTGTGATCTTATCGGTTAAGGGCTTAATTTGAACGATCCTGTCTTTTTAGCATTTCAAGTTTTTCCTTGATCTTAATTTCCAACCCGCGTTCGACAGGGAAATAGTATTGGCTTCCTGTTAGTGCATCAGGAAAATAGTTTTCACCGGCTGCATAGGCATTTTCTTCATTGTGAGCATATCGGTAATCCTTACCGTGGCCAAGCTCTTTCATCAATCGCGTGGGTGCATTTTTTAAATGGGTGGGGACATCCAGCGAGCCACTGGCTTTAGCATCAGCCATTGCGGCTTTGTAGGCAACATATACGGCATTACTTTTTGCGGCGCAGGCCAAGTAGACCACCGCCTGAGCAATAGCCAACTCCCCCTCCGGGCTGCCTAGTCTTTCGTAAGTGGAGGTTGCATCCAAAGCAATTTGCAGGCTGCGGGGATCGGCATTGCCAATATCCTCGTTAGCCATGCGTATCACCCGGCGTGCAATGTATAGTGGATCGCAGCCACCATCAATCATGCGACAATACCAATACAGCGCAGCGTCAGGGTTGCTTCCGCGTACGGATTTATGCAACGCTGAAATCTGGTCATAAAACATATCGCCTCGTTTATCAAAGCGGTTTAATTGGCCTTGCAGAACTTCATCCAAAATTTCTAGTGTGATAATGTTTTTGCCATCCACTGTTTCGCTGAGATCTGCGCAAATTTGAATAATATTCAGACAACGCCTTGCATCACCGTCTGCAGCTTTTGCAATCAGCTCAAGAATGTCGGAATTGATGTGCAGATTCATGTGGCCAAGGCCTTTTGCAGAATCGGCTATTACGCTATTTAATAGTTGTCGTAAATCTTCATAATGTAAGCTGCGCATAACATAGACGCGCAATCGAGAAAGTAATGCGTTATTGAGTTCAAATGATGGGTTTTCAGTGGTTGCTCCAAATAATTTCACCGAGCCTTCTTCAATAGGAGCGAGCAGCGAATCCTGCTGGCTTTTAGAAAACCGATGGATCTCATCAATAAATAAAATTGTATCGGTGCCATGTGAACCTTTCAGACTTTTGGCATCATCAACAGCTTTGCGAATGTCTTTGACACCCGCCAAAACGGCAGACAGTTCGATAAACTGTGCGTGTGAGTTTTGCGCAATAATTTTGGCCAGCGTGGTTTTGCCTACCCCGGGAGGCCCCCAGAAAATTAAGGAGTGTAGATTGCCTGTTTCAATGGCAACGCGTAGAGGTTTACCGGATGCTAATAAATGTGACTGGCCGATAAAGTCTTCCAGTTTTTGCGGGCGCATGCGCGAGGCCAGGGGGGCAAATTCATTGGCTGGTTCATCAAAAAGACTGTGCATGATCAAACGTGATTGTGTAAAGTGTTAAATTGTATGTTTATTTTTTCAAC
>SPJJ01024136.1_pt1 | contig 13198 bp, 8 predicted proteins | sample 3741741 | NCBI WGS metagenome assembly SPJJ01 (sample SAMN10925908, study PRJNA522277) | cold seep metagenome | isolation source: Elba SIP-enriched marine methane seep metagenome, extraction at timepoint T1 | place: Italy: coast of Elba, Mediterranean Sea | collected 2014-05 | reverse complement strand
GATCGCGTCCAAAGCGTCGGCCACAGCGAAGATACACGCGCCCAATGGAATCTCTTCACCCACCAAGCCGCGCGGGTAGCCTTTGCCATCCCAGCGCTCCTGGTGGGCCAGCACGATCTCGGCGGCGGGGGCCAAGAACTGAATGCCGCTGAGGATGCGCGCACCAATCTCGGGGTGCTTGCGCATCTCCACCCACTCCTCCTCGTTGAGGCGCCCCGGCTTGAGCAACACACCATCGGGCACGCCAATCTTACCGATGTCATGCAGCAGCGCGCCGCGGGCGATGATCTCCCGGGTGGCGGGCTCAACTCCGAGCCGGTCCGCGATCTCCAAGGTGGTGCGCACTACGCGTTGCGAATGATTGCTGGTCTCGCACTCCCGCGCGTCGAGGGCGGTGACGAGGGCCTCGAGCGTCAGGTCGTAGCTATCTGAGATCTTGCGATAGGCCTGCCCGAGCTCCTGAGTCTTGTCAGCCACCAGCTTCTCTAGGCCCTGCTGATACTGTCGGTTCTCCAACACCAAGCGTCGGCGTTCCAGCGCTCGATCGAGGGCGGTACTGAGCTGCTTAAGGCGCACGGGCTTGGTGAGATAATCGGCCGCGCCGACCTGCAGCGACTCCACAGCCGTATCAATCTGGCCAAAACCCGTGAGCAAGATCACCGCGACATCCGGAAAGCGAGCTTGCACCTCAGCGAGCAGCCAACGGCCATCATGCTCGGGCATCTTCATGTCCGTAATGACCACGGCTGGCTCAAGGGCCTCGATGAGCGAGAGCGCCGCGGGCGCTGAAGCAGCGCTGCGGACTGTGTAGCCCTCATCCACAAGGAGCGCGCTGAGCACATTGCGAATGCTGGCGTCATCGTCGACCAGCACGACCTGCTGGTCGGTGGGTGCCTGTGAGGAGAGGTGCTGGGGACCGCTGTCTGTTCCCAGCCAGGGATCTTGTGTCGATTCCACTGCGCCGGAGTCTCTCCGGGGCTTCGAGGTGAGAAACTGGGAAGCCACCGGGCTCAATCTAGCCAAAGATCCCGCTTTGAATCTATCGGCGATCAGAACCTCGGGAGTTTTCCCGGTCGAGGTGCATCAGCAGGGCCACGCATCAAACATGATGCATCTTCTTTAAGCATGTCGCGTGCCAGACTCGCTGGGCTGCGAGATCAGCGATTTGCGGTCCGTGGGCCACGGATTCTCGACACTCCTGGGTTGCCGCGATGACACCGACGCCAGGGCGTTCACAGATGCACGCTTCAAAAACGCTGAGATCATGGGCATCTGGGCGTGTTGTCGGAGCAATGACACCGATCGCCTAGATCTGGACACGGTGTCATTCGGTCGGGTCGCCCGCGGCGCGAGCCCGACGCTGGGCGGTCTGCTCGAGGACCGCGACGCACTGTTGGTGCAGATCGGCCCGGGATACCGGCTTCATTAAGAACGCGTCGGCGTCGAGCGCAGCGCGCTCTTCGTCGGAGGGCGCGCGACCGCTCAAGACGATCACCGCAGCGGCCGCACCGACACCGCCCAGAGCCCGCAGCCGTGCCAGCGTGGTCGGCCCCGACATACCGGGCATGCCCAAGTCCAACAGCACCAAGGCCGCGGGCTCAGCCTCAAAAGACCTCAGCGCCGCCTCACCACCGTTGGCCTGCCCAACCTGATACCCAGAGCGCTTCAGCAGGCGGACCAGGAGCGTGCGGACCAGATCATCGTCGTCGACCACGAGCACACGCTGCGCGCCCTCGGGGGAGGCCGCCGGGGCAGCCGGTGCCAGGGCAGCGGGTGCCGGGCTGTCGGGCGGCGCAGCCTCGGGCAGAACAGGGCTGGGGCTCTCCGGGCTGTCGGGCGGCGCAGCCTCGGGCAGAACAGGGCTGGGGCTCGCCGGGCTGTCGGGCGGCGCAGCCTCGGGCAGAGCCGGGCTGGAGCCTACGCTCAATCCCTGCTGCGTTTTGCAGTCCTGAGGCAGCGCCTCATCACCCACCGTGGTGCCCGGCACCGGCTTCACCGGGACCACAACCTCCACCTCGGGGGTCCCCGGGTCATCGTCTCGCAGCTCCACCGTCGCCTGCAAGGCTTGGGCATAAGCCTCCATCGCCACCAAGTCTAGACCGACGCCCACACTGGGTTCAGACGGCACGCCGGGCTGCCGGATCACCCGAAGGCGCTCAAACTCCCCCCGTCGCCGCTCGATGCCGGGGCCCCGGAGAACCAAGCGCCAGGACGCCTCCTGCTCCCCCGCCTGCACGTGAAGATGAAGCGCTTCTTCGCGCAGGTTGTGTTGCAGCGTACGGATCAGCGCGTGCAGCGTGCTCGACAATAGCCGAGCATCCACGAGCCCCTTGGCCACCATGTCGGGGGCCACCACGGCGCGCACTCCGTGCTCATCTACAAGAGTCCGTACCCATTCAAGGCAGGACAGGGGTTTCAGCTCACGGCTCCACTGCCCCGCCTCGATGCGAGCGAGGTCGAGCATCTGGTCCACGGACCGCGTCAGTTGCTCGCTCGACTCACGAATCCACCCCCGAGCGCGGCTGCGATCCTCTGCGGCCCCCGTGCTCGCAACCTCAACTGCAAGCACGAGCGCATTCATTGGAGTCCTCAGATCATGGCTCAGCGTTGCCAGCAGCTGCGCCGCACGAGCTGTGGCGATCGCCGCCCTTTGCTCGGCCACGCCTCGGGCATCCGCGAGGGTGCGAGCCCGTGCCGCAGCCTGTTCCAGCTCGATCTCTCGCGCGCGACGCTGCGATTCCGAAAAGACCGCGGGCAGCGCCACTGTGATCACCAGCGCGACCATGTTCGCGAGCATCAAGGGGTGCTGCCACAAAGGGTCGCTGGGCAGCGCGCGCCACCACGTGAAGAGCACCGCGAGCACCGCGATAGGCCCCCAAATCTTGACGTGATGGCGCCGCCCCAGGCTTGCGGCCCACATGGGAATCACCGCGAACCAGATCACCCCGATGTTGGGCGTCTGGCGGTTCATGTCCAGTATTGTGACTTGGTAGATAACAAATGCGGCGAGCACCCCGTGCAAGATCAGACCGCGCCGCATCTTGCGACCCACGAGGGCCAACAGGACGAGCAGGACGGTCCCCGAGGCGGTCAGGACGGCGTTGGACGTGCGCTCAATCGCCGCCGACACCGCCGCAAAGCCAAAGCCCAGGATAAGGAACATCCATGGCAGCGCGCGCCACGCGTGAGCGCTGGGCCGAGCCTGTGCAGCCTTTGGACCGCTCATGCGCTCCCCAGCTGCGGCAGCGACTTTTGCAACGCCCCGAGCAGTGCGTGCCGCGTCACGGGCTTGTGCAGCAGATCATCAAATACGTCGCGCTGATCCGCGTCGCGCAGCAAACTTCCGCTGAGCAGAACGATCTTCGGCGACTGTGCACCGAGCTCTTTGCGGATGGTCCGGGCGGCCTCAAGCCCAGTGCACTGCGGCATGTGCATGTCGATGAGCAGAAGATCTACTCCGCCTGCGACCACATAACGTACCGCCTCGTGCCCATCGAGGGCCGTCAGCACCTCGCAATTTTGGTTGCGAAGAATGTGTGCCAGCACTTGCACAACGGTGGGGTCATCATCAGCGACAACCACGCGCGCGCGCGCGGCGGTCACAGACGACGAGCTTGCGCTGAGGGCCGGTTCGGCTGGCCCCAAGCTGCGCGCCTCATCCACAGCCCGCGCCAACCCCGCTACCCTTTGAAGGGCCGACCCCGGCCGACAGGCCCCCTCCTCGAGATCGAGCACCGACCGCGCATCGTCCTGCACGCTGACCCTCCAGGCGGCTAACCAATGCTCGGCGCGGCGGGCCCCCAGCCCGGTGGGGGCCCGCAGGGCCACGGCGGCTGAGGCGGCCTGAGGCGCGCGGGCAAGGTCCCTTGCGGACTCCGTGCCCACGGCCTGGCTGCTCACAGTCAACGTGAAGCGAGTCCCCCCCGAGGCGCCTCGGGACAGGGCGAGATCTCCACCGATCACCGCCGCGAAATCCTGGGCGATGCACAGCCCCAGCCCTGCCCCACGCCGCGATGGGTCGAGACGCGTGTACGGCGCGAAGATATCCTGCTCAGCGCCCTCGGGGATGCCCACGCCATCGTCCTCGACTATGAAGGTGAGCGTCTGCTCGTCCTCATTGTGCACCACCGTCAGGTCGATGCGCTCTGCGTTGGCGTGGTGCACCGCGTTCGTGAGGAGGTTGAGCAAGATGGCCTTGAGGCGCACTTCATCCAATAACCACCGGGCGGGCATCATGGGATCGACCTGCACGCAGATCGCCGCCTTGGCCTCGGCCGCGCTATAGGCGACGAGGCTGACCACGGCCTCGATCGTCTCTAGCAGCACCACGGAGACCTGGACGGAGGCCGCCGGGGGGCCACTTTCGTCCAGTTGCAGCAAGCCATCCAGCATCTGCACCATGACTTCGACGCTACGCTGGATCCCGCCGAGGCTATCGTCAGCAGGCACCGATTGGCCCGGCGCATCCAACTCATCGCACGCCAAGCGCACCCCAATGAGCGGCGTGCGAAGATCATGGCTCAGCGCCGCGAGCAGACGTGACTTCGCCGCGCCGTCTTGGCGCAAGCGGTCTTCCGCTCGGCGTCGGCGGGCCTCATCATCATTGGCCTGACGCGCGGCCTCGACAAGCCTCGCCGCGCTTCGCTTACGTTGCCGGTGCAAGATGAAGATTGGGATGCTCGAAGCGAGCACCACCCCAATGAGGTTGGGGGCGGTCAGCGGGTGGGCCCACAGCGGATCGTCGGGCGCGGAGCGGGCGCCCGCCAATAGGATGCCGGCGATGGACAGCGACCCCCACATGACCACATGCCGAGCACGTCCGACCGCACATACTGAGGCCGGCACAACCACGAACCAAACCACCGCCGGGCGAGCCGGGGCCGCATCCCACACGACGGATACCAGGAAGGCGACGAGAACCCCCACCACGATGTCGAGCGTGAGGTCCCGGCCGATCCTTGGACCGAAGAAAAAGACAACCGCCGCAATGCCCCCGCAGCCGAGCAATGCTGCGGCCTCGAACCAACGGCCCGTGCCGGCCAGGAGCGCAACAAACAGGCCCGTAGTGCCCAGGACCATGCGCACATAGCCCGTCCACGCCGGCTCCTCTCGGGGCGCCAGCGCGGGTTCGGATTGAATCGCCCCCATGTGCCCCGCGCATTCTCGGCGCTCAAGGGCGCTCGCGCAAGGCGGAGCAAGCTGGAGCTAGGGCACAGCCCGCGACGATGTTGAGCTGGTCTTGATGCGAGGCGTCGGCACGGGTCCCGGGTCATCCACAAAGGGCCAATCCTGAGGTGAGGCCCTGGCCTCCAGCGACTGAAGGAATACGACCAGCGCGGCCCGATCCTCGGTGCCCAGCCGGTCTTCGAATACCGGCATGTCGTTCATCTCTCCAAAGAGCGCGTCATCTGCCGGGTTGTCGACGATCTTGGCGAGCCACTCCACGCTGCCATAGCGGAACAAAGCCGGGCCCTCGACCCCGTAGTACTCACCAAAGTCGTGGCAGTCACTACACTCGTGCTCGGACAGCAAGTCCGCGCCGGGCCGCGACTCAAGCTCCGGCAAGTTGTCTTGCCGCAGCTGGTAGAGCAGCTTCACGAGGGCCTGCATGTCCGCCTCAGGCACGTCGGCGAAGCTCTTCATGCCGTCAACCTTGGTCAGGCCGTATAACCGAGGGCTGTCCGGGTCACGCAGCACCTGCCGGATCCAGGCCTTGCTCAAATAGCCGGTCAGGTCGGGAGCCTCCGGCTCCTTGGGCCCTTCCCCCTCGAGCACATGGCAGGACAGACACTCCCGGCGAAAGACACGCTCACCTCGGGTCAGGGGATCGTGCGCGAGCATGTAGGTCGCCCCCTCGGGCGGCACGCCTTCGGCGGCGAGCACCCGCGCTCGGGCAGCCTCCCGCGCCGCGACCCGTTTTTGTGCCTCGATGCTGGGGTCTTGAGCGTCATGACGCACGGCCAATGCAGTCAAACCTGCGATCGCAAAGAGGCCTGCGGCGACGGCCCCGACGAAAATCCTGCGGTCCCGTACCCGACGGCTGGGGCCGCGATCCAAAAACGGCAAGAGCAGCAAGAAGGTCGAGACGGCGCCGGGAATGATCACGGTGCCAACAATCTGCAGGGAGCCCTCGAAGTACTTGAGCAGCTGAAAGAGGAATAAGAAGTACCACTCGGGTCGCGCAATGAAGTTGCTCGAAGGGTCGGATGGAGCCTGCAGCGGAGCCCCCATCGTCACCGCGAGGTATACGATCACCACCACAACCAGCAGCGCGAAGACGGTGTCCAAGAAGACCTGCTTGGGCCAGAACATCTCCTCGCGCTGGGCGAGCTGGGCCTCATCGAGGCGCGCGCTGGGCGTCACGCCGTGCCGACGAAAGAAGTACATGTGGGCGCCAATCAGCGCCAGCGTACCTATGGGCAGCAAGATCACGTGCAGAGCGTAAAAGCGGGTGAGCGTGAGGTTGCCGTAGTCATTGCCGCCCTGAGCGATGGCCTGGATCTGCGCACCGACCACCGGCAGGGTGCCGGCGATGCTGGTCGCAACCTTGGTTGCCCAGTAGCCGGTTTGGTCCCAAGGCAGCAGGTAGCCCGTCAGGGCGAAGGCCAGCACCAATCCCAACAGCATTATGCCGCTCATCCAGTTGCCTTCGCGAGGCGCCTTATAAGCGCCGTAGAGCACAACCTGAAGCATGTGCAACACCGCCATCACCACCATCGCGCTGGCCGCGTGGTGATGAATGGCCCGAACCAATGCGCCGGATGGGATGGCCCTTTCGATGTACGCCACCGATGCCCAGGCGTCCGTCGATGACGGGCTGTAGTACAGAGCCAGGACCAGGCCAGTGCCGAGCTGAATGAAGAAGATAATCAGCGTCGCGCTTCCGAGCACATAGGCCCACGAGGCTCCGCCCGGGATGCGTTCGTCCAGCGCCTCGTGCAGCAGGGCGCGGTACCCCGTGCGAGCGTCCAGCGCATCTTTGAGTTTGTCGGGCAACATCAGGCCGGCACCTTGTCGGAGGTCCCGATCTTGAACTTTTCGAACTTCACCTGGACCTCGTCCCCGACGATCCGCGCCTGCAATTCGTCCATGCCACGCGGTGAGGGGCCGCTGGCCACCGCGCCATCATCCTCGAACCAGCTCTCGTGACAGGGGCAGGCAAACTTGCCCTTGGAGCCATCAAAGTCGATGCCGCAGCCGAGGTGCGGACAAATGGTTGACCAAGCCCGCACCGCCTCGCCCTTGCGCCTTAAGAAGACTCCGCCCACCGTGGTCGGAGGGTGCTTGGTCCAACCATCCTGCGGTGCGGAGACCACCACGGGCACATTGACGGGCGTGCCATCCGCAGGCAGAGCTTTCAGCTTGCTCACGGTCACAAACTCACCGAGCCCCGTCACCGTGCGCATGTCGAAGGGGGCCACAGCGGCGCGAAGCGCCGGGCCCGCCACGGCACAGGCCACACCGCCCCCGAGAACACCCGAGAGCACCTTCAGCATAGTTCGTCTATCTTCTGCCACGGGGCCTACCTACCCCGAAGCAGACGCAGGATGAAAGCGCACAGCACGATGGCAAAAAATCTCGACGCCCAGCGACGCCCGATCCTCGACCCCTTGTTGCACGATTTTGTGATCGCCCTTCGCGAACAGCGGCCGGCCCACTTTGGCCACCTCGAACCAAGCAATCTGCTCTTTGTGGCCGGTTCTGCCCGCAGAGAGGCCCGCGCATCCATTCGCCCCTTCGCGGCCCGGCGACCTGTGGGGCCGCGGCGACCCGCGGTGCAGGTTCGTGGTCAGCGCATTTTGTATGAGATCTGCCTCAGACCACTTTTTTTTCTCGATGTAACGCCTCAGCAGCGCACTCGTATCCTGGCTCACGAGTTGTGGCACATCGACCCTCGTTTTGACGGCCGGCTTGCCGAAGAGCGCCGCCACGGGCGCTGCCCCTCTCACGAATTCGAAGCCAAGTTGCAACAGGCGCTGGGCGACTTCGATCCCACCGGCACCGCGCTGTGGTCAGTTCTGAATGGCCAAGGTGAAAGACGACTTGCTGCATGGAAGCGGCGCCCTCCGAGCGTCTTGCCGGACACCTCAGCGGACAGGGATGCCTACGATGAGGGCGACCTGTTCTCGTCGGTGGTGGTTCAGTTATAGGGCCCATCTTTGGGTTTGAAGGCCCGCAGCAGCCGCTCAAAGAGACCATGGGGTGGGGTCGGCACAGGCACGACCGCAGCCTGTCCAAAGTGCGCGCGCAGCTGCTCGCGTGACAGCTCTTTAATCTCACGCACGCCGACCTCAGCTCCGCTCTCTGGGTCGTGCGCGGAGTATGTCAAATCCCCCAAGGAAGAGACCTCGATATCCAAGGCCACCCTCCAAGGCAGCTCCACGCCCTGGGGCGCCTCCAACAACACGTGGGCCACCGGCTCGTCCCTTTCGACATGCCCACGGTCGCCCTGAAAGAGGAATACGTGCAGGTCCTCAGGCCGGCGCACCTCCACGTGCCCGCGCCCCGCGCTCGGCAAGACGGCGCCAGACGTCAGGACAGGTTGCACACGTCCGCCCTCGATGCCCAGGCCGAGGGACTCGTACAGCGGCTCGTGCAGCCCAAAGGGGGCCGTGCTTTCAAGTTCATTCGCGGCCCAAGCGGCGCCTTCGGCGGCCGCGGTCAATGGGTCGAGGTCGAGGACCCGATCGCCAACGAGCGCCTGCAACCTCTGTTTCACGAGGGGCGTCTGGCTCTGCCCACCCACCAGTAGAACGCCCGCCAGATCCTCCACGCGGGTTGCCGATCGCGACAGCACCTCGTCCACGATCTGCAGCGTGCGCTCCACGAGGGGCTCAAAGCTTCGCTCCGCAGTCTCGCGGAGCACCTCTATCTCGGTCGCGAAGGCGGGCGCCTGCCCGACGGACTTCTGTTCGACGACAATTCGAGTGCTGGCTTGGGTCGACAGCTCGCACTTGGCGACCTCACAGAGGTCAACGACGTCCTGCAAGGCAAACTGCGAGAGCATGTCGGCGCCATGCAGGACCTCCAACTGGCCAAAGACGTCCTCGGCCAGGGCGTGGTCAAACTCCACGCCCGCCAGCTCCGGGTCCCCGCCCGCAGCGAGAACCCGCGCGGACTGAGGCTGCACTTGCACGACCGCCGCATCAAAGACGCTGGCGCCCAGATCGTAGACGAGGTACCGACCTGCCGCGAGTTGACCTCGCTTGAGCTGCGCAAATACCACCGCTAGCGGCGCCGAGAGCACCCGCTCGACGTGCAGACCGGCCAGCTCACCCGCCATCGCAATCGCTCTGCGCTGACGGATGCCGTAGGAGGCCGGGCAGGTCAGGACCGCGCGGTTGATCTCATCCTGAAGGCATAGGGCCGCGCCAGCTTTGACCTCCTTGAGGACCAGAGCCTCAATCTCTTCGAGGGAGATGAAGTGCTCGCCGACCGACAGCGCGACCTCGTCCTCCTCGGCCGCGCCGATGCTGCACAGCAAGCGGGCCTTCAAGGAGTCTACACGCGGTGAGCAGTACAGGCGGCCAAGGAGGCGCTTGGTGCCATGGATGCCAGAGTCTGGGTGCCAAGGTAGCCGCCGTTGAGCCGGCTCGCCCACGATGGTGCGACCGCTGGGCTCGATGAGCACCGCGGAGGGCACCCCCTGTCCGCCACCGCGGCAGGGCACGATGCGTGCGTCGCCCCGCTCGACGATGGCGGCGCGGCTGAGCGCGTGCCCTGGATCTATGCCCAGCGCACGCCGAGACGGCGGGGCTAGGGGCACGCGGTGCTGCTTATTTGGAATCGCGCTGGGCGGCACCCGCTGCACAGCCTCCAAGGGAGGCGGCGCAAGCTCACCTGCGCGCACCATCGACCGGGAGCGCCGAACCAGCTCAATGCGAGCCAAGGGCGTCACTTCGCCCGGCTCACGATCTGCGGCAGGTGTGGGCGCAGCCCTGGCGGGCAGGACTGGGCTCGCCAGCGCATCTGCCGGGGCAGGCCCCGGCCCGAGCTCATCCCGAGCGCCGCGCGAAAAGGCATACTGCGTGGACCCCGAGGACGCAGGCGGGGGCTCAGGCGGCTCCTCCACCACATCCTCCAAGAGGATAGGTTCGATATCTTCGGAGGCCTCCGTCGCAAGGGCCTCTGCCGGCGGAAGCAAGTCCTCCGAGGGCGTACCGTCCTCCTCAATGGGAGCCTCAAAGGACAGCTCAGCCGGGACCGCCGGTGCATCCGGTGCGCTGTCGAGGCGCGGCACCGGGGGTATCAGGCCCGCCCACTGCCCGCTCCTCGAAGGCGCGGCGGCGGGCAGGGATGCCGGGGCCAGAGGCAGCTCCATGGCCGCCGAGATGACGGCGAGGTCTGAGGAGACTTGGGGCGGGGACTGCAAGGCAGCATGCACATTCCACGTAGGGTTCTGGGCGCGCGTGATGGCCCAGTACAGAACGGGCCGGCAGCTGGGATCCCACTGCAACTCCAGTTGCATTCCGGAGGGCTGCTGCGTGACCTGAGTCACGTGTCCCTGACCGGTCAACGCGGGGCGACCATCTGAGTACATGAGGTCCAGCTGCACGGGCGTACCCGCAGGCAGCAGCTTGGCAGAGGGAAGAAAGAGGCCGGACTCGTGCAGGTAGGCGCCTAGGTCCTCCGCGAGGGTCTCCCGATCCTCGGACCTCAGGCGCACCTTGAGGCGTTTGTAGCCATCATGAGCCACGCCCTATCATCCTGCGACACATCACCCTGCTGAAGCCAGGCCGGGCCCCCAAGCGCGGAATAGCCCGCACCCCATTGCGTCCGTTCTGGGCCACTCTACGTCCGTGAACCGTTAGCGAGCCGCTCGCGCTCGGGTGAGCTGTACCGGGTCGTCTAGATCTCCCCCAGACAGGTGTAAGGTACCCTGCGTCACAGTAAACAAATAGCTTACTACATCGCCGCCCTTCTTACGAAGTCGCAGGTGACCTTGCTCCGCCACCCACTTCCCTTCATCGTCCCCCAGGCTAAAGCTGCCATCAGCCTTGAGCACCAATCGAATCGAGCCGGCCTGCCAAGCGCCCGGCAGGCGCCCACCGGGACCGGCCTGGGACCCGGGACGGGACCTTCGATAGGTCGCAGGCTTGCCGAGCTTCGTCGAGGTCAGGGTGAGCAGGTCCCCTTGCAACGTATAGCGAAAGGAGACCTCCTTGCCCTGTGGCATCGAGAGCTTGAGCAATCCGTCTTGCGCAGTGTAGGTACCGCTGGCGCTGCCCAAGGTGAATCTTCGGCCGGGCTTGAGCTCGAAGACCGTGCCCGTGGCCCCCACAAAGCGACCTTCGATGGTCGAAGGTGGGCGGGCGGCCTGGGCCTGAGGTGCCGGCTGTGATGCCGAAACGCCCCCAGCCGTGGCCCCGCCAACCTCAAAGCTGCCCAGCATGCGCTCCAGGTCCGCAGCCACCACCCGCAGGTCCCGTTGGCTGCCCTCCGCGCACAGCCGAAAGGCCAGGTCAGGCGCCTGCAGGTAGTCGCATCGAATACGATGGCGGCCCTTCTTTGCGGCAACCCGCAGGCCGGCGCGACCGCCGACTCGACTGCGGCTGCGGCGCACGCGGTGGCCCTGGCGACGAAGGGCGGCGGCCGATCGGTCCGCCCAGCTTGAGGCCTCGCCCTGCTCCCGCGCTTCGACCTCGAGGTACGCGGTTTGACCGCCGTGACGCTCCGCCAGGGTGCGGGCGAATCGCATGCCCTCCGTCTGGCCAAAGCGGGGTGCCAGGGACCACGACGGGGCCAAAGTCAGCGTGAAGCGCCCCTGGGTATCCTCATAGGGTGCGCTGGGCGTGAGGGCGGCACAGATGATCAAGACCGAGAGCATGCAATAAGCCTGTTTTCCAACCGGACGTGGCAATGGTACGTCGAGCGCCGCCCCCGCCAACAGCCCATGCCTCCTTCGTCCACCTTCGCGCGCCTTCTGACGACCCTGCAACGCCCCGCCTTCACGGTGGCCCTGCTCTTGGGGGTGATGCTGCTCGCGGCCGGGCTGCGGCTGACGGACCTGGACAGCAATCCGCCGGGATTGTGGCAGGACGAGGCCTCCACCGGCCTGGACGCCTACCTCATCTGGACCACGGGGCAGGACCGCGCCGGGGACGCGATTCCGCTGATCTCACGGTCCTTCGGGGACTACCCTCTGGCGGGCTATCGATATCTCGTCGCCCCAATTGTGGGCACCTTCGGCCTGACGATCGGTCATCAGCGATGGGTCGCGGCCTTCTTTGGGCTGTGGATGGTGCTCGCGACCTATTGGGCGGCCCGACAACGACTGGGCACCGGGCCGGCCCTGGGGGCGGCCCTCAGCGGCGCGCTGGCCCCCACTTGGTTGCACTTTTCGCGCTACGGATCTGAGGCCATCTTGCTGCCCGCCTGCTTGGTGACGGGGTGGGCGCTGATCGATTTTGGGCGCCGACCTGAGCGTCGCTGGGGCATATGGCTGGGGGCGGTGGCGCTGGGCTGCTCCGCGTACACCTACCACGCAGTGAAGGTCTTCTTGCCGCTGTGGATGCTGGGCTTTTTGATCTTTCAATGGCCGCGGATCCGTGGGCTGTGGAGACACGAAAAGCACCACCTGATCGGCCCCGCCCTGCTCTTCACCGTGCTGGTGCTGCCGTCGATGCAGGCTGCCTTGACACTGGGCGGAATGGCCCGCGGACGCACGGTTCTAGCCTGGTACCAGTTCGAAGGCGTCGCGCTGTTTCGCACCATCGCCTCGAATTATTTGTCCTATTTCGACCCGAGCATGCTCTTTGTTCGCGGCGGCCCTGCGGTGGCCCAGAGCATCCCGGGGCTCGGCATGTGGAACATGCTGGAGTTGCCCTTGATGCTGGTGGGCCTGAGCACCCTGTTTCGAGACCCGGGCCGCCGCCGCACAGCGGGCTTCATCATTTTTTGGTTCTTGATTGGCCCACTGCCCGGCGGCCTCACCTATGAGGCCCAGAATATGGGGCGGGCCATCGCCTGGCTGCCCGCCCCCCAGCTCATCTCAGGCTGGGGCCTGTGGGTATTGATGCGGTGGGCGCTGGGGTGGCTGACAAGCCAGCTTGCCCTTCACCGGCGTGTGATCGGCGGCCTTACGATCGTGCTGACCTGCGTGGCCTGGGGCGTGACGATCTACGCGGTCTACTGGTGCACCTTGGTGCGGTACCCGCTCGTCACGGAGCGGGACTGGCAGTTCGAGATCACTCGGGCG
>SPJJ01042338.1_pt1 | contig 13207 bp, 12 predicted proteins | sample 3741741 | NCBI WGS metagenome assembly SPJJ01 (sample SAMN10925908, study PRJNA522277) | cold seep metagenome | isolation source: Elba SIP-enriched marine methane seep metagenome, extraction at timepoint T1 | place: Italy: coast of Elba, Mediterranean Sea | collected 2014-05 | reverse complement strand
GGTTACGTCTATACTGGCGCCGATGAGACGCGGAGTGTTTGCGCTGAGCCTGGCCCTGGTCATGGCCGTGGGATTGAGCAGCAGCGATGCCCACTACTTCTGGCTGCAGCCGGATACCTACCGGGTCAGTCCCGGCAAACTGGTGCCCGTGCGCCTGTTCGTCGGCCACGCCACGAAGCTGCGCGAAGGCCAGTACGTGCGGCCGGCGTTTCGCCGTTTCGACGCGGTCGGTCCCAAACGCACGGTGGCTGTGCGCGGCAAGACCTACGACAAGCCCGCCGGTAAAGTCACCCTTTCCGGCAAAGGGGTGCACGTGCTGGTCTACGAGAGCCACCACACCACCAGCCGCATCGACGTCGACACGTTCGTGAAGTACCTGGGCGAAAAAGGCCTGTCCGCGATCATCGCCGACCGCGCCAGGCGCGGCGAGACCAAAAAGGATGGCCACGAGAGTTACGCTCGCAACTGCAAAGCGTTGGTCAGAGTCGGTGGCAGCAGCAAAGGCTACAAGCGCCGGGTGAAGCTGCCCCTGGAGCTCACTCCGGACACTTATCCGTTCCGCGCGCGCCGCCGGGTGCGGTTCGTGCTCGAGCGCGACGGCAAGCCCCTGGCCGGGGCCAAAGTAGAGCTCATCGATCTCGACGCCAAATCCAAGGATGCGCTGACTTCGGCGCGCTCGGATGCCAAAGGCCGGGTAAGCTTCAAGATCCCCAAACCCGGCCGCTGGATGGTCAGCTCGATCTTCATGCGCCGGGCCCAAAAGCCCATCGCCGGAGATTGGGAGAGCTTCTGGGCGAACCTCACCTTCGAGGCTCGCTGAGGCCCCCGGCATTTGCTAAAACCGCGCCATGGCGAAGGCGACGGGGAACGCACAGCGGGCTGAGCTAGAAGACCTGGCCAAACAGATCCAGTTTCACGAGGCCGCGTACCGCGCCGGCAAACCAGAGGTCAGCGATGCGGTGTTCGACGAGATGTTCGACCGCTATCAGGAGCTGGCGGACCTGCTCGGTTTGGAAGAGGACCAACGCCTCGACCATAAGCCCGGGGCCGATCACACCGACGGCTTCGTCCAGGTCGAGCACCGGGTGCCCATGTTGTCTCTGGAGAAGTTGAGCCCGAACCGGCGCGACAGCAAAGGCGAGCCCATGCCGATCGCCGAACAGATGACCAGCTGGTACACCCGGCGGCGCAAGGACCTGGGTCTCGACGGCGAGGCCCTGCCCCTGTTGGTCGAGCCGAAGATCGATGGCATCTCCGTGTCGTTGATCTACGACGCGGGCAAACTGAAACGCGCCGTCACCCGGGGCGATGGCAAAAAGGGCGACGACATCACCGCGCAGGTCAAGGCCAGCGGCGCGGTGCCCAGTGCGCTCAAGGGCATTGGCGGCCTACTCGAGGTCCGCGGCGAGCTATACTGGCCCAACAGCGCATTCGCCAGCTACAACGATGGTCTCGAAGCCAAAGGCGAAAAGCGTCTGGCCAACCCGCGCAACGGCGCCGCCGGCCTGATGAAGCGCAAGGACCCATCCGGCCTCGGCAGCGTCGGCATCACGTCGTTCCTCTACCAGGTTCCATGGCACGAGAACGTGACCATGCCCGACTCCCAATCGGCGGTGCTGGCATGGCTGGCCGAGGCCGGTGCGCCGGTCTACCTCGACGAGATCGAACTAGCCGCAGACGATGCGGCCGCATTCGCTTACTGCGAGGGCTATCACGGTCGCCGCGAGCAGCTCGAGTACGACATCGACGGCATGGTGATCAAACTGGACGAGCTCGAGCACTACCCGGCCCTGGGCGGCACCGGGCATCATCCGCATTGGGCCATCGCGTATAAGTTCCCGCCGGAGCGCAAGCCGACCAGCCTGCTCAAGATCACCGTGCAGGTAGGCAAAACCGGCAAGCTGACCCCGGTCGCCGAGCTCGAGCCCGTACTACTGGCGGGCACCACCGTATCCAGGGCATCGCTGCACAACTTCGTCGAGCTGGAGCGCAAGGACGTGCGGGTCGGCGACACCGTGTTCGTGGAGAAAGCCGGCGAGATCATTCCTCAGGTGATCAGCGTCGACACAAGCAAACGCAAAAAGGGCGCGCGCAAAACCAAGCGCCCGGACGTGTGCCCGAGCTGTACCAGCCCCGTCATCGTCGAAGAGATCTTCGTCTACTGCTCGAACCCGGCGTGTCCCGACCAGGTACGCGAGCGCCTGCGCCACTTCGCCAGCCGCGGCGCCATGGACATCGATGGCCTGGGCGCATCGTTGGTCGACCAAGTAGTGGACCAGCTCGACGTGCGCGCCCCCCATCACCTGTGGGCGTTGACCGAGGATCAGATCGCCGGGCTCGAGCGCATGGGCAAAAAGAGCGCCCAGAACCTGCTCGCCGGCCTCGAGCGCTCCAAACAGCGCGGCCTCGCCAAGGTGCTGGTCGGCCTGTCGGTCCATCATCTGGGCTCGACCATGTCCGAAGATCTGGCCAACTACTTCGGCTCCCTGGACGCGTTGCTGGCGTTCGCCGATCGCTACTGCGCCGGTGACGAAGAAGCGGTTCAACTGGTCGCTCCGGACAAGGGCAACGGCGCCATCACCGGCATGGCCAAAAAGACCGCCGACAGCATCTTCGCGGAGCTGACCAGCGAAGGCGTGCGCAGCGTGCTGCAAGGGCTCGCCGATGCTGGCGTGGACATGAACGCCCTGGAGCAGACGAGCACCGACATCGAAGGCGTTGCGGGTAAGACGTTCGTGCTCACCGGCACGTTGCCGACGCTCAAACGCAGCCAAGCCGCCGACAAGATCAAACAAGCCGGCGGCAAGGTGAGCGGTTCGGTATCGAAGAAGACCGATTTCGTGGTGGCGGGCGCCGACGCCGGCAGCAAGCTGGCCAAAGCCGAGAAGCTGGGCGTCGACGTTCTGTCGGAAGCGGATTTGCTCGCGCTACTGGGCGAGTAGCTAGGCGGTAGGCGGACCAGCGCCTGGCGGCGGACCGGCGGGCGGCTGTCCGGGCGGGGGTGCATTGGGCCCCGCTCCACCGGCACCGGCTTGCGCCGCTTGCTTGCCCTTGTTGCGGATGGCCAACACGACGACGACGACCGCGCCGATGCCGAGCAGGATGACGAAGATCCAGCTCATATACACCGCGTAGATCGTGTAGGTATCACTCGAGCTGATCGATCGCGTTCCCGACGACACACACGCTTTGCGCTTCTTGCCCTTGCCACGGAAGGTCTTGCAGCGGAGCTTGCCCTTGCAGTCCTTGCTGGACTTGCAGATGTAGCCCTTCTTGCCCTTGCTGAAACACCCGGCCGTGGTCGCAGCCATGCTCAACACGAAGCACGCGGCCACCACGACGGAACACATCCTCGCTGTCGTCGTTTTCATGTCTCCCCCTAAGAGCAAAGGCGATGCCATCGCTCTGGCGACCAGGTTACAAGGTCTTACGCGGCGGTGCCAGGCCCCGACGCCAAAGCTGACAGCCGTCATGCCAGATGTGGCATTCACTCCAACCGCATGCGGAGGATTCGCACGATTGTGGTCCATGATGTGGCCATGCCGATTCGCACCGCCGAGGAGTACATCGACAGCCTGCGCAACCGGGACCTGAAGGTCTACCTATTCGGCGAGCGTGTCGCCGAGCCCGTGGACCATCCGGTCATTCGACCGTCGATCAACGCCATGGCGGAGACCTACCGACTCGCCGAGACCGATCCGGATCTGGCCAGTGCGCAGTCCGCCGACGGCGGGCGGGTGAACCGGTTTTTGCACATCGCGACCAGCCCGGACGACCTGGTGGCGCAAAACCGCATGCAGCGTCGCCTGGGTCAGATCACCGGCACCTGCTTCCAACGCTGCGTCGGCATGGACGCGGTCAACTCGCTATACAGCGTGACCTACGAGGTCGACCAGGCTCACCAGACTCCCTACCACGAGCGCTTTCGCAGATTCCTCAGCCACGTGCAAACCGAGAACCTGGTGGTCGGCGGCGCCATGACCGACGCCAAAGGCGACCGCAGTAAGGGCCCGCGGGATCAAGCCGACCCGGACCTGTTCACCCGCATCGTCGAACGCCGCGACGACGGCGTGGTCATCCGCGGCGCCAAGATGCATCAGACCGGCTGCGTCAACTCTCACTGGCTGATCGTCATGCCGACCATCCGCCTGGGCCCGGGCGACGAAGACTACGCGATCGTCGCCGCGATTAAAGTGGACAACCCCGGCCTCACGTTCATTTACGGTCGCCAGAGCGGCGATACCCGCGCCATGGAGCCGGGAGCCGCAGACGCGGGCAACGCCCAGTACTCGGGCCAAGAAGCGATCATCGTCATGGACGATGTGTTCGTACCCAACGAGCACATCTTCATGCGCGGCGAGACCGAGTTCGCAGCGCCACTGGTCGAGCGCTTCACCAACTATCATCGCCGCAGCTACGTGTGCAAAACCGGTGTGGGCGATGTGGTCATCGGCGCCGCCGCGTGCATCGCGGACTACAACGGCGTGGCCAAGGCGTCCCACATCAAGGACAAGCTGGTGGAGATGACTCACCTCAACGAGACCATCTATGGGGCCGGCATGGCGGCATCCCACGAAGCCCACCAACGCCCCGCCGGCAACTACGAGCCCGACGCCATGCTGGCCAACGTGTGCAAGCACAACGTGACGCGGTTTCCCTACGAGCTGGGCAGGCTGGCCCAGGACCTCGCCGGCGGTTTGATGGCCACGATGCCGTCCCATCGCGAATTCGACAGCCCCGAGACCGGACCGCTGCTGAAAAAGTTCCTGACCGTACGCGAGGGCGTGCCGGTGGAAGACCGCCGGCGCATGTTGCGGCTGATCGAGAACATGACCATGGGGCGCAACGCGGTTGGCTATCTAACCGAGTCCACCCACGGCGCCGGCTCGCCCCAGGCCCAGCGCATTCAGATCGGCCGCGCCATGGATGTGGCCGGCAAGATCGACCTGGCCAAACGGCTCGCCGGCATCGACTCCGACGACGACTAAGGCGCGGCGGCCAGCAGCCGTTCGATGATCGCTTCCATCTTGGCCACCATACGAGTGTGGTGCTCACCGGTGGCAGGGCCGGCGAAGCCCGAGTGAATGTCCGCGACCTTGCCATCGCGAGCGATGAATATGGTCGTCGGATACGACTTGACCGCACTCAGGTCGGACATGGCTTTGCCCGCCTGTTTCTTGTCGCTGACGCCGCCGAGCAGCAGCGGAAACGGCAGTCGGTGGTGTTTTTTGTAAACCGCGAGCTGTTTGCGATCGCGGGCGGGGTCGCCGGTCACCTCGAACGCGATGCCGACGATCTCCAAACCCCGGGCGTGATACTTGGCGTGCCAGCGCCGCAATAGCGGTGCCATATCGTTGCAGTTGGGACACCAGGTACCGAACACGTCGACCAACACCACCTTGCCGCGAAATCTCGCATCGGTCGACGCCAGCTGCTTGCCGTCGGCGTCCGGGAACGAAAAGCGCACGCGGCCGTCGGCGTTGGTAACCCGCACCTGGGTATACGGATCCGGCATGGTCTTGGCTACCGCGTCCGCGTCCCTGCGCGCGACGAACGCCGCGTGATACACGTCTCGGGACCAGAAGTCGCCGCGCAAGCTGCCATCGGCGTGGCGAATCGCTCGGAACAAGAACGCGTGGGCACCGTCGAATGTAGACAGGCGTAAGTCGCCTTTGCTCGCCTGCCCTTGCAGATAGCGATAGTCGCCGGTGGCGGTCATGATCGTACCGCTGACCTCGCCGCCCTTCGCGACTAGCTTGGCGACGCCTCGATAGTCGCCGTCTTTGTCGGTGAAGGTCATGGCCCAGGAACCGGCGATCGCCGGGTCGTGCTTGGCAGCCTCGGGCTTGAAGCGATAGCTCACGCCCCGGGTCGCGCGAAACTGCAGCGTGGATTGTTTGGCCTTCCCGGAGGTCTTGCGCCACACGCCCTTCATGGTCTTGCCATCGGCGGACAGGGTCGCCTCGATGGTTGCGTCGTAGCGATCGAAGGACAGCACCAGCTTGTTGCCGTCGCGACTCACACCTTCGATGGGCGCGCGCTCGGCGCCGTTGACGATGTAGCTGCTCGGGCCGATCACCAGGCCGAATGGCAACTCACCCCCCGGCGACATCAACACCCCGCGCCACTGGCCGTCTGCGCTCGTGGCCGCCCGCTTCGAGCTGCCGCACGCCGCCACCATCATCACGACCATGAGCCACGCCTTGATCACGCGGCACTATACCCCGCCGCCTTGAACTCGGCGGCGAATCGCGCAAGGGTAGCGGCGATGAAGCTGCGAAGCCTCGTGTTGGCCCTGGTCGCCGGCGCCGCTCTGACGTCCGGATGTGCCCGGGTCAAACCGTACCAACGGGAGACCCACGCCAAGCGCCCGATGCAGGATCGCGATGCGACCGAGAAGAAGCTGGAAGACCACGTGCACGAGTATCGCGAGGGCGCGATCGGGGGCACCGGCGGTGGCGGGGGTGGATGCGGCTGCAACTGACCATCGCGGTGGCGATTGTCGTCGCCATGACGGCGACCGCCCACGGCCAGAACACCACCGCCGAAACCGGCGACGGCACCGCGTCGACCCGGGTACTGGTTTACAGCGATGACGATGCGACGAGCGTGGTGACGACCGCGGCGACCGCCGAAGCCACCGTGGCTGCGGGCTTCAATGTCGGCGCGCACGCGCTGGTCGATGTGATCTCGTCGGCGTCCGCCGATGTGGTGTCGGCGGCGACTGGACGCTGGACCGAGAACCGCATCGAAGCTGGCGGCCGTGTCGCCGTCAATCGCTCGAACACCACCATCAATCTGGGCTACACCCAATCCCAGGAAAACGACTGGGCGTCGAACACCCTATCGCTCGCTGGCAACCGGGAGCTGTTCCAACGCAACACGGTGGTGTCGGCCAGTTACACCTTCACCCACAACGACGTCGGTCGGGCCGAAGACCCCAACTTCGAGCGTAGCCTCGACGTGCATACCTTGGAGTTAGGTTTCAGTCAGCTTTTGGACGCCAAGACCCGCGTCGGCGGAGCACTGACCCTGCAACTGTGGTCCGGGTTCGCGGCCAGCCCGTATCGCTACGCGCCGATGTCAGACGGCAGCCGGCAACCGGAGCGTCACCCGGACAAACGCCGGCGCCAGGCGGTGAGCGGCTACATCCTGCGCGCGTTGACACCCAGCGCGGCCGCCCGCCTGAGCTATCGGTTCTACATGGACGACTGGGGAGTGCTGGCTCATACCGCGTCCTTGGGCTTCGCTGTCCAGGCCACCGAGTGGTTGACAGCGACCCTGCGCGGCCGCGTGTACCAGCAAAATCGCGCAGACTTCTACCGCCAGAGCTACGCCATGGCCATGCGCCACATGTCCAATGACCGCGAGCTGGCCACGTTTTGGGACGCCGGCCTGACCTCGACCCTCGAGGCCCACGTCGGCATCGTCGACATCAGCGCCACCGCGGGCTTCATTCACTATCGGTTCAAGAACTTCACGCCCCTGGCCAAGCGCACGGCCCTGTTGGTCGGCGGCGGCGCCAAGGTGGACTGGTAATGAGAGCCCTCGTCATCGCGATCGTGCTCACCGGCACCGCCTGCGTCCAGTCCGGCGTGGACGACCCGGTGGGTTTGCCCGATGTAGACCCGCAGTTCTTCCGCTGCAACGTGCAACCGGTGTTGGCTGCCCGGTGCTCGTTCATGGATTGTCACGGCAACGCCGAACGCCCGCTCAGCCTGTATGCCGAACAACGCTACCGCCTCGGCATCGACTGGGTCGACTTCGAGACGCCGCTGACCGGTGAGGAGCTCGCGGCCAACTTCGATACGGTTCGCAGTTTCATCGCCCGCGGCGCCAACGAGCCTCAGCTGCTCAGCGAAAAGCCCCTGGATACCCGAGCCGGCGGTCTGTACCACCAGGGCAAAGGCGACTACGGACCGGATGACGTGTTCTTGTCCACCGACGACCCGGGCTACGTGTTGCTGCGCGAATTCATCGCCGGTGCCAGCGCCGCCGACACCTGCGAACCCACCGAGGACATCGGTCTATGACGACTCGATTGCTGGCGTTCGCCGCCGTGTTGCTCAGCGCCAGCCCCGCCCTGGCGTTTCACGAAGTGCGCTCGTTCGAGCGCACGGCCAACACTGGCGGCGGCAATGGCTATTACTACAGTGGCTCGCCGCGATCGAAGGGCTACGACTGCAACATCTGCCACACCGACGCCGAAGGGCGCATCGCTATCGAGCTGACCAGCGAGCTCAGCGACGGGACCTACGAGCCCGGCACCGCCTACACCATCGACGTGGCGATGCTCGGCGAACACAAGGGGCTCGACTCGGCGTTCAACCCCAACACGTTCACCGCCGAGTTCATCGGCGCCGATGGCCAACCCGTCGGTCGGGTATCGGCGATTCCGCGCAGCATCGTTCACATCGAGCTCGATGGCAGTGTCGCCGTCGCCGAGGGACAGGGCAACGGCGAGCTGGAGTGGACGTTCTTTTGGGCGGCACCGGATACCGCCGAGCCGGTCACCCTGTTCATGGCGATGTTGGATGGCGACGGTGCCAACGACCCGGTGGTGCGCTTCATCGATCCGCTCAACGATGATGTCGCCACGTTGGTGCTGCCGTTGTGCCCGAGCGGGCAGACTTGCGAACCTACACCAGCCCCGGACGAGGAGCGCTCCGCGGTGGATTGCTCGACCGGCGGCTCCGCGCCATCGTGGCTAGTGCTGCTGGCGGCCGTCGCCATCGGTGTGCGTCGCCGGCGGACATCGCACAGCTCGTAGCCTGCTACACTGGCGCGCCCGTGGACGACGACAGCCAACAGGATCTATTCCTGGCCCTCACCCCGCAGAAGGTCATCGAAGCGGTGGAGCGCGCGGGGGTGGAATGCAAGAGCGTGTGCTCGCCGCTCAACTCGTTCGAAAACCGGGTCTACCTGATGGAGCTGACCGACGGTACGCGCATCGTCTCCAAGTTCTACCGCCCCCAGCGTTGGACGGCCGAACAGATTCTCGAGGAGCATCAGTTCCTCGCGGATCTCGCCGCTGACGAAGTGCCCGCGTGCCCGGTGCGAGCGTTTCCCGATGGCGACACCCTCAAGCAGACGGGCGGCATTTACTACAGCGTATTCGACGCCCGGGCGGGGCGGCCGCCCCAAGAGCTCAGCGCCGAGGAGTGCGAGCGCATGGGTATGTTGGTGGCCCGCATGCACACGGTGGCCGTGCAACGCGAGGCCGAGCACCGCATTCACCTGACGCCGAACGTGTACATCTGGGACAACGTGGCCTGGCTCGAGCAGCACGACACCATCCCGGTGGAGCTTCGTGCCCGCTACCTGGACGCCGCCGCCACTATCGCGGAGCTGGCCACCGCGCGCCTGGACGGGGTCACCACCCATCGCATCCACGGCGACTGCCACCTGGGCAATCTGCTGCAGCGCGACGGCGTGTTCCACCTCCTCGACTTCGACGACATGGTCGTCGGCCCAGCCGTGCAAGACATCTGGCTAGCCCTACCGGGACGCGACCCGCACACGGCGCGCCTGCGCGCCAGCTTCATCGAAGGTTACGAACGCTTCCGCGAGTTCGACCGGTCGACCCTCGAGCTCATCGAGCCCCTGCGCGGCATGCGCATGGTTCACTACGCGACCTGGCTGGCCAAACGCTGGCACGACCCGATCTTTCCGCGAACCTGGCCCCATTTCGGCAGTCACGACTACTGGCAGGAAGAGACCTCGGCCCTCGAGGACCTGCTGCAGCACGTTAGCGGCGGCACCCCCGCCGCGAGCGACGACGGCCAGCAACTTACCAACGCGGACTACTTCTTCGACTGGGAAGACTGAGCCACCGAAAATGCGAAGGCCCGCGCCGACGATGACGCGGGCCCTCGGTGAGACACGAACAGGCTAGGGAACGACGACCGGAACCACGTCGGCCAACGTGCACGCCTGGTGATTCGGCTCTTCCGGCGCGTGCTGGGACACGTCCATGTCGACGCCGGCGAACGGTCCGCACGCGTTGAACTCGGTAATCCACACGTGCAGCATGAGGAACTTATCGCTCCACAGCTGGCCGCCCACGGCGTTGCAAGCCTCCTGGCTCATACATTGATCGAAGCCCGGGACCGGAGAGGTCGCGCCGCCGAAACACGCGCCGGTGTGGTTGTGCCACTCGTGATCTGGCAGACCATCGAAGTTGGGCGGAATCGGCAGCTCTTTGTAGTAGATGTCAGCGGGATAGCTGGGATCGATCTCATTGAGATCAACAGCGCCCGGCGCGTAGTAGAACGCCGCGAGCAGCCGTCCATCCGCGCCGTAATTGAGACCTTCGGGCACGTGGGCCTGCCAACCTCCCCGGTCCGCCCAGCTGTACACGTGGGTGAAGTTGGCGAAGTGAATGCCGTGGCCCTTGAGGTCCGGCGTGAACGGCTCATAGCCTGCGGCCAAGGCGTTGTTCATGTCGATGTACGGCTCCACGGTCTTCCACAGGTCGGCCATCTGGCCATCGCGCACGGTGCCGGCGTGTCCCCAGCGGCTGAACAGGATCACCATGTCGATCCAGTTGGTCTTGCCATCGGCGTTGAGATCGAAGAACGCAGCATAGCCGTGGTGCTTCTTGAATTTGATGGCCATTACCAGGTCCGGCCAGTTGACCGTGCCGTCGCCATTGAAGTCGCCGACCTGCATCACGGGCGATGGGCCGGCGCACGCGTGCCCGCCACCGTGGTCGCCGCCGTGGTCACCCCCGTGGTCACCGTCGCCCATGTCCCCCATGTCCATCTCCGACTCGAAGGATTCGGACTGAACATCGCTGGTGTCACCATCGTGGGCGCAGCCGAACAGGGCAAGACAAGAACTCAGAGAAACTACTAATACCAATGACCGCATCGACACTCCTTTTGGCTCAGTTTCCGCCCGGCCAACGGTCTCAAACCGAGACCGACCAACCCACCTAGTTCCGCTAATACGGAACTATTTCATCCGCTATGGAATCAGAATATGTCGGTCGACCATGAGATGTCACGCATCAAGTTCAAAAATATTAAACGATATCAGCTACTTGAATACAGCCACCTACAGGTTGCGCCATTTAGGCGTATCCCGACTCACTGAACTAAACCTTTCTGTATCATTCCGGACACTCATTACGAGTCGCGGTTTGTACGTGCCCGGAATACTTAAGACCCTATGTGGATGAGCTTCGCGGCCCTCGACCAGACCTTCACGGCCCATTTCGAGCCCGGTCGCGCGTTCGCGAAAACGGTGCGTTCAGTCGGGGTGCCCTTGCATCGCACTCCCGCCACTCCTATGGTTGAGACGAGGTATGTCGATCCGACAGCTACATCGCCACCTGGCATTCGCCGTGGTGCTAATCGCTTTCACCGCCACATCGACGGTGACCGCGTGGGCCGACGACTGCCCGGGGCAGACAGCGATGGAGTGCTGCGATTCGCCCCCGGTGCCCAGCGTTCAGGAGCAGCTGCCCAGTGCAAGCATCGCGGCCACCATGCCGGAATGCTGCCAGACGATTCACAACTGCAGCGGCGTGCGCTACCAGAGCGACGACGCGACAACGGCTTCGACCACCGACGATATCGCCACAGCGACGCACCCGGTGCGGGTGGCAACGGCCGCGCCTGCGATCATCGCAGCGCCGCGTTTCGTGCCCACGCCCAAAGCGACGGCGCCACCGCCTCGCACCATCGTCCTGTTGCTCTGATACGCAGCTCGAGCTGAACCCGTGCGGCCGCTAACGGTCGCGGTTTGTGTACTCGAGGCCGGGATCTCGGATCCCGCGTTGGAGTTGGAAGATGATTGCAAAGGTCGGACATTGGGTCTGGGCCATGGCAACGTCGGCGCTGGTCGCCGGCGGTTGCGCCGCTAACTACGAAAAAACCACGCGTGCTCGGTTGAGCTCGGTGAGCTACTACACCGGGAACGAAACCGTCGCGCCGGATCCCAAGCAGCCGCCGCCCAGCGGCACCCTGGCGAGTTACGTCGCGTACGCGATGAAGCGCAACCCAGCGCTGCGCGCCAGCTATCAGCGTTGGCGGGCGAGCGTCGAGCGTATCGCCAGCCGCCGACAGCTTCCCGATCCGACGGTCAGCTACGGCCTGTTCGTACGCAGCGTCGAGACCCGAGTCGGCCCGCAGCGCCACAGGTTCTCGTTGCGCCAAATGCTGCCGTGGCCGTCCAAGCTGTCCACCGCGGCCGACGCATCGGCCGCAAGAGCGCGGGCCGCCGAGGCGCGGTTTCGCGCCCGTGCCCTCGAGCTGCGCAAACAGGTCGCCGCCGTGTACTGGCGGATGTGGCTGCTCGACCGCGAACGCGCGATTCAAACCAAACAGCGCGACCTGCTCAAGGCGCTGTCCCAGGCGGTGCGCGCGCGAGTGGAAATCGGCAAAGCCAGCCTGGCCGCATTGAGCCAGGTGGACCTCAGTGTGTCGACCTTGGCCGACCGGCTGCGCACTCTCGATGCCAAACGACGGATGGCGCGGGCGCGGCTGATCGAGGCCATCGGCGCGCCGGAGGAAATGCCCACGCCGATCAACGGCAGCACCCCGGTCATTGGGATGCCCAAACGGGCCACGGAGGAGTTGCGCTCCTGGGCGTTGACCCACCCGAGCATTCGCAGCTTCGGTCACGAAGCCCGCGCCAGCGACGACACCGCACGCAACGCCGCAGCCGCGCGACGGCCCAACTTCACCGTGGGCCTCGACTACATCGAGACCGGTGCCGCGCCCATGGCCGGCGTCGCCGACAGCGGCAAGGATCCGATCATCCTGTCCGTTGGCATCTCGCTGCCGATTTGGAGTGGCGCGTACGCCAGCCGAGCCGCCGCGGCCAAAGCCCGGGCGGCCGCGTGGACCGCAGGAGGCCAGGCGGCGCGCAATAAAGCAGTTTCCACACTCAACGCCACGTTGATCGAGCTGCGAGATACCCAGCGGCGGGTCGCAACGTACAAGCGCACGTTGATCCCCCAGGCCGAAGGCGTCTACGGCGCCGTGGTCGGCACGTTCCAGACCGGGGCGTCGTCTCTGGCCAGCGTGCTGCTGGCAGAGCGGGACCTGTTGCGCTTGCGGCTCGGCCTCGTGCGCGCCCGGGCCAAACACGCCCCCCCCTGGGCAACCCTGGAGCAGGTTGTCGGACGCGCGCTCGCCGGCAAGGAGCCATCATGACCGAGGCCCCACGAGACTTCAGGTCGATCGCAGTGGCAGCGGCC
>SPJJ01049112.1_pt1 | contig 13215 bp, 8 predicted proteins | sample 3741741 | NCBI WGS metagenome assembly SPJJ01 (sample SAMN10925908, study PRJNA522277) | cold seep metagenome | isolation source: Elba SIP-enriched marine methane seep metagenome, extraction at timepoint T1 | place: Italy: coast of Elba, Mediterranean Sea | collected 2014-05 | reverse complement strand
GTGATTTTTAATTTTATTTTTTGGGGCTTTGGTTTTTTACGGATGGGGACAACGGCTTTAACCGTGAATGCTTTTGGTGCGGACAGGAAAGAGGAAGTGATCTGGATTTTATTTAGGGCATTACTATTTGCCTTATTGATTGCTACTTTTTTGTTGCTAGCTCAACAGCAAATAGCCGGTATCAGTTTTTCTTTATTACAGAGCAGTCGACTGGTTGAACAGTATGCTTTGCAATATTTTGAAATCAGAATATACAGTGCCCCGGCAACGCTTTGTTCCTATGTGTTGATGGGTTGGTTTATTGCTCAGCAGAATGTCAAAGTACCTCTTTTGGTTGTTGTGATAACGAATCTTATCAATATTGGTCTCGATATATGGTTGGTTTATTACCTTAGAATGCAAGTTTTAGGTGTGGCTTTAGCTACAGTGCTAGCTGAATACATTGGCTTGTTATTGGCCTTGCTGCTGGCTTTTAGAAAAGTTTTGCATAGAAAGATGCATTGGTGTTGTGCTGAATTGTTTAATTTGCAGAAATTTAAGGATATGCTGTTAATCAACAGCCATCTGTTTATCCGGACCTGGTGCGTGATTTTTGCCTTTGCATTTTTTACGGCTCAGGCGGCAAAAATGGGGGCACTTATTCTAGCTGTCAATACCGTATTGCTTAATTTTCAAAACTTTATGTCCTATGCGTTGGACGGATTTGCTCATGCTTCTGAAGCATTAGTTGGCAGGGCGATTGCGGCTAAAGATCGTTATAAATTGAAACAGGCACTTTTGACTTCAGGTCTATGGTCTTTTTTGACTGCACTGATATTTCTACTAGTGTATCTGTTATTAGGCTGTGAAGTGATTGATTTATTAACCGGTTTGGATTCAGTACGATCTATGGCATATGAGTATTTACCCTGGGTTATCATCATGCCTCTGGTTTCATTTCTTTGCTATTTTTTGGATGGTGTTTTTATTGGTGCCATGCTGACTAGGCAGATGCGAAATACTATGTTGTTTTCATTATTTTGTGTGTTTTTGCCAGTTTGGTATCATAGCCAGCATCTGGCTAATCATGGGTTATGGTTAGCTTTAACGGTTTTTATGTTAGCTCGAAGTTTAACCATGCTTATGGTAATAAGAAAAAAGCCTTTGCTTGAAAACTTGTCATGATTACCCCATATTCTAGGCAATTAGTATTGAGTTCGCGTAAAATCCCTTTTATCAATAAAATTTTGGAAAGCATTATGAAACACCTAGTATTTTTGGCTTTACTTTTCGGTTCAAATATTGCCTATGCTGCTGAAGCTAAGAGCAATGAAAAAAATGACTGGAATGCGACATCGTTGACCGAAGAAGTGATAAAAAAAATTCAGCAGTCACAGTTTCAATATAAAAAGTGTGTGACAGATGAAATGCAGAAAGAAGGCTATTACAAGTTTGACTCACGAAATGCCACCGATGCCATAATCAAGCAATGTGAGAATGTATTATCTAATATGCGTCGGGTTTATCTTGATTCCAAGGTTCCAGGTGTTATTGCCGATCGCCATTTAAAGAAAATGCGTATAGATATTACTCGTCGGGTGTTAAAGCAATTGATGTTTGCTGAAGCGGCGAAAAAAACCGGACGCTAAAACTTCCCATCTATTAACCCTGTGTATTGACTGGACGTGTTAAGTCAATAGCGGGATTTTGTTGCCTGAATCAGTCTTGAAATTTCAAGTGGCAGCATTGAGACAGGGTTAATAAAATCTGAATCGTGCCGGATTACTGGTATCTGGACACTTAAATTTAACAAAATTATGAAAAATTATTCTATAGATTTATCACTGATGCCGACAACTTTTGATTTGTGGCATGTTTGTTTATTGGGCACCGTACTGGTATTGGCTCTGGTTCTGATTTTTGTCTTGATATCGATGGTTATCGTTATGTCTAGACGCACAAAACAGCCAAAGCAAGAAACAGTAAAGACTGTTGAAGTGCCTGCTGAGCCAGAAGTGAAAGTGGTTGAGAAAATTATTGAAGTAGAAAAAATTGTTCAGGCACCTGCTCCAGAACCAGTGGTTTTAAAAGAGTCGACTCCAGATGCGGCCCTGCAGTTATTGAGTCTTTTACAAAAAGAAGCGCGTTTTCTGGATTTTATCAAAGAAGATATCGGGGCATACAGTGATGCGGATATCGGTGTGGCGGCTCGTGTTGTTCATGAAGGTTGTAATAAGGCCGTAAATGAACATTTTACTCTGGATTCCGTACGCACAGATCAGGAAGGCAGTAAAGTCACTCTGGCTGAAGGCTTTGATGCTTCAGAAGTGCGTTTGACTGGCAATATTGTAGGTAAGCCACCTTTTACCGGTACTTTGATTCACAAAGGCTGGCAAGTGACGGATATACGTCTGCCTAAATTAACCGAAGGACATAATGCAAAAATTGTCGCGGCGGCAGAGGTAGAACTATGAATGGTTTGTTCGGACATGTAAATCAAAATAATGAAGAATCTGCTGAACAAAATACAGATCAGGGACATGACGCGCATCACTCGAATGAAGCTGAAAATGATCAGCATTCTAATGCTTCAGAAGCATCTGGTCATGAAGGGAATGTAGATGGGCAGCCACGAAAATATTCTGTCGGGATTGATTTAGGGACAACGCATTGTGTTATTTCTTATGTTGAATTGAGGGAAGATGAGGATGAAGCGACTCAGCAGGTAATGGCAATACCGCAACTGGTTTCTCCGGGTGTGGTGGAAGATAAAAAACAACTGCCATCCTTTTTATATCTGGCACATGATGCGGAAATTGCCGAAGGCTCAACTACTTTACCATGGACGGCCGAGCCAGAACATTTAGTGGGGGAAATTGCTCGTAATTTAGGCAGTAAAACAGCCATACGTCTGGTTGCTAGTGCCAAAAGCTGGTTATGTCATGCCGGGGTGGATTGTAAGGAAGCTATTTTACCCGCTGATGCACCGGATGAAGTGGGGCGAGTTTCGCCTTTCCAGGCCACTAAAGCCTATTTGCTGCATATGAAACAGGCCTGGGAAAATCAACATCCTCATGCACCATTGGATCAACAGGATTTAATTATTACAGTCCCTGCATCGTTTGATCCTGCAGCCAGAGAGTTGACGGTAGAGGCGGCCAGGGCGGTTGGCTTGAGTCATGCTCTATTACTGGAAGAGCCACAATCTGCCTTATATAGCTGGATTGATAATAGTCTGGGCGATTGGCGCAACCATGTCAGTGTCGGAGATGTGATCTTAGTGATTGATGTCGGTGGGGGGACTACCGATTTATCGTTGATTGCGGTGACGGAACAAGAAGGAAATCTTGAATTAACCCGGGTTGCTGTTGGTGATCATATATTGCTGGGTGGCGATAATATGGATCTGGCTTTGGCTTATACGATTAAGGCCAAAGTGGAAAAAGATATTGGCAAGCGACTTGAAGGCTGGCAGGTTCAGGCCTTGACTCATGCTTGCCGTGATGCCAAGGAAAAGATTTTTAATGACCCGGAAGCAGATAATATAGCATTGGTCGTACCAAATAGAGGCTCGTCTTTGATTGGGGGCACTTTACGCACAGAGTTGACTCGTGATGAAGTGAATAATGTCCTGGTGGAAGGCTTCTTGCCGCAAGTTGCAGCTAATGACAGACCAGTTTCAAGACCTCGTTCGGGTTTGCAAAGTAAAGGTCTGCCTTATGCTCAGGATGCCGGGATTACTCGACATTTAGCGGCTTTTTTAGCTAAACAACAGTCTGCTATTGAAGATCTTGAACATGTGAACCTGCCAGAAAATGCTAGTTTCTTACATCCTACTGCTGTCTTGTTTAACGGCGGGGTGTTAAAGTCTGGTGTTTTAGCAGAGAGACTGCTTAATGTTCTAAATTCTTGGTTGAGCGCGGAGCAAGCGCCTGAAGCCCGATTGTTGGAAGGTGCAGATCTGGATTTAGCGGTCTCTAAAGGCGCTGCCTATTATGGCATGGTGCGTAAAGGCAAAGGCGTACGCATTAAAGGTGGGACTGCGGCTTCCTATTATGTTGGGGTTGAAAGCGCTATGCCAGCTGTACCGGGTATGCCACCAGAAATTGAAGCCCTTTGTATCGCTCCATTTGGGATGGAAGAAGGAACTGAAGAAGCCTTGCCAGATGATGAATTTGGTCTGGTTATTGGTGAGCCGGTACGTTTCAGGTTTTTTGCCTCTACTATACGTAGAGAAGACGTTGTTGGATCAAGACTGGATTATTGGACCGATGAAGAATTGCAAGAGTTAGATGAAATTGAAGTTACTTTGCCGGAAGAAGGACGTAAAGCAGGAGAAGTGGTACCGGTGCATTTAACCGCTGCAGTCACCGAGGTTGGTACATTGGAATTACATGCCGTATCGCAACAGGATGATAATCGATGGAAGATAGAATTTGATGTCAGGGCTGGCGAAGAACAAGACGATACTTTGGAACATTAAATTTGCCGATACTGTATGACAGTATCGGCTATGCATGGATGCATTATTTACAACATTTGAATTGGTGTTTTATCCGCTGTCGAAGAATTCTGGATGAGTTTTCCAATGCTTTTATAACTATTTATCAGGGAAACAATGGAAAAGAAAGATAATATGCCGCTTTGGGTTTTTTTGGCATTTTCAAGTATCAACACCCGTAAAGGGGCATTATTATTGATTTGGAGTTGTATACTCTTTACTATTTATTGTGTGCCCTGGGGGCTGTTGATTATTGATCAGCCATGGATTAATCAAGTCTTTTTGATTGATGACTGGAGTTGGCTGGCAATGATGGTGCCAATGGTTTTATGGTATTTCTTGAGCTTGCGCTGGATAGACAAGAATAAGGCTTGGGATAATTAATTTGTTTTAATTCAGTTTCTCGTTCCCATTCGGGTATGGGAACGAGGACGAAGTTTTGAATAATAAATCTACACAATACCTGGTCGGAATCGACCTAGGTACCACTCATACTGTTGTTGCTTATACAGAAGCTAATAAGCATGAAAACCAGCAAGCCATTCAAATTTTTCAGATCGAACAGTTGGTGGCCCCTGGCGAAGTGGCCGCTCGGCCATTGTTGCCATCTGTCCGCTACCACCCGGCAGAAGGCGAACTAGCGGCAGCGGATCTAGGTTTTTCATCGGCTACAGAGCAGGTTGTTATAGGCGAAGCAGCCAGAGTTTTGGGAGCAAAAAGTCAGGGCCGTTTTGTGACCAGCGCGAAAAGCTGGTTATCTCATCCATCTGTTGATCATACTGCCGAAATACTGCCATGGGGCAGTGCTGACGATGTGCAGAAAGTTTCACCGCTAGAAGCCAGTGCCAGCTACTTATCTCATGTGCGTATGGTCTGGAGTCATAAATTTCCTGATGCGCCGCTGGAAAACCAAGATATTGTCATTACAGTACCGGCTTCTTTTGATGAAGCAGCACGATCGTTAACACTGGAAGCGGCTAAAATGGCCGGCTTACATCAGATACGACTGCTTGAAGAACCACAGGCTGTTTGTTATGACTGGTTGCGTAGGCATACTGGAAAAATTAAACAGGCCTTACAGGATGTACGTTTACTGCTGGTTTGTGACGTGGGAGGCGGAACCACTGATTTAACCTTGATAAAAGTTGAGCACGGGGATGATGAACCTCGATTAACGCGTATCGGCGTGGGTGATCACTTGATGCTGGGGGGTGACAATATAGATTTGGCGTTGGCCCATATTGCAGAAAAAAGAATTACTGGGGGTGAGAAAAAATTATCAGCCGCAGATTTGTCGCAATTGCTTGAGCAATGTCGGGTAGCCAAAGAACGTTTATTGGCAGATGATGCGCCGGAACAGCTTAATGTGACTTTATTGGGTGGTGGCTCAAAGTTAATCGGTGGTTCTCGTAGTGCCCAACTGGATAAAGATGAAGTCAGAGCGATAGCTCTGGATGGCTTTTTTCCATTATCTAAGCTGGATGATTTACCGGATAGAAAACGTAGTGGTGTGGTGGAGTTTGGCTTGCCTTATGCAGCCGAACCGGCAGTCAGTAAACATATTGCGGCTTTTTTAGCTCTGCACAGTGAAGCATCTGCACAGGCTCTGGAGCATCAGGGGCGGGTGCCGGATGCAGTGTTATTAAACGGCGGTGTCTTCCGTAGTCAACCGATTACTCAGAGAACGATAGAGCTGATTAATTCCTGGAGTGATAAACAGCCGGTGTTGCTGGAAAATCAACATCCTGAATTATCAGTTGCCTACGGGGCAGTAAGCTATGCCCAGGCCCGTAGGGATAAAAAATTAAAAATAGGTGGCGGTTCGGCCCGGAGTTATTTCTTGCTGGTTGATACCGAACAAAAACAGGCTCAACAAAAAGGAATTTGTGTTTTACCCAGAGGAAGTGAAGAGGGAATAGAAGTACTTTTGAAAGAGCAGCAATTTGCCTTGCGTATCGGCCAGCCAGTGCGTTTTCACCTGGTTTCAACCACTGGGGACACAGCTTATCAGGCGGGAGAACTGGCTGAAATTGATGATCAGCGTTTTAATTCTTTGCCGCCTTTGGCCGTTGCTTTTGAGGGTGAAGACAGAGGTGAAATCAAGGTGCAATTAGCGGTCACTCAGACTGAGGTTGGTACTTTAAAAATACAATGTGTTGCGATTTCAGATCCCTCACAGCGCTTTGATGTTGAATTCCAGATCCGCCGCAGAGGTAATAGTGGGCAACAGGCAAATCAGGAATTACCGGTTGGGTTTAATCAGGCGGTGGAAAAAATTCAGGCTGTTTTCGGTGCTAAATCCAAGAAAGTCGATCCCAAAGCCGTCAAGAGTTTGCGTGCAGATTTGGAAAAGGTTTTGGCTTTGCCTCGTACAGAATGGGAGACACCGCTATTAAGGGCTTTATTTGCTGCTTTGTTGGATGGAATGAAGTCCAGACGCCGTTCTGAAAACCATGAACGAGTATGGCTGAGTCTGGTGGGTTTTTGTTTGCGTCCTGGCTTTGGTTATCCATTGGATGATTGGCGTGTAGAGCAGTTATGGAAAACTTACAGTCAGAACATACAGTTTGTAAATGAAAGACAGAACTGGACCGAGTGGTGGACTTTGTGGAGACGTATTGCGGGAGGTTTAAATAGCCAGGCACAAGAACAGTTATTTAAAGATATTTCTAAATTTCTAAATCCGGCGGCGGCGCGACAGGCAGGAGTTGCTAAGCAAATAAAAAACCGGGGTTATGATGATATGGTACGGCTGGCAGGTGTCTTGGAGCGTTTGTCGGTGGAACAGAAAGTAAAACTCTGTGAATGGTTGTTAAAACGTTTGCAAAAATCCAGTGAGCCGAATCAGACTTGGTGGGCAGTCGGACGTATTGCATCCAGAGTGCCTTTTCATGGCAGCAGTCATAATGTTATTGCCGCTGAAACAGTGACTCAATGGATGAAGCAGGTATTGGCAGTGGATTGGAAGAAAGTTCCCCAAGCCGGTTTCGCCGCAACATTGATGGCGAGGATGAGTGGTGATCGGGCCAGGGATCTGGATGACAAAATCAGGCTGGAAATCATTGAAAAACTTAAACAGAGTAAGTCCCCCAATTCCTGGATAGAAATGGTGGAAGTCTATAAAGAATTAGATGAAACTGAAGAAAAACAAATTTTTGGTGAAGCTTTGCCGCCGGGTTTAAAGTTAATTGTCGATTAACTGTGTTAAAAAAATAAACCCGACATTAGTCGGGTTTATTTTATCCTGAGGCTGTTTTATTCGCTTAGACGTAGATGAGTTTTAGATAATCTTTGGAATCGTACGCCAGGCCCATACCAGTACATGTTTAGGCGTTGTCTTCCGGTTTTTTCAAAGTAGTCTACTTCAATATCATGTACACCTGCTGTTAGCTTCAGCCACTTGGCTCTCCAGCGGTAACCATGTAACCCATCATTGTTGATAACTTCTTCGTCATCTATAAAGAATTTACTGCCGTCATCAGAGAGTAAGAAAAATAGATAGTAACCATCTTGTGGAACCTCTAAACCGGCTGTAAAACGGAAGCCGAAATAATTATTGCGATCTCTGTTTCTGAGGCTGAAGTTGTCTTGTACACCGCTTGATACAGGGGTTAGTAAATCAAAGTTTGGTAAACGGTTCCAGTTACCTTCATAGTATTCATATTTTACCCCTTGCCCAACGTGAACGGTTACCAGTCCAGTGTCTTCGCCGCCACGATTATCGCTGATTTGGTAGCTGAAATGATCTGTGCCGCTAAAATCCGTATCAGCTTGATAGATTAAGTTTTGACCTTGTTGCTGAACACTACCATTTTCGCCTTGGGTGAAAGAAACTATAGTTAGCGTATCTTGATCACTATCGCTATCATTTTTTAGAACATTGATTTCGACTTCTGTATCCTGAGCTATGCTGCGACGGTCATCTTTAGCAATCGGGAAGCTGTTTTCAGGTTCTGCCAAGCGCAATGATTTGGATTGCAGTATTTGACGTTCCATGCCTGGCCCCTGCCATTCCAGTTGTAATTTTTGCCCTCCGCTGGCTTGGAAAAAGGCTAATTCAAGTTTGTGCAGGCCTTTGCTTAAATAATATGTAGCGGCTTTTGTGGCAGTACCATGCAGACCATCATTATCAACAATAACAGTATTGTCCAGTGTTAACCGGCTACCATCATCTGAACTCAAGAAGAACTGATATTCACCACTGACAGGAACATCGATCTGGGCAAAATAGCGAAAAGCAAAATCATTATCACGGAGTCTTGGTTCAAGTGAAAAGTTATGAGAGATCCCAGTTTTTACAGGAGTGAGTGTGGAAAATTCAGGGAGTGAGTTCCATCTTCCCTGGAAATATTCATAATTTGTTCCCCAACCTACATTGATGGTAACCCAGGCTTTGGCTTGATGCTCATGACCATCATCAATCGTATATTCGAAATTATCCTGTCCAATAAATCCAGGTTCTGGGGTATATTGAACTTTTCCAGCGACTATAGCTGTCTCGCCGTGTTTAGCTGCACCGACAAAATTTAAGTTTAGAGCATCTTTATCGGGGTCCAGGTCATTTGCCAATACATCAATGCTGATTGTTTCTGCTTCCCGGGTAATTGAAAAGTCTTGATTGGCTGTTGGTGCATGGTTTATATTTACCGGAACTTCTTTTTCTTCAAACCAGGCGGCGATCTGAGGACCAGAAACGCCGACTGCTTTCACTGCATGGGCGCCATCATCTTGATGTATATCTGCACCACATTTTAAGTTATTGCAATTGGTAATATCGGGGTTAGAAAAAAACTGCAGCCTACGTGCTTTATAGGCACTGGTATAAGCCATAGTCGTAACAAAATTATTGTTTACTCCATGTCCTCTTCCCCAGTTGTATAATCCACCTCGACTACCTTGTTGGTAAGAATGGCTGAGGCCAAGGTTATGACCTAATTCATGGGCAAAAGATGAAATACAACGATCCGCAACAATATTATATCCATAGTTTTGATACCCAGGATAAACTGTATCACTGCTTCCTCTAATTAGGTAACCAACACCACAATAAGGCCCTGTAGGGGTAATCATGGTAACAAGGTCTGCTCCGTACTTTGCTCTTAGTTCTTTTACGCCCTGATCCTTGCGTAGATTGCTTAAAGTTGTTGGATCGGTTTTTGGATTTGGCAGGTCTATTTCTACAATTTTTACTACCCGAAAGCGTATATTAGACTGGCTATTATCCAATGCTTTATTGGCATAAGTTTCCATACTGGCGACACGTGTCAGTATATCAGTATTTAAAATGCTTTTAGGGGGATGAACAACCAATAGGTCTATGGTGTGTATAGCTGCATAGCCTACACTGCTGGTTAAGCTGCCAATAAGCATGCTTATTGCAGTAATTGTTATATTAAAAGTTTTCATGATTTTTCTCACTTATGAAGAATGTGTGTAAATTAAGAGATGCCTTCGGGGGGCGTATGTAGACTGTCATCATGTTTTCGGTAGTAATCTAATGCTCGGTCATCGATTACCGTTCCATTGCCGGTTGAGTTATCTATCTCCACTTGATAAACACTCTCATTCGTTGCAATCATGACTAGAGTAGACTCAGAACCCTGAGTTACCGTAAAAGATGAAAACTGGCTGCCATTGTCGATTTCACCGGAAGAAATCTTTACTTTGCCTTTGAATTGCTGGTAATTTTCAGTCACTGTTCCTATGTAGTCTTTGTTTTCTTGTGGAATATAGAGACTGACTTTTTGGCCTACGGTAAGATGACTGAATGCATCCGCGGATACTGTAATATGCTCAACAGGAATTTCTGCAGCTAGCGTTTGGCTGGATTTAGGAATTGAATCGGCTAGTTGCCAAAGTGGCTTTGCTGGAATACTTTGCTTGTTATCGACTGTTTTTGATGTTTCGGCTTGAGCTAAAACAGCTGAAGATTTTTTTTCTAATAACTGACCTTTATTTACTTCGGCATTAGTTAATTGAGCCGAATTATTTTCAGTTTTCTGAATTGTTGTAGATATAACAAATAAACTACTGAGGGCCAGGCATGAAATAATGATAAATCCTGTTTTCGTGTTCATGGTTTGAAGTCCAAATATTGAAGTTAAATAAAGGATAGATAGAGAAGCAGGGTTTATTTGTTAGCTACTGCACAAAAACCTTAAGCAAGTTGAATGATGTAGGAAATATTTGAGCCAGTCCTCAAATTTGCCTGTTGATGATTTATTTTACGCGAAAGTATGGCTATCAGCTCAATAGAGATAGAATATAAGAGCTATTAGTCAGTCAATGATGGAGAATGTCTTGGCAGTTTTATTACCGTTTTTTAAGGTTTGTTATTGATGTCGATTATAGAAAACCAACAAGCTTACGATTCTAACGAAGAAAGAGAGCGTTATTGTCAGGCCTGGTTAAAAGAGCAAAAAAACAAGTTCCGTTGGCAACTTTATCAAACAGCAAGTATTGGTGTTCTTCAGGGCGTTTTACTAATACTACAATCGGCATTACTCGCTTTTCTATTACAGCAGATATTAATTGAAGAACGAGCGTTAAAATTATTATTAACGGAATTTACTACACTGCTTGTTATTGCGGTATTAAGAGCTATAAGTACTTATTATTATCCTTTATTTGGATTTAAACTAGCCGAACAGCTTAAAAGTTCTATCCGTCAGCAGTTACAAGATAAGTTTTCTCAATTAGGTCCTGCATTTTGTCATCAGCATCAATCGGGAGAACTGGCTGCTACAAGTTTTGAACATATTGAAGCTTTGGAAAATTATTATGCGCGTTATTTGCCTCAGCAAATAATTGTTTCAGTATTGCCTTTGTTGATGATTGCCGTGGTTATGCCGGTCAACTGGGTAGTGGGGATAATTTTTTTGCTAACAGCACCCTTAATACCTTTGTTTATGGTGTTAGTGGGGATGGGTGCCGCTTCAGCTAGTCGCCGGCAGTTTCTGACTATGGCGCGCATGAGCGCCTATTTTCTTGACCGCTTACAGGGCTTGAGCACGCTTAAATTATTTTCTCAGGCTGAAGCGGAGGCAATAAGAATACAAGGTATTTCTTCTGATTTTCGGCAGAAAACCATGGAAGTTTTAAGAATTGCCTTTCTATCTTCTGCTGTGCTGGAATTTTTCAGTGCCTTAGCGGTTGCTTTATTGGCAGTTTATGTTGGCTTGGGATTGTTGGGCTTATTGGACTTTGGCCCGGCCGAAAATATCACTCTTCAGGAGGCCTTGTTTGTATTGCTGCTGGCCCCCGAGTTTTTTAATCCATTAAAACAATTGGCAGTTTTTTATCATGATAAGGCTGCTGCTATAGGTGCAGCTGATAATATTTTAAAAATTCTGCAACAAGCTGTGACTGAGAACGAATTTAAGCAGCGGGATTTTTCGGCAGTAAAACCAGAATATGCTATTGAATTGCAGGAAGTTAACAAATCGTTTCAGCAGCAACAACTTTTTAATGATTTTAATTTGCAGATAAAAGCCGGGGAGAAGGTCGCTGTTATCGGTGAGTCGGGAGCCGGAAAAACTACTTTGATAAACTTGCTACTGGGTTTTGAGCAAGCTGGTAAGGGGCGGGTCCTTATTCAGGGCGAAAAGGCGAGTGTTGAAAACACGGTAAAAAATATCGCCTGGCTAGGGCAACAATCAACAATATTCTATGGCAGTATTAAAGATAATATCAGCTTGGGAGATCAAGCTGTGTCTGAGCAGGCAATTATTGAGGCCGCGGATCAAGCGGGTGTGTTAGCGTTCGCCAGTGAACTGGAGCAGGGATTGATGACTCGGGTTGGCGAAAAAGGTTATGGTTTGTCCGGTGGTCAAGTCAGGAGAATTGTACTGGCCCGGGCTCTGATTAAAAATGCTCCGATTATTGTATTGGATGAACCCACTGCGCATTTAGAGCACGATTTGAAAATTTCTGTTCTAAATACTATTGCAGAATTATTCAAGGATAAAACCCTGCTGATAATCAGTCATGATGATGAAGTGATTGATCGCATGGACAGGATAGTGGAATTGGCATGAAAGACCTGATCTTCTTTTTTAAATTATTTAAGCCTTATAGCGGCTGGATGTTGTCAGCATCTGTTATCGCCTTAATCACTTCCTTATCCAGTATTGCTTTATTAACTTTATCCGGCTGGTTTATTACTGCCGCTGCGATGGCAGGACTCATGGCACCAGATGGTGTGGCGATTACCTTTAATTTTCTGCAACCGGCTGCTGAAATCAGGGCTTTGGCAATTATCCGTACTGCGGGACGATATGCCGAACGGCTATTGAGTCATGAAGCTACTTTCAGAGTGCTGAGCGAAATTAGATGCTGGTTTTTTGAAAAATTAATTCCTTTAGCACCTGGCAGGCTGGCGATGAAGCGCAGCGCAGATTTATTGCATAGTCTGACACAGGACATAGACAGCCTGGATGCTTTGTATTTAAGAATCTGTTCGCCGTTTTTTGTGGCGATTTCTGGATCCATCATCATGCTTGTTTTCATTGCTTTTCATGCTTTTTATTTAGCTTTGATGCTGGCTTTGATTTTAATCCTAGTCGGGGTGTTGATACCCTGGTTATTTAATAGATTGGGTCGGAAAAGTGCTGAAGATTTAGTCGAACACAGTGCCTTGTACAAAACCCAGCAAGTGGAACTGTTACAGAGCATGGCCGAACTGCAAGCTTTTAATGCATTGGGGCGCTATCAGTCTTTATTATCGGCTCGTTCCG
>SPJJ01023086.1_pt1 | contig 13220 bp, 11 predicted proteins | sample 3741741 | NCBI WGS metagenome assembly SPJJ01 (sample SAMN10925908, study PRJNA522277) | cold seep metagenome | isolation source: Elba SIP-enriched marine methane seep metagenome, extraction at timepoint T1 | place: Italy: coast of Elba, Mediterranean Sea | collected 2014-05 | reverse complement strand
TGCGCTCCGCGCTGGCGGCGGCGAAGCGCGCGATAGGCTTGTCGGAGCGTAGGGCGAACCAGTCGAGGAAGTGTTGGGCCAGCAGCAAGATATCCCGACCGCGCACACGCAACGGTGGCAACTCCACGTGGATCACGTTGATGCGAAAGAACAGGTCTTCGCGGAAGCGCTCTTCTTCGACCGCCGTGTCCAGATCCCGGTTCGTCGCGGCGATGACTCGGACGTCGACGCTCACTTCCTCGTCCGAACCGACCGGTCGAACTTTTAGCTCCTGCAACGCGCGCAGCAGCTTGGGTTGCAAGCTCAGTGGCATGTCGCCGATTTCGTCGAGAAAGATGGTGCCGCCGTTGGCGCGCTGAAACAGGCCTGCCCGGGCTCCCCCAGCTCCGGTGAACGCTCCTTTGGCGTGGCCGAAAAGCTCGCTTTCGAGTAGTTGTTCCGGAACCGCCGAGAGGTTGACGGGGACGAACGGTCCGTCGCTACGTTTGCTCGCTTCGTGGATCGACCGCGCGGTGACTTCTTTGCCGGTACCACTCTCGCCCGTGATCAGCACGGATGCGCTGGAGTCCGAGATCCGCCGCAGCAGCGAATACACCTCTTGCATCGCGGCGCTATCGCCCAGCATGCCGTGGAAACTCTGAGAGTCCTGGACCATATCCCGAAGGCGCTTGACCTCCTGGCGCAATGCGCGGGACTCGATCACCCGTTGGACGCGCAAAGCCAGGGCATCGCCGCGAATCGGCTTGGTAGCATAATCATCGACGCCAATGCGTAGGGCTGAAATCGCGTTCTCGACACTGGCGTGAGCGGTGAGCACGACGATCGGCAGGCCGGGGTGGGTGGCGACGACACGCTCGCAAAACTCCAGGCCGCTCATCTCCGGCATGTTCAGATCGGTTACCACCGCATCAAAACGCTGTGTATTGAGCAGCGACAAGGCGTCCTGTGCCGCCGTCGCCGTCGTAGTCGCCAGCCCGTGACGCCCGAGCTCGAGCTGTAGCAGTTCTGCCAGCTCGGGTTCATCGTCTACGAGCAGCACGCGTTTTCCCGCCCCCGCCATACTGATCGCAGTTACTCTACCGCGCTCACTGGTCACGATCCAGCGCTCTCCAAGCGTTGTGCCGCTGTGGACACGTGGTGGTGCTCCTGTGCAATTCGGCCGAGCACCCCACTCAATTCGTCTTGTAATGCGACGCCTTTGTGGACGAACTCGTTGATTCGCAGGTGGTTGAACAGCTCGCGTTCTGCGGGCCCGACCCGTCCACTCACGACGACGAAGCTCGTGTTGTCGGCAAGGCTGGTGCTGCGCAGGTACATAGCGAGCTCGAGGCCGTTCGTCCCGGGCATCTCCAGGTCCAGCATGCACACGTCCGGAGGGCTTTCGGTGAACATGGCTAGCGCCGCATCTGCGTTGCCGGCGCAACGGATCGTGGCGTTCGGTAGGGCTGCGGAGACCAGGACGACCAATAGCTCCTGCATGAGGTCATCGTCTTCCGTGATCAACACGGACAATTGCTGGGGCACCCGCCGCGCAGTCAGGGCGACCTGCACCATGCGCAAGCGAACTTCGATCGCTTCTATGGATGGGGGCCGGGCCTGCGGATCCTTCGCCAACATTTCACCTATCAGATCTGCCAGGGCGTTGGGCACGTCATTGCGGTGTGAGCGGATGTCCGGCGCGGCGTCATGGATGTGTGCGGACAATACCTGGACCACCGAATCTCCGACGAACGGCGGCGTGCCGGTGAGGAGCTCGAAACCCAGAGCACCTAACGCATAAATGTCAGCCGCGAACGCGAGCCCTCGACGAGATTGGCCGGTGCAAACCTCGGGGGCGATGTAGCTCGGGGTTCCGGCGATGGTTTCACTCGGCCCGGCCAGCGACTCCTGGACCAACGCGCCGAAGTCCAGCAGCACGACCCGGTTGGGCGGGGCGAGCATGATGTTGTCCGGTTTGATGTCGCGGTGAGCGAGATTAGCGGCATGAAGCGCGCCGAGCGGGCCGCACGCGCCGAGCAGAATGTCGATGACCTCGGTGATGGCGAACTCACCGTGGCTTAGTCGTTGATCGATATGAGCGCCCAAGGTGCCGCCGAACAACCGCTCCATCACCACGTACTGGCTGCCGTTGTGGATTCCCATGGCATGGACGGCCGCAATGCCGGGATGTCGGAACGCGGCCATGACCCGGGCCTCGTGGCGGAGTGCGTCGGGGCCCATTGAGTGCCACGCTGCTTTGACCGCCACCCGCCGGTTCAGGTTCATGTCGATAGCCTCGAATACCTGGCCCATGCCACCTTCGCCGATGAGATCGCCGATTCTATAGACGTCGCCCACAACCTCGCCGGCCTGGAGCAAGCGCTCTGAAGTCTCCGCATGTCCCGTGCGTGGCGTCATGCCCAGAGGCACTTCAAGGATCGTGCCAACCGCGCAGGGGCTCGAGCGGATAACTAGGCTGCGCCGGTCGCCCGAGTCAGTAGAGCGGCGAGCCGGTCGATCGCAGGCACCAACGCATCGACTGCCGCTTCCTCGACAACGCCTGCGGCGTCACTTATCTCGGGCAGGCCAAAGCTGCCGGCCGAACCGAGGAGCTTGTGGCCGAGCTGACGCAGCGAAGCGATGATGTCCTCGTCAGTGGGCGCCGCGATCAGCCGCTCACGAAGCTCGAGCAACTGCGCCAATTGGCTGCCGAGGCGGCCGATGTAGCGCCGTCGAATATCGTCGCGCAGCGCCTGCTCCGGCATGCCGGAGGACGGCGAAAGCCGGTCGATGGCGGCGTAAAGCACGTTTTTGTCCACGATCGGCTTGCTCACGTAGTCATCGAAACCGAGGCTCAAATACTTCTCGCGGTCGCCCGACATCGCGTGCGCCGTGAGCGCGATGGTGGGCACGCCGGACAGGGCATCGTGTTGCCGCATCCGCTTGAGTACTTCAGTGCCGTCCATGCCGGGCAAAGAGATGTCGAGGAGCACCACGGCTGGAAGGTCTTCGGGCATTCCCTCCAGTGCCTGGAGGCCGGACTCATACATGGTGAGCTCATAGCGTTTGCGAAGAAGCGCCTTGAGCAGCATTAGATTGTCGGGATTGTCCTCGACGACAGTGATTTTTGGTTTCGTCACGCTGGGCTCGTAGCGGGTACGCTGCCGCGCCTGGCGCAGCCCCCCTATGTCGCAAGAATCCCACGTTTTGCACCCGCCATGTGGACCACGGTCCGCAAAAAACTACGCTGCCCATCCGGCACGCACGATTGCCACGCGTGGCAATCTGCCACACCGTCCCACTCCGCCTCACGGTCGGCCAACGCGCCCTGGTTCAGGGTGTTAGCGGCTGGCACACGTATTGCTCTGTTGTCTGCCAGGGGAATGACGATGGAACGAACATTACGAAGATACAGCGGTGTGGCCGATGGTGTATCGGTCGAGCTCGCCAATCTGCGCATCGCAGCGCTGGCCAGTCGTATCGCGTTTTTGGCGGCGCTTACCACCTTCGGTTTGGCCGCGTTTCGGCTTGCCGCTGAAGGAACACACAGTAGAGCTGGCTGGGTATTGTTCGCCAGCGGATTCGGCTTTGGTGTCGTGCGGGTTTTACTGAGCGCGTCGCCCACCCAGGTGAATTTGCGCCACGCCATCCCCGGGGTTGGCCTTGCCGGTACGACGTTGATGGCGCTGCTCGCGGGCGGCCTGCACTCCGAGTCGTTATTCTGGGTACCGTTCGTCCCTGTGGTCGCCGGTTTCATGTGCGGTCGCAGCGCCACCGTGCCGTTCGCGTTGGCGAGTGCCGGAGCGGTCGTGGTCGTCGGCGTGTTGCACGTGGCCGGACACATCGGCGCGCCAACTGCTGCCTGGGGGTTGATGCTGCGTTTCGCCGCGGTCCTCAGCGCAACGATCTTCGGCGGTGTGCTCGCGGTGTCTTACGAAAGCCATCGCCGGGAAGCGGAACAGCGGTTGTGGCGCGCCGCGACACACGATTCTTTGACCCAGCTGCCGTCGCGCTCGCTGTTGTTTTCGCATCTGGAGCAGGCGCTTCGCCAGGGAGCCCAGAGCGACGCGGGCGTCGGCGTCGTGTTCATCGACGTAGACCTGTTCAAGCAGATTAACGATCGCCACGGCCATGATGTCGGTGACCAGGTTCTGCAGGCGGTCGGCGCACGACTGGACGGTGCCACCAGGCGCAGCGAATTGGCGTGCCGCCTTGGCGGTGATGAATTTGTGGTGGTACTGGAAGATGCCAACCAGGCCGCCCTGCGCTGCATCTGCGATCGACTGGGCGAGGCGCTCAGCCGACCTGTGCGAGTTCGGGGCAAAAGTATTGATGTCACGGTCAGTCTCGGCGGTGTGGTCGCCCAGCCCAGCGATTCCCCGCGGTCCGTGCTGCAACGCGCCGATGCGAGCATGTACCGCGCGAAGCGCAAGCAGCGCGAACAGCAGCAGCCGCGGTCGGGCGTTCGCTCCTTCATCAGCGTGGCCGGTTGACAGGCTCAGGGCACACCATGAGTGCCCCAGCCGCCGTGTTCCACAGGCAGTGCGTCCGTCCCACCGCAGCGTTGCGCATGCCGCGCGCGATCATGGACGACGGCTAGCGCTGGCTACGGGGCGTTCGCTGGCGGGGTGCGCTGATGATGGCTGGCTCCCAGCGCTGGGCTGCCACCGAGCAAGCGCCAATGTCGGGTGCGGCCGTAAGGTTCCAGATATAGCGTGTGCGTGCCGGGTTTGAGCGCCCGTGAGCTGCCGTACTGGGCTACGTCGAAGGCTTTGTGAAACGTCTGGTGGCTGGTGTTTTTGAACACGCGCAGCGGGCGCACGGTAGTCCAGTGGTACTTGCTGCCGCCCTTGGCCTTCACGACGGTCGCGCGGACGACGACGCTGGCCCGGCTGAACCGCGCGGCTGCGGCCTGCGACCAGTGACGGCTTGCCCAGGCGGCCTTCAGCTTCTTGGCATTCTTAGTGCGCACGGCGCGACGCAAGCGGCGGCCGTCGAGCACGAAGTAGTAGGCGGTGCCGGGCTTGAGACTGAACTCGATGCCCGAACCTTCCCACATAGGGCAGTAGGTCTTGCCGCCGCGACGATGTACGGGCATGGGCTCGCTATGGCTGAGCTTGAGCACCTGTGTGACCCGGGCTGTGCCGGCGATGACCGTTGTGATCCGGGCGGTGATCAACATGGTCGCGGTGCGACCGCGGTAGCGCGGCGCCCGGCGAACCGACGACAAGACCTTGGCCACCACCAGGGCGTCTGAGCGCGCGACCACCTCGGCGAGGGCGACGCTTCTAGCGCGGCAGGCGTCGGCGCGGCCGGCATCGGCGGCCACGATGGCGAGGGCACAAGCGCACAGGCAAACGAGGCGTCGGAGCGGTGGCACGTGTGCAGTGTGGCCCCATTCGTTCGCGTCGCCAGGGCGGAGCCGGACGTCCAGTGGACGTCCGATCGTACGCCACAGACCGCCTGCCCACTGGCTAAGTCGCTGAAACCGTGGGGCGCCGGGCTCGGTACGCAGGTTGCTCTACCAGCGGTCACCAAGGAGGTCACATGAGCAACATCAAAGCATGGTTACTCGGCGTTGCGTGTGCAGCGCTCATCGGCTGCGGCGACGTTCGCCAAGAAACGCCCGACGCCGGCGACACCACCCCGGATGCGGCGGTGGTCGTAGACGCTCGACCGCTGCCCGATGCGAGCGCGCCACCACCGCCCAACCTGGCGGAGACCGTATCGGCGGGCGGGCGCGTTACCGGTGGCGCCTACAGCGCGCAGTTTCAGTTGGGTCACCCGTACGGGGGCTCGTTTCAAGGTGGCGACTACAGCGGCCGCGGCGCCGCGGCGATCAATCCATAAGGCACCAAGGAGGACGTAATGACGATAAAGACACACGTGGTCGCATTGGCGATCATCACCACATCACTGCTCGGCGTATCCCCGGCGAGTGCGGTACCCGGAACCATGGGCTTCAGCGCTCGCATCGCCGATGCCTCTGGACCGGTCGACGGCTCGGTCAGCATCGAGGTCAAGATCTGGGACGCGCTCAGCGGCGGCGCAGAACAGTGGTCCGAAACCCACAGCACGACGGCGAGTGACGGCGTCGTGCATGTTCAGCTGGGCGGCTCCACACCTCTGGCGGGCACCTTCGACGGCAGTGACCGTTACCTCGAGTTGTGGATCGAAGGCGAGCGCCAGGAGCCGCGGGTCAAGATCGGCAGCGTGCCGTACTCGGTCGCTGCGGGCACTGCTGAGCGTCTGGGCACCTTGGAGCCGAGCGACGTCGCCCTCGCGGGCCACGGTCACAGCTTTAGCGACATCACCGGCAGCCTGGGCACCGGCCAGTACTCGTGCATCGATGACCTGACCGCGGAGGGCTTCCTCGACGGCGCCAATCCCGGGGATCTGGTCACCCGTTCTCAGGGCGACACCCGCTACCGCAACGCCAGCAACATGAACGCGGGCACCTTGCCCACGGACCGATACAGCGCTTACGCCGACCTCAACGCCGAGGGTCGGCTCGATGGTTCCGTGTCGGGCGACCTGCAGACGCGCAGCGTTGCCGACGGTCGCTACGTGCGACGCAGCCACGTGACCACCTCCCACTTCAGCATCTCGTCGTCGGCGCCGGGCGGAGGCAGCAGCTCGACCAGTACCAGCAACTGGGAGATTTGCGCGCTGAGCTACACCAACATCGCCTGGGGCGGCTACTGCGACGTGTTCAAGAGCGGCACCACGTGGACCCTCACCGCGCGCAATCACAACATCGGCGGCAGCGCGGCATCGTGCTCAATGTACTGCCTCAACCTGATGTAGCCAGCGTCAGTCCCTGGCGAGCTCGCGGATGCGGTTCGCCAGGGCGCGCTTGGATACGCCGAGCGCCCGCGCCATCTCGCCAACATCGCCCGCGTGCGCAGCGCGCGCAGCCGCGATCTCGTTGTCGTCCAGGTCTTTGGCCTGACGAATCTCCTCGATACCTTTGATGCGCTCGTACAGCCGCGAGCGAGACATGCCCAGGGCGGTGGCTGCCGCGTTGGCCGAATGGTCGGCGGCGCGCATGGCGGCGACGATTTCGGCATCGGTGATGTCCGCGGGGGCCCTGGCGGGTTGTCTGGCGGTCTCCGCCGCGCTGCCGCGGGCTCGGTCGACCAGACGCTGCAGGGCGGTGTCGACGCGCACACGGGTAGAGCCGCGATTGGAGATGACCAGCTGGCGCACCACCGCGCGTAGCTGGCGCACATTGCCGGGCCAGTCCAGCATGGCCAGATCGGCGACGAACGATGATGGCAGCCAGGTTGCCTCACCCTTGGCCGGGGGCTGCAATCGGTGCAACTCTCCCGTGCCCTCGAGCTCTTCGCGCAAGAAGTAAACGAACAGGCGGCCGATGTCGTCGCGACGGTCGCGCAGCGCGGGCAGGAACAGTTGAAAGCCCTCGAGCCGGTGGAGCAGGGCGGCGCGGAACGAGTCGGTGGTGGTGGCGTGCTCGAGGTTCGCGTCCGTGGCGGCCACAAGCCGCGCATCTACCGTGCGGGTCTTGGGCGAGCCCAGCGGTTGAATCTCCAGGGACTCGAGCGCGCGCAGCAGCATGGGCTGCACCTCGGCCGGAGTGGCGCCGATTTCGTCGAGGAATAAGGTTCCGCTCGATGCTTGGGAGAAGTAGCCGGCGTGGGGCGATACGGCGCCGGTGAACGCGCCTTTGGCGTGGCCAAACAGCTCCGATGCGGCGGTGGACGGCGGGATAGCCCCCATGTTGACGGCGACGAAGGGTTTCGCCCGCCGGCTGCTGGCCTCATGGATGGCGCGCGCCGCCAGTTCTTTGCCGGTGCCGGTTTCGCCGCGGATCAATACGGGCACGGGCAGGTCGGCGACCCGGCAAATGTCCCGGCGCAGATCGTCGATCGACTGGTTGGCGCCGACCATGCCGAGGGCTGGTGGGGCACCGTCGCTACGGCGGGCGCGGTGTGCCAGCAACACCACCCGGTCCGCGAGCTCGATGACGACACCGCTGTCGAGTCGGGCGGCTGGAATAACGGTCCGAGTCGCCACCGGCATACGATCGACAGCCAGCTCGATGCCGTTCGGGTTTGAGATGGTCAGCTCCGTGTCCGAGCTGTTGAGCTCGAATGAGCGCCGACTGATGTTGCGATCGTTCAGGGCTTCCCGGCCGAACACGGGTTCGTTGCGACTGACCGCGACTCCACCAGCGACATCGTCGAGCCAGGCAACGTCGCCCACCCGATTCAGGTCCGGATGAAACGCCACGGTCAGGGCAACGCAGCTGTGGTCGCCGCGTGACTCGATCGACGGTGACTTCAACGTGTCGAGGGAGGCTGGCTGGTCGGCCATAATCTCGGCCAACTTACTACACCCGTAACGCTTCTGATATGGTTTCCGTGGCTTCGCCCATGGCTGGAGAGCACATACCGCTGCACCGCCTCGACTCGGCCGAGCTCGGCCACGATGAGCTCAAACACCTGGCCGGGTGCGACATCTGCCGCAAGAATTCAAAGCTGCTCAAACGCGTGGATCCCGCGGTGGCGGATGGGGAACCGGACGGTTCGTGCACGGCCTCTGCCAGTGGTCCATCTGTAGCGGACGCACCAGCCGACGACTCGCTACTGGCCCAGGGCCGGGAGGTCGAGCGCTACATCGTCGAGGCGCTGATCGGTCGCGGCGGCACCGGCATGGTGTACCGAGTGCGCCATAGCCGCCTCGGCACGGTTCACGCACTCAAGGTGGTCACGGTGCAGAGCCCGGATATTGAAGCCCGGCTGATCGCCGAGGGCCGGGCGCAAGGCACGCTGGCTCACGATCGGGTGGTCACAGTGACCGACGTGGTCGACGTCGATGGTACGCCCGGGCTGATCATGGAATACGTCGAGGGGCCGTCGTTGCGCGGCTTTTTGCGCTCCCACCGACCGACGATCGCCCAGATCGATGCCCTCGTCGTCGACATTCTGGCCGGGGTTGCCGATGCCCATCGCAACGGCTTCGTGCACCGTGACCTAAAGCCGGGCAACATTCTGCTGCAACCGAAGCACAACGGATTGGTCGCCAAGGTCGCCGACTTCGGCTTGGCCAAAGCGCTGCGCACCGGTGGCAGCGCCGACATGGTGGCGACCCGCACCGGGGCCACCATGGGCACTCCGGCGTACATGGCCCCCGAGCAGATCCGCGACGCCAGCAGTGTGGACGCCCGGGCAGACGTGTTCGCGCTGGGGGCGATCATGTACGAGCTAGTGACCGGGCGGCGCGCGTTCGACGGTCGCGATGTGCTCGCCGTGATGAACCAGGTGTGCAAAGCGGAACGCACGCCCGCCAGGGAGCTCGCACCCGATGCGCCGGCGCGGATGTGCGCGGCCATCGATGCCGCCCTGGTGGTGGATCCCGATGAGCGGGTTGCCACCTGTCAGGAGCTACTGGCGTTGTGGACCGATGGGGCCAAGCCGAGCGAGCTCATCGACGCTGCCTGGGACGCGAACATCGTCGACCAGGTGCGCGGGCTGCGCAGCGATTCGCAATTGCCCCGGTCGGCGGCCAGCACGGGCTCGCGGCCGGGTTCGTACCGCTGGCTTGCCGCCGCCGCATTCGGCTTGGTCGGTCTCGCTGCCGTGGGCTGGTTGGCGCTGCCGGCGAAGTCCGATCTGGTTCCGCAAGCCAGCCCGGCCCCCGTTGCCACCAAACCGGCGGCTCTCGGCTTCGACGTCAAGGTGCGCAGAATCGGCCGAACCAGCGGCTTGTACATGCACCCGAGCCTGTCTGCCGACGGCAAGCAAATCGTCTATTCGAACGACGTCGATATCTACTTGCGCCGAGTCGTCGGTGACAAGGCGTTCAACCTGACGAAGAGCTTTGGACCACGAGCGACCCAACCGGAGCTGTCGCCGAGCGGCGATCACATCGCGTTCGCCGCCGAAGGTGCCATCTACATCATGGGCGTCGCTGGCGACAACATCCGCAAGATCGCCAGCCCCGGCTACTGGCCCACCTGGTCGCCAGACGGCAAACACCTGGCATATGTCAGCCTGGACTTGCGCGATGTGTTCATGAGGCCCGACTGGGGCGCGGAGCTGCGCCGGGTCGACGTTGAAACCGGCACCACCAAGACCCTGGTGACGAGCGAGCACGATGCGCGGCAGCCGGACTGGTCGCCGGACGGCAAGTGGATCATCTTCTTCGGCAGTGGCGGCTTGCACACGGTGAGGGCGGATGGAACCGGGTATCGCAAGGTGGGGGTGAGCGCCTGGCACCCGGTATGGGATCCGGACGGCGGCGGCTTCTTCGCCGTACGCGCGCGCCTGGGCCAGTACGAAATCACGCGGTTCCTGTGGGACGCCAAGACCGGCACGAGTAGCCACAAGACGGCGACCAAGCTGTTTTCGCTGTCGACCGGGACGATCTGGCACTTCAGCTTCAGTCGAGACAAGCGGCGCTGGATGGCCTCGGTGCAGTACGGAACGACACGGACCTGGCGGGTGCCATTCGACGCGCGCACTCGCAAAGTCACCGGGCTGCCTCGCCAGTTTGGCGATCAGGACCTGGCGCTGCAGTCGCCGGCCGCATCCCCCGACGGCAAGTGGGTGGCCGCGCAATCGAACTGGTCCCACGAAGAACACATCTATGTCGTCGATGCAGCGACCGGTACCAAGTCGCGGCGGCTCACCGGGATGAAAAACGAGTATCGGCGCGCGCCCCATTGGTCGCCGGACGGCAAAACGATCGCGTACTTCGGTTCGTATCGCGGCAGCCAGGGCGTCATTCTGGTCAATCCGCAGGGTGGCGAGCAGCGGCGGATTTCACCCAAGGAGGACATCCGGTTTCCGCACTGGTCCCCGGATGGCAAGCGGCTGGTCATCACCTATACCCTGGACGACAACCGCTCGTACCCGTGTGTGGTCGACTTGAACAAGGACTAGCACGAGCAGTGTAAGGCCGGTCATCGAGCCAAGAACGCTGGCTGGCGCAGCGGCCCGTGGTCGCCGGATGGAACGCGCATCCTGGTTATGTCGGCCGGCGGCGTCGGCGTGTGGAACCAGCGCAGTGGGGCGATCAAACGCATCTCGCGACGCGGCTCGGACGCGGCGTGGCTGGCCGATGGTCGCCACGTTGTGATCGCCGACAGAGACCGCTTGCTGATCGGCGACGCGGCGGGTACCGAGCCGAAGGAGCTGGTCCTACTGGCGCCGCATACGGTGACCGTGTTGCCCAGCGTGGACGTGGCCCCGGACAACAAGACGATCTACGTGGGCACGATCAACGAGCACGTAAACATGTGGCTTGCCGAGCGCGTCCCACCCCGCTGACGCCGGATAAGCGATTTTAGCCCGAGGGAGGGGAGGGGGGTAACCCCCTCGCGCAGACTGGGCAGCTGTCGAGCGCTCGGGGCTAGGGCACGCGGGTCTTGAGGCTATCGACCGCGTGTACGGGGGCGGCGTCGCCGCTCATCAACTCGGTGATGGCGCCGTAGACCAGGCGCTGACTCTGCAGCATGTTCTTGCCCTCGAAGATCGGCGATACGACTTCGATGGTGAAGTGGCCACCGCCGCCGCCAACCTCGACCTGCGCGTCGGGAATGGCCGCGGTGATCGCGTTGCGGATGGCTTCGAGGATGTCGCCCTGGAAGTTGGTGGGATGGTGAGACATGGCGGGGTTATACACCCAAGCCGGGCGGAAGTTGGGTAAAGCCGCATTCAGCTGCCGTCATGGACGGTCCGAGGCGAAGCGCTGCAGCAGCTGCGGCAACGTCGCCCGGTCGCCAGCAATATCATCGGCCATATCCACGAACCTGAGCAGATTGCTGCCGTGTTCGGCGGGACTGATCAGCGGCCACTGGGGCGGCGGCGCCAGCCAGCTGCCATCGTTGGCGCGCATATGGCTTCGGTCCGTGCGCAACCCGGAGCGATACTCGTCGGCGGTGGCGATCCGAAACACCGGGTCGAACTCGACCGGCTGAATCCCTACGGTGGCAAACGTGGCTTGCGCATACGCCCCGACGGTCAGGGGCATACCCACCCGGCAGTCCAGATCCCAGACCTGCCAGCCATCGGTGTTGGCCACGACGAACACGTGATAATCCCAGACGATGGGCGCGTCAGCTGGTGCGGCGCGCTGGCTCCACATCGCCACGTGGCGCGACTCGTTGGACACCACGATCACGTGGGGCGCCGCGTCGCGTAAGGGCGCCGTCTGGCACAAATGCCAGGCATTTTCCTCGCAGTAGCGAGCCTGGTAGCGAAACCGCGAGTCCACGATGCTGCCAGCATAGCCGACCTCGGGCGCGATGGAATATTGTAAAACTGAAACCGTTTTCACTTTCCATTGAGCCGGGTTTCGTAGACGATCGCGCCATGTCCAAGACGCCCAATCAGCTCTATATCGATGGTCAGTTCGTGGATGCGTTGGCAGGGGAGACCTATCCGACCAAGGATCCGGGAAACGGCGGCACCATTGTGGACGTGGCCAAAGGCGCCACCACCGACGCCGAGCGCGCCATCGATGCGGCGGCCCGGGCGTTCGACAGAGGCGATTGGAGCGGCGCCGAGCCGGCAGCGCGCGCCCGCGTGCTCATGGAGCTGGCCGATCGCATTCAAGCAAACTCGGCCAGCCTGGCCATGACCGAGGCCGTGGATTCGGGGGCGCTGATTCGGCGTGCCGGTGCGGACATGTTTGCGGCGGCGCGGTTCATTCGCGCCATCGCTCGCTACGCGATCAAGGACTTTCCCTGGCGCGAACCGGTGCCGGGCAACGCCAGCGCGTTCATGCCCAGCCGCAACTACGTGCGCCGAGAACCTCTGGGCGTGTGCGTCGGCATCATCCCGTGGAACTTCCCGTTCCTCATGGCGGTGTGGAAGATCGCGCCGGCGATCCTCATGGGCAATACGGTGGTGCTCAAGCCGGCGACCGACACGCCGCTCACCGCGCTCATGCTCGCCCAGCTGTGCGACCAGACATCGCTGCCCAAAGGTGTGGTCAACGTGATCACCGGGCCGGGCAGACAACTGGGCGAAGTGCTGTGTACTCACCCGAAGGTGGCCAAGATCGCGTTCACCGGCAGCACCGAGGTGGGCCGCCGGGTGATGCAGATGGGCTCGAGCACGATCAAGAAGGTCACCCTCGAGCTCGGTGGTAAGTCGCCCAATATCATCCTGCCCAAGGCGCCCCTCGACCTGGCTGTCGACGGCGCGTTGTTCGCGTGCTTCTTGCACTCCGGCCAGGTGTGCGAGTCGGGAACGCGCCTGCTCGTGCCCGAC
>SPJJ01008014.1_pt1 | contig 13228 bp, 12 predicted proteins | sample 3741741 | NCBI WGS metagenome assembly SPJJ01 (sample SAMN10925908, study PRJNA522277) | cold seep metagenome | isolation source: Elba SIP-enriched marine methane seep metagenome, extraction at timepoint T1 | place: Italy: coast of Elba, Mediterranean Sea | collected 2014-05 | reverse complement strand
TCGTCACCGCACGCTGCGAGCAGCACGAGACCCACCACCAAAGCGCTGGTCGAGCGACACATCGGCCACGGGGTACCACGAGCCTCCCTGTGCGCCGAGCCCGCATTCGCGCGTCGGGGTTGCATCCAGCGCCGCAGAGCGTACGATGAGCCCATGTCCGCTGCGAGCACCACTGCGACCACTACCGACACGGCTTAGGCCGGGTGGTCGCGCTCGCTCGCACTCAGAAGACCCCCGGCTCACCCCCGGGGGTTTTTTCGTACCCCGAGTTTTCTTCTCCTCCCCAAACACCTACGTTCCGCACCAGGACGCCAGTCATGGACATCTCCATCAACCTCCCCGACGGCAGCAGCCGGTCCGTTCCCGAAGGCAGTTCGGTCTTCGATCTCGCCAAGTCCATCTCGCCCCGCCTCGCCAAGGCAGCCGTGATCGGCGTGGTCAACGACCGGGAGGTCGACGTCACCCACTCGCTCGCCGACGGCGACCAGGTCCGCATCATCACGGACAAGGATCCCGAGGGGCTGGAGACGCTGCGGCACTCGGCCGCCCACCTGATGGCGGCGGCGATTCTCGAAGAGGTTCCCGGCGCGCAGCTCACGATCGGCCCCGTCACGGCGGACGGCTTCTACTACGACATCTATCTTCCCGAGGGCGTGTCGATGGGCGAAGGAGACTTCCCACGCATCGAAAAGAAGATGGCCCACCTGGCCAAGAAGGCCGACAAGTTCCAGCGCTGCGTCGCGCCGTCCAAGGAGAGCGACGTCTATCGCGACTACGTGGCCATCGATGGGGGCGCCAACCGGTTCAAGCAGGAGATCATCGCCGACCTCGAGGCTGGCGGTGCGTTCGCCGAAGGCGAAGACGCGCCCGAGGTCAGCTTCTACAAGATGGGCAACTTCATCGACCTTTGCCGGGGCCCCCACGTGCCGAGCACGAAGTGGCTCAAGCACACCAAGCTGATGAAGCTCGCCGGCGCCTATTGGCGGGCCGACGCGGCCAACGAGCAGCTCCTGCGCGTCTACGGCACGGCGTTCTTCTCCAAGGACGACCTCGAGCAACACCTGCACATGCTCGAAGAGGCCAAGAAGCGCGACCACCGGGTGCTCGGCGAGCAGCTCGACCTCTTCCACTTCCAAGAGGACGCGCCGGGCTTCCCGTTCCTGCACCCCAAGGGCACGAGCGTCTACAACAACCTCATGGAGTTCATGCGGGCCCAGCTGCACTCGCGGAGCTACAAGGAAGTCCGCACGCCGCTCATCCTCTCCGAGTCCGCGTGGCACACGTCCGGCCACTACGACAACTACTTGGAGAACATGTTCTTCACCAAGCGGAAGCGTCGGGACAAGGAAGACGCGGCCACGATCATCGACAACGCCGAGGAAGACCGGCCGATGGCGGTCAAGCCGATGAACTGCCCGGGCCACCTGATGATCTACAAGCATCGGATGCACAGCCACCACGAGCTGCCGCTGCGGATCGCCGAGATGGGCCTGGTGCACCGCCGAGAGGCGTCGGGCGTCCGGCATGGCATGTTCCGCGTGCAGGCATTCGTCCAGGACGATGCCCACCACTTCTGCACGCCGGAGCAGATCGAGGGCGAGATCCAGCTGCTGATCAAGTTCTTCTTCGAGGTCTACGGCGCCTTCGACTTGACGGATGTGCGGCTCGAGCTGTCCACGCGCCCCGAGAAGTCGATCGGCTCCGACGAGATGTGGGAGTAGGCCGAGAGCGCGCTCGGGAAGGCGCTCGACGCCGGCGGTCGCGAGTACCAGGTCAACGAAGGCGACGGTGCGTTCTACGGGCCGAAGATCGACTTCCACATCCGCGACTCGCTCGGCCGCAGCTGGCAGTGCGGCACGATCCAGGTCGACTTCTCCATGCCCGAGCGCTTCGGTCTGGAGTATGTCGGTGCCGATGGAGCCCGGCACACGCCGGTGATGCTGCACCGCGCCTGCTATGGCTCGATCGAGCGCTTCTTCGGCATCGTCACGGAGCACTTCGCCGGGGCGTTCCCGCTGTGGCTGGCCCCGGTCCAGGTCAAGGTCCTGCCCGTGTCCGAGAAGTTCAACGACTATGCCGGCAAGGTCGCCGCTCAGCTCGACAGCTCCAGCGTGCGGGTCGAGGTCGACTACAGCGACGAGCGGCTCGGGTACAAGATCCGCGCGGCCACGATGCAGAAAGTCCCCTACCTCATCGTGGTCGGCCAAAAGGAAGTCGACGGCGGCTCGATCAACGTTCGGTGGCGAGACGGCGAGGACCTCGGCGAGACCACGGTGCAGAGCTTCGTCAACGCCCTGCCGCCGTACACGGTCGCCGCCCTGGCTGCGTCCCTACGGGAAGAGCAGAGCGAAGCGGCCGAGTAGGGGCTAAACTTCGACTTCGATGCGCGAGTCGCTGCTCGTCGTCGTGGTCATCATCGCCCTGCTGGCCACCGCCTCCTTGGAGCCCACCACCGGGATCCAGGGGGGCTTCGTCGTGTCCGTGCTCTCGCTGCTGCTCGGCTCGATCGCCGGCGCGCTGTACCACCGCCGGCTCCACCAGTGCCTGTCGGCGCGCGATGCTCTGCCGCCGCGGTGGTGGATCGAGCCGACGAAGCTCCACCGCGAGCTGACTGACGAAGAGCGCGTGCGGACGATGCCCCCCTTCTATGTGGGGGCCGCCGCCTTCGGGGTTTGTGTGCTCGGTTGTGTGGCGATGGTGTCCGGTCTCTTACGAATCGCACTGTGATCCCACCTCGACCACGGCGCGGGTTCGACCGTCGCGGAGTCAACCGCGTAGTCCAGCGGACAATCCGATCGCGCCTGTCGATCCGCACCCGGAATGGCGGATGAAAAGCCGATTCTGTCGACACACCTTGTCGAAGGCGCGGAGTCGGATGCAGCGAAGATTCTTCAATTTGTTGGTGGGTGGGGCGCTTCTCGCAGCGCCTGGTTGCTACAGCGGTTTCGATGCGGAGGCGAACAGCGCTGGGCCGGGTGCCTCGGGCGGGACCGACTCGGCCGGCGACGGCTCGGCCGATGGGGGCGACTCCGATGGTGACGGCTCGGACTCCGACGACGGTCCTGGGCCCTCGAGCAGCGAGCTTCCTGCACCCAGTGCCCGGGTCGCCCGCCTGACCCATACGCAGTGGGAGAACACCGTCCAGGACCTGCTCTACCTCGACGCGCCCACCGGGTTCTCGGAGAGCTTCCGCGCTGATCCGTCCAACGCTGGCTACCTCTTCGACAACAGTGCGGCAGCCCTCGAGGTCGACCAAGCGCTGTGGTCCGGCTACCAACGCGCCGCCGTGGACGCAGCCCAGCTCGCCGTCACGACGCCCGCCGTGATGGACGCCATCCTTCCGGTCGACGGCGGAGACGATGCCGCCCGCGCCGACGCCTTCGTTCGCGACTTCGGCCTGCACGCCTTCCGCCGGCCGCTCGAAGAGTCCGAGGTCACCATCTACACCGGCCTGTTCGACGGTGCTGGCGAGATGTTCGACGACAGCGATGGCTTCGATGCCGGTGTTCGCCTCGTCATCGAGACGATGCTCCAGTCGCCCAACTTCCTGTATCGCATCGAGCGAAGCACCGAAATCGAAGACGAAGTCATCGCGCTCGACGACTTCGAGGTCGCCCAGCGCCTGTCGTACTTCGTGCTCAACTCGATGCCCGACGACGAACTCTTCGACGTCGCGGTCGAAGGCACCCTTCGCCAGCCCGACGTGCTCGAAGACCAGGCCCGCCGCCTCCTGCGAGATCCTCGCGCCAAGGCAGTCGTCGAGTCGTTCCACGACGACGTGTTCTCCACCGAGAAGATCCTCGGCGCCGCGCCGCTGCCGGCGATCTATCCCAACGCGCCCGAGAACCTCGGCGAAATGGCGCTCGATGAGTTCCACAACTTCGTCGAGAACGTGATGGTCGACGAGCAAGGCACGGTGGTGGACCTCTTCAGCAGCAGCGTGACCTTCGCCAACGCCGACCTCGCCGCGCTCTACGGCGTCGAGGGCGTCTCCGGCGAGGAGTTCCAACGGGTCGAGCTCGACCCCTCGCAGCGCCGCGGCGTGCTGACCCAGATCGGCTTCCTCGCCGCCAACGCCACCGGGGCCCAGCCCGACCCGATTCACCGAGGCGCCTTCATCTCCGAGCGCCTGGCCTGCTCGGCCCTACCGCCGCCACCCGATGAGATCCCGCCGCTGCCCAACGTCGAGGGCATGACCAACCGGCAGGCCATCGAGGAGCTCACCGAGCAAGAGGGCTCCAACTGCGCGGGATGCCACACCACCTTCATCAACCCGATGGGCTTCCCGTTCGAGAACTACGACTCGACCGGAGCCTGGCGAGACCTCGACGAGGGCTTGCCGGTCGACGCGGCCAGCAGCGTGTTCCTCGACGGTGAGTTCCACGAGGTCGCCAACGCGATCGAGCTGGCAGACCTCCTCGCGGCCAGCCCCGAGGTCCACGCCTGCTACGCGAAACACTGGGTCGAATACGCCTCGGGCCGTCCCGAGGTGGAGGAAGACACCGCGCTCATCGAGCGCCTCGCCGCCGCAAGCCTCGACTCCAACGCGTCCATGGAGGACACGCTGGTCGAGATCATCAAGTCCACCCCCTTCAACTACCGTTCGGCCAACGAGCTCGAGTAAGGAGACCCAGAACCATGAAGATCTCTCGTCGTTTCGTGCTTCGTGGACTCGGTGGCGCCGGCCTGGCGCTCCCGCTGCTCGAAAGCCTCGCGCCGCGTGGCGCCAAGGCGGGCGGCGCCGTCACCCCGCCCTACGCCATCTTCTTCCGCCAGGCCAACGGAGTCGGCTGCGCCCAGAACACCGACGTGGGCAGTGAGCCCGAGCGCTTCTGGCCCACCACCTTCGGGGCGCTCACCCCCGCCACCATGGAGGGTCGCGCGGTCGGTGAGCTCAGCGACTACGCCGACCGCATCCTCGCCGTCGGCGTGAACAAGGAGTTCTACGACTACGGGGACGGCCACGCCAACGGGGCCATTCAGGCCCTGACCGCGCGTCCGGCCAACGTCCCTGGTGCTGGCGGTGGCTCGGAGGCCAGCGGCGAGTCGCTCGACCACCGCATCGGCGCCGAGCTCAACCTCGACGGCCGCGAATCCATGTTCATGTACGCCGGCTCGTCAGGCGGCTGGCTGGGCGGGCCGTGCATCTCGCACCGCGGCGCCGCCAACCGTCGCGCCCCGCTGCACAACCCGGTCAACGCGTACATGCAGATGATGGGCATCGACAGCGACCAGTTCGCGACGCTCATCGCCCGTCAGCGCAGCATCAACGACCTCGTCAAGGCCGAGATGGACACGCTGCTGGCCCGCCCCGAGCTCAGCGCCCAAGACCGGCAGCGGCTCGAGCTCCACCAGCAGAGCGTGCGCGACCTCGAGAACGGCCTGTCGTGCAACCTCACCGAGGACCAGGAGGCCCAGCTCGATGGCGCCGCCGCGGGCTACGAGAGCAACAACGGAGATCAAGTCCTTGCCGCCACGCGCGCCCACATGGACATCGCCGCGCTCGCGGTCGCTTGTGGCTACACCCGATCGGTCGCGATCCAGGTCGGCAACGGCAACGATGGCAACACGCGCTACCGCAACCTCGAGACCGACCAGGAGATGGAGAACTACCACTTCCTCTCCCACCGCCGGCTCTCGCACGGCTCCGACGGCGCGGTCATTTCGGACTCGGACGTGCTGCACCACTACGTCGACCGCCACTTCGCGATGACGTTCCGCCACCTGCTCGACCGGCTGTCGGAGTACATCATGCCCGACGGCCAGACCCTGCTGGACGCCGGATTCAGCTGCTGGTTCAACGACAGCGGCAACGGCCCGGGCCACTCCGCCCGCAACGTGCCGCACATCATCGCCGGCAGCGCGGGTGGCTTCCTGCGCCAGGGCGAGTACATCCAGCTCGAGGACATCACCAACCACGCCCGGGTCATGAATGCCCTGGGCAGCGCCGCCGGCCTGCGCGACGCCAACGGGGACCTCATCAGCGACTTCGGCGATCCCGCGCAAGATCGGACGCCCCACCCCGACCTGCTGGCGTGAGCCCCCAGGTCCGGTAGGCTGCTCCCCGGTGGAGCTGCTGACGATCCCGTTCTCGCACTACAACGAGCGCGCTCGTTGGGCGCTCCAGCACCATGGGGTCGTGGCGCACGAGCGTCGCTATCTCCCGATGATGCACATGGGACCGGTTCGTCGCACCGTTCCGCCCGAGCAGCGCGCCCCCGACAAGACCGGCAGTGGTCTATCCACCCCGGTGCTCGTCCTCGACGACGGCACGGTGATCAACGACTCATCACGGATCGTGCAATGGGCCGACGAGACCCACGGCACCGAAGACACGACGCTCTACCCGGCCTCGCTTCGCGACGACATCCTCGCGTTCGAGCAGCGGCTGCACGACGACCTCGGCCCCGACACCCGCTTCCTCGCCTATTGGTTCGTGCTCGCCGATGCCCCGGCGTTCGCGGAGCTGGTGAAGCACAACGTCGGCTGGTGGCAGCGCGCCGCGTTTGCGGTGGGCTCACCCGCGGCCAAGGCGGGGATGCGCAAGCGGTTCGGTCTCACGCCGACCCGCTACGAAAAGGTACGTGGTCGGGTGGAGGCTGCTGCGGACGAGCTCAGCGAGACGCTGGGCGAGAAGGCCTACTACTTCGGCGATCGATTCACCGCCGCCGACCTCACCGCGGCAACGATGCTCGCGCCAACGCTCGTGCCCCTCCCGGGATACGGCGCCCACATGCCCCAGCCCCGGGGCGAGTACGGGGCCATGCGCGAGCAGCTCCTGAGCACACCCGCCGGGGCCCACGCGATGCGCATGTTCGAAGCGCATCGGCCCGAGGACCCCGGCTGGACGCGGGCGTAGCGACGTCTAACGCGTCAGCATCTGGATCGCCGCATCGAGCTGCACGTCGCGGTCGCCCTCTTTGAACGGCACCACGATGTCGGGCTGGATGCCCTCGCCCACCGCTCGGTCCGACCCGGGCGCGTGGAAGCGACTGATCGACAGCTTGAGCGCCCAGCCGTTCTGCAGCTCGTGAATCGACTCGACGGTGGCCTTGCCCAGCGTCTCCTCGCCGATGACCACGGTCCGCTCGGCGGCGGCGAGCGCCTCGACGACGATCTCGGCCCCCGAGGCGGTGTGGGGTCCCACGAGCGCGACGGTCGGCAGCGACTGCCAAGGCGTGGTGCCCTCCGAGACGCGCACGTCGTCCTCGGCGTCCCGCTTCTCGAGGACGACCACCTCCTTGCCCGCCGGTAGCAGCAGCGAGGTGGTGTCGATGGCCGTATCGAGCAGCCCGCCCGGGCACTTGCGCACGTCGAGCACGAGCGAGGTCATGCCCTTGTCGGTGAGGGACTCGAGGTGCGCCTTGGCTTCCTCGGCGGTCTGCTTGGAGAACGAGGAGATGCGCAGCAGACCCACGCCGCCTTCGAGCATCTCGGCCTTGACCGACTCGAACTGCACGGCGCCGCGCTCGAGGGTTTCGGTCCACTCCTCGGTGTCGCGCTGCACGAACAGCTTGATCTCCGTGCCCGCCTCGCCCCGAATGCGCGAGACCACGTCCATCAGCGACATGCCGCGCAGCCGTGCCCCGTCGACGCCCAGGATCCGGTCGCCGGCCTCGATCTTGGCGCCCGCGGCTGGACTGCCAGGGATGACCTCGCGGACCACGACGACGTCCGCCACCAGCTCGATCGCCACACCCACGCCCACGATCGAGCCCTTGGTGCCGGCCTCGAGCTCCGCGAGCTCCCGCGGGCTAAGCAGCGTGTTGACCGGGTGCCCGGGAAGCTGCACCAGTCGGCTGAGCATGCCCTCGGTCGCTCCGGACCACAGCATGTCCTCGGGCAGAGGGCCCTCGACGTACTTGGACTGGATCAGGGTCTGAACCTGTTCGAACACGGCCTTGGCGTCCGGCATGACCCGCGCCTCGATCGTGGGTGCCATGTGCAGGCCCGGCCCGGCCTTGGCGACGAGCTCGTCGAGCTCGCCATCGGGCTCGGACTCGGCGTCGGCCAGCTGTGCGGCCCGCTCGGCGGTGTCTTCGGGCTTGTCGGCGTCGCAGCCGACGAGGACGTCGCAGGCGGCGAACAGGAAGAAACCTATGGTGAGGAGTTCGGTCTTCATCGGTGGGTCTTTCTCGGGGGGTTCAGGAGACGGTGCGGTCGAACAACGGGACGGTGGCGTCGTAGTCGTGGATGCGGGCCGGCGCAGGCGGTTGGCCCGGTTCAACGCTGGCCTCGGGCTCGGGGGGCCGCGTGGCGAGATACGCGACGAGTGGAATCGCCGCCGCGAGTGCGGCTCCATAGGCGGGAACCGGCCGCCGCAGGAACGACAGCACCCGGCGCGCCGGCTTCGGCGAGAACTCGGCCTGGACCGACGCGCGCAGAGCCTCGCGAGCCTTGGGCGAAGGTCGCTCGGCGTACGCATGGCCAATGCCGCGCAGCTGCGCCTGCAGGCGACAGTAGGCCTGCGCACACTCGCCACAGGTGCCGAGGTGCTCGGCGACCGCTACGGCCTCATCGGCCGCGAGCGTCTCGTGGTGGTGATCGGTCAGCTTCTCGAGTGCGTGGTCGCAGTTCATGGCATCTCTCCTTTGGCGAGCTGAGCCCGGAAGGCCGAGGTCGCCGTGTGCAGGCGGGATTTGATCGTCCCCTCCGCCACCCCGAGCACCGTCGCGATTTCGCGGTAGGTCAGCTCGGCCACCTGCTTGAGCAGCAGGAGCTGGCGTTGGGGTTCGGGCAGGGCATCCATCGCCCGTCGGACTTGGTCGGCTTCGGCGTAGGCGGGCTCGACCGCCTCGGCGCCGCGCGGTAGAGCCTCGAGCGCCTGGCTCTCGCGGGTGCCCTTGCGGTGCTCCATGCGACAGCGATTGCGGGCGACCGTGAACAGCCAAGCGGCGAAGCGCCCCCGCTCCGGGTCGAAGGTGCGGTCGCGCAGCACGGTCATGAAGACGTCCTGGAAGACATCCTCGGCCCGGCCGCGGTCGTCGACGAATCGCCGGACGTAGGCGAAGAGTCGGACCTCGTAGCGGGCATAGAGCACGTCGAACGCCTCCATGTCCCCCTCGCGGATGTCGCGCGTGAGCGCTTCGTCGCTGGCCGCGGGCCGGTCCACCACATCCTCTATGCCGCAGGTCACCGAACCGTTCGGTTCCCGTTCACAATTTCTCCAAACGACCGGTCAGCGGCCTCTAGAGCGGTATCTTGGCGGGCATGGTCACGCGGATCGTGCCGGCCGGGTTGCTCTTCGCTCTAATGGCGTCGCTCGCGCAGGGGTGCGGACGAGGCCGCGACTGCACCAAACTCGCCGACGTTGCCAATCGACGCAGCGCCGAGATCGCCCAGATCGAGGCGCGGGAAAGCGCGACGCCCCAGACGCTCGCGACGGACATGAAGGCGCTCAGCGAGGTTGCCGAGCACGTGGTCGAGGACGTGGACGCGCTCGCGATCGATGACGATGGGCTGCAGGCCCAGGCGCGGGAGTACAGCCAGGCTGCCCACGATCTGTCGGAAGCGACGCAGTCCTACGCGGCGCTGATGGACACGCTCGGCGAAGAGCAGGAGGCCCAGCGCGAGGCTGAGTCCGCGTTCGAGAAGAGCGGCCAGGGTCTCCTCGACGCGTGCGCCACGGCGTCGGCAGCATGCAATGCCGTCGGTGACGTACTCCGCGACCAGCCCGAAGACCCCACCCCCGACAAGCTGGCGAGTGTGCTCGGCGCGTATGTCGAAGCCCTCGAGGCCCTCGACCTCGACGAGGGTCCGGTGTCCAACGCGGTCTCGGTTCGCGTCGCGGCAGCCAAGGCCTACGAGGCGATCATCACCCGTCGCGCCGCCCTGGACGAAGAGGTCGACACCGCACGCCGCCGCATCCACGAGACCGTCGACAAGCAAAACGCGCTCATCGAGCAGCTCAACGTATTCTGCGTGGGCAAGGAGTGACCTTGGATCTGCAACAACTCCACGAGGACGTTTGGTCGTCCACAGCCCCCCAGACGATGATCGGTCTGCACCTCGGTACGCGGATGACGGTGGTCCGCCTGCCCTCGGGGGGCCTGTGGGTCCACTCGCCGATCCCGCTCACCGATTCCGACCACGCGCAGCTGCAAGAGCTCGGCCCGGTCGAGCACATCCTCGCGCCCAACCTCTACCACCACCTCCACGTGGGGCCGATGACCGCCGCCCACCCAGACGCGGTGGTGCACGCCCGGCCCCGGCTCCGACGGAAGCGCTCGGATCTCCGCATCGACGCCGACCTCGACGGCTCGACACCCGATGCGTGGGGCAATGTGTTCACCGCCGTTCACATCGAGGGCACGATGCTCGATGAAGTCGTGTTCCTGCACCGCCCCTCTCGCCTGTTGATCAGCTGCGACTTGGTGGAGAACTTCAGCACCTGTCCGCATTGGGCCACGCGGATGTACCTGAAGATGGGCGGCATCTGGCAGAAGCCGGGGCTCGCACGACCGCTTCGGCTCGTGTTTCGCGACCGGCCGAAAGCACGCGCCTGCATCGATCGGGTGCTGGAGCTGGACTTCGACGGCGTCGTGCTGTCCCACGGCGACCTGATTCCCGAGGGCGGGCGCGAGATCGTCGCCGCCACGTACGAGTGGCTCGCCTGAGCCCCTGACGGCGCGTAAGATAGGGAATCGTGACCGTGGCAGCAAAGGTCCGCTTCGGCGATGGAAAGGCGTGCCGATTCGCGCCGACCGTGCTCGAAGACCTGGGCGCGCTCGTCGTCTACGCCGGCAAGGCGGGGCGAGGCTACGGTGACGACCTGAGCCTCCGGCAGCGCGAGATCGAGGCAGACGAAAAGGCGGCGTCGATCCGGGCGGACATGCAGCGGATGCTTCGCGAGGCTCAGGCGGCGCTCCTGGCCGGCGCCCAGCCCTCCGCGTGGTCGACCGTCCGCGACCACGCCCGCAAGGCGGGTGCCGAGCTTCAGACCCTGGTCCAGCGCTGGCAAGAGCAGGCCAACCAGGCCGCCGAGCGCACGAAGCGAAACCTCGCCCAGTACCAACGCGACATCTCCAGCTCGATGCAGGCAGACCTGTTCGCATACATCCGGCGGTGCATGCTCGCCGCGGCGGACTCGGCCACGCTCGTCCGCCGACTCGGCCCCACCCACTACGCCGACTCGCTGCAGTTCGAGGCCGCGGCGGGGCTTCGAGCCGAGGTCGAAGTGGATGAGCTGAACTGCAGCCTTCCCCAGCGGCTCCGGGCCTACCTCGACCGAATCGTCCTCGAGGCCGGAGTGCGCAAAGCACTGTTCGGGGGCGAGAAGCCGCGAGCGCTACGGCTCGACTCGCACTTCGTCGTCGAGGCCGTGCTCAGCCCGCGCGCCATCGACCTTCGCTTGGCGCCCAGACTCAAGCCCACCCCGGACGTCGTCTTGCTGCGGCTTCGGCCGGAGAACGGGCGCATCAAAGGCAACGTCACGCTCGGCAACGCCCAGCGAGAGGAAGCCGTGGGCGACGAAACACTGCACCAGCTGTGGGACGCGCTGCAGAACGAGCGCCTCGAAGCGGTCGCACGCCCCTCTCGGGTCGTCCGCGCGGAGCTGGATGGCCGGGACGTCGCCGGGAGCAAGGACTGCTTCGCCTCAGCCGAGCGGCTCATCGACCGATGGCGACCGATCGTCTCGGATCTAGCCCGCCACACGCCGGGCCCCGACGAGCTCTGCATCCTGGTCGCCAACGATGAGGGCCTCGACGATGAGCTTTGGGTACGCACCGCCGACCTCACCCAGCACCTGTTGACGATCCCGATCTCGATTCGCTCGCGGCTCTCCCCCAAGGAGCTGCTGGGGCCGGCCCAGGTCACCCGCGAGTCGGACATCATCAACCTCGGCCGCGTCATGGAGCCCGATGCGGGTCAAGACTCCGACGTCATCGACCTCCAGTACATCCCCCCCGAGTCCGCCGGCAGCGACTCCGTCGAGGCGGGGGCGCCGTCCCAGGTGGTCGAGCTCGCCAGCGCCGACATCTCGGTGGTCGAGTTGGGCCGCGATCCCGAGGAAACGTCTGGCTGCTACGACCTCTCGAAGCTCGGGCGCACCGTTCAGTCCGGGTGACGCGTCTCTCTACCCGGGGTCGCGGGCCTCATCCGGTCCGCGGGTGCGGCGGGCCAGCTCGAGCGCGGTGGCGACGGCGGCATTCTGCGCGCGCTCCCCTCCGGCGTTCACGGCCACCAACACCGCAGCGCCAAGCGTGGGCATGACGATGATCGAGGCGTAGTTGAACGTATTGCTGCCGTCGTGCGTGAGCACCGGCAGGCCGAATGCGTCGGGCTCGGGCACGGCCCAGCCCAGGGCGTACCCGCCACCACGACCATCGACCTTCGGGACCGCCGAGGTGAGCCGATCCATGGAGTCGGCACTCACGAACGACGCCCCTTCGAAGAACACGGCCGCGAACTTGCCCCAATCCGCGAGGCTGCAGTGCACCGTGCCCGCTGGGCCCAGGAATACCGGGTTGTCGAACTCGACCGGCGCGAAGTCTTCGCCGCGGTCTGCGTGCGCCCAGGGCTGGTCTCTGGCATCGCCGACCGCCGTCGGTCCGAACCCGCACGAGGTCATCTGCAGCGGCTCGAAGATCCGCGCCTTCATCTCGGCCTCCCAAGTGTTGCCCGTTGCCGCTTCGATCGCCGCGCCTACGACCACGTAGCCGAAGTTCGAGTATTCGAACTTGCTGCCCGGGGTGAAGCGGGGCTTCTTCGCCAACGTCTCCAGGGCGACGACCGTGCGCCGCTGCTCGATCGCGATGGGACCGAGGCGTTGTTCGAGCCCGGGTTCGAAGTCCGTGATCTTGGCCGCCACGCCGGCCCGATGGCGCATCAGCTGGGTGAGCGTGACCCCGCGAAAGTCGGCATGGACCGCGGTCGCGTGGGTGCCGAACGCCGTCTCCATCGTCGTCTCCCAGCTCAGCGTGCCCTCCTCCACCAAGCGCGCGACGAGCAACGCCGTCATCGCCTTGGTGTCGGAGCCGAGGTGGAACACGTCGTCGACGGTGAGCTTCGCGGCCTCGTCCGCCCGGCGCTGGCCCGACGTGCCGATCGCAAGCACGCCGCTGGCATCGATGACGGCGGCCGCGATGCCCGGCACCGACGACCGCTCCCGCACTTCGTCGAGCAGCACGTCGAGGTCCTGTGGGACCCTCGGCTTGGGCTTGGCGTCCTTCATCGTGATGTCGATGTCGGCGGCGACCGTCTTCGGACCCTCGGGTGTCGGTTCCGG
>SPJJ01047670.1_pt1 | contig 13234 bp, 11 predicted proteins | sample 3741741 | NCBI WGS metagenome assembly SPJJ01 (sample SAMN10925908, study PRJNA522277) | cold seep metagenome | isolation source: Elba SIP-enriched marine methane seep metagenome, extraction at timepoint T1 | place: Italy: coast of Elba, Mediterranean Sea | collected 2014-05 | reverse complement strand
GTTTGCTCGTATTTGGCGCGCTCGCCGTGACCGGCGCGAGCGAAGCGTCGGCGGACACGAACAAGCTCGTGTCACAGCCAGCGAACGCCGTGGTGTGTCCGCTACCGCTGACTTCGTGCAGCGCGCTAGCCACGTCCGTCAACACACCGCTGGCAACCAACGTGGTCGTGCAGACGAACGTGCAACGACACCTGCAGGCCGCAGCCAAAACACGACTGCCCGAGAAGCCCAGTCCGTACACGCGCGAGCAAGTGTTCGCACTGCGAATCCTCAGCGCCGCCGATCCGATCTTTACCCGCCAGTGGTCGCGGGTATTCTGATCTACAGGGAGACCACGCCCAGAACCGGGGTGCCATCACTCCACGCCCCCATATCGAACGGAATCGTCGTAACTCCGTCCATCATCGCGTCGAGGGCCGCCCAATAGAACCGGTGGTCCACGGCGTTGGTGCGTGCGCGGCCGCCCAACAGCTCCATCAAGAAGTCCGGCATGACGCCGTCGTTGTTGATCGGCGCCATGTGGTCGGGGAGTAGGCCCTCCCCCGCGTAGAAATCCGCCTGGGCCATGTAGACCGAAACCGTCGCAGCATTGACCAGCGCAAGAGCTAGATCCTCCGCCTGAGTCGACGGCGCAATCGTATCCACGTCCCCGGTCAGGACCACTACCGGTACCGTGGTGGCCGCTGCGTTGGTCTGCCAATCGATCTCCACGAACCCGGCGCCGATAAAGTCGGTCACGAAACTCGGGATCGCCGCCGTGCCATCGAGCGATGGATGCGCTAGCACCATCCCTGAAACGGCTGGCGCGTCGGCGTGCGACTGCCACACCGATCCCAGCAATGCTCCCAACGAGTGACCGTACAGGTACGTTTCCCCCGGTGCCGCAGCGGCGCCGATCCGCGACAAACAGCGATTCGTCGCTTCGACGGCCCGATCGAGCATCCGAGTCTGATCAAAATCAGAAAGCAACCCGGTCAACCCACCCTTGTTGATCTGTGGATACACGACGAACACGCCTTGTCGAGTGAGATGCTCGATGTGACGATCGTAGATGTCCGGCGCCAACAGCGCGAAGCCGTGCAGGAACACGACCACCGGCGCAGTGGTCCCGTACTTGAGGGTCTTCGGCTTGTAGTACCAGCACCAGTTGCCAGCCCACGGATTGAACGGATTGCCCACGAACCGCTCGCGGTCGCCATTGCTGACGTAGTTATCGGACGACCCGTACCCAACCGCGGGTTGTGGTGGCGGCGACACCGCGCTTGCCTGCACTGGCAACAGCAACGCAGCCACGGTCGCAGCCAGGATAATCTCGAGACGCAACTCTCCCCTCATCGTCATTTCCCCTTTCGTTCGGACGAACGTCACCCCAGCACGCTCCCCAACGCGCCGTTGAGCATCACGCGCCGCGCACCAAACGCGGCTGTCACGTGCTCCCCTTACCTGGCCTCACGATACGGGGTTCAGCACTATGCTGCAAGTAGAAAGTTCTACTGACGACTCGGTATTTAGTCCACCGCAATTATTTGTGAAATTGGACACCGGTGCGGCAACCAAGGAGCCGTGGCGACCGTCGTTGCTCCACACAACAGCGGCTGCTAACCAGTCACCGTGAACCGCTACCGCGAATATCTCAGCGACGAGGTTGCCCTTGCCGACGCGCTCGCGCGGGCCGCTACAACGACCGAACCGTTGTGGGATTTGGCGATCGCCTCGCATCAAATGATCGTCGCCAAGCGCTACGCAGATGCGTTGCGGGTATTCGACGTGATCGTCGACCGGCGCACCCTGGATCTGAGCGCCTACTGCAACGCGCTGTGGGTCGTGCAACACGACAACACGGGACGGGCCGTCGACGTCGAGCGTTCACGGCGCTACCTGCGAGCGTGTTTGATTCACGCGCCGATGAACCCCGCCATTCACCTGAACGCGGCAGGGGTCCTCATAGAGCTTCATGAGTACGACCGCGCCATCGATCAGCTGATGCAGGCGTCGCGCCGTAGCGTGGCGCTGGATACGACCGTGAACGATCCGTTGCTGGAACCGCTGCGCGCACACCCGCGCTGGGCCGAGCTGTCCGCGGCAGCTCAACCGATGCCGCGATTCGAGGCTTCACTAGTACAGATCGGCCTGACACCTCCATCAACCATGAAGTACGAGTTCGACGCGTGGGCGTTGAAGAGTCTTCCGCCCGATCAAGTCGCGGCTGCGCTCGAGCTGTGCATGGAACACGAAGACCCGCGCCTGCGTCACCGCGCGGCGCGGCAATTGATCTGGTGGCGGGACGAGGACGGCGATGACGGCCACGGCGGATTCGCGCCCGAGCCGTTGCTCACCTGGTATGGACAACTCGGCGACGCTATCGCGGAGCGCTTGTCGACGGAGCGCTTTGTCGGCCTGGTCGAGCGCGATCTACCGAGCGCCTTCGTGCACGACGCGGCTTACACGTTCGACATCATCGTCCGCAACCCTTCCTGGGAGCGCATCACCTCGGCGGTGGCCCCCCTCGGCCCTCACATCGAAGTCCTACTTCGCGCCGGTGACGACGCAGTAAAACACCAGCTCGCCGATGGTTTGTTCTGGATTTCGGCCCATCCGGACGCCGAGGCTATGCTGCGCAGCCACGTGGTCGCGCCGCTGTCCGAGTTGATCGACGACTTAGCCGGCGGCGAGAGCCTTTCGGACATTCCGAAGGTGCAGCGCGAGCAATTGCGTCACGCGGTGAAAGTCCTGGATGACTTGAACGCCCTGGGTCCGTGCAAGGCGTCGCTCGTGCGCATCGTCGCCGGCGCCCGCGGCGAGACCTGGGACAAATACTTGCGCTCGGATCTCGCCAAGCTCATCGACCGGCTGTGACCTGACGTCGCCGCCAGGTGATCGTCACGGCTAACAGCTGACTACCAGGCGGGGACGCTGTCGTTTTCTTCGCACCGAGCCAAATGCCCTCAAGCATGGGCTTTTACGGACGATTCCAAGGGCGTGCGCTGCCTCTCATACGGGCATTTCCTCGCGATTCTCACGGCATTCACGCTCGGCTGCAACGGCGGGTTGTTCGACGACGAACCGTGCGGCCCGGATCAGCACCTCGATCTCGACCTGTGCATGTGCAACGAAGGGTTCGCGCCTGCTGCCGATGGCCCGGGCTGTGCTCCCTGCGGCGACAATGAGCTCAGCGCCGGGGACGTGTGCGTATGCGCGCCGGGCTTCTTCCGTGAACCGGCGAGTGGTGTGTGTGAGGAGATGCCCGCGGGCCTGGGTGCCGAGTGCGATCCAGCAGGCACGCCGTGCACAGCTCCGCACACGCTTTGCCAGGCCGACGAACACACGGGCTACTGCACGAGCACTTGCGTCACCGCCGACGACTGCGACGGTGGTTGGCGGTGCGCCGCCGACGGATTCTGCGAGCGCCCGCCATCGGGCCTGCTCGACGCGTGCTCTGACCATGACGATTGCGCCGGCAATCAGGCCGACTACTGCGAGTCCGTTCAACTGCACCAGTGCATCGTCTCCAAGTGCACGCTGAGCCCCGACAACTGTTACGGCGGCTGGGAGTGCTGTGACCTGAGCTCGTTCGGTCTCGAAGACACGTTGTGCCTACCGGAGGGATCATGTCCCACCGGTTGAGCATCGCGTTGACCCTGGCCCTGGCCGTCGGTCCAATCGCGTCGGCGGCCGCGCAACCGGCGTCGGACGCGGAGGACCTGGACAGCGCCGCGCTGGACCCGGGGTCGCTGGACACCGGCTCTCTCGACACGCCTCAACCACGCAAACTCGAAATCTACGGGTTCACCGATTTCACCCTGCGCCGGTTGTTCATGCCCAACGACAGCGCCTGGCAAGCGCGCCTGAACAAAGAGTCGAGCTTCGCGGTCGGCAAGCTCAACCTATACCTGCGTTCACAGCCAGCACCGCGGTTCACGTCGTTGGCCGAAGTACGGTTTCTGTACGGGCCACACAGCGTGCTCGAACAAGTCTCCCCCGGCGTGTTCGAGCATGTCGACAACACGATTAATGACTACTCCGATATCGGTGCCACCATCACCTGGGGCGGCATTTCGATCGAACGCGCGTGGCTGCAGTACGACGCTCACCGGCTACTAAGCGTACGCGCCGGCCACTGGCTGACCCCGTACGGGCTATGGAACATCGACCACGGCTCGCCCACGGTCATCGGCGTGCGCCGCCCATTCATTTTGCTGATCAACATGTTCCCGGAGAGCCAAACCGGCGTGCAGTTACTGGGCGCCACTCAGGTGGGCAGCCATCGACTGTCGTATCACCTCACAGTCGCCAACAATGCAGGCCCATCGTCGAACGTTTACGATCACCATGACTCCAAGCTCCTCGGTGGGCGGCTTCAGCTCGAGGTCGATGGCCCGGCTCAGCTTCAACTCGGCGTTTCCGGCTATGCAGGCCGCGAGACCAAAAAGCGCCTGCAAATCTCGGCCAGCGATCCCACCGACATCAACACGACCGAGGCCACTCATCAGACGCTGTCGGATGCCGACGTTCAAGGAGCGGCCGCTGACGTCCGACTGCGGTGGAAGCGCCTGGGCCTGGACGCCGAGTTCATCAGTCGGCGTATCAAGTATCGCGACCCATATCGGCCACAAGCGATGCTGCGGCCGGGCGGTTTCGTACCCAACGGAGTCAGCTGGGGTGGCTACCTGCTGGCTAGCTACCGTCAGGGCCCGTGGGGCATGATGCCCTACGGCTCGATCGAACACCTCCGGGACAAGTTCTCGCAGATCAAAGTCACCGCCCTCACCGGCGGGGTGAACTTTCGGCCCGCGCCTACGGTGGTGCTGAAGCTCGGCTACTCGTCGGCGCGCGTGTCCGCCTTCGGTGCGACGCCGACCTACCCACTGCACACGCTGCGTACGCTCGAAGCTCAGGTGGCATGGGTGTTTCGCTAGGCATCCGGCTCCTGTGCGGGGCGGTCGTGCTTGCGGCGGTTTCCCCCCGGGCCGCGGCCGAACCGCGCACACACGTCCACATTGCGGTGGTCGTGGGCGCCAACAGTGAACAGCGCGCAATCTCGATGCGATATCTCCGGCGCGTTTACAATGGAAAGACCCGCTCGCGCGCGATCATCCCGTTGAACCGCCCGGCCGGTTCCCGCGTGCGTGCGACCTTCGATCGTGCCGTGCTGTCGTTGTCGCCATCTGAAGTAGGCCGTTATTGGGTCGACCGCGCGGTGCGTGGTCAGCGAGGTCCGCCCCGAAGCTTCGCCAGCGCGCGCGCGATCCTCCGCCTGGTAGCGCGGTTCCCGCGGGCTATGGGTTATGTGCGGGCTGACCGCGTGCGCGGCAAAGTCCGCGTCGTTGCGGTGGACGGAAAGTTGCCCGGCCAACCGGGCTACCCGCTTGTAATGGAGCGGGCCAAGTGAAGATGCGCACACGACTGGTGGGCGCAGGCCTGTGTACGGTCGCGACGTTCATGGTGCTACTGGTCGTAGGTTGGGTCGGCGTGCGCGCGCGCGTGTTGCCCGCGTTGCACGACGCCAATCAGCGCAAGGCGGAGAGCACGGTGTCTGCGTTGGCTTCGCTTCTGGTCTCGCCGCTGGCCAAAGAGGAGACCAAGTCGATTCAGCGCGTTCTAGCCCCGTTGCGCAAAGATGCAGCGCTTATCGCGGCTGTGGTGGTCGATCCCGAAGGCAGAGAGCTCGTCCGCATCGGTGGCGCGGCACCGGTTGCGTCGCTGCACAGGCGTAACATCGCGGTGGAGGGATTGCCCTTGGGAAGTGTCGCCGTCGGTTTTCGCGACACGCATTCCAAAGCCCTCAACGCGTGGATGGGCTGGGCCGCGGGGGCTGCCTTGATCGTAATCGTACTCGTCGGCATCGTGGGGTTCGCGTTCGCCCGTTCGTTCACCTCCCCCATCCACACGATGATTGCGTTCGCTGGCACCGTGTCCAACGGCGAGCTCGACGAACGTTTGGACGCCGGACGTTCAGACGAGCTCGGAGAGCTCGCGCGCCACCTCAACAAGATGACCGGCGCGATTCAAGCGCGCGAAGACAACCTGCATCGCGCCCGGGCCGAGCTGATGCAGTCGACCCGATTGGCATCGGTTGGTGAGGTTGCCGGTCGCACGGCGCACGAGGTGCTGAATCCAATCTCCAGCGTGCACGGCCGCCTTGGCCGGGTGGCGAGCATCGAGCTACCGGAAGCTGCGGAGCTGGTCGAGCTGCTCAGCGAAATCGTCGGCGCGTGGCGCATGGACTACGAGCAGGGTGGCATAGACCGGTTGGTCGAAGCCCTGGAGCAACCGAGCGAGCTCAGCGCAACCGGCCATGAGCCAACCCGTTCCTTGTTCGCCGAAGATCTGGAGAACCTGACCGAGATCGCGGCGGCGTTGCGCAGCGCCCACGAAGAGCGAACGGAAGACGTTCGGTTCATGCAGCGAGAGATCGATCGCATCGTGCGAATCGTCGATGGCATGAGATCGATGACACGGGCATTCGGCTCCAAGAAGCGCGAGACTGTCCGAGCCCTCCTCGCTGAGGCGCAGAACATCGTCGCCGATGCGGCCGCCAAGCGGAACATCAGGCTGGTATTGAAGGGCGACCTCGATACGACCGTTCACGTGGACCGGCACGAGATGCTCCAGGTGCTCGCCAATCTGTTGCGCAACGCGATGATGGCCATCGAGGACAGGCGCGGCCGTAGCGGCGGCACGATTACCCTCGCGGCCGAGAACACCGGCGAGCATGTGCTCGTTCGGGTGGTCGACAACGGTTGCGGCATCGCCCCCACCGACACGGGGTTTCTGTTCGAGCCGGGGTTCACGACACGCAGTGCCAAGGATGGCACCGGGCTCGGCTTGAGCATCTCGCGTCGCCTGGTTCGTGGTGCAGGCGGAGAACTAACCTTGGAGGAAAGCGTGGAGGGTACTGGGGCAACGTTTCTCATTTCGCTCCCCGCAGCATCGATGATCGAGGAAAAACATGAACGCGCAACACTCACAGTCCACTGAGAAACCTCCGGCTTTGCTCATCGTCGACGATGAGCCCGGCATCATCGATGTGTATCGCAGTTGGCTCGGTCCAGCCCCGGCCCCCAAGCACCGGGTCCGCTCCAGCCGGCGAGCTCTCAAACCGCGCACCGAACGCGCACGTTACGAGCTACTGGTCGCCACGAGCGGTGAGCAGGCGCTGGAGCTATTGAGTCGCGAGCGCGCCAACGACCGTCGCGTCCTCGGCGGTTTCTTCGACATGAAGATGCCCGGCGGCATCGACGGGCTCGAGACCATTCGCCGGGCGCGACGTCTCGATCCGGACCTGCTGTGTTGCGTGGTAACCGCCCACGCCGGACAACCGATCGACGAGCTGCGCGCCACGTTCGACCGGCAGGACGACCACTGGGATTACATCAGCAAGCCGTTCACACCGGAGGAGATCGTCCAGAAGGCGCGCCACATCGTGGCTGCATGGCGCCGACAACGCCAACAGGAAGCGGACAGAGCGCGGCTCGAGAACGAGCTCATGTTGTCCCAAAAACTGGAGGCGGTAGGACGTTTGGCTCACGGCATTGCCCACGAAATCAACACCCCGTTGCAGTGCGTCGCGTCCGACCTGGGCTTTCTCGACATGTCGTTTCGCGAGGTCATCGCATTTCTGGAAACGGCCGACGAGTCCGGGGCGCTACGCGAAATCCAACGGGACATCCCGTGTGCCCTCGACGACATGCGCCAAGGGGTCAAGCGCATCCATACGATCGTCACCGCCATGCGCGATTTGGCGAGACGCGACCAAACCGAAATGGAGGCAGGCGACATCAACGCCGCGATTCGCGGCACGTTGTCAGTGGCCCGCCCTGTGTACCGCGGCGTGAGCACGGTGGAAACGGACCTCGGTGAGATTCCGCTCGTGCGTTGCCACATAGGCGCGATCCAGCAAGTACTGCTCAACCTGGTCGTCAACGCGATCCATGCGATCCAGGATCGCCGCGCGGCCGATCCTGCCGAAGGGGTCGTTCGAATCACGTCCAAAGCCGTGCAGAACGATGTGGTCGTGCGCATCGAAGACAACGGCAGCGGGATTCCCCCGGAAGCCGAGAAGCGCATCTTCGAGCCGTTCTATACCACCAAGACCCGCGACCGCGGCAGCGGCCAGGGCTTGGCGCTGGCGTGGAAGACGGTCGTCGACACCCACAAAGGCACCCTGCAGTTCGGCCGCCGCGACGGCGGTGGCACCTGGTTCGAGGTCACCCTGCCAACCCGCGGTGGGGACTGAGACGCTCGATCTCGTCGCAACCGCTAGGCTGCTTCACCACAGCCTAGCGGGCGAGGCCGATGCGGAGATGCTTGCCGCCGCTGGGGCCGACGCATGAGATCTGGGCGGTGCGCGCGCAGCTGCCGCGAAGCACGGCAAACTTGCCGCTGTCGTCGAATGCTACCTGGAAGTAGCGCCGGTTGCGGTCTTGGCCCATTTTGACCTTACGTCCGGCACAGCACGAGCACAGCTCGGTTTCGTTCTTGGCCGGCTTGAGTACCAGCTGGCGGCCGTCGAATTCCCAGTGCCCCACCTCGATACTGTCGACGCTGTTGCGGCAGTTGAGGTAGCGGTGGCCATAGCGAAACACCCAAGCGTAGGTACCGTTGGGCTTGAACTCGAACACATGACCGTGACCGATTGAATCCAGCCTGAGCTGGCCGGTCGTCACCGAGCGATAAACACCGCCGGTCGGCGCGCCCGCGCCGTTAGCCCATGTTCCCTGCAACGTATCGCGAGCCAGGCTCGCCGGGTTGCGCAGGATGCGCATCTGGGTGTTGTAGTCGTTGATGTTGACGTGGCCACCGGAACCCCGATTCGGCCCAGACACCCGGCCGGTGCTGTCTGGCCGAGCAAACCCAGTCGGGTGCTCCTGCGCCGTCGGTATTCCGGCATTGGAGCCATTTGTGGTCGCCCCGGAGGTGGCGGATTGGCAGCCCGACGCCAGCAAGGCGATCAAGCTACAGCCGAAACAGGTGGCAGTAGTCGTTCGAAAGCGCGCCATCGAACCGTGACTCGGCCGTCCCAGCCCAAACTTGATGGCGCCGCAAGAAAAACCCGGAAGTCGGTCACCAGTCTCGATCTGCGACGACAACAGGTAGGTCGCCATGACCGCCGAGCAGCGTGACCGGCCAGAAAACCGGCGGCGCTGATAACCGCGTCCTGACCGGGGCACAATGGAGTCTCGTTCGCGGTACCCGTTACGGTCGATGAACCGTTCCGATAATGCCGAAACGTCGATTTCGAGAGGGGCAAAAACGTGGATCGGTCCGAAGAGATGGTTGTTCTATTCGTCGAGGATGACGCGGCTGTGGCCAGAGCCATAGCCCGGGTGCTCAAGGGGTTTCGAGTCCGCATGGCCCACACGTTCCAGGGCGCCGTCGACCAGATGCTCGTGGACACCAACGCGGTCATCACGGACTTCCGGTTGGGCACCGAGCGCAACGGATACGACGTGCTCGTCGAGGCACAGAAGCGGCTGCCCGACGTGCCGCGAATTCTGATGACGGGTCAGAGCGTCAATGAAGCCCAGGTCGCGCAAGCGTTCAGCAGTGGACTTGCCGATCGGGTCCTGCTGAAGCCATTCAACGCCGAGTCGCTCGTCGCTACATTGCGCGACGTTCTGGCGGCCGGCTAAATGTCGATCTCGCCATGTCCGTGTCCGGCTACTAGAACTCTGCCCCGCAAATAATCCGCAACTCGGGCCGGCGTGCGCCGATACCCGGGTTCATGAGTACAAAGCGTCGAAACCATACCGTTGCTGCTGGCCAGCATTCTGCCAGCGCCTGCACCCCCGGCCAGGCTGCATTTCTGGCCACCTCACGATCACCGAAGACCAACCAACCGGTTGCAGTCGTCCTCCACTGTGTTGGAGTATCGTCTCTCGCTGGAGGTTCCCAATGATGTTGCGCAGGTCCACGTGGTCCATGGCGCTGTTGGTGGCGGGTTGCGCGGGCATGATCGCCTGCGGCAGCCTCAATCGCCCCGACCGCCCCAACAAGAAGTGGTCGTTCCGTATGCACGGATCGATGTTCGCGAGCAGCAAACTGTACACGTTTGCCGTGTTGCCCGACCGGTCGTCCCGGGTCGTCCGCGTCGATGTGCGCTACCCCATCGGCGCAGCCCATGATCCGGCCGGCAAGGAAGGCCTGGCCCATCTGGTGGAACATTTGTTGTTCGAAGTCGAGCTGCCCAAACAAGGCGGCAAGACATCGATCAGTGCCGAGCTCGGCCGAGTCAGCCTGGAATGGAACGCCTTCACGGCCCTCGACTACACCCAGTACCAGACCGTGGCAAAGCCGGACAAGTTGGCCGAGGTGTTACGACTGGAAGCCGCGCGACTCGCCGTCGGCTGCAAAGGAATCACGCCGGAAGTATTCGCGCGGGAAAAAGAGATCGTGCTCAACGAAATGCGCGAGCGAGGCGGCGCCAACATGATCGGCGTGCGCAAAGCCATCCGCAGCACCCTCTACCCCGAGCGGCATCCGTACCGCAAAGTGGCGACGCTCGAGTCGGTGGCCACGCTCACCCGCGAAGATGTGTGCAAGTTCATCGCGACGAAGTACCGACAGGGGCAAGCCTACGTGGTGGTGAGCGGAGCCGTCACCACCGAGGGAGTCAAGTACGCCGCCGCACGCACCCTGGGCCGCTTGCCGCCGCGCATCGCCGGAAGTCATCAAGTACCGGATGTGTCGCAGACTCGGTCGAACCGAACCGCCAAGGTGGGTGTCACCAACACCACGTACATCCAAACCTGGCAGGTACCCCCCACCTGGTCACGGGACTACCGCGTCGCCCAGATGGTCGCGCCGATTATCGCGTATCGCGTAAACCAGTTCGCGATGACCTACAAGTGGGGCTACGGAGCGACCACCATGGTGCTCGGCGGCGATCGGGCGCCGTATATTGCGATTGCCGTGACGCTCCACTCGAAGAGCGGGGTAAGCGACGCCCGCGAAGCCATCGGCAAGGCCGTGCAGTACGCAGGCACGCTGCTGTACCGCTCCGGTGAACCCGGCGTGTACTGGAACATGGCCCGCGCCAAAGCCGCCGAAAGTCTGATGGGCAAGTTCGAGACCCTCAGCACCCGGGCCGAGCTGTTCGCGGATCTGATGCAATACGACCCAAGGTCCGGGTTGGTCATCGGACGCCTCCAAGAGCTCGAGCGACTCAAGCCCGCGCAAGCGCGCAAGCTCATCGAGGAAATGTTCGCCAGCTCGCGATCGTCGAGCCTGCTGCTCGAGCCCAAAGCCCAGACCAGCGGTGGCGTATCCGCAAGCCAACTGGTCAAGGGCACCCATACCCGGCCGATCGGTGTTTCGGTGGACACAAGCCTTGCCGATCGCCCGCTGCCAGTGCCCAAACACACCGGATTGATCTTGCGCCCCGAGCGTTACACCCTGGGCAACAAACTCAAGGTCGTCATGTGGTCCGCATCCACGGTGCCGCTGGCCTACGGGCGCCTGGTCGTCAAGTCAGGCATCGCCGACGATCCCAAAGGCGCCGAGGGCACGTCGTGGCTCGTCGGTGGCACGAACGACTATCTCGATTCGACGGTGTTCAGCGAACGGTCGTTGTCCCCGGACATCTACAAGACCGTGGAGAGCCTGGCCATGGAGCTGCGGTTCTCGTCCCGGGGAATCTCGGACGAGCGCAAGGACATCCTCAAGAAGAATCTGGGCACCGGTGAATCGCCGGAGAGCCGCGCCTATCAGCACCGGTTCGTCACGGCGCTCTACGGCAAAGGCCACCCCTACGCCCGGTCGGCGATGAGCCCACGCAGCATCAAGCGCATCGATCGCGACGCCCTGACCAGCTGGGCCAAGCGCCACATCACCCCGGCCAACTCGACGCTGATTCTCGTCGGCCGCTTCGACCGGCAGTTGGTCAAAAAGCACGTGGACTTCAACGCGGGCCACGTGTCATCGGGATCGCCCAGCAGGCGCCCGCTCAAACAGCTCAGAACCGCGGCCCCCGCATGGATCGTCGGCAAGTCGCGAGCAACGGAACCCACCGTGCGCATCTCCATGGGCTTCGCCGGCACACCGGGCATCGGTAACGACCACGCCGCGCGCTTGGTACTCGCGGCCATCCTCAACGGCAAGCTATCGGCACTGCGCGACCAACTCGCCGTCAGCTACGGCTTCTCCGCCGGCTACTCCCCCGCCGAAATGGGCGGACGCTGGACCCTGGGAGGAGCTGTCGACGCCCGCCGCGCCGGCGAGGCAGCGTCAGCACTGGTCGATGTACTACAGAAGTTACGACAGGATCCAACGTCGTATCGAGCCCAGTTCGTCGTCGCCCGACGGTCAGTAGCCCAGTCCCTGTTGTCGAGCGCATCGAGCTCTCGCGCCATCGCCAACCGGCTAGCCCTGATGGCACGATTCGACCTCGGCGACGACTACTACCACAAGCTGGTTCATCAGGTCGCAAACCTGACACCCGAACAAGTGCACCGACTCATCACCACCGAGCTGTCCACCTCGCGCCAGGTCATGGGCGCGTTCGGCCCCAACAGCGCCGCCAACGCCGCCATCAAAGCCGCCCAAGCTCGACAGAGCACCAGGGTCCCGAAGGACGCCAACTAGCCCGGGCTCCGCAAGGACTAGCCACTCAGCCCGGAAGCAGCAGTTCGCGAATCACCGCAAGCAGCGTAGCCGCACTGAACGGCTTGAGCAGCACCCTGTCGGCAAGCCCGCTGCTGAACGCCTGCGCTACCTCAGCCTCATCGCCCCCCTCACCTGTCATCAGGATCCGCGGCACGCCAGGCAATCGCTTCCGCGCCTCCTCCAGCACATCGCAACCGTTTCGCTTCGCCCCCAGGTGGTAGTCGCTGATCACCACCTCGATCTTCGGCGACATCTGCTCAACCGCCTCTTCAAACGTGTGAGCCCGCCCAACCTGAAACGCCTTGAGCACGCGGGCCATGGCCTTGGCCACCTCCTCGTCGTCCTCAACGAACAGAATCGCAACCTTTCTCAACCCGACCACGCCTCTCCCTCCTCAACAACGCTCTAGCAACAGGCCATCGCCCCGGAACGCATGCGAGACGTCATCCACCATTGTGAATACGAAACAGCGTCTCGGGCCGAGACGCAGCTTTTCTGGCCCCCCGCCGCCGGATGGTCGCGCACGTCAAGACGAGGCTGTGGTGCGACACGTCGGAGTCGGACGACACGTTCGACCAGGAAATCTATTATTCCTACGACAACCTGGGTCGCCTGGTGAAAGAAACGATCC
>SPJJ01026082.1_pt1 | contig 13290 bp, 8 predicted proteins | sample 3741741 | NCBI WGS metagenome assembly SPJJ01 (sample SAMN10925908, study PRJNA522277) | cold seep metagenome | isolation source: Elba SIP-enriched marine methane seep metagenome, extraction at timepoint T1 | place: Italy: coast of Elba, Mediterranean Sea | collected 2014-05 | reverse complement strand
TGTCGATTTTTAAAATATCGATGGGAAATTTTTGTAAATAACTGAGCGAGGAATAACCTGTTCCAAAATCATCAATAGCAAGTCTAATACCCATGTTCTTTAATTCTGTCAGGGTGTCTAGAATAAATCTGGAATCCTCCAGCATCAGACTCTCGGTGATTTCTAGTTGTACGCTATTGCGGGGAATCTTATGTTGCGTCATCAATTCTTTTAACAGAGTTACATTATTATTTTTTCGGCTGAATTGACGACTGGAAATATTGATGGAAAGTGTGAAAGCCGGTAATTTTAAAGACTGCCAGCTAGAAAACTGTGCAAAGGCTTGAGCTAAGACCCATGCACCTAATTCAAAAATTAGATCACTTTCTTCTGCGATTGAAATGATTTTCTCGGGTTCAACCAGGCCATATTTTGGATGTTTCCAACGCAATAAGGCTTCTACAGAGCAAATTTGGTTTAGTTGTAAGTCATAAATGGGCTGGTAATGTAAAAATAAGCCATCGTTTTCCAATGCCTCATATAAATCTTTTTCCAGTTCCATACGATGGTTTGCATGCTTCATCATATCGCTAGAGAAAAAAGCATATGCATTTTTACCTTTATCTTTAACCTCATACATGGCCATGTCAGCATTTTTTAACATGTCATGTAAATTATCACTATCATCAGTAAAACTGGTGATTCCGATACTGCAGCCAATATGTATTATTTGTTTATGAATCTCAAAAGGTTTGCCAAGTTCGCAAATAATTTTGTCGGCAACAATAGCTGCATCTTCTTTTTGATGTAAATCTGTCAAGGTGACGGTGAATTCATCCCCGCCTAAACGAGCTACGGTATCCACTCCACGTAAACAGGAGGATAAACGTTGACCAACGTGTTCCAGTAATAAATCTCCAATATGATGGCCTAAAGTATCATTTACATGTTTAAAACGATCCAGGTCTATCAATAATAAAGAAAAAGAGTCTTGATTGCGCTTGGCTTGCTTAAAAGCATAGGTTAAACGTTCATTAAAAAGGTTGCGATTGGGGAGCAGTGTCAGTTGGTCGTAATTGGCTAAATAATGAAGTTTTTCATAGACTTTTTGTTTCTCTGCAATTTCCCGGGTCAATTCTACTGTACGTTGAGAGACTAGCTTTTCCAATTCAATAGTGTGTAGTCGTAATTCCTTTGTGGTATTGACTAAACTTAACTGGGTGTTAACCCGTGCTTTAACAATGGCAGGATTGAATGGTTTTTCAATATAGTCAACGGCACCCAGGCTTAAACCTTTGGTGAGGTCGACTGTTTCATTTATATCGCTTAAAAAGATAACTGGGGTATGCTTGTTATTCGGATTGCTTTTTATCTTTGTACAAGTCTGAAGACCATCCATTTCTGGCATTAAAACATCGAGTAAAATTAATTCAACCTGTTGTTCCTCAAGTAGCTGGATAGCAAGTTTGCCACTGTGCGCAGTCAGAATACGATAATTATCTTCGAGTATAGCTCCTAATAATTTCGTAAACTGGGGTTCGTCGTCTACTATTAGAATGGTATCTTTAGACATAGGCTCAGGAAATAGAATTAATTATTTTTTTTGATCTAGTATAAGTTGGATATTACATGATTTGTCAGATCAGGTGCAATAAACTATCGGTTAATATCTGTTATCTTTCGAATGGGCTTAAGTATGGTATTGTTTTTTAATCGTGAAGAATGAAGTCGGTCAGGTAGGCTTGTATGTCTATATTTAATATAAATCTCAATGAAACGATTTTTCACTTGTCTGATGCCCTCAGTCTGGTTGGTAATGAACAGGCGGATCATGGAAAACGAGTTGCTTTTATGGCTGTTGAATGTGCCAAAGAGCTTAACTGGGCCGGAGAAGAAACAGCGAAACTTTTTTTGTCGGCGATCTTGCATGATTGTGGGGTTTCAAAAACGGCGACTTATGAAAGGATGATGAGTTTTGAAGGGGTTAATGCTGGAAACCACTGTACCAGAGGCGCTGAGTTATTGATGGGATGCGAGTCGTTAATTGATTTGTCTGAGTGTATACAGCATCATCATGTTGATTGGCATGAATTGAAAGGAATTGATTTGCCAGATCAGGTTAAACAGGCGGCTAATTGTATCAATATGCTGGATATGGTTGATTTTCTGGCCTTATATTTTCAGCAAGAAGAATCCAATATTTTGCTGCATAAAGACGTCATCAGAAAAAGAATAGCAACGGCCAAAAACCGGGTGTTTGATCCTAATTTGGTCGATATGTTTCTTCGGGTTTCTAGAACAGATGCATTTTGGCTGATGCTGGATCAGGGAGTAGATGGCCATTATTTCAAACCCATACTGGAACAAAGTACTAAAAGTAGGGTGGATTTTTCTGAACTAAGAAATTTGGCGGGTATTTATGCCCGTATCGTTGACGAGAAAAGTTATTATACCCATTGGCATTCAGATGGTGTGGCAAATTTTTCCCGTTGCCTGGGAGAGTTATTTGGGTTATCTGAATATCGTTGTGATCAATTAGAGCTTGCAGGTTTGTTACATGATTTAGGGAAATTGCGAGTACCGGATTATATTTTGGAAAAGCCCGGCGAGTTAACAGAAACTGAGTTTTTAATTATGAAACGACATAGTTTTGATACTTATGAGATTTTAAAAGGTATTAATGGTTTTGAGAATATTGCCCGTTGGGCCAGTGAACATCATGAAAGACTCGATGGCAGTGGATATCCTTTTCAATACAAAGGGTCGCAATTATCACTGGAATCGAAGATTATCGCTGTGGCAGATGTTTTTCAGAGTTATACCCAGGATAGACCGCATAGGGAGGGTTTATCTTCTGATGATATTCTCCTCCTGCTGGAAAAAGAGGTTAAAACAGGTAGGCTGGATGAATCCTGTGTGTTAATGCTTGAGAAGAATTTGGATTGTTGCTGGGAGGCGGTAAGTTGTAGAGCTTAAACTTGGATGTAATCAGCTGAGTTTTTTAATATCCGGGGCAATATAGATTACCCCGGATATTAAAGGATTTATTTATTAATATTACCTGCATGTAAGCCGCATTCTTTTTTATTGCCTGATTCCCACCACCAACGTCCGACGCGTTCATGCTGATTAGGTAAGACTGCACGCGTACAAGGCTCACAGCCTATGCTGATAAAACCTTTTTCATGTAATTCATTATAAGGTACCTGATATGCTTCGATATGATCCCAGACCTGAGATGAACGCCAGTTAAGCAGGGGATTGAATTTGACTAATTGTTTTTCTGCAGTGGAAAAGGCGGAATCGATTTCTACTTCAGGAATATCGCTACGGGTATCCAGACTTTGATCTTTACGTTGGCCGGTGATCCAGGCATCAAGTTGAGATAGTTTGCGTCTCAAGGGTTCAACTTTTCGAATGCCGCAACATTGTTGATGACCGTCCTGATAAAAACTGAACAGGCCTTTCTCTTTGACAAAGCCATCCAGAGCATCCCGGTCAGGGCTGAGCAATTCGATATCTATTTTATAATGCTCTCTGACTTTTTCGATAAAACGGTAGGTTTCTGGGTGAAGCCTGCCGGTATCCAGAGAGAATACCTGTATATCCGCTCTGATTTTTACCGCCAAATCGATCAGTACGACGTCTTCAGCGCCGCTGAATGAAATAGCGATATTATCAAAACTTTCTAATGCAGTTTTTAATATACCACGGGGTTTTTGGTCTTTAAGTGCTCTTTGAACGGCTTGAATATCGAAACTAGTCATTATGTTTAATTCTTGTTGGGTTACTTATTTAGCGTAAGCTTTAGTCATCAAATGTTGTAACTATTCAGTGTATATGGAGCCCTAAAAATACACCTTGAGTAGTTAGCAAATGTTTAAGATTGTGAAAAATATTGCTGCAGAAAGTCATCAAAAGAAAGTTGATCATTGGATTCAATTTTCAATTGATTTTGATGGGAAGCAACCGCCATATGTTCAAACTGTCTGCTCGTGGCACTATCCAGCTTGTTTTTTGTAAAATTTTCCTGATGCTGTTTAGATGTTTCCAGACCGAAACGACCAAAACTCTGTTGCTTTGTACGCATTCCCTGAAGGATTCTGGCCGATGGCGTTAATTCTGCATTGGCTACCCGTTCTGCTTGTTGTTGCAAGGCTTTACTATAAGGTTTATCGGCCAGACCCTGGTCCAGTATTTCGCAAACAGTATGCATGGAATGGAGAATTTCTTCAGCCCAGCTTTTTAGTTTGACCATTTGACCATTATTATTTAGTTCCAGGTCAGGTTTTCTGCCCAAATGGGCTACTGAGAGCTGGTTGGTATTATTGATATGCTGTTCATCACCATTATGTTTTGGGCTGTCCTGTAATAAACAATTCAATAAAAAAGCTTCAATAAAACGGGATTGCTGTTCATCTATGCCGAGGGGTTTAAACAGGTCTAAATCCAGTGAACGGATTTCAATATATTGAACGCCTCGACGTTTGAGCGCCAGTGTCGGTTTTTCACAGGATTGAGTGATTTGCTTCGGCCGCACCGTACTGTAAAATTCATTTTCAATTTGTAAGGTATTGGCATTAAGTTGTTTATATTCACCGTCGACCTTTACCCCGATCGATTGATAATCGGGATAAGGGGTTTCAATCGCCTGGCTTAAGCTCTCGACATAACCGGACAAGGAATTGTAATCAATTTTGAGATTAGCCTGGTTTTTACTCTTATAGCCTATATCACTCATCCGTAGAGAAGTCGCATATGGATGATAGAGAGTGTATTGATCAAACTCATCAAATTGTTGCATTAAATGCGGGCGACTTTTAAAGAAGTTTTTGCAGATGGCAGGGGATGCACCAAATAAATAAAGAAATAACCAGCCCTGGCGCTGAAAATTTCTGATCATGTCAAAATAAGTCGCAGAAATAAAGTCGTCGATGCTTAGTTCCGATTGACTCTGTTCATGCAGTACGGGCCATAAGCTTTCCGGTACGGAATAATTGAAGTGTATACCAGCAATGGCTTGCATGGTGCGCCCATAACGATGCCATAAACCCTGCCTATAGACATGCTTCATTTTCCCTATATTGGAAGGGCCGTATTCGGCGATAGGAATACTTTGGTCTCCATTAATACCGCAAGGCATGCTGGCAGCCAATAACATCTCGTCCTGTAGGTGATCATACACATTCTGATGAATATTGTGCATGAATTGCAGGGTATCAGTAATATCGGCAAAGGGCGGAGTAATAAACTCCAGTAATGCCTCAGAATAATCTGTGGTGATATGCGGATGAGTCAATGCCGAACCCAGGCGTGTAGGATGAGGAAGCTGGGAGATGATGCCTTGTTTACAAATGCGTAGACTTTCTTTTTCTATGCCCTTGAGTCCACCAACAAGTAAATGTTGTTTATTATGCTTGAGTAAATAACTGAGTTTACTGGAATGGAGCGGATTTAAATTAGTCATAAAAAGGCGTTAGCCTGTCCGGGCTTGATATAATCTGAGTATTATAATGGGTTATGAACAATAGGAGTAGTGTATCAATACCGAACAGCAGTCTAAAGCACTCTCTGAGTCTGAAAATGTATTAAAAAAGGTTTTTGGCTATGATGCATTCAGAGGGCAGCAGCAGGCGATTATAGAGCAATTACTGGGTGGCCAGGATGCGCTGGTTCTTATGCCTACGGGGGGCGGTAAATCCATATGTTACCAGATTCCTGCGATGATTCGTAAAGGCGTGGGCATCGTTATTTCTCCGTTAATTGCGTTAATGCAGGACCAGGTTGTTGCCTTGCATCAATTGGGCGTCAAAGCGGCCTTTCTTAATTCAACTCTGTCTATGGATGAAGCCCGGCAGGTTGAGCAGCAATTATTACAGGGTGAGCTGGATTTACTGTATATAGCCCCGGAACGTTTGACTTCCAGCTGGACACAAGGCTTGTTTCAGAAACTTGAGATTGCTTTATTTGCGATAGATGAGGCGCATTGTGTGTCGCAATGGGGACATGATTTCAGGGCTGATTATCTGCAGCTATCGCTTTTGCATGAGCGCTTTCCGACCGTACCGCGCATCGCTTTAACCGCCACAGCCGATGAAAAAACCCGCGAGGAAATTATTCAAAGATTGGCATTAGAGCAAGCCCGAGCTTTTATCAGCGGTTTTGATCGGCCGAATATTCGTTATCGTATTATTCAAAAACAAAATGCCAAACAGCAGTTATTGAGTTTTATACGGAGCGAACATGCGGGGGATGCCGGGATTGTTTATTGTTTATCACGCAAGAAAGTCGAAGCCACGGCCGATTGGCTGGCAGCAAAAGGGATTAAAGCCTTACCCTACCATGCCCGTCTCGATAATAGTGTAAAACAGCAGAATCAGCATCGATTTTTGATGGAAGAGGGTGTTGTGATCGTAGCCACCATCGCTTTTGGAATGGGTATAGACAAACCCAATGTGCGTTTTGTCGCCCATCTGGATTTACCCAAGAGCATTGAAGGCTATTATCAGGAAACCGGACGGGCAGGGCGTGACGGAGAGCCTGCCAATGCCTGGATGGTTTATGGCTTGCAGGATGTGATTACGCTAAGGCAAATGTTGGCCTCTTCCAATGCAGCTGAAATGCATAAACGACTGGAGTTTCATAAGCTGGATTCCATGTTGGCTTTGTGTGAACTGGTCAGTTGCCGACGGCAGGCCTTATTATCCTATTTTGGTGATCGGCTGGAACAGCCTTGTGGGAATTGTGATACCTGTCTTGAGAAAGTGGAAACCTGGGATGGTACGATTGCCGCTCAGCAGGCTTTGTCTTGTATTTACCGTACCGAACAGCGTTTTGGGGTTAATTATTTAATCGATGTCTTACTCGGTAAAAGTAACGACAGAATAAAAAGCTTTGCTCATGATAAGCAGTCGACATTTGGCATAGGCAAGGAGCTGGATGAAAAACAATGGCGTTCAGTGTTTAGGCAACTGGTGGCAAAAGCCTATGTCGAGGTTGATTTTGAAGCTTATGGAGCCTTGAAACTGGCGGAGAAATGCAGACCTATATTGCGCGGGGAAGAAACTCTGATGTTGCGTAAAGATATAGCCAGCGATAAAAGCCAGAATGCTAAAGCCGATAAAGCGGCTTTTGCGAAAGGAAAACACAGTGTGTTGTGGGAAGCCTTGCGTGCTAAACGGCGAGAAATTGCTGATGAGCAGGATGTGCCGCCTTTTGTGATTTTTCATGATGCGACACTGATGGCAATGGCCGAAGAAAAGCCGGCTGACTTAACCCAGATGAGTTATATTTCGGGAGTTGGGGTTAAAAAGTTGGAGTTATATGGCGAGCAGTTCCTGGAGGTGCTGCATGAGCATGCCGATATTGAAGTAACTGATACCATAGCCGAGACTATTGCAATCTTTAGATTGGGTTATACGGTGGAGCAAGTTGCTCGGCAGCGTGAATTAACCGAATCCACCATATACAGTCATTTATCGCAGGCGATAGAGCAAGGTTCGGTACAGCTGGAAGATGTACTGGATTTAAATAAAGCAGAAATTCAGCAAATAGAAGATGCACTTATTGCTTTGCCGGACGAACAAAAAAATGCTTTAAAACCCCTCTACGAATTTTTTGATGAAAGTTACAGTTATAATGTTTTACGTTGTGTAAGAGCGAATTATCAGTATAAAACAAGATAAGGCAGCCGGCTTACAGAGGGTGTTGTTAATTTTTTGGGATTGATGCCATTATTGATGTTTCAAGATCCCCAGCATAACGGCAATATGAGCAATTTCCGCAATGCTTGTAATCTGTAATTTTTTCTTGATTTGGGTAATGTAATTGGCTACGGTTTTATAGCCCAGGCATAATTCATCGGCTATTTTATGGGCAGTCAGTCCTTTTGCCAGTAGCTGGAAAATATCGAATTCACGAACAGAAAAACCGGCGATTATTTTTTGATAATCATGCGAACTTTGCTTTTGTTCGTTCACTAGCCCTTGTTCAATATAGTTTTCCCCCTGCAGGATTGCGGTAATCGCTTCGGGTAGAATTTCCGGAGCACTGTTTTTGGTGATATATCCTTTGGCACCGTTATTCATTGCTCGTTGTACATAGACTTGTTCATCATGTACGCTGAATACCAGTATATTAGCTTTATCATCTCGTTGAGTGATGCGCCTGATGGTTTCCAGTCCGCCTATTCCTGGCATGGAAAGATCCATGACGATAATATCAGGCTGATGATTTTGGTATAGCTGTATCGCCTGTTCACCACGTTCGGCCTCAGCAACGATTTCGATATTGGGAACGGCTGCCGTTAATAACAATTTAAAGCCGGTGCGCACAACGGTATGGTCGTCTACCAGCAATACTTTTATTTTATTCATGGTTTAAGTTAAAAAAATCAGTTGATCGCGCTGCTTACTTGTAAGTTGTTGGATGTACATAGTTTCGTTAGTTTGTTAGTTTTAGCAATTAGAAGCGTTAAAACGCTTATGGTTTTGAGGAAAATCCCTGCCTGTCTTTGCATGCCTGCTCCGGACTTAGATTGTAAGTTAAAAAAGTCGGTCAGTAATTTAATTCTCTTCGTTATACCTTATAAGCTCAATCCGTCGCTAGTTTTATTCAGCTGTTGTAATTGTATAATCCAATCAGACATACTGGCGAAACGATTAACATTGAGCGCTATAAATTGAATGCACTACTTTATTTGAAAAACTAAACTGATTAGTGGTGGTTTGTAAATCCATCAGAAAAGGATAGAATGATTTTGATTTTTTTTAATATTATAAATATATGATTGCACTGGGAAAGTTTAACAAGCTGAAAATAGCAGCGATAACAGGTAGGGATGTTTTTTTACAGGGTGATGAACAACAGGTACAACTGTTGGCAGCTGATATACCCAAGCAATGCAAGCTGGGGGATGAACTGAATGTTTTTGTCTATAAAGAAGGCAAGGATAAACTGCTGGCAACAACGCGAGTCCCTCATGCACAGCTGGATGATGTCGCCTGGTTAAAGTGTGTGGCTAAAACCCATGCCGGAGCTTTTCTTGATTGGGGCTTGGCAAAAGACTTGTTATTACCGTTCAGTGAGCAAAGTTCGCCAGTCGTTGAAGGCCGTTCTTATCTGGTTAAAATTTTTCTGGATGAAAATAATCTGTTGGCGGCATCGATGTACTTGGAAGACTTTATCGAAGAGGAAGCTTTTTATTTAAAACCAGATCAGCAAGTTGATTTAATCATTGCCCATGAAACCGATTTAGGAATGAAAGCGGTTATCAATAATCAGTATTGGGGGGTTTTATATAAAAATGAAATCTTTCAAAAACTCAGGATTGGTCAAAAAATAAAGGGTTATGTGAAAAAAATCAGGGAAGATAATAAAGTCGATCTGGTATTGCAGATTGAGAAATATGGCGATAAAGTCGATGCGGTAACCGAAAAAATTCTGGCTAAACTGAAATCTCAAGGTGGCGTTATTCTACTCACAGACAAAAGTCCGCCTGAAGAAATTTATAAGGTGTTTGGGGTCAGTAAGAAAGTCTTTAAGCAATCTATCGGTGGTTTGTATAAAAAGCGCATCATCTCAATTAATAAAGATGGGATTTGTTTGCTTGCTAAAGACGAATAGTGATTAGCTCATGCTATAGCAGAGTTATGCTGCGATACTGTTCTTTTGATAATGTTATATAGGTAGATTTCCGATAAACTCAATTTAGCTGATAAATTATTCGGGCTAGAGTCGCCCTTATTTTGGAGCAATAAAGATGGATAAAATAAAGTTTCTCTATGTAGAAAATATCATTTCCAGAAAGCATAAAAAGCTTCAACAGCAGCTGACTTTTTTTATTCAGGTTGAAAATGTTGCCTATGATAAAAGCCTCGATGTGGTGTGGGCTGGAGAAGATGGTGTTTGGCATGAATTGGCGGCAGAGTATCACAGTTTGCAAGGCTATGATAAAGAATACTGGCAGGCTCAGGTTAATATAACCGCCAGTGAACAGCAGTCTTTGCTGGGGAATGTGCAGTTTGGTATTCGTTATCGGGTGTTTGATCGTGAATATTGGGATAATAATCAGGGACAGAATTATCATAGTGAGGCTGATTCTGGTGTGATGCTCGCTCATCATCAACTGGTGCAAAATATTCATTTTGCCAGTGCTTTACCAGAACAGGCTGAGCATATTCCAATGACCGTAGCGGTTGATAGTTCTTTTAATGCTGAAAAAGTAATTATTCAGTGGACTACAGATAACTGGTTGACGGTTGAGGAAACCCCTTGTAAGTTACGGCGTCAGTACTGGGATAAAGAGCATAAGAGTAGTGCCCGAAACCCTAATCAATATGGGGTGGAATTATGGTCTGGGCAAATAAAAAGTGGCGATGCTTTTCGTTTACAATATGTTATTAGCTGTGAACGGGATGGTAAAATCCTCTGGGAAAATAACCACGGCCATAATTATTCTTTTCAAAGAGAACAATTAAAGGTTTTGATTCTGAATTTGCATTGTTATCAGGAAGAAAATCAGGATGAAAAATTTACTCAGATCGCCCAGACAATTAACGAACAGGAAATTGATATTATCTGTTTTCAGGAGGTTGCTGAATACTGGCGTGATGGCCAGGGTGATTGGGAATCCAATGCGGTAAAAATTATCAATGACCGGCTAGAATATCCTTATCACCTACATACCGATTGGTCGCATTTAGGCTTTGATCAGTTTAGGGAAGGAGTGGCGATTTTAAGCCGTTTTCCTTTGTCGCATCATGAGTCGCAATATGTTTCAGAGAGCGATGATATCTATAATATTCATTCACGCAATGTGGTGTTGGCCAGAGTGCATGTGCCTTATATAGGTGCGCTCAATGTGTTTTCAGCGCATTTAAGCTGGATGGAGGATGGTTTTCAGCAACAGTTTCAACGCCTGCATGAATGGGCAGAGGCTAGAGATCACGATGAAGTAAAAGCGACTTTATTATGCGGAGATTTTAATGTTGTTGCCGGCAGTGAGGGGTATCAGTTTGTGGTGGATTGTAACCACTATGATGATCAATATTTAGCGGCTAATCAGCAAGGAATATTTGAAAAAATATTTAGAGTTAATGATCCGCATTGGCAGGGGTTGTTGGCGGAAGATTATCGGATAGATTATATTTTTATGAATAAGACCAGCCAATTGCAGGTGACTTCGGCAAAGGTTTTATTTACCGCTGAGGATTATGGTCAAGTATCGGATCATTGCGGATACTTGATGACATTTGAACCAAAAATAATATCGAAAACAGCAGAAGAAGGGTGAGATGGAAGTAGCAGAACATTATGCCATGCCTGTTCGTGGTGAATTAGGTGGCTCATTTGCGAGGGTTAATGATTTTAATGATGAGTTTTTTGTACGCTGGGGCAGAATAGATTTTGAAGTAAATCATGGCGTACAGCTAAACTTGAAAGTCGTGTTACAGGTACACAGTAATGATGGTATTTGTGAAACCTATATCGTCGATACCGAGCCTTATGATGTGGAGTGGAATCGCCATAAGCGTAGAACCCGGGATTTTTATATACATCCTTATTCGGCTATATACGGCCAGGTCAATTGCGTGAAATGTTCGTTTATAATTCATAAAGGCGAGCACTCTATTCCGTCGGCAAAAGAATATATCTATATGGATTGGCCGCAATTACAAGGTGATCCGGATCAGCATCAATTTCGGGATATCAGTGCCGAACATACTACCGATAATCATTATCGAACCTATGAATTAAATTCTGCTGAGTTACAGTGTGATGTGGACTGGTTTAATCATCATTTTGAATCGCTGGAGCTGATACCGAAATTTACTAAAGGTCAGTTGAATCATCCATTTCATCCTAAAAGTTATATACATCATTTAATCGATAAGGTAATGCAATGCAAAAGACATGAGCCGAATCGCTTATGTACTATCAAAGTCAGTGTCGATTGCATCGATGATGCCGATTTTGTTACTCATCTGATTCATGCCAGTGAACAGGGGGTATGGGTCCAATGTATAGTTGACTGGCGGAAAATGACCTTAACCAATAGTCATAATTATGCGCGTTTAAAATGGGCTGGAATCGAGCTGATTGGGGTGGTTTGCAGTCCTGATCATCATTTAATTGAAGTTGAACCGGATATGCATACTAAATTCATTATCTTTAATGATGAAGACTGTATTATGGGTTCCTTTAACATTACCTTTGATCGCTGGTGGGCAAACTGGGAATCGGGTATGACTTTTCATTCCAAAGGAATGTGCCGGTTACTGGACAATATTTTTCAAAGTCAGCGAGGAGGAATGATACAGGCTTATGGCATAGACCCACATAGCCAGTTTAATCTACTGTATACCTTTGGCCGCCATTATATTCAAAATGGTGAAAACTATTTACCTCACCATGCCATATTAGGAGAGATTAACCGTGCGCAACATTCGATAAAAATCACCTTGTTTTTGATCGGTGAGTTATTGGGGGCACATCATGATAGTGTGATAGAGGCTTTAATCAATGCGAAAAATAGAGGGGTTTATGTACATCTATTGTTGAATGGGCATGTTGCCAGGCAAGGCAAAGTCGGGGTGATGCGTTCAATGGAGGAAGAGCTAGCGCAGCCTTTATTGCCGGCTGTTGATCAATTGCGATTTGCCGGGATTAAAGTGGGCCTGGTTTATGGTCAAGATGATCATGATGTACCGTATTCACCGATACATTCCAAATATTGTATTATCGATGATTATATTGTTATCGATGGCAGTTTTAACTGGTATAACACCTCTGTTTTTTCGCATGATCTGATCGTGATAACAGCTAATCATGAGGTTGCTCAGCCTTATTTACACGAATTCAATGAAATTCAGTGTGCTTTTAGGGTTTATTATTGATTATTCAGAAAGCAGATAAAAACAGTCATGCTGAGAATTAAAAAAGGCCGATAAAACGACCTTTTTTCAGTATCAAGCCGGCATATTTTCAAATACGACTATCGATTTTTCATTTACCAGTACATTGTGTTTCTGTATTGGTTTTTGATTAGGTCGACGAATAATATCATGCGGTGAATCTGCTGAGGTATCGACCGATGGACACCAGCGTCTGCCTGCAATTTCGGGTAGCTCACAAACAGTCGGGTGATCCGACATATTGATGATGACATGGACATCTGATTCATCAATCCCAGCCAGAGTGAAGGCTAATAACTGATTGTCCGGGTCATCCCATAAGGGGGTGTTTAATTTGGCCCCGTGCCAGCTAATATCTTTAATGCCGCGTTCTTCGATGATATGACCGGTTAAAAAG
>SPJJ01039330.1_pt1 | contig 13322 bp, 13 predicted proteins | sample 3741741 | NCBI WGS metagenome assembly SPJJ01 (sample SAMN10925908, study PRJNA522277) | cold seep metagenome | isolation source: Elba SIP-enriched marine methane seep metagenome, extraction at timepoint T1 | place: Italy: coast of Elba, Mediterranean Sea | collected 2014-05 | reverse complement strand
TTCTGCCCGGCATTCGTGGCCGACTGCCTGGAAACTCTGGAAGAGATCGGTATGCGCGCCAAAGAGCAGTTCGTCGCAGCTGGCGGCGAAGAGCTGGTACTGGTGCCGTCGCTCAACAGCAACCCGACCTGGGCCGACGCTGTCGTCGATCTTGCCCGGGCTGCGGCCGGCTAACGCGTGAAGCTGCGCTCGTAGTTCATCACGCCATCCATGTCGATGAACTGACCGGTGAAGTTGTCGCCATCGATGACAATGTACATGAACCCCGGTTTGGTCTCGTCTTGCCAGTGGAACTCGTTGCCGCCGACGCCCCACCCCTTGGTCTTGGCGCCCGCGCCGCTGACGATCAGCTCGCCGCCGCAGAACTTGTCGTTCTCGTTGAGCCACTGGCGGTTGTGATCGTGTCCGGAGAACGACACGTCGACGGTGCCGCACATGGTGTTGTCGAAGAAGTCTTTGACGTTCGAGCCGTTTAGCTGATCGATGCCCAGCCACTGGGTGATGGGCAGATCGACGCCGAGGATTTCGATCGACTCGTAGGAGCCGGCGTTGCCGTGCGAGCCGTTGCTGAGCAGCGGATGGTGACCGGCGGCCATGATCCAGTCGGCTCCAGAAAGTTGCGACAGCGCGGTCGGGTACCACGAGCGCTGGTCGCCGTGGGTGGTGTCGTCCCACAGGATCGAATTGGTGTCGAGCATGATAAAGCCGACGTTGCCGTACTGAAACGTGTAGTGGGTGGCCGGCATGTTCCACTTGGGATCTATCTGGGCGTAGGCGACCTCGTGGAGGCCGACATCGAACTCGTTGCCCAAGCCGCCCTGATCGGTACCGAACACCGGATCCTCGCCGCCGTAGTCGTGGTTGCCGAGAACCGCGTAGAACGGCAGGTCGATGTTGGCGTACGGCTCGCGGAACTTGGTGCGCCACTGATCATCCATCGTGCCATCGACGCCCGAATCGTAAATATTGTCGCCGAGCAACACCACGAACTGGCAACCGTCCGCGTCGCACTTGTCTTTGATCCGCGCCGCTACCGCGTGCTGTTTATCCGAGCCGGTGCCCACATCGCCCATGACGATGAACCGAACCGTGGTGTCCACCGCGGCGTCCGGGGTCACCGACGCATCGGGGCCGCCGCTGACGCTACTGTCCACGGTTCCAGCACTCGCGTCTTCGTTGCCCGAAGATGACGAGCTGCCGCATCCAATAGGGAAAACACTCAGTACAGCGAACGAAATAAGATAGCTACGCATGGTCAACTGCTCCCGGCGGGCTCAAGGTACCGCCGAATCCGAGTTGGCCACAATATGTTTATTCGAGGGGCATTCAACTGCTAGAACCCCCGTATGCGCAACGCCTTAGCAGACGTGTACGGGTCCCTACTGATCGTGCGTCCGCCCGTACCGGCGACCTGCAACAAAGCCGGCGCCAACTACAAGAGCGAGGTCACCCACGTGACCTACTCGCCCCGCCGCGCCTACGACGAGTGGTTGGGCATCTGCGACGCCATCTTGAAATGCGGCGGCGACGCGCTGTTCGAGTTCGAGGACGCCGACAAGCCGTTTCTCGATCGCGGTGACCTGCGCATCGATGCCAACGGAGACATCTTTCCGGTCGAAGGCGAGGACTGGCTGGGCAACATGAGCACGGTGATGACCGGCCGCGTGTTCGCTGCCAACGGGCCATGGGTTACCGTCGACGGCACCAAGCTGCGCGCGTTGATGCCGCACATGCTGCCCCACCGGCGTAAGGAAGGCTTCTACTACACCCGGCTGCTACAGCGCATCGCCGAGCTGAGCGACTACGAGCTCGAGATCATCGACAACCCGCACCGCTGGGAAGGCATGGCGGACGTGGCGGTCGTCGGTGACAAAGTCGTGCTCACCCACGCCGTCGCCGGCCACTACGACGAAGGTATCGCCGCAAAGACGATTCGCACCTCACGCGAGGGCGCCATGGCGGCTGCCGACTACGCCGGCGTTCCCGAAGACGCCCGCGTCCTCGCCGAGCTGGTCTATCCCCACTTTCACGGTGACACCGTGCACTTCGGCGCGCGGCCCCGCGATGGTGCTCCGGTTCTCGCCCACTACCAAGGTGGCCTGTACGGAGACGACGCGCGGCTGGTCAGCGACGCGGTCGACATCCTGAACATCTCGAAGGCAGATGCTGTGGACGAGTACGCGGCCAACTCGCGTCAGGTCGGCAACGGCGTGCTCATGCCCGACGGCAGCAGCGCCGAGTTCGAGGCGGCTATCAAAGGCATCGGCCTCGACTGCCATCGCGTGGCGTTGTTCGAGTTGTTCGGCAAAGCCGGCGGCGGGCCGGCGTGCGCGACCCTGTATATGCCGCGCAATCTACAGCTGCCGGACACGTCCGGCCTGCGCTTCAGCGTACGCCGCGACGAAGCCATCGAACGCCGCAATCGCATCCCGGAAACGCTCAGCGTCGATCCGGGGTTCTTCGCCGGCAAACAGCGCGGCTAACCTTCGGCGCCGAGAGGTGCCGGGGAGTTGGGCACGTAGTCCGACTCCAGCGCGATGTCGTTGAGCTTGGGGAAGCGCTCGCGCAAGGCCGCCTCGATGCGGTCGACCTCTTGAGCCAGCGAATCCATCATGCGCTCGCCGAACTCGGCGGAGAACCGATCAGAATCGTCGGCCGCGGCGCCACTGCTGAGCTGGTCGTCCACCCAGTCTTTGTGCAAGCGACCCAGGTAGTGACCGTTGTAATCGATCTCGGCGGCCAGGGTGAACCGATCGGCAGCGGCGATGCGGGTGCGCACGTAGCGGACCTTGTCGACCGAAGGCTGGGCCTTGAGGAACTCGATGACTTCACCCTGCAACTCGCCGGGAATCGACGGACCAAGGATGAGCTCCCGGTTGCGCAAGCCGAGCCACAGAGCGATCGCAGCCAGCAGCAGACCGACCAGGATCGACGTGATTGCATCGAACGTGGCGATGCCGGTCAGATCGGCGATGAGCAAGCCGATGATCGCGACCACACAACCTGCGACGGCGACGAAGTCCTCGAACAGCACGGCGACCAGGGTCGGGTCAGTGCTGCTCTTGACGAACTCGCGGAACGGCATGTCGCCGCGCTCGGCATTGACCTCGCGAATCGCGGCGAGAAACACCCAGCCGTCGATGATGATCGATACGACGAGTACCGAGTAATCGAGCCAACCGATATTGACCTCGTGGGGGCGAATCAGCGCGTCGACACCATGGTAGATGGTAACGCCGGCACCGAGGATAAAAATCCCCACCGCCGACAGCAGCGCGTATAGGTAGCGCTCACCACCGTAGCCATAGTGATACTTGTCGTCGGCTTGCTTCTGACTCTTGCGGATGCCGATGAACAACAAGGCCTGGTTGGAGGTATCCGCCAACGAGTGCACGGCCTCGGAGAACATCGCTCCTGATCGCGAAAACCCGAACGCGATGAACTTCACGATCGTGAGGAACGCGTTCCCGATCATCGCCTTGAATACTGCACCTTTGCCGTGACCAGCCATGGCCACTCAGATGTATCACATTTCGGGGGGGTGATTACAGAGGCGGCATGACCGTGATCGCACTGGTGCAATCGCCGGTGGAGATGTTGCCGGCGAGGTCGGTGAGGAGCACGCAGAATACGGCTTCTCCGTTGGTCGGGTCGGCGACGCCCAGCTCGGCGCAAACCGCGGGAGCGCTGGCATCTGGCCACACATCGCCGATGTCGGTGACGACCAGCTCCATGGTGCCCTCGATGGGCACGCCCTTGTCCACGGCCTCCTGGGTCGCGATCGCCGGGATCGCCAACTGGCTGACCAGCCCCTCGGACCGACAATCGTAGATGTCGGCCACGCCGCCACCCAGGTCGGCATCTCCGTCGCTGTACTGCACCATGATGGACAGGTCGTCGGCCAGGTCGTCGCTCGGATCGAGCATGTCCGGCGACGCGGCGACGATGGTTACGCTGGGCACCGGGTCTTCGTCGCTACCACACGCGCCGGCGCTGAACGCCATCACGGCGGCTGCCAAGATCGAGTTGATTGTTGAACGCGTCATTGCCTACTCCACCATGATCGAGGAAGTCGCGATGGTGAACGCCAGGATGCCGTCGGGCAGGCTGTCGGCGTACAACGCGATCGGGGTGAACGTAAGACCCGAGCTCGACACCTGCTCTTCGTTTCCGGCGTCGTCGCGCAGGGTCACCGTGGCGCCCAGGGTGAATGTGAACTGGTAATTGAGCACGTCGCCGTTGCCCTGAGGCCCGCCCGGATCGTAGGAGGTGTAGCCCAGGTGCGGCGCGTCCATGATGGCCGGGTCGAGAACCAGGTTTCGGCCGTCGGGCGCGGTCACGATGAACACCGTAAACGACATATCCGAATCGGCTGTTTCGAAGTCGGCCACCGAATGACGCAGGGTCAGGGTCGTGCCCGGCGACACCGTGTACGAACCGGCGAGGTCGAGGCGGGTGGCTCCATCGAACACACCGATCTCGGGCGCAGCCGGCGGGTTGTTGAGGGCCGGTGCTTCTGGCGCCCCTGGCCTGCGCAGGGCGCCGTTGCGGATCCAATCCTCGATCTTGGTGATCTCGGCCTCGGTCAGCGGCTCGGCACCTAGCGGCATGATCGTCGACACATCGCGCCCGCGGATCTTGTCGATGAGCAGGCTGTTGTCGGGATTGCCCGGATCGACCCGCAGCTTGTCAGTCTTCTCCAGGCCCGGCCGGCGGACCAGATACGCATACGCGTTCGCCGGCGACGAAAGGTTGGGCTCGAACTGACTGTTGTGGCACAGGCCGGGTTGGCCCGAACAACGCTTGGCGATGATCGTGCGGTAGATATCCTCGAGGGATCCTTCGGCCGGGTTGTACTCGAAGGTGAGCGGATCTTCGTCGATGCCCGCGTCGGTATCACTACCGCCGGCGTCTACGCGATCCGTGCAACCGGCCGCGGCCAACAGTGCGGCGGCGGCCGCCGCCAACAGGGTTTGCGTCAACCGGCTCATGCCAACGCCTCCTCGATCATGATGCCCGGTCGGGCCTCGGCGGCGCTGAGCGTATCGCTCATCACGTCACCATGGCCGAGCAGCGCCATCGCCGTGTAGATGGCGTCGATGGTCTCGTAGGTCCCGGAGTTGCGGTTGGTCTGCACGATGCCGGTCGGCTCGATGATCTGATTCTGTTTGACGTCCGGGCCGAGGATGAGCGTCCACACGTTGCGGTCGCCGTCGTCGCCCTCGCCGTGGTCGATACCCGAGCGCTGCAAGCTATCGGGGTTCTGACCGTTGTAGTACAGATGGCGGCCGTGCTCGGGTAGCACGACCAGCGTGGTCTCGTTGCGCAGGCCGTCGGTGGACTGGATGAAGTTCCACAGGTGGGCGACACACGCGTCGGCGACCTGCTGGGAACGCAGGTACGCGTTGAAGTCGTTGTGGCACTGATCGACGTCGATCAACGTCAAGCCGAGAATCGACGGCTTGAACTTCTCGAGAATCTGCTCCGCGTGATAGACGCTGAGCGCATCGTTGGTGCCGTCGATCGAGCCATCGTTATTGCGCAGGCCGATGCCCATAGCGTCCGGGTAGTAGGCCTCGTAGGTCGGGTCGCTGTAGTACGCGGCCACGTGTTCCTGCATCGCCGCGTTCTCCGCGTTCGAGGCGCGGTAGATGTTGCGGTCATACGGGTACTCCGGCGTGTTGCCATCGACGATGGATTGCAATCGCGCAACCGCAGCATCCTGGTCCGGATCGTAGGGCACCGTGGGCAACTGCAGGCCCGGGGTCGCGAAATCGAGCTCGCGGATACCACTGGTCGCCAGCGGAAACAGCGGAGACATGACGCCGGTGGGCGACAGGAACGTGCCGCCGTAACGCCCGCCGTATTGCGGGTGGCCACTCGATTGCAGCGCGCGGTAGAAGCCACCGACCACCGAGATGTACCAGGCGTCGGTAGCGGGGCGGTCCGCTTGCTTGCGGTGGAGCTCGAAGATCGTCGGCACCGGCAAACGAGCGTCGGCGCGGTTCTCGATGTTGTTGTAGTAGCCGCTCATCAAACACGCCTGGCCCTGGAGATGGCCCGGCGCCCCCTCGGCGTAGCGAAGGTTGGTGATCAGCGTTCCTTCCGTGTAAAGAGGCGTCGCCCGCGGTGTCGGCAAGACCAGATCGGGCACGAGCGGCGCGTACTCTGGCGCGATCACCGGAGCGCCCGCATCGCCGCTGCCGAAGCCGCTGATGACCGGCACATTGCCGAACAGGTTGGGCATGGTCGCCCCCCACTGCATGCCCAGGGCCTCCTGATTACGCAGGCCGCCGCCGATGCCGAGGATGACGATGTGCTTGGTGTTGAAAGCGCCGCCGCCGTAGGCGCGCTTGATCTTGATCAAAGGCGATAGCGCGGCACCCGCAGCGAGAAGGCCGGCACCACCGAGGAATTTTCTTCTGGAGAATGACATCGGTATCCCTTCCTAGTAGCTCTGGTACTCACGCGAGTTGATCAGCGCGCGGATGACGGTTCGCGGATTGACGTCGGAATCGGACTTCCACTCTTCGACGAACGCCTGCAGCTCGTACGAGTTGGGGTCGCGGCCCAACAGTTTGTTGAATTGCTCGGTGATGAACGCGGCCGCATCCGTCACTTCGCTCTTTTCGGGAATGTTGGCTTCCGCCGAGTGCACCAGGGCCGTGGCCAGCAACGCGCGCATCGGGGTTGGATCACCAACATCGTCGAGGGCCTGAAGCACGATGGCGCGCTCGTCCAAGGGGAACCGGCCCGCCTCGACGCCGCCGTTGAGCAGCACCAAATCGTAGGTTTCGGGTGTCCGACCGATCAGGTCGGCGTAGATCGCGCGCACGAACTGGCTGTTGGTGCGAGCGCGCGGCTCGCTGGTGTTGTCGTCGCCACCGATGGTGACGTCGTCGAACTGGTACGTCGTATCGGTGCAGGCCAGTGCGCCCACGGCAAGCAGTGCCGCGACGACGAAGCTCATGCAGGAAGTTCTGTTTGGTCCTGGCATCGTGGTCTCCTACTGCTCGAAATACTCGCGCGACGACGTGACGGCGCGGATGATTGGACGAAGGTCGGGGTTGGTTTCGTCGACTTGCGGGGTGAAGTGAGAAAGCTCGTCCGAGTTGGGCAAGCGTCCAAGGTAACGCTCGAACACCCGCTTGACGATGGCTTCGCGATACACCTCGGACTCGAAGATGATGTCGATGAGATCGTTGTAGTTGTTGCCGTGCCGATGGAACAGCAAGCCCGCCGGGTTGGTCGGCCCGAGCAGCGAGCCGAAAATCAGCGACACCGAGTTGGCAACCTCATCGGGCTCGGCCACGCGTCCGACGAACTGCTCGAACAACTCCGCGGCCACAGTCTGCGGAGCGGATAGGTCGCGGAACGCGCGGCTCATGGCGTAGCGACGTTCGATTTCCGATGTCGATGCGCCCGCCATCATGTCGTCGACTGCGTCGTACAGTCCCTGGCGATCCGTATAGATCTCCGCCAACACCGGGCACGTGCAGTCGCACGGGTCGGGGCTGGTGCAACTGAGGCAATCGACGTTGTCGTTGCGGATGATGCCGCACAGCAAACCGTAACGGTCCTCGATGCGCTCGCCGCCAAACACGCCGTTTTCGATCTCGGAGACGAACTGAGTCGGAAATCCGTCCTGGCCGAGCAGGCCGTCGGCCAACGCCGCCCTGGTTTGGGCCGAGTTACCGTCACTACTGAGCATGTCCAGGTTGGCAATGACATCGGTATCGCTCGGCACCGCACCGGACAAATCCAGATGCAGTCGGCGCAGGAATCTGCGCTGCTCGACCTCGGAGGCTTCGTCGCCACCCACCGGTGTGAGCCCGTCGACCGTTTCGCTGCAGCCGCTAACCACCAGCGTGCTGAGCACCGCCGCCAGGGTCATGACCCCAATTTCTCGTCGCATACGAGTCCCTTCCCTCCCCCGTCCCGACTACGGGGAAACCTTGACGCTCGTCATTTTACCAAGATCCGTGCCGGACCTAGGTGCCCAAAATCAGGTGCGACATGGGTGTGAACCACGCACCTCGATGTTGGGAACCTCCACACACACTGGCTTACGACACCACACTGTGGCCGTTCGTTAACTGTGATCCGCAGCGAGGTTCAGAAACCCCGCCGCCACCTGGCTTCAGCAGCCTGGAATTCGGTACCGTTCCGCCATGGCGGAGACGATCTTCTCGAAAATCATTGCGGGTGAGATCCCGTGTCATCGGGTCTACGAGGATGACCAGGTGCTGGCCTTCCTCGACATCTTCCCGTTGAGCACGGGCCATACCCTCGTAATTCCGAAGGAGCCGGCCGAGACTCTGGACAAATTGTCCGACGACGCGTCGGCGGCCATCGGCCGAGCGCTACCCCGGATCGCCCGCGCGGTGATGGCGGCAACCGGTACCGACCAATACAACATCTTGCAGAACAACGGGCCGAGGGCCCATCAGGCAGTGTTCCACGTTCACTTCCACATCATCCCCAAAACGGATGATGGTGCTGGCCTCGGCGTGGGCTGGAAGCCCGGCAAGCTGGACAATGAGGCGGGCGCAGAACTTGCGGGCAAGATCGCGGCCGCCCTGTAGCGCCTACATTATTATAGGCCAAGCTCCTTGGCCCGAGACGCCAGCCGCTCAGCGGCGCCATCGTCCAGGCGCTCGGCGTCCTCGACCAGCAACACTGGGATGCCATCTTCCAGGCGGTACTTGAGCCGGGATGCTGCGCAGAATAGAAACGCGCCCGCTTCATCGTCGTTGCTCTCTCCGCGCGGAAAGTAGATCAACGGTTGTTTCGACTCTGGGCAAACCAGGATGTCCAACAGGTCTTGGGCGAGCTCCATGGCGTCAGCTCACTCGCCCGAGCCCTCAGTGTCAAGCCCTTGCGTTCCCCTAGGCGCTCCCTTAAGGTGCAGCGTCATGTCGAATCGAGTTGCCGGAATGTGGTTTTTCGCGGCGTTGTTGGTGGCGGGGCTAACGTCGGCGGCAGCGGCACAAACTCCCGATCCGCCGGCGGCCAAACAGCCAGCGGCGAAACAACCCGCTGCAAAGCAGCCCGCCGCCAAGCAACCTGCGGCTCCAGTTCCGGTGACGCCACCAGCCGCGACCAGCGACGCCGGGGCGCCGGCCGATGCAGCTCCCCCCGATGCAGCTCCGCCCCCGCCGGTGGACGCCGCACCGCCCCCCGTGGCCAAGACCGAGCCGGACGCCGGGGCGCCGATCGATCCGCTGATCGCCGCGCTTCAGCGCATGCGCGCCATCTCCGCAGACGACCGAAAAGTCTGCCGTGAAGACAAGAAGAGCAAGAAGGACAAGAAAGACAAGAAGGCGGAAAAAGACGACGACAAGCCCCTGGACTGCCTGACCAGCCGGTATTTCGAAAAGCACATCGGCGACTTCGACAACGGCACGTGCCGCACGCCGCTCGAAGCGTGGGTCCAGATCTTCCAGGCGAAAAAGAGCGGCAAGCGTGGCGCCAAGTGCGTCAACGCGGCGCTACTCGACGATCCCAGCGAAGCCCCGAAGCTGTCCCAGTTCGTTCACGAAGCCATCGACAAGACCCGCGTCCACGTTCAGATGGACGAGATTCCCCACAGCGAAGCGTGGATGGCGGTCAAAACCGACAAAGGCATCAACCACCCAAAGATCCAACGCTACGTCTACCACTCAGGCTCGCTGCGCTGGGTCGTGCTCCAGTACGACACGACGACCCACACGTGGTTGTTCACCCGGGAGACGCTGCTGCGCGGCGAAGACAAAGCGCCGGCGTCGGCAAAGTGGAAGCGCAAACTGCCCAGCTGGATGCTCAAACGCTTCCTCGACATCGAGCTGTGGAGCTGGATGGGCATCCTGGTCCTGATCTTCCTCGCCATCATGGTGCAGAAGTTCATCGTGTTCTTCATCGGCACCTACGTGCGCCGAGTCGCCGCAAAGACCAACCTCAAGTACCTGGACAAGGCGGTGTCTCGAGCGAGCAGACCCATCGGCGGCTTAGTCATGGCCGGTGTGTTCTACATCGGCCTGCCGCTGCTGCTGTTCCCCATCAAAGTACTCAAACCCTCCTATGTGCTGACCGAAGGCCTGGCGGCGTTCTCGGTGGTATGGCTCGGCTATCGGATGATCGACATCCTGGCCGACGTGATGCAGGCCAAGGCGGACAAGACCGACAGCCGACTGGACGATCAGCTGGTTCCGTTGGTCACCAAGACGCTCAAGGTGTTCGTGTCGATCATCGGCGGCATCTTCATCCTGCAGAACCTGGACGTGAACGTCGGCTCGCTGCTCGCCGGTCTCGGCCTCGGTGGTTTGGCCTTCGCCCTCGCCGCCAAGGACACCATCGCCAACTTCTTCGGCTCGGTGATGATCTTCATCGACAAGCCGTTCCAGATCGGCGACTGGGTGGTCATCAGCACCACCGAAGGTGTGGTCGAAGAGGTCGGCTTCCGCACGACCCGGGTGCGCACGTTCTACAACTCGGTGATCACCGTGCCCAACGCGACCATCGTCAACACGATGGTGGACAACTACGGCGCACGAAAGTACCGGCGCTACGTAACTACCCTGGGTCTGGCCTACGACACCCCACCCGAGAAAATCCAGGGGTTCTGCGAGGGCGTGCGCGCGATCATCGCCGGCATGCCCGGGATGCGGAAGGACTACTACCTGGTCGAGTTCCGCGAGTTCGATGCGTCATCGCTCAACGTGATGGTCTATTCGTTCATGATCGCGCCGAGCTGGAACGACGAGCTGCGCACGCGAACCAATCTCAACCTCGAGATCATTCGCCTGGCTCAGGAGCTGGGTGTGTCGTTCGCGTTCCCGACTCAGACTCTGCATATCGAAACCCAGGCCAAAGAAGGCGAGTCGCGGCCGAGCCACGGTGGACCAAGCGACCCGCAGGAGCTGGGCAAAATCATCACCAGCTTCGGTCCACACGGCAGTCGAGCCATTCCGAAGAGGGCCAACCTTTCACGCGGTTACGATTGCGGCGGCGACTATAAAGAGAGCCAGGACGGCGACGGCGAGGGTGACGGGGGCGAAGGATAACGGGTAGCTAGCACCCCTAACGCTAGAACCTAGCGATCTTGTTGAGTTTACGGTTGACCTCTGCCCGCTGAACGGGTAGATCGCTGCTTTCTCCGTACTCGACAGGTAGGGAGCCAAAGGTGATTAAAGCTCTATCCATCTTCACGGGCAATTCGAACCAGGCAATCGCCGAGGAAATCTGCAAGTACGTAGAGATTCCTTTGGGGCGCGCCAACGTGACCCATTTCTCCGACGGCGAGATCTACGTCGAGATCGGCGAGAACGTGCGCGGCGTGAACTGCTTCGTAGTTCAGTCGACATGTACGCCGGTTAACAAAGGTTTGATGGAGCTGTTGATCATGATCGATGCGCTGCGTCGCGCGTCGGCCGGATCCATCATCGCGGTGCTGCCGTACTTCGGCTACGCCCGCCAGGACCGCAAGGTCAAACCGCGCACGCCGATCACGGCGAAGTTGGTCGCCAATCTGGTCTCGGCCGCGGGCGCAGACCGCGTGGTCGCCATCGATCTCCACGCGGGTCAGATTCAGGGGTTCTTCGACATTCCCTTCGATCATTTGTTCGCCATGCCGGTGTTCATCGAAGAGCTGTGCAACCAGGGCTTCATGAACGACGTGGTCGTGGTGTCGCCAGACGCCGGCGGTGTCGAGCGCGCCCGCGCGTACTCCAAGCGGCTGGGTGGTGGTCTGGCCATCATCGACAAACGCCGCACCGAAGCCAACGTCTCCGAGGTCATGCACATCATCGGTGATGTGAAGGGCAAGCGCTGCGTCATCGTCGACGACATCATCGACACCGCGGGCACCCTGACCAACGCGGCCAAAGCGCTCAAGGCATCGGGCGCGACGGATGTCATCGCCTGCGGCAGCCACGCCGTGTTCTCAGGCCCTGCCATCGAACGCATCGAGAACTCGCCGCTGAGCCAGGTGATCATCACCAACAGCATCCCACTCGGCGAAGCGGGACAAGCGTGCGCCAAAATCAAAACCCTTTCGGTCGGTCGTCTACTTGGCGAGGCGTGCAAACGCATCCACCACGGCGACTCTATTTCGTCGCTGTTTATCTAGAGATACTGAGGATTCACCATGGAAGTCGGAAAGCTTACGGTTCAGGTTCGTTCGGGTAAGGGCAAAGGCGTCGCGCGCAAGCTGCGGGCCAATGACCTGGTCCCGGGTGTTTGCTACGGCCACAACGTCGAAACCCCGCTGGCGATCAGCCTCAGCCCGCGCGCCCTCAAAGGCGCGTTGGATCCAGAGAAGCGCCAGAACACGGTCATCGATATGACCGTCGAGGACGGCGACAGCAACCAGCAGATCACGGTGATGCTCAAGGAGTATCAGATCCACCCGATCAAGCGGCACGTGCTGCACGTCGATCTGGTCGCCATCGATGCCGAGACGGAAGTCCACGTCGATGTACCGATCAAACTGACCGGCAAGCACGTCGGTGCCGTACAGGGCGGTCAGCTCCACGTGGTGCGCCACGAGCTGAGCGTGTCCTGCAAGCCCGCCGACATTCCCAGCATGGTCGAGCTCGACATCACCGACCTCGATATCGGCGACGTGCTCCACATCAGCGACCTCACCCTGCCGGCTGGCGTTACGTCCAATGACTCCGACCGCCTCACCATCGTCACCTGCACCGCTCCGGCGGCCGACGAAGAGAAGGCGACTGACGAAGAGGGCGATGAGGCTGCACCGGCGGCCGCCGAAGAAGCCAGCAAAGAGGGAGCCGCGGAAGAGAAGAAGTAGTCATGTGGCTCGTGGTGGGCCTGGGCAATCCAGGCCCCAAGTACCAACGAAATCGGCACAACGTCGGTTTTATGGTCATCGACGAGCTAGCGAGTCGGCACCACTTCAGCTTGCGCGACAAGTTCGGAGGAGAGTTCGGCTCGGGCATGTTCGGCTACGACAAAGTCCTGTTGCAGAAACCCATGGAGTTCATGAACCTCAGCGGCTACGCCGTGCAGCGCGCGTCGGCGTTCTACCAGCTCGACCCGGAGAAGGTCGTCGTGATCCACGACGACATCGATCTGGACATGGGCCGGGTGAAGCTGAAGTCCGGTGGCGGCCATGGCGGCCACAACGGGCTGCGCTCCATCGCACAGCAACTCGGCAGCCGTGACTTTCTGCGGGTACGAGTGGGCGTCGGCAAACCCGGCCCCAACGCCGAGCAACTGGCCGCTGGTGGCAAGGCCGCTGGCAAAGACAAACGGGTCGCGGGTTACGTGCTCAGCGACTTCCCCGCTGCACTCGCCAACGACTTGGACGCGATGCTGCGCCG
>SPJJ01010522.1_pt1 | contig 13352 bp, 7 predicted proteins | sample 3741741 | NCBI WGS metagenome assembly SPJJ01 (sample SAMN10925908, study PRJNA522277) | cold seep metagenome | isolation source: Elba SIP-enriched marine methane seep metagenome, extraction at timepoint T1 | place: Italy: coast of Elba, Mediterranean Sea | collected 2014-05 | reverse complement strand
TAGACTACGACATTTTTAATTATTCATCAGTTACGGCGTCAAAACCGCTGATAAAACCACCTTCCCAATGATTCGTATTCAACACATAAGGACTAATATTAAATCCATACGGCAAAGCCCTGCATTTGCGGGACTTTACCTATACGCCATATTTTGCTTTTACTTGCTCTACTGTCACGAAAGATAGCTTAGGAGCACCTCCACCATGAGAATCACTATCAGGATATGTTAACTCCCAATAACGCCCATCTGAAGGATCAATATACAGAACATCCCATCCATCTCCAGAAGTGCCAACTTCCTTAAGTTCCTTGCTTATCAAGGCTTCTATTCTCTTGCTCACATCATCAGCAATAATAGACCCTGCTTGATTAACCCAGCTTCCTAACAATTCAGTCTCACCTTTTAGTAGCGGCTGATTCATTGAACAATCCTTGTTGTTGCGCCTGCCGGCACAGGGCCGTTCGGTATTACAAACTCCGGGGCACCGCCAGCCGTTCGACCACCACCAACAAACCCAGGATTGTTACGGAAAACAGGACTAGCAATACCGCTACTCGGTGTTGGAAACTCAATAACTTTAAAGCCAGATGAGCTTTGAGGAATTGTTAACTTATCGGCAATCTGCTTAGCATTTAAGCCTTGCAAGGCTTTAGCATCTGTCACAAAAACGTCTGCCGTCCTACCAAGAGTTGTCGGATTAACATTTCCAGGGACAACCCTCGCAAGAGTTCCAGGAACAGGGTTGGCTACACTCTTTGCAGCACGAACACCCAACCCCAAACCTGTTGCACCAGGGATAAACAGGCCGCCAACATCAGCACCAAGAGCACTAAGGTTTTCTCCTAAATTATTACAACTACCAAATACATTATCCGCTGCAAGACGATACAAGTCATATGCGATAAAACCAATATCAGCCAAAGCATCGATCAGAAGACCACTGGAATCAGTATAACTTAAAGGATTCCCACTCACATATCCATATGTATTTAACCCACCAGCCAGTCCAATCGGATCACTGGTAATGTATCGTCCAGTCTGAGGCTGATAATACCGGTGGTGATTATAATACAGTCCCGATTCCAGGTCATGGTATTGGCCCGGAAACCTAAGATTAATCGTCGCCCCAAAGCTCTGAGGTTGTGCCTTACCAAAGGCATCGCCTTCCCAACGCCAGGCAACACCCTGATTTGAGCTGGTGGCCAGTCGAGGCGTATTCAGCTGGTCTGTATGCAGATAGGTCAGCGTTTGTGTGCCGTTTTGATAATCAATCTGGGCAACCGGGTTGCTTCCTTGCCAGATATAATCACGGACAGCGGTGCCATCACTGAGCGTTTCACTGCTTAACTGGCCGGCCAGATTGTAGTGGTAAAGGGTGGTCTGCGTTGCTGTGGTTTTATGCGTACGCAAACCATTGGCATCATAACGATAGGTGGCCAGTATTTGCCCGCCATTATCCAGAATTTCTTTTAATCGCCCGGCATTATTATAGTGATACTGTCTGCCTTGTGTATCCTGGGTTATATTCCCTGCAGCATCATAGGACAAAGTCTGACTGATACTACCCGTGGTAATTGTGTCCAGCAGATTACTGTCCAGTGTGTAGTCATAGACAATGCTTTGTGCGTTCTGGGTTTCCAGGGTTCTATTGTCATTGGCATCATAGTCATAATCGGTGTGAATACTGTTATTGATCTCCTGCGTCAATCGATCCAGGACATCATAATCATAGCTATGGGTGTCTGTGCTGGTATTACGCGTTAGTACATTACTGTTGGCATCATAACTGAGCCCTGTCTGGTCGATGCTGTTCAGTGTTTGTTGCAATAAACGGCTTTGCAAATCGTAGCTGCGGGTTTCAATCAGGCCATTGCCGTAGTGCCGCTGAAGCAGTTGATCCGCCGCATTGTAGGTCATATTGCTGACAATAGACTGGCTGGCACTATTGATATCGGTACTGATACTTTGGATGCGTTTCAAACTATCGCGACCGTAGCTAAGCTGTAGGCCCGTGGGCAGGGTCATATTGACTAATCTGTCCCCGGCATCATACTGGTAATGCTGGCTATAGCTGATGTTATCTCTGATTTCAGTGATTTGCAGGGTATTGCCGTAGGCATCATAGGCAAAAGAGGCGCTGCCACTGGCATCTGTCACACTACACAGTCGTCCTAATCCTAGCGCACATTGATCATACGATAGTGTGATATTCTCGCTGGCATCCGGGTATTGAATATCAGTGAGCCTGTTGAGTTCATCATACAGATAAGTTATGGTAACCCCTCTGGCATCGGTCATGCTGGCAGGGTTATCATTTAAGTCGTAGCTATAAGTAACCGTGCCTCGATCTGCACTGGTTTCAGAGGTCACTCGACCCAGTGGATCATACAGGTGGTCGGTGACGGCACCATTGGGTGCAATGGTCTGAGTTACCTGACCATTTTTATTATAGTCAAATATCGTACTGCCTAGCAGGGCATCAATATGTTCCACTAATCGGTTACCCGGGTCATAAAGCTGGGTGCTGACATTGCCTTTAGGGTCGGTGCTATCGGACGGGTTATCAGCATCATCATAGAGAAACTGTTGAACCGAGTCCTGTCCACTGATATGAGGCTGGGTCACGGACTTTAAACGATCCAGTGCATCAAAGCTTTGTGCGAGAGTCGTGGTCAGGCTGCCATCCGTTTCCTTGATATCACTGCCCGTGCGGTTACCTGCGGCATCATACCGATAATTGACCGTTTGGTTAAGAAGATCGGTCACCGTACGTAAACGACCTTGCGGGTCATAGTCCAGATTAATGGTGAGTCCATCTGGTGCAGTGATAATCTGGCTGGCAAGTCCTACATTATTGTAGGCGATTTGTGTGGTTCGGCTAACGCCGCCATTAGCCGGTGGGGTTTCGGTAATGGTTTCCGGTAATCCGGCTGTATTATAGGTATAGTCAGTGACCAGGCCATTCGGTGTGGTGATTTTTGTCACCAGTCCTGCACTATTATTAACTAATGTAGTGGTATGCCCCAGCGCATTAACAATAGAGGTGATATTGCCCTGACTATCACGATGGTAGGTAGTGGTCTCGTCTAAGGCATCGATTACCGAGCTTAATAAATGATAAACCGGGTCATAGCTGTATTCAATAGAGGCATTATTATAGACCTCCGTTTGCGATAACAGATTGCCGTATTCATCAAAGACCTGATTGATAATTGAATCATCAGGTCGGGTGATTTTGATCGCATTGCCATTGTCATCCCGGTCAATTCGGGTGGTCAGGTTATTGGCATCGGTACGACTGGTTAGTCGACCCAGACGATCAGTGGTGGATATTTTTGTGTGGTTTTCACCATCGGTAAACGTACTGGCCGCCGCAGTGGGTCGTACAAACGGAACTGGATTGTCAATCGTGCCCAGGCCACTGCCTGGCGTGACTAAGCCCGAGGTTTGTGCATGGGTCGCCAGGTGAATGCTGCCATCACGGCGAACCGCACGGAATATCCGGCCTAGAATATCGTATTCACGAATCGCTGTATTCCCGCGCTGGTCGGTTTCTGTGGTCATCAGGTGATGACTGTCATAGCCGAACAATTTAAAGCTGGTATCAGGAAAAGTGATTTTGATCAGATTGCCGTCTTGATCATACTCAAACACACTGATTCGTCCAGCCGGGTCGGTCACCGTATCAAGAAAGGCACCGGTATATGATAGCGTGGTGACTTTACCAACGGGATCAGTGATGCTGATCAGTCGTTGCTGTGCATCATAGGCATACTGAGTCGCATTGCCATTACGATCAATGGTGTGCGTTTGCAGACCTTGTGCATCAAAATGAATTTCATTGCCATTGACCAGCGTGAGGATAAAATTGTTGCCACTGGTGGTTAATGTGGAGAAATCACCATCACCACTGACGTAACGACAATTATTATCTGTACAGTTCATTGGTGCGCCCGATGGCTTCCAGCTAGGCGAACCCGTGCCATAAGTGGTGAAATCACCGGTTAAGCCAGAACCTGAGGCATCTTGTATAAGTGTTCCCTGACCTTCATCCATTGGCCAATATAAAATCAGGCCATTTTCAGCACCATTCAAGGAGCTTTGCATATGATTTTGAATGTCCGTCTGAGAGCGGGCATGGTCCCAGACTCTGACCTCATCCAGGTGTCCTTTCATATAACCTTGTCTAAAGGCAAAAGCATCGGTACCGAGGGCAAAATTGGTGCTTTGCGTATATAGGGCGGTATCTTCTTTGATAAATTCGCCATCAATATAGACTTTATGAATTGAACCATCATAAGTGCCTGCAAAATGTTTCCATACGGTTGCTAATGCGGGCGTAACAATAAAACTAGACCCATGGCCACCACAACCCGCCGGGTCAATATGCTGGTAGACCCGTCTGTCTCTCAATACTCTGATAACACTGCCATAGCCACAACCGCCACCTGCAGGCCCAATACCACCAATACCTACATTATGTTGTTGTGTTTCATCCAGTTTTATCCAGAATTCAATGGTATGTGCATTAAGCGAAGGAATAGAGCGACGAAGGATAAAATCATTGCCATCAAAATACAGTGAGGGGTTATTACTGCCTTCCTGAAGGTATTTGACGGTTGAGCCTGAGCCATCAACCCATAAAATAGAGCCACTTCCCTGGAAATTAAGTCGACTGATCCCCGGGATTCCCCAGCCGACTCCCAGTGGGTTGCTGGCCGCTACATCGTTGACGATATTTACCTGGCCATTAATATCAGCAGAGACACTGGATTGTTCAAAATGATTGGTAATACGAATTCGGTAGGGATAGATACCGGTATCAAACAGGCTGGCATCATAGGTTGCCGCTGCACGCATGGTTTCATCCACGCTTTCACTTAAGCCCGTTGTCGATATATAGATTTCATTGCCTTGTTTAACCCCTCCGACATAAATTTCATAGGATATTTTATCCGGTATCGTTGAGCGCACAGGAATAGTAATATCAAAAGGGATCACCGGATGGGTATTGGCCCGGTCCGTGCGGTAATTAAAGGCCAGGCTTCGGCTTTGTCCCTGACTAAAGTAGCCAGGCAAGTTAAAACCGGTGTCCAGGCAACCGCTGGATGTGCGTATAGTGGATGTGGATTGAGTGGCATCTTGTTGGCAGGTGATTTGAGTCGATTTTGCGCTTTGATCAGCTGCTGCTGCCTTGGGCGGCAAAAACATATGCCAGTCAGCTGCACGTATGCCGCCGCTGATGGTGTCAATGCGTAAGGCATCCGCACTGACCTGGCCAACGCCGACAATCGAAAATGTTCCCATTTCCGGGTCTAAAGACCAGATATCTACTTCACTGCCGGGTGATAAATTATCCGTATTGGGTAATGACAGAGGTACCGGGGTTGCAAAGGTAACGCCCACCGGCTGGATGGTCAGTAAGACACCGGGGTCTAAATTATCCGGCATGGCCGCCGGTGCCAGGTTACGGGGCACCAGTGAGATCGACATGCTGCCGGTAAAATTACTGCCATCTTCGTTTTTAGCGGTATTGGCCGGAATGGTGAGTGTGGCACCTAACGCAGTATTGCTAATAACGGTGGTAGTCGTGGGGTCAACCACTGTTAAGCTGCTCTGGTCTAGCTGGGGCAGATAGAAAGGGCGTTGTTCATCATTAAGCACATTGCCTATCAGGTTGAAATGTTCTCTAAATCCGGCATAGATAACCCCGTTAGGGCCAGGTTGAGCATTCGTGGGATCAATATCGAGGACTTGTCGTCCATCGGAGAGATTGTCCAGGGAAAAATACCCCTGACTGTCTGAGATGGCTGACTGACCGGTTTGCAAAAATGAAATGGTGGCACCGATAATGGGGACAACCGTGCCATGCTGGTAGGCATTGGCATCCAGCAAACGACCACTAAAGCGGGTGGTGGCTGCGGCATCAATTTGAGCAATCGTAAAACTGACCGTTTCCGTGTCGATTAAATCACCATCACTGGCGATAAAAGTAATATCTATCGTACTACCTGCCTGATCAGCGGTTGGTTTAAACACGAATGCACCGGTTTCACCATCCAGCGTTGCCCCGTCAGGTAAGGGCAGCGATTGTGCTGAAAAGATGATCGCATCACCATTGGGATCGGTCGCGGTTAACGTCAGGGCCAGGGTACTGCCCGGCTCTATGTTTCGGTGACCGATGAGTGACAAGACCGGGGGTTGGCTTTGCGGCAAGGCAGTAATCAGCACTTGACTGGGTGCACTGTCTACCGTGCCATCATTGACGATTAACTGGGCAACATAATCGCCTTCAATATCGGCGTTATAGCTTGCAGATGAGGCAGTTGCATTACTGAGAACAGCCTGGCTAGCTGCCGGTTTTCCAATCAGTGACCACTGATAACTTAAGGCATCACCGTCCAGGTCAGAAGAGGCACTGCCATCCAGTGTCACGGTGTTGCCTGCGATCAAGGTTTGATTGATACCCGCATCGGCAACGGGGGCGCTATTAACTTCGCCATTGATCTCAACAGTGATCACACCGCCGGGCTTTCCATTAAGCTTAACCACAAGTTGATTACTGGATAGCAGACTAACCGGCACATTGAGTACGGTGACATTCTGATTAAAGTTTTGCGGGCCTAAGACCACCACGCCGTTAATGGTAATGGTGCTGCTACTTACATATTTACCCAGGGTGGCATCGTCTTCAAGGCCTCCGTTATGGACGGTCAGGGTAAAACTGCCGTTGAGGTTGTCGACAGTAAAGGAAGCTGTTTCTTCAACTGGCGCCCCCGACTGACGGGTATAGTGCGTAGGGCCAAACGGGGTAATCTGGATGGCGTGTGCATTAGCAAAAGCAAGCAAACCAAAAAGTAAAAAAAGCAGAGGCAAGGCAAACCGGTCTTTCCATGAACGGTGAGCTGAGAAAGATAATCCATGATCGTTTGCTTTTGAGACTTGACGCATAGTGATTCCTTTTTTTTTAAATTTTTTATGGTGACTTGCGTATATAAACTTGATTAAAAATGTGATCGGCTTCACATTTCGATAGGGATAATACCTTAATCCACTGAGGGAAAATGTAAACATATGCTGATCTTTCAATTTATGAGAACTGGTTCACATAAAGAGTTGCCTGGTTTAGATTGAACGTTTTTTATGCAACTAGACTTGATTTTTTGTAGGACACTCACGCTCAGGTCTAGTGTTAAGCAACCATTGGAATGCGTGTATTCATATCCAGCTCAAACATCCCATAAGGATTTACATGGGAATAAAAAAGTGGGCATAATGCCCGGTAGTCTTCTTCTGTAAAAATGTTGTTCCAACGCTCCTGAGAAGTCACCTTTTGGATCATAAGCGTATTAACGTAAACCAGGCACTGCTGGACAAGATGCAATGCTAATACTGATAGTTCTTGGTCCTCTCCTTGATTGGTAGCCACTTCACCGCCTTTTCCAAAAAAGATGAAACCGTTGGCACCGTTCCAGTTTTCAACCACATTTAAGCCGGAATTGATTTCTCTACGAATTGCCTCATGCTCTATATAGTCACAAAGAAAAATCGTTTTAATCGCCTTGCCTAATTCGGCCAATGCTTTGTATGTCGAATGTTGAATGTTATTCCGAGTAAACCTTCTTAAAATCGATTCTGGATCTGCTGTTCCCTGTTTTAAGGCACTAGTGTACTTGATAATCTGGTCGTATTGTTCTGCAATTATTTTCCAATCAATGGGTCTCGTTAGGATTAATTCAATATTCTCAAATTGCTCAGATATGACAACATCCGGTACATAGAGTTTCTGAGAGGCAATATTTTTCAGTCTAGGCATTAAATTAAACCCTAGCATGTGACTAAAAGCGAAACCAACCTCTGATTGTCCATGTGAGTCGACATAAGCCTTATTAACCGACATCTCGGTGCAGTGGCGCAGGACACCTTCTATCATCGATGCAACTTCTGACGATGAACAACGTTTCAGTTGCGAATAGATACAAGTGCTTTTCTTTTCTACGTGCCAGTAAATCATAACACCACGTCCTTTATATCTGGCGTGCCATTCCGCAATCAGATTTTGATCCCAAGAGCCTATTTGGGTAGAGTCGGACGCACAAGCCGTTGTGCCTTCTCCCCAGATTTTAGGGTCTCTTATTTCAAAAGTAGCATTAACGACTTTTGCTATGGCTCTGCGTAGTGAATATTTATTCATGTATATGTTTTTGGTATGCAATAATTCTTTGTAACTGATACCATGTCGACCCGCACTAACACTCTTTAAACCAGCGTTGGTTCCTATTCCAAATAATCCGAGAATTAGGCGTTTTTGTAACTCAGCTCTATTAATTCTTTCACTTGTACGTTAGGTCTGAAAACTGTCCGTGAAATTAATTTGCAAATCTGCTTCTTTCAATATGTCGAGTAAACTGGTCGCAGGCCATTGAGACTGAATTTCACCTTTCATTCGGTTGATATTTTTAGGCTCTGGTTGTTCATCAAGTGGTGTAATACAAATACGATTTTTATCCGTATTTCTTAATTTAACTTTCTTGTTTTTAGGCATCGATTGACTCAAATTATTTAGTGCCGCATACAGATTATCCTTTAGACCTTGAACAAAACTATCTGCATCCTGGCTATGTCCCAGATCTTGATAATAAAAGGCTCTTTTTTCTGAAAAATCCTGTGGCAAATCTTCGTCCGGGTTCCGATAACGATCAGCACCTTCAACCCAGATTTCCTTACACCTTAATTTTTCACGTAGAGCTTGTAAAACACAGATTTCGTAGTTAATGCTGTTGATCCGTTCTTGCCCCTTATCATCAGTATCGATGACCACATCCTTCCATTTTGGTTGGATAACACCATTGATTGGGATCTCATCATCTAAATCAAAGAATGTTCTTGGTGATTGTCGACTTTTCCTGATGAACTCCCACGCATCAAGAACAGGCTGGTGGTTTTCATTGTTTGAGCGAAAGGGTAGCGCCTCCAATATTTTCGGCACCATACGGCGGTAATGGCTGCCGTAGCTCGCTCTTATTACTTTATGAACTTCATATTTGTAACCAGGACCCGTTGATTTGTACTCTTTAATTAAGTTATCTAGTGTATTTTTATTAGCAATAGGGAAAATAACATCTTTAATTACCCCTTCAGGTTTTTCTAATGCAGCGTCAGCAATCTGAAACAAAATATTATTTTTTCCGTACACCTTTTTGAAGTCTTTCAGTATTGATTTTTTAACCTTGTTATCTGCTCGAACCGATAGCCGGTGAACAATTTGAATAAGCAACTCGACTAAACCATCAATAATTTCTGCCTTTCTAAGAAACAGAAATATGGCTACTAATGCATATCGTGTTGCCGGTTTGTGTCGCTTGGTTTCCCAAACCGATTGACTTGCTACCCGCATCTTATAAGTGGATAGCGTCTTGGAGTTTAATTGTTTGAGCGTTTTATCGGGCAGATTTAGTGAATATATGAACCGTAATTTGTCAGTCTCTTTAACAACACTATTTATTCCAATTTTGCCTGGATCTGATTTGATTTTAGAAAAGGTAATCTTTTCCTTTCCACGTTCTTCAGCAAGAAATGAATCAATTTCCTCGACACACTTTTCTGACAGCTCATCGGTTATCAGCTCAAATATTCGTTCTTCATGAGCTTTTATAGCAGACCTAATCAAGCGCTCCAAAGTGGATTCAGTGGGTAACACGAGTTTATGTTGGAGAAACCACATTTCTGAACGAGCGGCTAGCTCCTTAATATTACTTATTTTTGGAATTAACTCGCTCGTCAACCATTCTTTGTATTCAGTACGATCTTCATCATTCGACTTTTTAATACCAAGATATTAGAGTATTTCTAACTTATGTCGTTTGGCCGTTCTACCATCCCATTCATATTCCTCAATTTCTACGACTTCCAATTGACCTCTGAGATATTCCAATGGAATTTCTGGGATGTCTGAAAATGATGTGGGGAAAGAACCAGAATATTGATAATATTTGAGCTGCGCACAAAATGGCAGGTGACTGCGAGATGGTTTTGTTTTCAATAGTTCAAGTTCTTCAAAACTTAGAGACCAATGATCGGCTAGTTCTTTTCCATCCCAAAAATGTTTCATAGGTACGCTCTTTTTTAACCGAGCATACGGGAATAGGTTCTTATTGTAAAATTGTTGGCATTTTATGCAGCTATGAGGTAACTAGGCCTCGTAGTAACAAATACAGGTTGTTGTCAGGATTTTGAGCTGGTCATAGACTCACCAGGAGAATGACAGGCTGATAAAGGCTGGAAGTGACAATATAGGAAAGAGATAGCGATGCCCTAACATTTGGTGCACTCAATCATAAACCGGCAAATTGTTGTTCTTGAGACATCGGCTTCAGGATAGTGCCAATATTAATTTCCACGAAGATGGTGGAAACCATTGTTTTATCTTTTTAACTACCTTGGCATCAGGTACGCAATTGATCGATGTTATTATCACCAAAGCTGTCACATCGCGTTAAATTGACGAGGTGAAACTCAGGTGAAAAAAGTTAATAGCGATCTTTTAATTCTCTGACTTTTGCGAATATTTTTACGGCTTCATTCTCTGTCATATTCAGTGATTGCTGGATGGCAGGACTATGTTCCCTGAGAAACGGGTTGGTTGCCAGTTCCTGATCCAACGAACTTGGTATCGTCGATTTACTTGCAGAACGCAGTTGCTTTACTTCAGCCAGTCTTTGCTGTAATTGCGGGTTGTCCGGTTCCAGAGTTAATGCAAATTTGCCATTAGCCTGGGTATATTCATGGGCACAATAGATATCTGTCTTGCCAGGCAAGTCTTTGAGTAATTGTAACGATTGCCACATTTGTGTTGGCGAGCCCTCAAACAGTCGACCACAGCCCATAGAAAACAAGGTGTCTCCACAGAACAGGGCATGACTGTCAGGGAAGTGGTAAACAATATGTCCCAGTGTATGTCCCGGTGTTGAAATCACATGAGCGACCTGGTCGCCTAGTTTGACCTGGTCTCCGTGTTTAAGCTCAACATCAATGCCAGGAATTCTTTTTCTGTCTGCTTCAGAGCCAAATATCTGACAGTTGGTTTTCTGTTTTAACTCAAGATTGGCACCTACATGATCATTATGATGATGTGTGTTAAAAATGTAAGTAAGCTGCCATTCTTTACTGGCTAACGCATCTAATACCGGTTCTGAGACAGCGGGGTCAACGACGGCTGTTTCTGTCGAAACAGGGTCGTGGATCAGATAGATATAGTTGTCGTTTAATACAGGTATTTGAATAATGTCTAACATAATATGTTTTTTTCAACTTAATTTTCATTCTACAGAAAGTTAATTAGAACCTAAATATTAAATTACTTAATTGGATAATAATCTGTGAGCTTTGGTTCCAATTGCCAACACCAAATCAAGACTGAACGCGCCACTGTTTGAAATTGAGTAACTATATTGTGGGGATGTCCTTGTTTTAAAGCATGTCAAAATGAGTTGAAGTTTTATATTCTAAATGAAACCAATTTTATATTGTGTAAGTAATATTTTTACTTTATTTTTAAATGTATATGCGTTTATACTCACATAAGATTTATTATTGAGGGATTGAAATTATGAGCAGAGTTAGATGGTCTGTCGTTGTCCCGGAATCAACGGATAAGGCTTTGCGAACTTATCTTGCCAGCACGGGTATGAAAAAAGGTGATATTTCCCATTTTGTAGATGAGGCTGTTCAACTTCGTCTTTTTGATTTGGTAACTGAAAATGTCAAAGATCGAAATGAACAATTCAATCAGGATGATATTTTATCTGCGATTGAAGAAGCAGTTTCGGCATACTGATTCAGGATGCGGGTCGTTTTAGATACAGGGATTTTGATTGCGGCACTTATTACCGTCGATACGCCCCCTGATAAAATTTATAAAGCCTGGCTAAAGAAGCGTTTTGAGTTATTTACTTCTGAATGGCAGTTGGAAGAATTTCGTCGTGTCAGCCGATATCCTAAATTACGGGATTACATAACCCCATCTGAAGCCGGGCACATGGTTAATGGTCTGAGGTGGAGGGCTACTATGCTGGAATCCTTACCCACGGTGGATTTATGTAATGATCCTGATGATAATCCGGTCCTGGCGATGACACTGAAAAGCAAGGCTGATTTTCTTGTGACTGGTGATAAGCGGGATTTGTTATCAATGGAGCGTATTGGAGAAACCCCCATAGTCAGTGCGGCAGTGTTTTTATCTAAACTGTAAATTTATATTTTCACAATTGTAACCATCAGGATTTTGACGTCAACGAACAGTCAGTCACATAGCTGGGAATCGACCTTACACTATGGCGCATGTCCAATAACAAAATCTATATGTTCAAAGGCAACCAGTACATCCGGCTTACCGATACAGAAATGGACCCTGGGTACCCGAAGAACATCTCACCGAACTGGACGGGCATACCGGCAAGTTTTGCAAGTGGGATCGATGCAGCGCTAATGCGTCGTGACACTGGACAGATATATTTCTTTAAAGGCCGAAAATATCTGCGCTATTCTAATGTATCTGATGGTCTAGATACGAACTACCCGAGATGGATTGATGGTACCTGGATGCCATTTCCTCGGAGTTAACAAGAATTCATAAGTTCATACGAATATAAATTTGTTGTGGCGTGGGAGTCTCAATTCAGTAAGTACCACACATTATAGTATGAGGATTTCGATAGAACTCGGGTATCAGTGTGGTGCCATCACCAATGTTTGAATTGATTGATTCCTGTGTTTGACAAAAAATTGCTAGAAGGGTGAATGTCCCGTCCAGCATGAACTTTAATATAAACGTTTTGAAGGAGGATAGTCCGACCTTCATAATACTCCGTCAAACACAGTGGCTTGGATATCAATCTTGTTATGCAAAGAACTCTTCGATACGGTCAAAAATGCCTTGAGTATCAAGTCCGCATTCAGACAGTAACTGCTCACGTGTGCCTTGTTCGATATAGCGATCCGGCAGCCCCAGATTCAGTACCGGCATTAATATTTGTTGTGCCTGTAGAAAATCATTAACGGCGCTGCCTGCTCCGCCAGCAATCGCATTTTCTTCTACCGTGACCAGTACGTCATGGGTTTTAGCCATTTCCAGGATAATGGATTCATCCATGGGTTTAACAAAACGCATATTGATAACCGTTGCGCCCAGTTTTTTACCGGCCTCTATCGCAGGTGTTACCATGCTGCCCCAGGCCATTATGGCAATGCGCCCGCCCTGATGACGAATTTCCGCTTTGCCTATCTCCAGTTCGGTCAGCTCTTTTGATACCACCATGCCGGGGCCTTTGCCGCGTGGATAGCGCACCGAT
>SPJJ01058527.1_pt1 | contig 13369 bp, 8 predicted proteins | sample 3741741 | NCBI WGS metagenome assembly SPJJ01 (sample SAMN10925908, study PRJNA522277) | cold seep metagenome | isolation source: Elba SIP-enriched marine methane seep metagenome, extraction at timepoint T1 | place: Italy: coast of Elba, Mediterranean Sea | collected 2014-05 | reverse complement strand
GACAGTAAAACAAACATAATAGCTAAGAAAACGTTAGCGACGAGTTGCGTAGATAACTATTAAGTGATGGCATAAAAGGTAACACCTGCATTCCTAAGAACCTGCTGGGGTCTAGGGCCCATTGAGGCCGTGAGTCTGATTAGGTGAGGAATGCGCGGATTCCATCAGGGCTAGAGGTATTAGACAACCTCTTACAAAAGCCGGATATATGGATGCAATATTTCTTTATGTTACGATCAGACAATACTTGCAATACGGGGCGGACCATATATGACCCCATTGACCCCTTTGGTGTAGCCGAAGTAAAGAGTCAGCTGCGTGATATTGACAAATGGATACGACGAAAGTTACGCTGTTATTTATATAAGCAATGGGGCCGGTCAGGCTACCGAAAACTGAAACAGCTGGGCGTCAAACGTCAATTGGCCTGGAATACGGCCAAATCGGCGCATGGCCCCTGGCGTCTGAGTAGCAGTCCAGCCCTGACCCAGGCCTTACCGGATAAATACTTTAGCAACTTGGGGCTACCTTCACTGGTGGCATGATAAATCAACGCAATAATAATGAACCGCCATGGTACGTAATCCGTATGCCTGGTGGTGTGGGAGGAGAGATGCTGTGAGGCATCTCCCTATCCCGATTAAAACGAAATAGTCTCCATAAAAATGTATGAAACTGAAGACTGGCACAACCAAACATCCGATAAAACACTAGCCACTCTCGAATCGACACTTGCGGGTTTAAGTATTGATGAAGCAAAGCTGCGGTTACAGACTTTCGGTGCAAACAAACTTCCTGAGCCACCACAGCGAAGTTTGATACTGCGCTTTTTATCGCATTTCAATAATATTTTAATATACGTCCTTATCGGTGCGGCTGGCATTACGGCGTTACTCGGTCATGTCGTCGATACGTCTGTCATTATTGCGGTAGTGATTATCAATGCCGTTATCGGTTTTTATCAGGAAGGCAAGGCAGAAAAAGCCATGGAAGCAATTCGGCATATGCTAGCACTGCGTGCTTCGGTCATACGTGAAGGAAAACGCCAGATCATAGCAGGTGAAGAACTTGTACCCGGGGATATTGTGTTCCTGGAGGCTGGTGACAAATTGCCTGCTGATCTACGGTTGCTCAAATCCCATGGTTTACAGATCCAGGAGTCTATACTAACTGGCGAATCCGTCGCCGTTGAAAAACAAACAAACCCCGTTGCGCTTGATGCACCTCTTGGCGATCGTTTGTGTATCGGATTTAGTGGCACTACCGTCACCAGCGGCCAAGGTATGGGAGTGGTTATCGCTACAGGTGCAAACACTGAAATCGGACGAATAGGTGGTTTACTCTCCGTAGTGCAGACTTTGGAAACGCCCCTAGTATCACAAATGGCAGTTTTTGCACGATGGCTTACCTTGTTTATTCTCGCCATTTCAGTACTCATGTTACTTTTCGGTTATTTCGTATTACATCACGATTTTGCCAGCCTGTTTATGGCTGTTGTGGGTATTGCAGTTGCTGCTATTCCTGAAGGACTGCCTGCGGTATTAACCATCACGTTAGCCGTGGGCGTGAAGATGATGGCGCAACGAAATACTATTGTTCGACGTCTCCCCGCGATTGAGACCCTGGGCTCAGTCTCCGTTATCTGTTCCGACAAAACGGGCACTCTCACACGCAATGAAATGATGGTCGATACACTTGTAACAAGTGGTAAGTGCTTTACGATTAAAGGAGTTGGTTACGATCCATCGGGTGACATTGAATTAGATGATAATGTTATTACAGTACAGAACTATTCCTCATTGCAAGAATTAGGCAAGGCAGCAGCACTTTGTAATGATGCTGAACTGATACGAAAAAACGACTTCTGGACGGGGCACGGCGATCCAATGGAAATCGCACTATTAGCCCTTGCCTCAAAAACTGGTACTGATGGTAGTGAAACAAGAAACCAATGGACACGCACCGATGTTATCCCGTTTGATAGCAAGCACAAATACATGGCTACGCTTAACCATAACCACGAAAAGCATGCGTTCATATTTATCAAGGGTGCGCCAGAGACAATACTGTCTATGTGCCATGAGCAACGTGATAACAGCGATAAAACTCAACCACTTAATATTGAATACTGGGAAGAGCAAGCCAATACCATTGCCTCCCGTGGTCGACGCGTCCTTGCCTTCGCTGTAAAAACTGTAAAACCCGAACATACCTTACTTGAACATGATGATGTGCAAGACTCACTAATATTACTGGGTTTGGCGGGTTTGATCGACCCTCCGCGCCAGGAAGTTGTCGAGTCGATAGTCAAATGTCATCAAGCGGGTATCGACGTAAAAATGATAACGGGTGATCATGCTGTGACCGCATCTGCAATTGGAAAACAGCTAGGCTTGCGAAACAGTGACAAGGTAATAACTGGGCAAGAACTTGATAAGCTCGAGGATGAGCAACTGAAATCTATAGTCTGCGATACCGATATTTTCGCACGTACGAGTCCGGAACATAAACTACGTCTGGTCATGGCATTACAGGCGAATGACATGACAGTAGCCATGACGGGCGATGGCGTGAATGATGCGCCTGCACTCAAACGCGCTGGTGTTGGGGTAGCGATGGGTAAAACGGGCAGCGAAGCCGCGAAGGAAGCGGCTGAGATCGTTCTGGCAGATGATAATTTTTCCACTATCGTCGCTGCGGTAAGAGAAGGACGAACTGTCTATGACAATATAAAAAAAGTCATCAGTTGGACACTACCGACCAATGCAGGCGAGGCATTGACTATAATCATTGCCTTGCTACTGGGATTGAGCTTGCCTATTACACCCGTCCAGATCTTATGGGTTAACATGGTCACTGCCGTCACACTCGGTATTGCGCTGGCCTTTGAACCGACAGAAGAAAACACCATGCAAAGACCGCCCAGGCCACGCAATGAGGCTCTGCTTAGCGGTGGGCTTATATGGCATATTGTTCTTGTCGCTTGTCTTTTTCTTGCTGCTGTATTTGGTATGTATGAATACGCCATTATACAGGGTTATTCGGAAACTCTAGCACGCACGATAGCCATGAACACACTGGTTGTGCTGGAAATATTTCATCTTTTCTTTATCCGAAATATGTACGGAACATCGTTGAACCGGAAAGCCGTGCTTGGTACTCGCGTTGTATGGACGGCAGTTAGTGCAGTTACTATAGGACAGTTTGCAATTACCTATGTGCCATGGCTTCAAACTATATTTGAAACCCAAGCGATAAGTGTATTTGATGGTTTCTTGATGATAATAGTTGGTGTGGTTATGTTTTGTATACTAGAAATAGAAAAGCAAGTACGACTAAAATTACTGAGGAAATCGTTTTAACAAGTCACTCCAGCCGCTGCTATAAACGTGCGGCTGAGTTTTACGTTATGCAGCGTACCATTAACATATTACGGAGATTTGTAGATTTAAAATGAAAATCATTTGTTTTCCGCACTTTCATCTCTTACTTGCAGTGACGACGGCGGGTCTGATGCAAGAAAGTCGTTGCGGCGAGAGTGAAAAATAGTAAACAAATGCTGAGTGCAGGGATAGGAATAAGGGCATGAAAAACTGGCGAAGCTTGAATGCGGGTCAGTTGTCTCTCACCTTCTCCATCAATGCTTACCGTCATCACATCGCCATTGATTTGAATGTGGCTGACAAGCGCATGGGATAAGCCCCAGTCACCGGTTGTGTCTCGCCACGGTATGCCTTGTAGTCCGCCCCCATTAAAAGTGATGTTATTTTCACCATCCCACTGGTAATCGCCACGTTCCATGCCGGGGCCGCCGCCGTCATCAGGTATGCCGTCCTCCGCCATAAAATAGTTTCCGTGGGCTAAAAAACTGATCACAACCCCATTGTCATGCGGAGAATCGGGGCCAGAATACCAACTGCCCAGTATTGGGTTTTGCGTGTCGAGCCGGGAAAATGTAAAAGGCAGGGGTTCACCAGCGACTTTAACAGTCAATGTATCGCCCTTCAGTTCGGCGCGGCTAATAAATGTGTGGGACAGTCCCCAGTTGCCACTGGTGTCATCAATGACAGTGGTAGTCAGCGAGTGTTGATTCGCATTAAACACATAGCTGCCCCGTTCCATACCGGGGCCACCGTTAGCTTCTGCTACACCATCTTCAGCCATATAAAATGTGCCATCTTCAAAGAATGTTATGACGATGCCGTTGTTAGATGGATAACCTGGGCCAAAATACCAGCCTCCGATAATGCTGTTTGCAGCAGTGGCAGACACGCTAGAGGTGAGGGCGAATAAGGAAAATAAAATACTTTTCATAGCAACCTCCAAAGGGTAGCGCCTGTTAAACGCTTTAATGGACGAAAGGGTGTCTCTAAAAAAAGTGATTATTTTGCGAGAGCAAGACGGCAGCGTACGGAGAAGCACAGTGTAAGGCGTACATGAGGATGTGAGTACGCTGCCAACGCCGCTATCGCGGAAAAGTGCATTTATAGAGATGCCCTAAATATAAAGGTGTGACAAGCCTCTGCTAAAACTATATTCTTAATCCGAATTTAACTCAACATATACATCTGTCTTTCAATTATTAATGAATCAGAATGCTGAAAAGTCCGCTGAAATACCAAACGAAAATCGGTTGTGGGGGGCATTTTGTCAATCCCAGGAGGATGCTGATTTTTATGTGACGTGGCTGGGTATGATCGCTTTGCGCATTGCCAGAACCCAGCGTGCCGTCTTGGTCTTGGGCGAGCCTGACAGTGGTGTGTATCAGCCGGTTGCGTATTGGCCGCCAGAGCAGGGTGGCACTTCGCTATTGGCACAGCTGGCAGAATCCGCATTGCAACAAAAGCAGGGTATGGCCGGGCAGTTGGGCGAGCAGGGTCAGCGTTATGGCGTGGCGTTTCCGGTGATTGTGGATGAGCATTTGTACGGTGTGGTTGCGGTGGAAACCGCCGGTCAGGGTATGAGTAGTATGCTGGAGCAGGCTTTAAAGCAATTGCGCTGGGGCTGCGGCTGGTTGGAAGCGCGTTTAAGGCAGCAGCAACAGCGCCAGGATAGTACCATGAATGAGCGGCTGGTAACGGCGTTGCAGATGATTGTCTCGGTGTTGGAGCTGGAGGATTACCAGGCCTCACTCAAAGCGCTGGTGACTGAATTGGCGCAAAAACTAAGCTGTGAACGGGTGAGCCTGGGGTTTAAAAAAGGCCACGCGATACAGGTACAGGCTGTGTCGCATACGGTGGAAATGGACAACAAAATGAATCTGTTGGTGGCGATTGGCAAGGCGATGGAAGAAGCTTTTGACCAGCGTCAATCCCTCATGCTGCCAAGTGAGCCAGACAGTCCTCACATCGTGCGCGAGCATCAGGCGCTGGCCGAGTTATCGGGGCACAGTGTTGTGATGAGCATCCCCTTGTTTGTGTATGGTGAAGTCAATGGCGTGTTGTTGTTTGAAAGACAAACTACACGCAGTTTTAGCGATGCAGACCTGGAGTTATGCCGCAGTGTGGCTGCAGTGATTGCCCCCATTGCGTATGAAAAAAAGTTGAACCAGCGTAGCTTGATGCATCAGTGCATGGGCAGGCTGGATAAAGCAATGCGCCGCTTTTTTATGGCCGAGCATTACCTAAGTAAAGGCTTGTCTGTCTTGGCAGCAGTATTGTTGGTCGCACTTTTTGTTATTCCCGGCCAGCACCGTGTAACGGCGGATACCGTACTGGAAGGCAAAATTCAGCGCAGTTTGGTGACGCCGTTTGATAGCTTTGTTAGCAGCGCAAAGGCGCGTGCCGGGGATGTGGTTATCGCAGGGCAATTGCTTGCTACACTCGATGACAAGGATTTGCAGTTGGAAAAGCGGGCGATACTCAGTCGCCAGGGTCAGCTGAAAAAACAATATGACGAGGCAATGGCATTGCGTGACCGGGCACGCGTCAATATTATTTCCGCACAAATGGATGAGGCCAACGCGGAGCTGGAACTCGTCCAAAAAAAACTGCAACGCACTCGAATTGAGGCACCTTTTGATGGCTTGATTATTCAAGGCGATCTCAATCAACTGCTGGGCAGCAGTATGGCGCAGGGCGAGGTGTTGTTTCAGATTGCACCGCTGAATGATTATAGAGTGATTTTGCAGGTAAATGAGCGCTATATTCAATATGTGCAACACAATCAACCCGGACAATTATTACTGTCCGCCCTGCCTCAACAGCGATTTTCTCTCAGCATTGAACGCATTACGCCGGTGTCAACCGCCGAAGAAGGCGAGAATTATTTCCGTGTTGAAGCACAATTGCTGGAGAGTGGCGAGCAATTACGACCAGGCATGGAAGGGGTTGCCAAAATTGACATTGGTGAACGCAGCCTGGCCTGGATTTGGTCGTATGAGATTATCGACTGGTTTAAACGCTGGCGTTGGCGCTGGTTGCCATGAGTGACGAAATTTTTAGCCCCAGCTGGTATCGCATTGCCGAATTAAAGCCTCAACTGCGTTCGCATTGCCAGATTCATCGGCATAGTTATCGGCAACAATTATGGTATGTTTTGCAAAACCCGGTCAGCGGCGCTTTTCATCGTTTTTCACCGCAGTCATATTTGATTATCGGCTTGTTGGATGGCAAGCACACGTTACAGGGTATTTGGGAGGTGGTGAATGAAAAATTGCAGGATGATGCACCGACCCAGCAGGAAGTCATTCAGCTGTTGACGCAATTATATCGTGCTGATGTATTGCAAGCGGATGTGTTGCCGGTGTTTACTGAAATGCAGGAACGCGGGGATACTCTACAGCGTCGCAAAGCAGTGCAGCAATGGCGCTCGCCGTTATCTTTTAAAATTCCATTATTTGACCCGGATCGACTGCTGGATAACATAACGCCGTATTTTTCATTGCTCTTCACTCGGCTGGCGATGTTCGCTTGGCTGATGTTGATAGTGTCAGCCTGTCTGCTGGCAGGACAATACTGGCAAGCGTTGAGCGAAAATGTAGTGGACCGGGCATTATCTCTGGAAAATTTGCTTGTGCTGTGGTTTGTTTTTCCTGTGGTTAAAATCCTGCATGAAGTGGGGCATGGAATCGCCGTTAAACATTGGGGCGGCGAAGTGCATGAGTTGGGTGTCATGTTTCTAGTGTTTATGCCCGTGCCGTATGTGGATGCCTCGGCATCATCGGGGTATGAGAATAAATATCGCCGTATTGTTGTCGGTGGCGCAGGGTTATTTGTAGAGCTCACGCTGGCAGCCTTCGCACTGTTGATCTGGGTCGCCGCCGAACCGGGCGCACTGCGAGCCATTGCCTATAACGTGATGTTAATTGCCGGAGTGTCTGCGCTGTTATTTAACGGCAATCCACTATTGCGTTTTGATAGCTATTACATGTTGGCCGATGCATTGGAAATTCCCAATCTTGGCGGTAGAGCCAATCAGTATTTTATTTATTTGCTGCAAAAGTATGTTGTGCAGGTACCCGAACTGCGCTCACCGGTGATGGCGGCAGGCGAGGAAGGCTGGCTATTTTTTTATGCTGTTGCATCATTTTGCTATCGCATGGTGATGATGGTGTCGATCATTTTTCTGGTGGGTGGACAGTATTTTATTATCGGGGTTTTGCTGGCCTGTTGGTCTTTTTATTTAATGTTGTTGCAACCCCTGTATAAAGGCATGCTGGCGCTGTTCACTAGCCCTGTGATTGCGCCGGTGCGGCGTCGTGCAACGATGATGTTGGGCGTGACACTGTTGTCGCTGATAGGTGTGCTGTTATGGTTGCCGTTACCTGCATCAGTGCGCGTGGAAGGGGTGGTGTGGGCTCCGGAAAAAACGCTGCTACGAGCCCAGGCGGATGGCATCATTGAAAGCGTATTGGTAGATTCTGGGGCGCACGTCAACCAGGGGCAAGCATTAATCGCGTTGCAGGATATACAATCAGAAGCGGATGTGTCGATATTTCAGGCGCAATATGATGGGCTGCAATATCGGTATCAGCAAGAGTCCGTGGACAATTTTGCACAGGCGCAAATTACCCTGGAAGAAATGAAAGCCACCGCAGCGCTGTTGCAAAGAGCGCGCGAGCGCGTACAGGAATTATTGATACGCAGTGAAAAACACGGCATGGTTGTGGTGGCGCAGGCACCAGATTTAGCTGGCCGATTTGTACGCCGGGGAGAGGTGTTAGGCTATGTGCTGGGGGGAGAACAAGCCACTGTTCGCGTGCTGGTTGATCAGAATCAGGCAAACCTGGTTCGACAGGGAAATAAACAGGTCGAATTGCGTTTTACCAGTGGCTTTGAGCACGTCTTGCAAGGCACCTTATTGCGCGAGGTGCCGGCGGCAATGGACAATATTCCCAGTGCGGTACTCACCACCGAAGGCGGTGGCGAGCATGTGACGGTTGCCGATGAACACGGGCAGACAAAGGCAACACAGCGCCTGTTTCAGTTTGAAATTGAGACTCGCGCAGACTCGCCACGCCTGGGTGAGCGGGTTTATGTCACTATTTCGCGACAGCCAGAACCGGCTGGGCTGCAACTGTATCGGGTGCTCAGGCAAGTGTTTCTTAGTCGTTTTGATGTCTGATTTAGTTCTCGGTAAAGCGTTTGGTGTTTACCCTGAACGTCAGGAAAAGCATATCAACCGATTCGATCAGCACGTTAACCGCTGGGTTTTCGGGCGCTTCTCACGCCAGCGTGTTGGTCAAAAATTCCCGCGCTTGCTCAAGCAGATAAATCAATTGGAAGCTGAATTGCAGGCGTGTGATCAGGCTGCATTGCAGGCGCGTATTCGGCAATGTCGTCAGCGGCTGCATTCCCGCAGCAGGCGAGAAAATCAGGCGGATGAGGTTATCATCGAATGCTTTGCACTGGTGCGCGAAATGTCATACAGACGGCTGGGGATGCGCCACCATGACTGCCAGTTACAGGGTGGTTGGTATATGCTCAATGGCATGGTGGCAGAAATGCAAACCGGCGAAGGCAAAACGCTGACCGCCACATTGCCGGTAGCCGTGATGGCGATGAGTGGCATGCCCTGTCATGTGATAACAGTGAATGATTATTTGGCTCAGCGCGATGCAGAAAAACTCCGCCCTTTATATCAGGCATTGGGGTTGACGGTTGGCATCGTCACGGCCGAACTGGATGCTGCCCAAAAACGACAGGCCTATGCCTGCGATATCACGTATTGCACAAATAAAACCCTGACCTTCGATTATCTACGTGATCGTATGACGCTTAGCAATAAAAACAGCGATCTGCGTTTTGCCGTTGAAAAACTGTACCATAGCGATGACAACTCGCGGCAAGGCCTGTTGTTGCGCGGTTTGTGTTTCGCCTTGCTGGATGAGGCGGACAGTATTTTGATTGACGAGGCGAGAACGCCGCTGATTATTTCAGGGCAGGGCGACAGTTTTCAGCAGGAAACTTTCTATCGGCAGGCCTATAAGCTGGCGCAGGCATTGCGGCAAGGGCAGGATTTTGTCATCGACAAAACCGACATCAAACTGACAGCGGCGGGAAAAGCGGTGTTAGTGCAGAAAGTGGCAGGCATGGAAGCCTTATGGCAGGGCGAGCGGCGCAGGCATCTGGCCATCAGCCAGGCATTACAGGCAGAACATTTATTTATTCGCGATCAACATTATATGGTGGACGACGATAAAGTAGTGATTATTGATGAATATACCGGTCGCCCAATGCCGGACAGGTTTTGGGGGCGCGGGTTACAGCAGCTGATTGAAATCAAGGAAGCTTGTAGCGTGACCGGAAATCGTGAAACACTGGCAAAAATAAGTTATCAACATTTCTTCAGACGTTATCATGCGCTGGCGGGTATGAGTGGCACTGCGCATGAAATCCGTGCAGAACTGGAAGATATTTACGGTTTGCAGGTATTACCCGTTCCCACCTTTCTACCTGGCAAACGCCAGGTTTATGCGTTTAAAATTGTTCAGACGCAGCAGCAAAAATGGCAGCGAATTGTTGAGCGAATTAAATATTTTCATCAACAGCAACGCCCACTGCTGATCGGTACGCGCACGCTGCAAGCCTCTGAACATTTAAGTGAGTTACTGTACCAGCAGGGTGTATCTCACCAGGTCTTGAATGCCCGTCAAAATGCACAAGAAGCTGAAATCATTGCGCAGGCGGGGCACGTGGGGCAGATTACCATTGCCACCAATATGGCTGGGCGCGGAACCGATATTGTGGTGCCCGCAGATGCTGTAGCGCTGGGTGGGCTGCACGTTATCCTGACCGAAGCGCACACTGCGCGCCGCATTGATCGCCAATTATATGGGCGCTGCGCACGGCAGGGGCAGCCGGGCAGTGTGGAAGCCATTATGGCGCTGGATGATGACATTCTGGCCGAAAACAAGCACCCGTTGCGAGCCTGGTTGATGGCTTTTCCTGGTATGCTGGAATTTAGACTCGGCCAATGGCTGGCACGCATAGTCATGGAGCAGGCGCAAAAAAAAATAGAGGGTATGCATTTTAAAATTCGCAGCCAAATGCTGCAGCAAGATAAACAATTGCAGGAATCCCTGGCATTTACCGGAGACGCAGAATAGTGAAGAAACGCATTTTAAGTGGAGCGGCCATGTTTGCCGCCGGTTTGGCACAAGCAGATCAGCAGGCCGTATTCGCATCCAGCGATTGCATTATCGAGCCGCATCGGGTTGTCAGTCTAAGCAGTCCGGTGGAAGGTGTGTTGAAAAAAGTCATGTTTGACCGTGGCGATAGGATCAAGGCCGGGAAGACCGTGGCACGACTGGACTCAAGAGTGGAGGCGGCAGCGGTCAAGCTGGCCAATGAGCGCGCTAAATTTAATCAACGCAAGGTAAAGCGTAATCAGGAGTTATACGCAAAACAACTGATCTCGCAAGATGAAAAGGATGAGTTGGAAACCGAAAGTTTTCTGTCACGCCTGGAATTACGCCAGGCACAGGCAGTATTATCGCAACGCGTCATTGTCTCGCCCATCAGCGGCGTGGTTACCGAACGTTTTCTTAATCCCGGTGAATATGTGGGGAGTAATAGCGAGCCGATCATGAAAATTGCACAGCTAAGCCCACTGAATGTAGAGGTGATTCTCCCTGTGCAATATCTTGGACAGATTAGCGAAGGAAGACAGGCCAAGGTATTGCCGCAAATGCCGGTGGGTGGTGACTATCTTGCGAAAGTGGTGATAGTGGATAAGGTGATTGATGCAGCCAGTGGAACTTTTGGGGTGCGTCTGCAACTCGCTAACCCCGATTATCAACTCTCAGCAGGTTTGAAATGCCGGGTAGAGTTTGTTGATCGCAAGGCTGACGAGGGTGTGCCAGCCTCTTAGCAACATGCCAAGGTCAGGTGCCCGTCAATTGAAATACCGATATATACCCGCCCCATTCACTTTTAAATACTCTGTGTATTTCTGGCAGGGGTGTTTCCAGGGCGTGGGTAAAAGGCAGTAGCCGAATCAAGAGACTGTTTTCTGTTTGCTTATCCAGGGGTTTCCATGCGCGCACGCCAATGCCGGGTAATGGCTGTAACAGATAACTGCCGTCCCCTGGTTGTCTGGCCCATTGTTTTACGCGGGCAATCTGGCTGTGAATGTTGTCGCCCTGATAAAACACTTGCGAGGCCAGCGCGAATTTTTTACCACTGATCTGCTCTATTTCCTGAATTCTGGCCAGATCATCCACGGAAACCAACAGGTAGGCTGCGTGTTGATTTTCTGCAAGCGTGGCTTTAATTTCTTTGATTGCCTGTGCGGCATCCATCGCGAGCCATTGTGCTAATTGTTTACCCGTTTGTGGGTTTTTACTCAGGCCATTGGAAATTTCAGACCACAACTGACGGTCATCCTCATCGGTATACAGCTCGGCGACGGGACGATCAACCCAGTGGCTGTGGCCTGTAAATAAATGCAGCCTTTGCGCGTTGTCCCACCAGCTTAGGAACAGGCTGTCAGCTGGCACATGCTGATTAATTAATGTGCTTGCCTGTGACCAGACTTTATAACGTAAATCATTCTGGCTTAACGCAGGTGCTTGCATGGTGAGCGGCGGTAGAAAAACGATGGCCTGTCGATGGGTGCCGGAATCGTCAACATAGGCAGCCACATTAAGATTGAATTTAGCCGCATTTTTTTGTATTTGCCACTGGTGTATGGAGGCTAATTGAAAGTGAGTCGATAACGTTGGATCAGAAACGACAACTTTATTGATGCTGATGGCAGGAGGGGCTGGCTGAAAGCTGGTGTACAGCAATAGCCCGCCTGCCAAGGGCAGGGCTATTGCCAGAACAGCCAGCAGCAGGCGAACAACAGTCACTGTCTTTTAAGGGTTTTTCTTTAACAGCAGATAACCGCAAAAACCACCCGCCAGAATTAACACGAGTCCCTGCAGGGCCGACATAATATCAAAACCGCCAGAGCTGTGTTCCGCGTTACTGGACGTGGCACTCTTTGTTGTAGAACCAGATTCCAAGCTGGCCAGTTTTGCCTTGATTTCGGCCTGTTCTCGCAAACGGGTGTCCTCATCCATGATTTCGGCATAATCTTTCATCAACGGTGACCAGCCCTCGGTATAGGTAAACCCCCCCGGGTTGGCGTGAAACAGACCTTTATAAAGCTTGATCAGGTCATGTTCCCACATATCCGCATAAATGCGTTCAACACGCGAAGGATTGTTGCCCTTGGCCCAGAACAACTGGAAGAAACCGCCCGCCGCATCCTGTTCCGGTTTAGGCGGTTTGGGGCGATTATCTTTTTGCCCGACCAGCAGACCGTCTTTATGCAGTTTGTCGATAATTTTCTTGGCTTCCTGCTCTACGGCCAAGCCTTGCTTGGTGCCTTCGTCTGCCGCATCCAGATAAGCTTTGGCAAAACTTTGGGAATGACATTGCATACAGGTGGCAATCCATTTTTCCTTGCGCTCTTCAAACCACGGATGATCCAGGTTATCGGCAATGGCTGGGGTCGGGTTGAATGCCCAGCGTACTTTTTTCACCAGGTTATGAGAATATTCGCCGTCCGCTTCAAAATGGCAGGTTTGGCACGTCGGTGCAGTGTAGCCACCTTTGCTGATGGCATCTTTCAATGGCACTTCAAAATCCCAGTTGTGTTTATGGGTTTGATAAACCGTGCCGTGCTTAGACATCATAAAATTTTCAAATTCATTATGATCGACGCCGTTATGACAGGTGGCGCAGGCTTCCGGTTGGCGTGCTTCGGCCACCGAGAAAGTATGCCGAGTATGGCAACCATCACATTTATTCTGCTGGTAATGACACATATCACAGCCCTGTGCAATTTCACGTTCTGCCATGCCTGCCCAGATGGCATTTTCCACATTGGCTTTCCAGGAAACGGCATGCGAGGGATGCCCTTTACCCCATTGTTGCTG
>SPJJ01021180.1_pt1 | contig 13369 bp, 11 predicted proteins | sample 3741741 | NCBI WGS metagenome assembly SPJJ01 (sample SAMN10925908, study PRJNA522277) | cold seep metagenome | isolation source: Elba SIP-enriched marine methane seep metagenome, extraction at timepoint T1 | place: Italy: coast of Elba, Mediterranean Sea | collected 2014-05 | reverse complement strand
TAGCGGCAAGAAGATCCGCAGCGGGTTGAAGAGCACCGTCACCCGCAAGATGAGTAGCAGGAAGCGGTAGGCGTCCGCGGGCACGATCTTCGAGGCCCCGATGCGCTTCTTGTAGTCGATGGGCACGTAGCCGATCGTCATCTCGTTACAGAGCAGCGATAGGGTGATCGTGGTCGTGAACGAGAAGCCCGAGGGCAGGATGTGCGCGAAGCGACGCACGTGGTCGCGTCGAATCACCCGCAGCCCCGAGTTCAGATCTGGGATCATGAACTCGGCCAGGTAGGAGGCGAGCATGCGCAAGAACCACTTCGCGGGTCGGCGAATGAGCGGGATGTGCACGTTGGCGCCGGTACGGGACCCGACGATCATGTCGTAGTTGCCGGCCTCGGCCAGCATGCGGGGCATGTCCTCGGCCGGATAGGTGCCGTCTGCGTCCGTGATGATGACCAGGTCGCTGTTCGCGTCCCGAAAGCCGCGCTTCAAAGCGGCGCCATAACCCATATTGCGTGGCTGGCGCAGAACGCGGCATTCCTTGTTGGACGCCATCTCAAACGTGCGATCCGCGGAGTGATCATCCACGATGATGATCTCGTAGCTGTACTCCGTGGCCCCCATCACTTCGTGGATGTGGTCGATCTCCGCCTCAATGGCGTTCTCTTCGTTATAGGCAGGGATGACGATGGTGACGTCCAGCCTGCGTTTCGGTTCTGCGTCGCTATTGGGGGTCGACGTGGGCTCCTGCGTGCTCATGTGCTGCTGTCCGGCCCAACGGGGCGCGCGGAGTATGGGGGATGCCAGAAAGGCTCGCAACCGTCCACAAACTCTAGGAATCAGTTGAGGGTGGCGCCGTTGTCGTCTCGTCCTGTGGGCCTGAGGGCTGCGTACTCGGGGTATCTACCTGGTAGATGATCCAGTCCCGTTGCGCCTGCACAATGCGAAAGGCCGGCAGGGCATCGACCGTGGCCTGGTGCTTGGGCTCGTAATACAGCAGCCAAGCGGGGGCTCCTGGTGGGCGCTGGCTGAGGCGGCCCAGCAGGGGGCGCAGCACGGCCGGGCCAAAGGGGTTGTACATGTAGACCACCAGCGGACCGGGCCCAAAGCGCAGCGCGGCCGCGTCCTTGTGCTGCACCTCGATGGCTTTCGCGCGCTTGAGCTTGTGCGGCATGGCCTCAATGTTGGCCCTGGCTTGCCGGCAGAGCGCCGCGCTCAACTCCACACCGACCACCCTGTGAAAGGGCCGCAGCGCGGCGTGACAGAGCACTCGGCCCTTGCCACACCCCAGATCGATGAAGGTGGTCCGGGGCTCGTCGATGGGCAGTCCCAGCAACATCTCTTCTAGTATGTGGGGCGGGCTGGCCTCATACCGCTCGGCATGCTGGCGGTTGGCACCCTCAAGGCCTAGGCGCTCCTTGGCCACGCTGCGCTGAGCCCGTATGCCCAGCTCTCGGTCGCTCGGTGCCCGTGCCATGTATGTATGGGCGTGATTGGGCCGCTCGAGGTCAAGGCCCGACTCCGAGATTGCGAAGCGGTCTCATTGTAGATTCAGCCTGTCTGAGGCGTGGCTCTGGCTTTGGTGGCCGATTTTTGGCAAACACACGTGCAGTGAAGCTCTTGTTGCACATGGAGCGTTGGCTCCCTGGGGTACGGAGCGTCAGGTTGGCTTGCGCGGTGCTCGCCTGCGCGGCGTTCGTCTCGGCACCGGCCGGGGCCGAGAACCGGGTCGCCACCAACCTGTCGCTGTACTCCGACGACGACTCCACCGATGTCATCACGAGCGTGACCCGCGTCAGCGGGGACCCCTGGGAGGGCGGCACGCTCGAGGCCAGCTACCTCATCGACATCATCTCCAGCGCCTCCATCGACGTGGTCTCATCGGCCACCGAGCGCTTCGACGAAAATCGCCAAGCCTTGGGCCTGGGGGCCCGCCAAGACTTCGGAGGCACCGTCGCGAGCCTCAACTATGGCTACAGCCACGAGCCCGATTACGAAGGTCACGGCGTGGGCATCGGCCTCGACATGGAGCTGGCGGAGCGCAACGCAACCTTCGGCGTGTCCTACGCGATCGAGATCTCCAAAATTGGACGCTCCGCAGACCCCACCTTCTCCGAGGACCTGCTGACCCACGTCGTTGACCTCAGCGGCTCGCAGATCCTGACGCCCTGGCTGGTCACAGATTTTGGCTACTCTATGGCTGTGCAGGACGGCTACACCGCCAAGCCGTACCGATACGCCCGCGCCACGGCGCTACTGCCCGGTGATACCTCTGGGCTGACCGGACAGATCGTGGTGCCCGAGCGCCACCCGGACTTGCGCCTGCGCAACGCCTTCTTTGGTGGCCTCAAGGCCCATATCGCGGCCGAGACCGCGGCGGAGCTTCGTTACCGGCTGTACCTAGACACCTGGGGACTCAACGGCCACACCATCGAGGCGCTGGGCCATTTCGGGTTCAACCGCAACTTTGGGGCCCGGCTGCGCTATCGCTTCTACTGGCAGAACGCGGCGACCTTTTGGCAGGACCTATACGAGGTGCCTCAAAAGTACATGAGTCGCGATCGAGAGCTGTCCCCGCTGAGCGCGCACCTTCTCGGCCTGAAGCTCTTCGCGCGGGCCGAAGATTTTCTTGGCCTGTCCTCAGTCCAGTTCACGGTGAAGGGCGACATCTTTCGCTACGACTACCGTGACTTCGCGCTGCTGCCGCAGCGCCTGGGCTTTGTAGTGGAGTCCGGTCTGGAGGTGGTGTTTTGAACCTTCGAATCTGCCTAGTCCTGGCCACGGTGATGGGCACCGGCTGCGTGAGCAATGAGCCCGCAGACCTTCCCCAGCTCGACGAGCCCTACTACCGCTGTAACGTGCAGCCGGTGATCGATGCGACCTGTTCCATGCTGGCCTGCCACGGGGACGTGCGCCGACCCTTTCACAGCTTCACCCGCAACCGCATGCGCTTGATCGGCTCCAACGTGCAACGCAACCTGCCGCTCAGCGCAGAGGAGCTGCAGCTCAATATGAACAATGCGCTCGGCTTTGTGGATGAAGAGCTGCCGGCGGAGAGCTGGTTGCTGCTCAAGCCGCTCGATGCCAACGCGGGCGGTTATTACCACCGGGGCAAGGAGATCTACGTCGGAGAGGATGTCTTCGCCGATGTGGAAGATGCCGACTACCAGACCCTACTGACTTGGGTCACCGGCGGCACCGAAGATCCGGGCTGCGTTTACGCCGGAACGGAGGGTGCGCAATGAGCCTCATGATCCGCTCACTGGGTGTCATGGCCCTGTTGCTGGGGGCATCGAACCCCGCCTGGGCCTTTCATACCGTCGATACCTTCTCTGACCAGGCCGCGGTGGGCGGCGGCGGCGGCATCTACTATACCGGCTCCCCGCGCTTTCGCAGGTGGGATTGCACGGCCTGCCACATCGACGCGCCCCAGGAGCTTTTGCTGAACCTCAGCAGTGAGCCGCCGGGTCTGTTGACGGAAGGCGTCTACGTTCCGGGTGAGGTCTATACAATCACGCTTGGCTTTCGCAACGAGAGCCGAGGCCTGGACTCGCGGGCCAACTACAATACCTTCGCGCTTGAGATCATCGACGGTGCGGCCGAGCCGGTGGGTGGCTTTTTTAACTTCGATGAGAACCTGCTGCGCGTGACCCCGGGCGGCGACGCGATCATCGCCCGTGGCCAAAAGAACATCGACATCAACTCGTGGACCTTTCAGTGGGGGGCTCCCGAGGCGGGCCGCGGGTACGTGGATTTGCACGTGGCCGCCGTAGATGGGGATGGCGCCGGCTCCAATACGATGGAGCAGGGCGATCCGCTCAATGATGATGTGGTGACCGGCGTGCTGAGGTTTGCGGAGATGGGTCAACCCGCTCCGCCTCTGGAGGCGCCCACGGGTGTCAGCGCGGGCTGCTCATCGGTGCCGGCGCAAGATGGCTTGCTGATGCTGCTGGTGCCGATGCTGATGCTGTGGCGGCGCCGAAGCTGAATGAGCCGCCCGGCTACGCGGGCGGCTGAATGCTCAGTGAGAGACGCGGGGCTCGAGCTCCTTGGCCTGGTCAATCCAGCCTTGCAGGGAGGTCGCGCTGGGCACCTGACGGGTCAGCTTCTTGTCTGAGTTCACCTCATCCATCTTCTTGGCGAGGTTCTCGGCGTTCCGGTTGCGGAACTCCTTGACCGTGTCGACGCCGGCCGCTTCGAGCAGCTCCGCGTACTCACCGGCGATGCCCTTGATGCGCATCAGGTCCGCGTGGTTGGTCCACTTGAGGATGAGCTTTTCGCTGATGCCGGTGGCCTCAGCCGTGCTCTTGCGGCCAGATTTGGTGCCGCACGTGTCGAGCAGCGCCTCAGTGGTCTTGATGCCCGCTTCTTGCAGCTTCCCCGCGTAGGAGTCGCCAATGCCTTCGATAGTGTCGATGGAGTAACTCATGCCAGCCGACTATCACCGCGCCGCATTTGTCGGAAGTGGGGCAGGGCGGCGCAGCTTGAATTCCTTCAAGCGGGGCCTCGAAGTGTACGCAGGGGTGCGCCGTCTGTCCCCGCTGGTGCGAAGCCGGGCGCTCAGCGCGACGGCAGCGGGATAAAACCGAGGTCCGGCTCACCGAGGCTAGTGATGAACAGCCCCGCATCGGTCTCGAGGGCCCCGGTGGTCTTTGAGTAGGCGCCGCTGGGATCCTGCAGATCCATGACCACTTGGCCCTCGATGTTGATGGCGAAGACATGGCCGTAGGGCACCACATCGGGACGCAGGGCCTTGGGAAGCCGTTGCGCCAGCTTTCGCAGCCAGGGTTGCGAGGCCATCTTGTCCAACGGCGGGCTTCGCGCCGAGACCAGGCCCACCCAAAAACGCCCTTGGCGGCCGCGCTCCACGTTGTCTGGAAAGCCTGGCAGGTTGTCGATGAGCACCTCGGTCTGCCCCGCCTTGTCGCCCTCGAGGTGGTGCACCAGGAGTCGATACATGCCCGTCTCCGCGATGATCAGGCGGTCCCCGGACTCGCTCAGCGCGACTCCATTGGCAAATTGCAGGCCCCGGACCAGAGTGCGGGCGCGGCCCGTGTCCCGTCGGTACTCAATGATACGGCCGTGCCCGCCGTGTTCCATTAGGTCGACCTTGCTCGCGGGCAACGTCCCGCCCCAGGCCTCGGCCCCGAATTTCGTCGAAGCGTCGGACAGGTAGATGGTCTGGCCGTCTTGGGAGACCGCGACGTCGTCCGCGTACTTGAGCGGCACGCCGTCGCAGCTATCCGCCAGCACCGAGACTGCGCCGGAGGCGGTGACGGCGAGCAGGCCACGGTAGGCGTCGGCGACGATGATCTCACCGGATGTGGAGGTCTCGATGCCCAGCGCCCGGCCCAGGCCTTCGACGATGACCTTGGGTTGGCTGCCGTCCGGCTCAAGGCGAAGCAGCGCGCCTTCGTGCGTCGATACGTACAACCGGCCACCGGGAGCGCGGGCCAGATCTTCGGGGCCCGTGAACGCCCCCAGGTCCAAGCGCTTGAGCCCCACTAGGGCTTCGTTTCGCGCGAACTCGCCGACAAAGCCGGGATCTGCTGGCGCCTGCCAGGCCACGGGCGCGATCGGCACGGGCCACAGCAGCAGGTAGGCCAAGACGGCGGTGATAAAGAGTCCAGCGATTCGGGACGCGCGCATGCCATGGAAGGGGTGGCTGGCCCGGCCCTCGCCGTCAACCGCCGCGGTCGGCGGTAGCGTTCTGGCATGATCCGGCACATGCCACGCAGTTGTTATTATTCGGCAACAGTGAAACAAACCCGACACAGGAACGATGTTGGTGAGCACAGTGATGAGCAGACTGAGAAAATACGGTATGGCAGCCGCCTTGGTGGGTTTGGCGGCCTGCGGGACTGAGGCCTCAAGCGGATCCCAGGATCCCCTGCGCCAGGTGGAGATCCCAGAGGGCTTCAGCTTTCAGACCACCCGTGCCCTGACGCTGACTCTTCAGGCTGGGCTGACGGCTCTGCCCGAGGGTGGGGTGCTGAGCATCCGCCGCGCCGACGGAGCGCTCATCTACTCCGGCGCCCTGGTGCCGGACCGCGTGATGACGCTTCAGCTGATGGCGCCGGTCTCGGACCCTCGCCTGCACATTGAGCTCAAGGCCGATCATCAAACTTGGCAAGCTGAGTTGACGGCAGACCGGGCCGAGCTGAGCTACACCTTTCGGGAGGATAACTCATGAAGCGCGCACGGATCGGCCTAGCGCTGGCCGCCCTGCTCATGGGCTCGGCCTCCGCCTATGCCCAAGACCAAGACGGAGATGGGGTCATTGATCCCAATGACGCGTTCCCCTGCCTCAGCTCCGTCTCCGGTATCTCCTACGCTCCCGCCCAGGGGCAACACAGCTTGCTTCTCTTTGAGGACCAGTACCCCTCAGATGGTGACCTGGACTTCAACGACTTTGTCTTGGCGACGAATTTCATCTTCACCACTGATGCCTCGGGTCAGGTGACCTCAATTCGCGCCACCTTCAACGTCTTGGCGCATGGCGGCATCTTCCATAATGGACTGGGGCTGCACCTGCCGGTGCCGCGAGCTTCGGTCGCTTCGGTGACCAAGACCACCAGCAGCGGCACCTTCGTGGTGCCGCTGGAGGTCGATGCCGAGGCCACTATGATCCTATCCAAGGATGCGCGCGCCTTGTTCTCGGCCCAAGGGGCACTCACACACGAGGCGATAAACTCCGTGCCGGGCCTGCCGATCAGTACGGCAGAGCCGATGCAGGTGGACATCACCTTTTCCACCCCGGTGAGCCTCAACATGGGCGAGGCGCCCTTTGACCCCTTCATCTTCCGAAAGGGCACTCCCGGGCTCCAGATCCACCGTCCCGCCTACGCTGGCACCGCAGCCATGGATACCGCCCTGTTCAATAGCCAGGACGACACCTCCTCGCCCGGTCGTTGGTTTACCGGCAGCAACGGCTTGCCCTTCGCGTTGCTGCTGCCGCTCAATACCGCCTACCCTCAAGAGGGCGTATCCATCTCCACGCTGTACCCGAACATTGTCGGGTTCGCTCAGTCCGGTGGTACGACGAATCAGGACTTCACGACTTCCGCGGTGGTCTCGAGCGCGGCCTTTGCAGGTACGCCTGCGCCGAGCTTCGTGGGCACGGATACTCTGTCGGCGGATACCAGCTGCGTACCTGCCCCGACGTGCTCGGATGGTTATCAAAACCAGGGTGAGCAGGGCGTGGACTGCGGCGGGCCGTGTGCCTCCTGCGTCACGGTTGTGACCTCCTGTCCGCCGGCGAGCGTATCCTTGCCCGCCAGCTGCTTGGAGCTCAACCAGGCCGGCGTCGGCACCGGAACCTACTGTGTAGACGCGGACGGGCCCACGGGGTTGGCACCCGTCGTTGTGTACTGCGACCAGGATACGCTGTCGGGTGGCTGGACCGCGGTGACGAACGTGACGTCGACCGGGCCCGCATACCAGTCTTACGATACTCGCAGCGGCAGCGATTACATTGCTCCGATGGCGGTGATGCAGGCCATTCAGGCTGGGGCCACCGAGGTGCGCTTTCACTGCGGCACAGCGAATGGTCGGGTCATCGACCAGCGCAGCTTTGATGCAAGTTGGATGGCACGCCCCACGGCCACGGGGGATGGTTGCGCAAACGGCTATCGCTACGCGGCCAATAACATCAGCGCGCTGACCCCGGTCCCGGGCAATAACTCCTCCGTAGGCGGGCCGGGATACGGTGGCGGCTGCTGCTGCCGCCCCAACTATCCCGTGGGTCTGATGACGGTGGGTCTGGGGCAGGCCGAGTGGTTCATGTACGACCCCTACTATCGGCGGGCCTACCCAACCTGCGCCGGCACCTCGGCCAGCTTCATGCGCATCTATTACCGCTGATAGGCGCCCTTTGCGGGGCGCTCGGCGGTGCGGCCAATGGCGCTAGCTGAATAGCTTTGGGCTAGCGGCCGGCTTGCCCCTGGGCGAGCCGGTCCAATACCGCCAGCGGATCCTTAAATACATCGGGGTCGTTCTGAACGACGTGGTCCACACCCTCTGCGGAGTGCATCTCGACGCCCTCTGCGCCGCGGCGCGCCTTTAAGAAGTCCGCAAACCTCTGCGACTCAGAGTGCTTGGCCAAGGTATCACCGCGCTGGTGGTAGATCGCCACGTCACCTTGGGGCACGTGGTCCTTCATAAAGGCGTTGAGGGTCTCGATGCCTTCGAGGCCCCGGTGCATCGCGACGGGGCTGGCCTTGATGTGCTCAAGCAAGCCTTGTTGCGCGTTATACACAGCGACGTCCCGGTCCGAGCTGATCTTCGGGGCGATGCCATTGCTCGGCAGCTTGAGGCTGTTGATCATCGGGATGCGACCTGAAAAGGCCAAGGCCTTGTTCAGCAGGCCATCGGACAGCCCTAAGAAGGGCGCCTGCAACATAAGTTTCATTGCCCTGGGCATCTGGCTCTTGATGGGTTGGGGGCCGTCGGCGCCGAAGGTGGCCGTGAGGGGCCCGAGCTCCACCTGGCCGTGGTCATTCATGGCCTTGGCGAAGAGCGCGGCCATGCCGCCCATCGAGTTGCCGAAGAGCAGGGCCTCTGCGCCCTCCTTGCCTTGGTACTCCTGCTCGACGATGCCCTGGGCGTAGGCGCAGGTGGCAGCCACGTTGCGGGCCAGGCCCTCGGCTCGGTCAAAGCTGCCGGCCTCTCCATCGGAGTGCCCGGACCACTGATGGTCCATCGCGACCACGTTATAACCGCGGTCCAGCATCTCTGCGATCTGAGCCTCAAAGCTGCGCCCCGTCTCCTGAAAGCCCGGGGAGAGCACCACGACCTTGCCGAGGTCCTTGTCGGCCGATGGCCGAAAGCGCTGGGCGAAGATGCGCTGGGGCTTGGTGGCCACGCCGTGCACCGCGCCGCTGGCTTTGAGCACGACATCGGTGACCTGACTGGGCTCAAGGCCCAGACGCTGCAGCTGGCTGGCCTTGCGGATGAGCATCTCCAGGCCGCGCTTTGGCACCGCGTCGATCGGCAGATGGCTGATGGGTTGGCCCCAGCGTGCCTCGAGCGCGCCCATCACATCTTGGATGAAGCGCTCCTCGTCTCGCCGCGACAGGCCTACGCCTGCGGCGGCTTGCCCATACTGGGCGACGACGTTGCGCTGCCAGCCCGGGGTGGGCTTGGCCTCGTCGAAGAGCACCCCGTTTTGGTTGCCGGTCGCCTGCTCGACGGCAGCTCTTTGTGGACCGCTGAGGCGGGGATCTTGCGCAAGGCCTCGCAGATTGAGGTCCTTGAGCTCCGCTTCAAGGGCTCCGAGGGTGACGCGGTCAATGGCCCCGAGGGACCGACCTTGAATTGTGCTGGCCATGGTTGAGGACGGACGCCGGAGCGTCATGTCAGTGTGTATCCCACATGGGGCCATTACCCCATAGGACGATCGGCCCCCTCGTTTTGGCATATGGGTGGCCCGCCGGCCCGAATTGTCTCGTAACGAAGCTGTCCATCCCCTCCGGCGGCAGGGCAACCGGCCGGTCGGCTCGACCCGGCGCTGCGACCGCCGACCTTGAGCCCTAGATTGCAGCGCCCGACGTCCGCGCGCTGCCCTTTGTCGGGAGTAACCGTGTCCGTGGAGCACCAGAAGATCTTCAGCAGAACCGTGATTCGACAGGAGGTGCCGATGTACGTCGTGCAGGTCTCCTTCTTCGTCTACTTCATGGCGACGACGATGTCCTTTGGCCGAGAGCCGATGTTCTACGTCGCGGTGCTGATTCTCGCGGGCGGCTGCTTCGTGATCGGCACCTTCGTGAAGTACCGCACGATGCAGCCCATCTTGTCGTACCTGAGGCAGCAAGACGAAGATGCGCAGGAGGCCGCGCGGGCCGCGAATAACTTGCCGCTGGTGGATGCTGTGACGGTCACGGTCCGCTACACCTTCGCGGGGGTAGCGATGGCCGCGGTCGCCGGCCTGGCCTGGTCCGCTCCGATGGCGGAGCTGGTCCTGCTGGTGGTGTTGTGCGCGGCCAACGGGGCCTTGGCCGGGGGAGTCTTCTTCTTCACCGCAGAGCGGCAGGTGGATGACTTTTTGGGCAGCATAGGTGAGTTCGACCTCACCTCGGTGCGTCGGCTCGGCCTCATCGAGAAGATCCTGGGTTTCTTCGTGGTCGTTGTGGGCTACGTACACGTCTTCATATTCATGGTCACCTACATGGTGCAGAACCAGATGCTGTCGGTAGATAGTCTCAGCACCAAGCTCTACCCCTTCGCGGCCGCCACCCTGCTCTACATCGTGGTGGGCCTGTACTATTTCAGGGCGTCGTTGCACGCCAAGCTCAGCAACCTGAGGGCACGGCTGGCAGACATATCTGAAGGCGATGGTGACCTATCTATGCTGGTGCCCCTGGGTACCCGTGATGAGGTGACAGAGATCGCCGGTGAGTTGAATAGTTTCGTCGGTAAGCTACGCGCGATGATCGCGCAAATAGGCAGCACCGCCGAGGAGGTGAACGCCGCGGCTCGAGAGTTCGCGGGCGCCGCCGATGGGCTCGCAGATGATGCCGAGGGCATGAACAGCCAATCTTCGGAGGCCGCCAGCGCGGTGCAAGAGCTGTCGGCGGGCCTCGTCAATATTGCGCACTCCGTATCGGACGTTTCGGGTCACGTATCCTCGGTGGCCCAGACGACGGGTGGCGTCTCGAGTGCGGTGACCGAGGTCGCAGGCTCCTCCGATCACATGTCGCTGGATATCTCCTCGGTCTCCGCGGCCGTCGATCAGGTGGCGAACTCACTGAGGCAGGTTGCACAGTCGGCCTCGCAGGCCTCGGATACGATTCGCACGGGCACAACGCAGGCGCGCCAGGCCACCGACCAGATGTCGAGTCTGGAGACCTCGGCAGAAGAGGTCGGAAAGGTGGTGGAGCTCATCGAGGACATCGCGGACCAAACCAATCTGTTGGCCCTCAACGCGACCATCGAAGCCGCCAGTGCCGGTGACGCCGGTCGAGGGTTTGCGGTCGTCGCCAATGAGGTCAAAGACCTCGCCCGGCAGACGACTTTAGCCACGGAGCAGATCGCCCGGCAGATCAATCAGATGCGTTCTGATACCCGCGAGTCACTGACGATGATTCGCCGTATCACCGACCAGATGGCCCTGATGGACCAAGGGTCGACCGCGATCGCCAATCAGGTTGATGAGCAGACGGCCACCATATCGGACATCAGCGGCAACCTCAGCCGTACCGCGCAAGCCGCATCATCGATCAATGGGCACGTGCAGGGCATCTCTCAGGAGTTGGGAGACATCGCTTCGCGCTCCACCGTGATGAGCGATGGCGCGGAGACGATCAGCCGCTCGTCCGGAGAGGTAGCGGCCGGAGCAGGCCAGGTTGCGGATCAGATCGCACAGATGAGTGGCCTCGTGGGGCATACCGCCGAGCGCGCCAGCGCGCTCAAGACGCGCGCGGACTACCTGATGCAGCTATCGGAGATGCTCAGCGCGTTGGTCGGGGAGTTCAGGACCGCCTAAGCAGCGGCGCCGATGCCCACAAGTGTTGTAGGCTTCACGTTCTGTCCATGAACGTCGACGTCAGCACTCGAGGCCGGACCCGCCTCATCACGATCAACCGACCGGCCTGCAAGAACGCGGTGGATGGCCCGACGGCCGCTGAGCTGGCGGACGCCTTTCGTCAGTTCGATGCGGATTCCATGCACGACGTCGCCGTGCTCACGGGCGCCGCCGGGACCTTTTGCGCCGGTGCGGATCTCAAGGCCCTGCCCACGCCCCAGGCCAACCGTGTCGCGCTCGACGGGGATGGGCCGATGGGCCCCACGCGCATGCTCTTACGCAAGCCCGTGATCGCCGCTGTGGAGGGGTATGCAGTGGCCGGCGGCTTGGAGTTGGCCGCCTGGTGTGACCTGCGGGTCGCGGCCTCAGACGCGGTCTTTGGGGTCTTCTGCCGGCGCTGGGGCGTGCCGCTTATCGACGGCGGAACGGTGCGGCTCACCCGCCTGTTGGGTCAAGGCCACGCAATGGACCTCATCTTGACCGGCCGGGAGGTTAGAGCGCAGGAGGCTCAGCGCATGGGGCTGGTCAACCGGCTGTGTGAGCCCGGGCAGGCCCTCGATGAGGCACTCGCCCTCGCCGAGCAGCTCGCACGATTTCCGCAGGCTTGCCTGCGCAGCGATCGCCTCTCGGCGTACGAGCAGTGGTCGCTGCCCATGTCTGAGGCTCTTCGTCAGGAGACGCAGGCTGGCCTGCGGGTGCTCGCCTCGGGAGAGACGGCGAAGGGCGCGGCGCGCTTTTCCGCGGGTCGGGGTCGCCACGGCGACTTTGAGGACATCTAGGGTTTGTATTGGAGCGCGGGGGTGGCGCGGGCGTCGTCATCGAAGAGGGCGCGCCTCGAGGCGTCATCGTCGCTCCAGCCCGGCGCGTTGAGCCAGCGGTGGGACTGGCTCCAGGCCGCGCCCCAATAAAACAGGGCCTTAACCTGTTCATACTTATCCACAGTGGTCCTCAGCGCTCGCATGTAGGCCAGCTGGCCTTCGGGGCTTTGAGGCCATGGGGTCTGGGGCCCAGAGAATCCGGCCTCGCTGGGGCTCCAATAGTAGGCTGTCTCAACCAGCCAGACATCCTTATCGGGATAGGCTTGAGCGAGGCCGCGGAGCGTGACCTCAAGGTCCGTCAAGCTGCCTTGCCACATGGGATAGTAGGACAGGCCAATCACGTCGACCTCGGACCAGTGCTGCCCATGCTCAGTGTAATGCTGCAGCCACGCTTGGATCTGTGACCAATCACCCGTCTCGTCGAGGTGCAGTACAATCTGAGCCTCGGGCACCTCCGCGAGGGTGCCTTCGATGCCCGCGTCAATGAGTTGCGCGAGGTTCTGCCAGGCGCCGCCGGGACGGCCGGGGCCGCCCAGATCCCAAAGCATGCCGTGGGATATTTCATTGCCGATCTGCACCGCCTCGGGTCGCGCGCCCGAGGCGACGAGGTTGCGCAGGGTGGCCTGGGTCCAAAGCTGAACCTGCTGTCGAAGCTGGGGCAAGGCGAGGCCACGCCAGGCCTCGGGGGTCCACTGGTTGCCTGGATCAGCCCACCAGTGGGAGTAGTGCAGATCGACCAACAGCTGCATGCCCACCGCGTGCAGCGCCGCGCCGCTGCGTGCCGCATACAGCTCGTCCGTGAACATCGCGTAGTCCGGGTTGTCCGGTGGGTCCACATTGATGCGGATCCGGCCCATGGCGTAGTCATGGTCTGCGAAAATCTGCAGGACATCCTTCACTTCACCATCCGCGTCCTTGAACTGCACACCCTTGTCCTGGGCATACAGGGCCTCCGACAGGTCTGCGCCCAGACGCAATCCGGGCGCCGATGGGCCCATGCTTGGCTCAGCGCTGCAGGCGAGGGCCGCGATCGCCCACG